>ERZ1034361.1179-NODE-1179-length-14548-cov-3.168337_pt1 | contig 14548 bp, 14 predicted proteins | sample MGYA00520617_ERZ1034361 | MGnify/ENA primary metagenome ERZ1034361 (study PRJEB33736, sample SAMEA104284507) | Azolla filiculoides | biome: Urban; feature: Water surface; material: Ditch water | place: Netherlands | collected 2015-10-28 | depth 0-0.1 m ... | reverse complement strand
CCTGTACTTTTTGACTTCCTTCATGCTTCACCTCCTGCTTCGATATGGGGGTGTTGCACTTGGAATTTGAGAGGGCCTTGGGTTTTAGCCAAAAAGAGGCTGTGTCTGCGTCAAGTGTTGAAACCTTGATCTCCTCAGCAACAAGGGCGAACTGTCCCCCAGTGGAGACAGCAGCTCATCAACTCGCCTGAAAGGAGTCATCACTGCCATCGTAACTGTTGGAATTGATCTGGCAAAGAACGTCTTCGCCGTGCATGGCGTGGGCGAGGCAGGCGGAGCCGAACTGATGCGCCCCGAAGTGCCACGCGCCAAACTCCTCGAACGCATTGCCAGTCTGCCGCCATGTCTGATTGGCATGGAAGCCTGTTGCTGCGCCCACCGCTGGGCCAGGGCGTTCGCCGCGTTCGGCCACTCCGTTCGCTTGATGGCCCCCAAGTTCGTGCACCGCGCGCGCCAAGGCTACGTAGAGCAGCGCACAGTCCTCATCAATCGCATCCGCGGCCTGGTGTCCGAGTTGGGCATCGTGCAGCCCCTCAAAGCAGTCACAGTGCGCCGCGAAGCCGACAAGCACCTCGAAGACCTGCCGGGTGGTGCAACACCCTGGTGGGCGATGCACTGAGCGAGCTGATCCATCTGGATGTTCGGAGCCAGCAGTACGACCGGTACATTGAACAGGCCGCCAAGGAGGACACTCCGTCACGCCAGTTGATGCAACGCAGTGGCCCTGGTCCCACAATGGCCAGCGCCATTGTGGCCAAGAGCGCGCGCATATGCTGGGCCATGTTGCAACGTGGTGAGGAATTCAAGATGCCCGCCGGAGCCAGGCGCCACGGAGTGAACACATGACACCACAGATCGAATCATCGGCCACTTGAAGGCTTCTCGTTGATGTGCACACGGTGGGACTTGCGCTGGGGAACGCACGACCAAGTCAAGGGGATAGCAGGGAGAAATCCCCAAGGCCCGTCTCATGAATGGAGTCCCTGGCGTGCGTCTTTCATCAGGATCGTCCGCCAACATGGCCGCACCAGTGACGGCTTGTAGTTCCGCCGTCTGTGCCGTTTGCCAAACAACATCAACGCGTTGCCAGCGCTGAATCGAAAACGATCTGGATTGAATTCTGAAACCCTATGCCTGGGTCGATCTCTGCGCGATCAGCCCAGGATGGCCGTTGGTTGCTCTTGTGGGGAAGCCCTTGTCGCAGACATGAAAAGCTTATCGAAGGGTAAAAACACCGGTATGGCAATCACGACTTGGTTGTCCAATCTGGCAGGCCGCCCACCTAGAAGGCCAATCGATCAACTGTTCCAGTTGAAACTGAGGTGGATGTTCTATGCACGCAGTGCGGACCATCAGTGGCACGCCGGATGCTGCGCAATCATGCCGGCCTGCACTATGCACACAAGAAAGAACACCAGAAATGTATCCCGGTGGCACCCCACTTGGCAACAGGCGCAGTCGCAACATGCCAGTGGCGCAACATGCCGGACAATAGGGGCCAAGGCACGCTGGTCCGGCAGATGTCCTTTGCTGGCTTGGGGCGTGACTGTGGTGGATCTCATCAATGGAATTTCGGCTGATTCTTGGCTTTGCAAAGCCTTGGCGGGCAACGCTCGCACTGTGTATTTTTTTGATGCTGGCGGAGAGTGTGCTTGCACTCGCGGTGCCCTGGCTGGCTGGGCAGTTCGCTGCGCGCCTGCTCGTGGATCTGGCCCAGGCAGGGGGCAGCTTGCTTGTTGGACTTCTGGCGTTGTTTGCCGGACAGGCGCTGCTCAAATTTGCCAATGCATGGCTGCTTGGAAGAACTGCGGAAAACATTCTCGCTGATTTGCGTACCCGTCTTTATGACCATCTCCAGGCCTTGCCGCTGGCTTATTTCCAGCAGCGCCGGCACGGCGAGATTCTGGCTTTACTGACCAATGACGTGGGTGTACTGGCCAGCTATATCAGTGGCACGCTGCTGAGCGTGGTCCCGCTGGTGCTCACGGTGTTCGGTGCGGCCGTCATGATGCTCCGGATCGACTCGGGGCTGACGCTGCTGGTCCTTTTGATGATGCCGCTTTTTTTTGTCTTGCTCAAGGTGTTGAGTCGCCGCCTGCGGCCCCTCTCAAGCCAGTTGCAGCAGGCTTATGCCGACGCCGTGTCCATTGCGGAAGAAAATCTTGGAATGTTGCCTGCTATCAAGACCTTTACGCGGGAATCCCTGGAATCTGCGCGGTACCGCGACAAGGTCCGGCACATCCTGCATCTCGGCAATCAGGAGCGTCTGATCTATGCGGCGCTTGGGCCGACCGTGCAGTTTCTGGCTGCGGCCGGCATGGTCGTGGTTCTCTGGCAGCTCAGTGGCACATTGAGTGGTCAGACGCCAGCTGAAATGGTGAGTTTCCTTCTATATGCCGCACTTCTCACCCGTCCTGTCGGTGGACTGGCCGACCTCTATGGGCAGACACGGCAGGCACGTGGTGCACTGGAGCGCCTGGGTGCTGTGCTGGATGAGCCACCTGAGCCGAAACCTGATCAGGGGCGTATCCTGGCCCCGGTACGCGGAGAAATAGAATTTAAATCCGTCCATTTTTCATACCCTGATCGTCCGCCCGCCCTCAAGAATGTCAACCTGCACATTCGGGCTGGTGAGACCGTTGCGCTGACAGGTCCCAATGGCGCTGGCAAGAGCACGCTTTCACATCTTTTGATGCGTCTGATGGCGCCCGATCGCGGTCACATTTTGATCGATGGCAAAGACATTGCCACCGTCGCACTCGCCAGCCTGCGCCGCCAGATTGGTGTGGTGCCGCAGCATGTTCTTTTGTTCAATGGCAGCGTATTCGACAATATTGCCTACGGCCTGCCCGATTCGACCCCAGATGCTGTGATCGCAGCCGCGCGGGCAGCGCAGGCGCACGAATTCATCATGCAGTTGCCAAAAGGGTACAGCAGCGTTGTTGGCGACCAGGGTATCAGGCTGTCTGGCGGTCAGCGCCAGCGCATCGCCTTGGCGCGCGCGCTATTGAAAGATCCACCAATCCTGGTGCTGGACGAAGCGACGGCCATGTTCGACCCGGAGGGTGAAAAATCCTTCATCGTGGAATGCCGGGAGATGCTGTCTTCCAGAACTGTCATTCTCATTACCCACAGACCCGCCAGCCTGGCCCTTGCAGATCGGGTTCTGAGCCTGGAGGATGGTGGGGTGGTGGAACGCATTCCCACCCGGGTTGCGCAAGTCCGCGACCTGGATCGGGGGGGGCGTTGATGCGGCGCGTTTTCTGTCAATGGGGGCGATTCAGTTCTCTCAGCGCCGCCGAGCAGCGCGTGCTGATCACCGCGGCCATTTGGCTGCCTGTGTTCTGGTTGTGTTTGCGGCTGCTGGGGTTGTCACGCTGTTTGGCGCACATACAAGAGATGTCGTCCGGAAGGCGTGCTGCCATGACGGTCACGGAAATTCACGCGCTTGGGGGCCTTGTCAACATCGCGGCGCGGCACACGTTGGGACCCGCATCGTGTCTGACAAGGTCAGTGTTGCTGGTTTGGCTGTTGCGCCGTCGGGGAATTGAAAGCGCGTTGCGTATCGGCGTACGCTTTACACAGGGGGCACTGGATGCGCATGCCTGGGTGGAGTACCAGGACACCCCTGTCAATGATCAACTTGACGTGGGCGCGCAGTTCGCCTCGTTCGGTGATCTGCTCCCCCTGCACGCCTTTCACGCACCATGAGTGGTATCGCCGGAATCTTTCATTTCGATGGGCAGCCGGTTCCGCCCGGCCAGATCGAGCTCATGACCTCGGCCATGGTGCGTCGAGGACCCGATGGACTCCGTCATTGGCGCAGTGGTCCCGTGGCGCTGGGGCAATGCATGTTCCGCACTACGCCCCAGTCGATCGAGGAGGTGCAGCCGTTGGTCAACGAGGACGGTACCCTGGTCCTCGTCATGGATGGCCGGGTGGATAACTGGGAAGATTTGCGACGGAAGCTTTTGCGCAGGGGGGCTTTGCTGCGAACCCGTACGGACGCCGAGCTTGTATTGCGCGCCTATGAGGTATGGGGCGATGCATGTGTCGATCACCTGGTTGGCGAGTGTGTGTTTTTTGTATGGGATGCACGCCGCCAGCGCCTGTTTGGAGCCCGCGATGCGGCCGGTGCGCGGCATTTTTACTATTGCCAGGGTAAAGGCTGGTTTGCGTTTGCATCCGAAATCAAGGGGCTTTTGGCCCTGTCGCCTATCGAACGACGACTGAATGAGTCGCGGCTGCTGGACTACCTTGTGACGGAGTTTGACCGCAGCGATGAGGTCGGGACGTTCTATAAGGACATCTTTCGTCTGCCGGCCGGTCACGCGATGGAGGTGGCGCTGCGTGGTCAGCGCCACTGGCGCTACTGGAATCCGGGCCATCTGGCTGAAAACCGATTTTCCTCAACGCAGGAATGTACGGAGGCGTTCATGGATCAACTGCGTGTGGCTGTGAAATGCCGCCTGCGCAGCATCAAGCCGGTCGGCGCCATGCTCAGCGGTGGACTCGATTCCTCATCCATTGTCGGGTTGATCAGCAGTGAATTCCGCAGCGAGCTGGTGCAGCCCCTGCGTACCTTTTCCTTGATCAGGGAGGACCGCGAAAACTGCCCTGACTGGCGTGCAATCAGCGAAATTCTCAAGGCCGATCCCTGGCTCCAGCCGAGCATCATTACGTCTGCGAAAGCAAGCGAAGTCAGCCAATCCGTTCTTTCTGCCATTGGGTTAGCCGATGAACCCTTTGCTGTTGCGAACGGCTTCACTTATGGCCTGACCTATGAGGCTGGACGGGACGCTGGTTGCGCCGTGATGTTGGACGGCATGGCAGGGGATGCGCTTTTTTACGATCCAAGAAGTTCAGCGGATATCGTTGCGCGTCGGCGGCTGTATGGCGTGTTGCGACCCTTGCTGGCGGCCTTCGATAACCACCAGATTCACGACGGGCTCAGATACGTTCTCCTGACCGCGTTGAAGAACCTGGTTCCTGATCGATTGCGTGCCGCCGCCCGCCGCCAGCATGACAGGCGCCAATGTGGCGAAGGGGACATGCAGGTGCTCAATGCCGGGATTGCGCGGAATTATCTTGCCTCGAAGCGTTCTCCGCTGTATCTGGCTGGCGGCAGGTTGCCGGAGGCAAACGATCAGATGGCGCACGCCCGGAACTTCACCACGGGCCTGATTTCATTTGGACACGAGGTGTATGGGCCGCTTGCACTTGCCAACGGCGTGGAACCGCGCAGCCCGTTTTCAGACCGGAGGCTGATTGAATTTGCCATTCAGATGCCGCTGAGCGCTAAGCTGGCAGTTCCTTGGTACAAACATGTGTTGCGATCCGGCACTGTTGGAATGCTGCCAGAATCAGTGCGCTGGCGGCTAGATCTTGGCGGGCATCCAGGGTGGGATTTTTTTGACAGGTTGGCTGGGAGTTTAGCCACGGCCCAACTTTCAGGAGTGCGCCACGTTCCCATTGGCGTTGCACTTGACCACTTGATCAACCGGCCTATGAGTGCAATATGTCCAAGGCAGCATTCCCAGTCAAATGATTTTTACTCCGAGCACCGAGCTTTCCGACTTGCACTCCTGTCCAAGTGGGTAACGACGCACAAGCTCGTTTTGTAAGAAGCCAACTTTTTATCCTTTTCTTACGCTGAGCTGTAGCTGTACTTCGGGAAAATCCTGTAACATTAAGAAGCATATCCATACAGGATGGATAGGTGGCATCTACCAAGATGTTGGATGGGGTGAATTTTTGGAGGATTGTGTATGCTTACCGCACGTGCTGCTGACGATGTAGAAAAAAAAATCTATTTGAGGCCTCAGGTATTCAACTACGGCGATCTTCGGACGATGACACAATCTGGTGTCGGTTCTAAAACGGAAAATATTGATAGGCTAAAAGGATCACTTAAGATTTGTGCTGTCGACGCGACAAAATCAAAATGCTGATTGATTTCAATGCGTACAAATTTTTTAAGTTCACCGTTTTTTGATGCTTAAGTGTGGTGAAAAAACAATCCAAGAAAAAATAGATTGCGTGCCTTTCCATCGATGGATCTTCAACGATGGCCAAATTTGGACACTTTTTTACCGCCGTGGTGAAAGTTTTGTCTTGCGGTTTCCAGATTTGGCCGATTTCGAGGTGGCGGCCGACGGGTTTTCAGTGCTGGCTCATCCCGTAGTCGGCACTAGCAGCAACACAATAACGCATTTATATTTAAACCAAGTTCTTCCTCTTGCGCTCAGTCGTCAGGGGAAACTGGTGTTTCATGGCAGCGCGGTGCAAACGCCTTTTGGGGTAACAGCATTCCTAGGTGAATCAGGTCGGGGTAAGTCGACGCTGGCAGCGAGCTTTGCCAGTTCGGGCTGCAGGTTTTTGACAGATGACTGTCTCTTGCTGGAGAAGTTAGACCGTGGTTTTTCTGTCCAACCCAGTCATCCTTCGATTCGGCTGTGGGACGACAGTCGAGAGGCTTTGGTGCATGCTTCGGCCCCGCTGGCGCCCCCGGTGCAGCACACCCCAAAGGCACGTATTCTTTCGGACGATGTCTTGGCGTTCTGTGATGTAGCCCAGCCATTGCGAAATATTTATTTCCTGGGCGATGGATGTGCATCTGAAGTGTCCATTACGCCAATGAGTCCAAGTGAAGCATTGATCGGGTTGGTCAACCATTCCTTCCTGCTCGATATCGAGGCGCGCGACGCGATCGCAGCGCATTTTGAAGAGTTGACGCAGTTGGTGGCGTTGCCGCTCTATTTTCGTCTCGATTACCCTCGGCATTACGCTGCTTTGCCAAGCGTGAGAGAGGCTATTCTCAAGAATGCCAGCATGGACATTCACGCCTCATGAGCCAATTTAACTCCGTTACCATCCCCAAGCAAGTCATGGCCCGCCAAGTGGGCGATGAGACCGTGATACTTGACTTGGCCAGCGGCACCTATTTTGGTCTTGATCCGGTTGGCACGCGTATCTGGCAGTTGTTGGCCGAAGGCCGGACGCTGGCGCAGGTCTCCGAAGTGATCCTTGCGGAGTATGACGTGTTGCGCGAGGAGGTGGAGCAGGATCTCGATCAGTTGGTGAAGGAGCTCAGCGCCAGGAAGCTGATTGAATTGGTGATCTGATGACCACAACCTCCGTGACCGTAATACAGCCAGCTTCGGACGGTCATCAAGTCTGTCTGGCCTGTGGTCTCTGTTGTCGCGGTGTGTGGTTTTCACGTGTCGTTTTGGAGGAAGACGAGGTTGAGCCCGCACGCATCGCTGGGTTGCCATTGGAAATGATTGGTGAGAAAACGGGTTTTCAGCAACCCTGTGTCTTGCACCAAGACGGCTGCTGTAGTGCCTATCAGGTCTGGCGGCCCAAAGTTTGCGTTAATTTCAGCTGCAAGTTGCTGGATCGCTTGGTGGCTGGGGAAATACCGTTGACTGATGCTCTGGCGCACGTCAAGGCAGCGCGGACCATGGCGGACAGTGTGACGAGCGAAGCTGGCTGTTCTCCCGGTGGTCTTCAAGGCGATGAGTTCCTTGAAAAGTTGATCCATTCGACTGAAACTGATGCGGATGGTCGACCCTCACTTTCTCCAGCGGCCCGGCTTGATGCAGTTGCCTTGCGTATTTATTACCAGAAGTACTTCCAGAAGACGGCCGATTGATTCCTGGCGCTGAACCTTGCCTGCATTGATTTACGAAGTTCAGAACGATGCGTTGTAGTCTCAACTTCCCCGCTGCCGGAGAGGCTGTTGCGGTGGGGCGCACCGATTCTTCTTCGGTCTACGGTGAAGACTCCATCGTCGTGGCGTTGGCATGGCTGGCGGCTGTTGTCGCCGACCTGCGGCCAAGTTGGCCGTTTTCTCAGGCGTTGGCTGCGGCTGATCTGGTGGCACTCGCCGACCGGGAGGGCGTTGTTGCGCTAGTGGACGCGCGTTTGCATGTCTTGGCGGATGATGCGTCATGTCCGGCAATCACTGCGCCAGACCCGGTGCGGCAGGCTTTCAGGGGCGCTGCCCGCGAATCGGCCTTGTTGTCCATGCTGCTTGAGGGGGAGGCCCGCCGAATGCTGGCATTGATGGCGGATGCCGGGTTGCCTGGCTTGTTGCTCAAGGGGCAGGCACTCGGGCAGTGGGCTTACGCCGTGCCGCATTGGCGTGCCAGCAGTGATATGGACGTGCTGGTGCCAACCCGGGAGGCGGCGCAGATGCTGGCTGATCGGCTCAGCGAGTCCGGCTACCAGCAGCCGCAGCCGTCCGGCGAACTGGTTTCTTTCGAGTTCATGTGCCGCCGTGAAGTGGTGCCGGGCGTTTGTATTGAGGCGGATCTGCACCATCGGCTGGTCAACTCCCCGCTTTTTTCAGACCTGTTCGCTTTTGACGAACTGATGTCTGAATCCATCCCGCTGCCGGCGTTGGGCGCCAATGCGCGGGGCCTCGGGCCAGCGCACGCCTTCCTGCACGCGGCCCTGCACCGTGCGCATTACCTCTCCGTCGGGGTCACGGATCGTCTCAAGTGGTTGTACGACTTCTGCGTACTCGGGGACAAGTTTTCAAGGGACGATTGGGAACGCTTGCGTGATGTGGCGCTGGACAAGGGGCTGTGCGGCATTTGCCTGGACGCCCGGCATGCCGCCGAAGCTGTGTTCGGTGCTTCAACGGTGCCAATGCCGCCCGATGTGCAGGTGGTGATGGAGAAAGCCCAAAACAAGGAAGCCATCGATGTCCGCCGCCTGGGGGACTGGGGCTATATGCAATACCGTACGTTTTTGACCCTTCCCACCCACCGCCTTCGCCTGCGCTGGGTCTGGCAGCGCATATGGCCCAGCCGCGATTACATGGCGCACTTGTATGGTCGTCACGATCTGGGTTATGCCGGACTCATGGGCGTGCGCGTGCGCACGGCGGTCCGACGCTTTCTGGGCCTCAAGGTGACTGAGTCCTGACAACATGGCCTCTCATGGCAGCGCTGAATCTCCCATCCGCGCAAGGATCGTGCTGGCGCGGTGGCCAAGGTAGGCTGAATTGGGCACCTTCTCAAAGTATTTGGGACGCGGCAGCATCACAGCCAGCCGGGCCGCCTCATAGGCCCCGAGTTTCGCCGCTGACTTGCGATAGTAATGTTGCGCCGCAGCTTCGGCGCCAAACACACCTTCACCCCACTCCACGTTGTTGAGGTAAATCTCCAGAATGCGCTGTTTGTCCAGCAGCACCTCCAGCGCCAGGGTCAGCACGAACTCCTGGCCTTTGCGCAACAGGGTGCGCTCGCCGGAGAGCAGAAGGTTCTTGGCAAGCTGCTGGGTAATGGTGGAGCCTCCGACAATTTTCGGTGTTTTAGCCGGCGATACAGGCTTGCCCGGCCGGATTGGCGGCGTGCGCCTGGTAGCCAGTTCCTCGGCCTTGGCATTTTTGTCCCAGGCTTTCTGTATGGCTTCCCACTCCACGCCGTCGTGGTGGATGAAATCACCGTCTTCCGAGGCAATCACCGCGCGTTTCAGGTGGTCGGAGATCTGCGCATAAGGCACCCACTGCTGGCGCCAGCGCAACTGGCCTTTTTCCGTCAGGACGCGCCAGCTTTCCGACCGCTCAAATGTCGTTGATTGCGGATCCACAACAGCCATCAAGGCAATGCGGCCGATGAAATAAAGCTGCAGTGCCAGGGCCGCAACGGCCACCAGAGCCAACCAGCGCCAGAGGGTTCTCATGGCAGATTCATGCGACCGATTTGATGCCCTGGTCAACTATCGCGCGCAGCTCGGCCAGAACGGTTGCGGATGGCGGGCGCACGCCGCGCCAGATCAGGAAGGACTCGGCAGCCTGTTCCACCAGCATGCCCAGACCATCGCGCGGGTGTGCGCCATGGGTGGCCGCCCAGCCCATGAAGCCCTGCGCGGCCGGCCCGTACATCATGTCCAGCGCCAGCGCACCAGGTTTCAGGACGGATGCCGGAACCGGCACGTTGGCGCCTTCCAGGCTGCTGGCTGTGGCGTTGATCACGACGTCAAAGCCGGCTGTGAGTTCGGTCGCGTTCAGGCTGCAGGCATGCACATTCACCCCGTCCTGTGCTGCCAGTGCGCCATGGCGCTGCGCCAATTCAGTCGCACGCGCCACGGTGCGGTTGGCGATGGTAATGCGACACGGCTGCTGGTGAATCAGCGGGCCCAGGACACCCGCTGCCGCGCCGCCCGCGCCAATCAGCAGGACTTCGCGACCGGCCAGCGGCACGCCTGCGTTGCGTGTGATGTCCGCCACCAGGCCCGGGCCATCGGTGTTGTCCGCACGGATGGCGTCACCATCGAAAGACAGGGTATTGGCGGCACCGGCCAACGTGACCTCCGGGCTGCGGTATGTGGCCAGGGCCGCGGCTTCGTGCTTGAACGGCACCGTGACGTTGCAGCCAAGTCCACCTGCGGCGCGGAAGGTCTGCACCGTGGCGATGAAGCCGTCCAGCGGCGCAAGTTCCCGTTCGTAGCGCAAGCGCTGGCCTGTCAGTTCGGCGAAGCGGGCATGAATCCAGGGAGAGCGGCTGTGCGCGACCGGATTGCCCATGACACAGTAGAGATCCATGAAAGAAGCCTTGTTCTGTTGCGGTGCACGCATTTATTGGCGATGGGTCAGCCGGGTTTCAAGGGTTTCGTCGCGCGTGAACTTGAAACGTGCCACGACGACGATCTGGTCGGCTTGGCGACGCATGGCTTCGGTGAACGATCCAAACGGCCCGGCGGCCTTGGCAATGGTCCTGGCGCGGCGGTCCAGCGTCAGATTGCCGGAGGTTTCAACCACCTCCACGTCCAGCACCTTGCCTGTATGGTTGACAGTGACAACCATGGTTAATTCGCCGTACAGCTTGTTGCCGGCAGCCTCGGGGAAGTTGTCCGTGCCCTTGTCTTCGATCTTGCGACGCAGACCGTCGTAATACGCCGCATAGACCGCCTCGCGCGTGGCCGGACTGATGTACCGTTTCTTGGGCCGGGCATTCTGCTCGTTCACACGCCGCTCGATCTCGGCCAACATCTTGACCAGCCGGCGTCGCTGCTCCTCTCGCACCTGATCGGCTGGCGCCGTGCTGGGCTTGTGGGGATCGGGCGGGGGCAGGGCGGCGAGTTGCTGGCGAAGTTGTGCGAGCAGAAGAGCCTGCTGCTCCTGCAGGGATTCGATTTTGCGCTGTGCGTCTTCGGTGGCATCACCCAGTTCGGTCAAGGCCGAGGGCGGCAGGGGAGTGGTGGCACGTCCCTTGTCCGCGTCCCCTCCGCCTGCCAGAGAAAACTGGGCGATAGCCTTGGCTTGCTCAGGCGTTTCGTTGCTCTTTGCGTTGACCAGAATGACTTCCAGCGGGGTGTCCTGGAACACCCGGTTGAACCCCTCCGGATCAATAAAGCGCACAGTCAACAGCACCGCATGGACGGCAAAGGAGGCGCCCAGTGCGATCTGAAGGGTGCTGAAGGATCGAAAATTCACGATGTGGAATTATCGCCGGACGCTGGTTCTGCTTCGTTGACGTCCACCGCGATGGCAATGGGGCCGGCCGAGGCTTCCTCATCGTCCTCCTCGGTCTCATCCACCGGTGCCGGGGCGGCGTCAAGGCGCTCAATGACGGTGCCACTCACGTCCAGCGAGATCTCGTCAATTTCGCCGAGCTTCACCCGCAGCCGCGCGCCGCGCGTCAGGCCCTGGGCTCCCAGCACCGGGAAGACCAGCGGCAGCTCGTCCGCACGCACCAGCCAGCTACCGCCAAAGCCTTCCTTGAAGGTGGTCGCCGTCAGTTCCGTGATGCCCTGCTGCTCCAGGTATTTCAGTGTCCAGAAGCGTTCCATGCCGGCCTGGTAGCCGTTGTAGGCGCTGTAGGCCGCGTCAAACCCGCTGATGATGGAGAACAACTCGGCATCCTTGGGCTTGAACGGCGCGGCCAGTGCAGCGGTCTTGCCGTGGCGCGCGCACGCAATGATCTGCCACTGGTTCACGAGGTCCGTGTAGCGACGCAGGGGCGAGGTGCTCCAGGCGTAGCTTTTGACACCGATACCGGCGTGTGGCAGCGCCTTGGTGCCCATGCGCACCTTCACGCCCGGCGCCAGACTGGCCTGACTGCGGTAGATGCCGGGCACGCCCAGATCGGCCATCCAGCTGCCCCAGGTGCTGTTGGCCAGGATCATGGCTTCGGCCACGATGAGGTCCAGCGGTGAGCCGCGCTGGCGCGTGGTGATGACGACTTCCTCGCGGCCCGTGGGCACCGTACCGTCGTTGCCGACCAGGCGGAAGTTGTAGTCTGGTCGGGTGAAGTTCTCGGATTTGCCTCGCACCACTTCCCGTTTGGCCTTCAGGTCTTTTGCCAGGCGGTATAAAAATGATAGCAAATCACGACCAATCTGCAATGGGATGTGCTCAATTTCATGCTCAAATTCCGGATTTTCGAGCCATTCGGCCGTGATCAGGCCATCAAGCTGGTCGTGGCGCAGGTTGGCGGCGATCGGCACGCGCTCGATCTTCGTTTCCGACCCGCGGATCTCCAGCGTGGCTTCGTCCAGCGTCACGTACAGCGACACGGCCGGGCAGGCGCGGCCTTCCGCCAGGGTGTAGCCCTGCACCACGTCGTCAGGCAGCATGGTGATCTTGTAGCCCGGCATGTAGACGGTGGACAGGCGGTTGCGCCCGACCTGGTCGATCGGGCTGCCAGGCAGTACGACCAAGCCAGGTGCTGCAATGTGCACGCCCAGCACCACGGTGCCGGTGCCCAGGCCCTGGACGGACAGCGCATCGTCTATTTCGGTGGTCTGCGAGTCGTCAATCGAATAGGCCTGCACTGGCGCCAGCGGCAGCTCGTCGGTGATCGGCGGTGCCTGCAGCGCCGGAAAGCCCGTGCCCTTGGGGAAGTTGTCGAGCAGAAAGCGCTGCCAGTGGAACTGGTAGGGTGATTCGATGGCGCCGGCCTGCTGCAGCAGCGCCAGGGGCGGCAGGTGGGTGGTGCGCGAAGCCTCAACCACCGCCTTGTATTCGGGCGCGTTCTTGTCGGGGCGGAACAGGATCTTGAACAGCTGCTCGCGGATCGGTTGCGGGCAGCGGCCTGCGCCCAGTTCGGACGACCAGTCGGCGATCTGCTGCAGGATGAGTTTTTTCTTCTCGATGGCGGCCAGTGCCTGCTGCAGGATCTCTGCCGGTGCCTTCTTGAAACGCCCCTTGCCTGCGCGGCGGAAATAATGCGGCGCCTCGAACAGGCGCAACAGCGCGCCGGCTTGTTGCACCAGCGTGGCGTCGGCGCTGAAATAGTCCTGCGCCAGGTCGACAAAGCCGAATTCGCCTTCGGGGGCGAATTCCCACGCCAGCTCCAGTTCGATGGTTTCGGCCACGGCGGCGGCCTGGGCCAGCAGCTCGGCCGGCGCCGGCTTTTCAAACTTGATCAGGAGGTTGGCGGACTTGACCTTGAGGCGCTTGCCGCTGTCGAGTTCCACCTGTGCCGAGGCTTCCGCCTCGGACAGCACGCGCCCGGCCATGAATTTGCCGGCTTCTTCAAACAATACATACATACGCGCAATTGTCCCAGCAAAAAACCGGCGGCTTCAGGCGAGGTCCAGGAAGTCGAAGACGGCGTCCATGTGGTCGTCGAAGTCGCTCAGTGCGTGGTCACTGCCCTCCAGCAGTTTGATGCGTGCGCCGGGGTAGCGGCCGGTCATCTCGCGCCAGTCCAGCAGCTCGTCGCCTTTGGCAATCACCGCGAAGGTGTTTCGGGGATCGCTCGCCGGCCCGGTCACGAGTGCGCGCAGTTCGTCCACGAAGACCGGCTCAAAGAAAAAGCGCTCGTCCGGGTGGTGAAAGGCCGTCTGTTCGCCAATGTAGGCCGCCAGATCGCGGGCCGGGTCCACGGCCGGGTTCAGCAGCACGGCCGGGCAACCCGTCTGCTGCGCCACCCAGGTGGCATAAAACCCGCCAAGGGACGATCCCACCACGGCCATTGATGCGCGGGGCCAGCCCGCGATGCCCTGCATCACCATGGCCATGGCCTGGCGGGGTGAGGGCGGCAGTTGCGGGCACCACCAGGTCACCGCAGGGTGGTGCGCCAGCACCCGGGCGGCAACTTTTTTTGCTTTCATGGACTGGGGCGACGAACGGAAGCCGTGGAGGTAGAGCAGGTGCGTGGTGGGCATGGGCGCTATCGTAGCGACCACACGCCCCCCGCGCGCCGGAGGCCGCCATGACGGGATAATTGCGCCATGGCTTCCGTATTTGACCAACCTTCGTTCTGGCGCCGCGCCAGCCCCTTGTTGCGGGGATTTGACGGGCCGCTGGCGTTTGCCGTCTTCCTGCTGGCCTGCGCGGGCCTGCTGACGATGTACTCGTCGGGCTACGACCATGGCACGCGCTTCATGGACCATGGCCGCAACATGCTGATTGCAGGCTTCATCATGTTCGGGGTGGCCCAGGTGCCGCCACAGCGCCTGATGGCTGCGGCCGTGCCGCTCTATAGCCTGGGGGTGGTGTTGCTGGTGGCCGTGGCGATTTTCGGCATTACCAAGAAGGGGGCGCGGCGCTGGCTCAACGTCGGCATCCCGATCCAGCCCAGTGAAATCC
>ERZ1034361.1177-NODE-1177-length-14570-cov-3.796936_pt1 | contig 14570 bp, 18 predicted proteins | sample MGYA00520617_ERZ1034361 | MGnify/ENA primary metagenome ERZ1034361 (study PRJEB33736, sample SAMEA104284507) | Azolla filiculoides | biome: Urban; feature: Water surface; material: Ditch water | place: Netherlands | collected 2015-10-28 | depth 0-0.1 m ... | reverse complement strand
TCTTTATCGGTGAGCACCTGGATCTTGGTGCCGGTTTCTTTGGTGTAGGCATCAAAGAGCGGCTTGATCAGCTGCTCATTGCGGGCAGAGTAAACCGTGACCGTATCGGCCGCCGCGCTACCGGCGAAAAGCACCAATGCAGAAACGACTGCGGGCAAAACCCGTGCAAAAGGATGAAAGCGCGTTGTCATATCAATCTCTTTGAATGAATTGAACACCATAAAATTACGTAGACTATTTTACTAGGAATAATTCTCATTAACAACCAAGCGTGCTACCTGTCCCGCTGCAATGGCCCGACCGCCGCTGGCTGTATTGCATCTATCACCGGTGCTAACCCCCAGTAACCACCCTCGGCATCATAGAGATACCGGTAATTGATTAAGGGGCGGATGCCGGTATTAATGAACGGGTCGCCCCAACCGGTAACAACGTCTTCGAAGATTTTGGTCCAATGCCCGCGGGCCAAAGGCGCTGCGGGGCCATTGCCCTCGATCCAGCGAATCTGGGGGCCGCTGCCAGCAATCCAGCGCGGTGTGATGTATACCTCGGTGCCGTTGGGAATCTTGCCATGACGGGGCGCACCGGTAATACCGGCCAGCGTGGACCGAATGCCGGTATCCATAAGAAAGCGCCCGTGCACCAGATAAGGCATGTCGTTGTCGACCACGTTCACCGTTAGGTCCGCTTGCGGGTAAACCCAGAGGTTTTGTTTTAGGCCATCGACGCGCGGCTTTTCCAGTTTAACCAAACTGAAGTCTGTACCGGCCGTATCACCAGTGAGGCCGATACGGATACCATCCGGTCCCAGCACAAAGCCCGCCCGCAACTGACCCTCGTTGATCTGCGGCAGGTTAAAGAGGGCAATGCCATCGGGCTGACCAAAACCAATGCCGATGCGACGCACGCGATCAGCCGCCGGGCCTGCCACACAGGCTTTGGCCAGCTCGGCATCTGGCGCACAGACGATCTCTGAGACAACCAAACCTGTAACGGTGCTGACGGCCGGCTGCCCGACCATACTGCCCTCGCCTTTGGCATCCACAAACTCAATGCGCAACGGGCTAACAGTTCCGCGACTGATCTGTCCGCTCTCGGCAATTTCGGTCACGCCTTGTGGCCCAGCATGATCAAAGTCCGCGACCAGATCCTGACTGATTAAAGTAACGCTGCTGCCGGTATCCAGCAGCATGCCTACCACCGGCCCGCCATTGATACGAACACGCACTTTGAGGTGCTGCTCGTAACTGCTATCTGCGGTGTAAGGTATAAAAAAACTGCCTCGGTAGGCCGAATAATCTGGCCGTTCCGAGGCAAAAGACCATGCGGTCTGACAGAGTGCTACTAGAAACAGGATTGCGCGCTTAGACATCAGCCCACATACGTAAGAGGTTGTGATAAACGCCGGTCAAGCGAATCGCCTCATCGGTTTCGCCATGGGCTTTACGTAATTCGATGATGGACATATCCAGATCGTAGAGCAGACGGCGCTGCTCGTCGGAACGCACCATGCTCTCTGTCCAGAAGAAGCAGGAGATGCGGGCACCCCGCGTGACGGGTTCGACACGATGCACCGAGGAGCTGGGATACAGCACCATATCGCCCGCAGGAAATTTGATGCGCTGTGAGCCGTAGGTGTCTTCGATAACCAGCTCACCACCTTCGTAATCTTTGGGCTCCGTCAAAAACAACGTGCACGACACATCGGTGCGCACATGCCGTCCGGTGGCAGCATGCGTACGCACAGAGTTATCAATGTGATTACCGAAGGCGTTTTTCTGGCCGGTGTAACGATTAAACAGCGGCGGGTAAATGCGTTTGGGTAAGGCGCCCGTTAAAAACAGATCATTAGTAGCCAATGCATGCAGCACGATGGTCCGCGCTTTTTTACAGTCGTCCCCGTCTTCAGGCAATTGCGTGTTGTTCTTGGCTTTAGCCGATTGGCTGCCCGCCGTGATGACGCCATCTGCCCAATCCGCCTCATCGATAATCTGACGAATATCTTTCACCTGTTGCTTGGTGAGTACCTGCGGAATATGTAAGAGCATGATGGCGTCCTTTCGCGACGTTAGAACTTGTACGTCAGCCCCAGCTGGAATGCCTGGTAGGTGCCGGGCACGGCGAAGCCGCCGTTTTCATAGAGGGAGACGTAGTTGGTGGTATTGAAAAGGTTGTAACCGTTCAGACGCACGGTGTAATTTTTAGCGTCGTACTGGATAAGACCGTCAACAGTGGCCTGAGCCTGTACCCAGTTCGGCGCGTTATAGGCAGCCCCCGTTTGACCGTAAACATTACGGCGACCCATGCCGTTCACCCCGCCGCCGATTTTCCAGCCGTAAGGCAACTGGTAGGTGGTCCATAGATTGAAGGTATAAGGCGTTGCGTTAGACGGGGTTTGACCAACCATCTGCGTTGCGAGCGGGTTTGCCGGAATATCGATACGCGAATCCATCAAACCAATACCACTGAAGACATCCCATTTTTCCGTCAGGCTACCAGTGAGCTCAAACTCAACCCCATCCGTATGGCGCCGCACAGAGCGCAGTTGTGCCGTACTTTCCAGATCAGTGTTTCGTTCGTAGTTTTTAACCTGGTGGTATAGCGAGGCACGGAAAGATAGGCCGAGTTCATTGATGTCGCCCTTGTAACCGAGCTCGGTCAGCTCACTGGTTTCTGCCGGTAAGGCAGCCCCGGCTGATAACTGATACAGATCAGCTGTCGGGCTAAAGGAGTCACTCCACGACAAATAGAAGTTACCAAAATTCGGCATCGGCTCATAGAGCAGACCGGCGCGATAACTTTGTGCCGAAAAATCGAGGCCCTGATTCTTCAGACCGGTGGACGAATTAGGCTGGTTGTAGACCGCGTTTAACCAGTCATTACGGAAACCACCCATCACCTTCACGCCACGCGTGAGTTCAACCATGTCCTGGCCATAAACCGCGTAGGAGTTTGATGTGTATGAAAATATCGAATCGTTTCTTTTAACGAGATTGGCGTATCCCTGTTTGCAGTAATCTCGAACCAAGTTATTGTTGTTCACCGTGATCCAACCCGTGTTACTAGGACTATAGGCAGGCTGGCAACCGGTGGTATCAAAGCTATACCGGTAGACATGCTCGCGGTAGTACTCAACACCCGCCAACAAGGTATGTTCCATGTCCAAGGCCTTCGCGGTTTTATTGAAGTCGGACTGGAATGCCAGCGTCTCTTCATCAGCGCCGCGGGGCGGGGCCAAACTAAGGGTCTGCACCGGATAAGGATTCTTCTGCAAAGGATCCGTACTGTTCGGGTTTTGCCCACGACCCTTGTTGGCCCAGAGAGAGCGGTTGTAATTCGAATACTTAAGCTTTGTTAATAACGACGTGTCTTTGTCAAAGCTATAGTTCTGGCTCAACGTACCAAACTGAGTGACGTTGTTCTCGATATCGGCGATGGTACCGCTGAACGTTGAGCCAACCACATTAACCGGATTCTTAGACTGGCTATTGAAGCCGATACCGTAATCCGGCACCAGGTTGGTTTTCAGGTAATAGTAGCTGGCATCGATCTGGTTATAGGTACCGATACCCCAGGAATAGGTGGGTGCCACACCCTGTGTATGGTTCGTCACCTGATTGCGTGAGCTGCCGGAATCCTGAACAACGGCGTTAATCCGGAAGGCCGAACTCTGCTCACGATCAATGACAAAGTTCACATCGGCCGTACTACGGAAGTAGTCGAAACTACCCCCGATGACACTGACATTGCTCTTGTTATCCAGAAACGCTTTCTTGGATACCTGGTTAATCACACCACCGGCCTGGCCGCGGCCAAACAGCATGGAGGCGGAACCACGCAGCACTTCAATAGCGGCATCGTTAAAAACGTCCCGGTTGTACTGCGCCGTATCACGCATACCATCGATGTACATATCCCCGAAGGTATAAAAGCCGCGGATGTTGATATTGTCACCAATCCGGCCACCTTCACCCGAGTTGAAGGTGACGCTAGGTACGTTCTTCATGGCCTCTTCGAGGGTGGTGGCGTTCTGATCCGTGAGTAGCGTATCTGGCACGATCGTAATGGCCTGCGGCACTTCGGCAACATCCTGCTCGAACTTGCCGGCCTTGGTGGTCTTCACGTTGTAGCGGTTGATCTCCAGGCCATCGGCCTGGGCGCGCACCTGAACCTCCTTCAGCGTTTGCACATCTTCGCTCGTCTGCCCAATGGCGGTAAGCGGGGTAACCATCAGTGCCGCAATGGTGGCACCTAGCGTGGAAATACGCTGCGGCTTTTGTGTCTTCTCAACCGCTCGCGGCTGCTTTTTACGATGTTTATGATTTTTCATGCAATGCTCCATATCCAATAGCCCCGTTCAATGACGAGGGGTTTAATTGGCTGGCTGCATCGCGGAGGTATTTACCTCTGTACGGCTGGCTACTACAAATTGTGTGTACTACGTTTCTGTTCCGGGCTTGTCTAACGCGTAATGCTCGGTACGTTTTTTAGTGCATCCGGCAAGGTGGTGGCGTTTTGTTCATCCATCAGTTGCCGTGTGACCACAGTGGGCTCTACCGGATTCAATGCATTCTGGTAAGGCTGCACCATCACATCTCCCGTGGCGTTGCAGGCGGTGACACTGCTGCAGAGCACGGGAAACCAAAACTTCATTAGCGATACCCCCCGGGGCCGCCGCCAATGCTGGTCATACCGGTTTCAGCCATGAGTTCTTCGTTCTCCACATCGGCATCCGGGTTGACGGTGTAATCGTTGGCGTAATGCACGGCACCTGTGTGCGAGCAGCCGCTGACAAAGATTGCGGTCATCAGCACCGTGAGGAGCACGAGCCCAAAACGAATGGTTTTAAATTCCGTCATGAGGTTCACTTAGTCAAAATGAGTTTGCCGAGACGCGTGGCACGCAATACATAGCTCACGCCTTCGTGGTCAATAATCAGGCTGTTCGCCTGACCGAGCAGCGCGCGGCTGCTGATGCGCTTGACGGCATTCGCCGGTAAGCCGCTGCTTTTCTGCGGCGTAGCAGTCGCCGCCACCTGTAACAGGCGGGGTGCGAGGCTGTTTGCCGGTTTATTGACCATGATGGCGCGTTTAACTTTAGTTGCCGGGATCGGTAACAAAGCCGACTTTTTCAATGCCTGCTTTGTTGGCAGCTGCCATGGCACCGATGACGCGCTCGTACACCACTTGCTTATCACCGTAGATATGCACAACCGGTTGTGGATGCTGCGTGGCCATTTCAGCCAGCTCTTTCTTCATCACGTCTTCCGAGACAGGCACGTTGTTAATGCGATAGCCACCCTTGGCATCGACCGCCAGTTTGACCACATCCGGCTTTTCCAGCTGGGGTGCGGTGGAGACTTTGGGCAAATCAATTTCCAACGAGTGCTTCATCACCGGTACGGTCACGATGAAGATGATGAGCAACACCAGCATGACATCGACGAGCGGCGTCATGTTGATTTCGCTCATGACATTGCTGTCGTTATTGTCGAGGCTTCCGAATGCCATGATGCTTAATCCTTAGCCGTGGGTGCCGGCACGACGAACGGCCTGTGGACGCTCGATACGGTTACCGGTGACATAGAAGGCGTGCAGGTCGTAGGCAAAGCGATTGAGCTTGCCGACGATGAATGCATTGCCACGTACCAGCGCGTTGTAACCCAGCACCGCCGGAATAGCGACGACCAGACCAAAGGCTGTCATGATGAGTGCTTCACCCACTGGGCCCGCTACTTTATCGAGGCCAGCACTGCCTGCATCGCTGATGGTGAGCAGCGCGTGGTAGATACCCCACACGGTGCCGAACAGGCCGACGAAAGGCGCTGTCGAACCAATAGAGGCCAACAAGGCCAGACCCTGACTCAAACGATCTTTGGCATCGTCGATGGCGTTGCTCAGGCTACCTGTCATCCAGTCGCTAAGGTCGAGCGAGTCGTGCAACTGTTTGTCGCTGTGACGGTGGTGCTGCATGGCGCTTTGCCCTTCAACGGCCAGTTGTTTGAAGGGGTTGGCCTGGCCTTTTTCTGTATCCAGTGCTTGCAGCCCATGTTCCAGATCCGTGCTGTGCCAGAAGTTCTGCACGGCGGCCGCCTGTTTTTTGGCGCGCTGCACACCCAGGCCTTTGGCAATGATCACTGTCCATGAAATGATGGACATGACCAGCAAGGTAATCGCCGTCAGGATGATGACGATACCGCCCGATTGAAGCATGTGGAGTAGACCCAGTTGTTCGTTCATGATGCAGTTGCCTTGAAGTTATACAAAAGAAAAAGGGATAGGATGCTTATTGCGCGGGTGCCGCAGTTGGCGCAGGACCGGCCTGATCCAGCGAGAAACGGATCGGCAGCTGGTAGCACATGGGAACGGCTTGACCGCCCTTGCGTGCCGGATGGAAACGCCACCGGTTCACCGTGTCGTTTGCAGCACGATCCAGTCGGACGAAGCCTGAACTCTTTGCGATATCAACCGAATCCACCGCGCCGGTAGCCGCCACACAGACCTTGAGCAGTACAGTGCCCTGCTCACCCTTACTACGGCTAACAGGCGGGTAAGGTGGCTTCGGGTTATGCAGATCAGAAGCGCTGGCATCTGGCATATGCACCGGTGCTGCGGCCGGATCCCCCGCGACGGTTTTAGTCGAGGCCTGTTCCTGCGCCACGGCGGTTTCCCGGGTGACGACTTTGTCTTTCTTTTCCTGACGCTGGTCTTTAACGGCCTGTTTTTTAATGGTTTGCACCATGGCCGAAGACTCGCGGTCCACCATTTCGGCCATCATGACTAACGGTTCGGGGTGGGTAGCAAAAAGCACCGCCCAGAATGCAACCAGCACCAACGCCACAACGTGGATGACCGAAACCCAAATGGCGGTTTTACGGTAATCATTTTCGGGCGGAAGGGCGTGGTTTAGTGACATCGGAATAGAATAGGGACAAATGACGCTGAATGAAAAGACGAACGAGATACATTCTCAATAATGGTTAAATAAAACACGGCACCGCTGCTGCCAGCGCCCGATTCTCTTGGTGTATGGTGTTCAGGCACTCTTTGGCACATGCTTTGCAGCTACCGCACTGGCTACCGAGCGACAACTTGCGCTGCAGGTCTTCTACGGTGAGCGCACCTTCGCTAACGGCCGTTTCAATGTGCCGGTCAGTGACTGCGTTGCAAATACAGATGTACATGGGAAACCCCTTTACCCTGAAAGAGGTTCCATTGTAAATTAATGAGAATCGTTGTCAATACAGCTCGATGCTCTTTTTGCTACGGTGCGGCATTTTTGCAACACCAACCGGCAGCCCAGCCCTACTCCCCGATTTGCTGCTGCAGGTAGTTCGGCAGGGTCACCGCGGCAATCAGGCTGTGCTGCGTTTCAAGCCAATCGATGGCTTCTTCACAGGCCTCTAGCAATTCTTCCAGTAGTTCGCGGCTGACATAATCCTGCTCGGCTTCGCACAGGGTGATGGCTTCAACCAGCTTCGGACGCTGGATTTCGACTTCAAAACGCAGATCACATGCCAGGCACTCTTCGGCCGTTTCGCCAATATTCAACTTGCCCAGCTGCTGCAGGTTGGGTAGCCCTTCCAGAAAGAGAATACGCGTAATGAGCTCATCGGCTTCTTTCATGACGCGGATGGACTGTTTGTAACGATATTCGTTGAGCTGTTCCAGACCCCAGTTACCAAACATGCGGGCATGCAGGAAGTACTGGTTAATGGCGGTGAGTTCATTGGTGAGCACCCGGTTGAGGGTGTCGATAACGTGCTTATTGCCTTTCATCGCAGTCTCCTCAGGCAGCGGCATCGGACGGGGTATCGCCCATCTGGCTCTGCAGGTAGTTCTGCAAACCGGTCAGCTGGATGAGACGCAGCTGTTTTTCCAGGAAGTAGGCATGGTCCATCTCCGTGTCATCGAGCTGAACGCGCAGCATGTCGCGGGTGACGTAATCTTCTGCAGCTTCACACTGGGCAATGGCCGCCGTTAAGGTTTTTACGACATGGTATTCCACAGCCAGATCGGCTTTGAGCATCTCTTCCACTGTGCTACCTACGTTGAGCGATTCGCGCTTGCTCAGATCAGGCTTGCCTTCAAGAAACAGGATGCGCTGAATGATGGCACGGGCGTGCTGACGCTCATGATCTGATTCGTGCAACGACTTTTCGGCCAGTTGCCCGAGGCCCATGTCGGCATACATTTCGCCGTGAATCAGGTACTGATCGACGGCAGTGAGCTCGCCTGCGAGGAGGCTATTAAGGGTATCGATAATCTGCGGGTTGCCTTGCATGGTGTTCTCCGATCAACGGGGCGCCAAAGTTTGCGCGATTTGTTTTCAGTATAGCGGGAAGAACTTCAGTAGGCGATGCACTGTTCGCAAACCGTGCCGCTTACATCCCGCCGTAAATGCGCCTCACGCAGCTTGACGAAATGTTCCGAATTCCAGGCGTCCATGAATGACTGTTCATTGAGGTCACCCATGGTCCAGTTGGCGGTTGCATCAAAACAGCAGGCAGATAAACGCCCTTCGGCTGTAACGTGGCCCTCGGTAAAGGCAGACCAGCAAGGCAGCGGCTCGCGCAGCTGGCCAAGGCGGCCCTGATTACCGGCGGTTGGCCGGTACCCCAGCTCTTCTTCGCGCTGGGTGGCGAAAGCCCCCATGGAGTATAGAGGTAGCCAGTAATGCTCATCGACATAGGGGGTCACTTTATCTGCGATGAGTGCTGCCATTTTGTCGAACTGCTCGCCGTCATACTTAATGGATGAGGCATAGAGCCCGGTTTTGTAGCCGCCCGCCTGGCGGATATCCCACGCGGCCCGGATGTTGTTGTAGGAGCGATGAAACAATTTGGCAGAAACCCCCATGATTTCTTCAAACTGGGCTTCGTCGGCGGCATTGCAGGACCATTTGAGTGAGTCCAATCCCGCTTTCATACAGGCTTCGACAGCTTCCGGAAAGGCCATAGAGGCATTGGAGGTGAGAAAGACATAGGGCATGCCAATCTCCTGCTTGAGATAGCGAATGCAATCCACCAGAAGATTCGGCGCCATAAACGATTCGCCGAGATAGAAAACACCAATTTCCTCGACACCGGCATCGCGCATTTCCCGGGTGATCCGTTTGAATAGATCGAGGTTCATATCCCATTTGGGCTGGACTTCGCGGTTACGCAGGGCACAGAAGCCACAGCGGTAGTTACAGCGCGGCGAGATCTCGATTTTGACGCTTTTGGGTGCCGGCAAGACGGCGTGCTGGTAAGCAGTGGGAATGTTCGTGATCGCATCAATACGGTCGGTAATCATGATGTCGCTCTTAATCGTTAGGGGTGTGACAGATAAAAAAGGGCCCACCGTGAAGGTGGGCCCAACTCACTACTGCGTGCTAAACACGGTGTGCTACAACTTATTTCTTGGCCGGTTTGGCATCAAATGGTTGCGGACTTGGCGTGTCCGGGCCAGATGGTGGCAGTTGCGGCAGTTTGAAGCTCGGCTGGTCGCCGGTGAGCGTCTTCAGGAAGGCCACGATTTCGGCGTTTTCTTCCTTGGTGAAGTTGCGGCCCAGCTGGATGCGACCCATGGTTTCCACAGCCTGCGACAACGTCTTGGCTTCACCGTCATGGAAGTACGGATAGGTGAGTTCGATGTTACGCAAGGTTGGGACCTTGTAGTTGAAGCGGTCGGCATCCTTGCCGGTTACAGCGGCACGGCCATCGGCAGAACCCTTGTACGGCTCAACAACGCCCATCTTCTGGAAGGAGTTACCACCAACTGCCGGACCATTATGGCAGGCCACACAACCGCTGTTTTTGAACAGTTCGTAGCCCTTAAGCTCCTGAGCCGTAATGGCGTTCTTGTCGCCCTTGAGCCATTGGTCAAAACGTGAGTTCGGCGTAACAAGGGTTTCTTCGAAAGCAGCGATCGCCTTGGTGACTTCATCAATGGTGATCTTGTCGGTGCCAAAGACTTTCTTGAACTCTTCGACATAGCCCGGGATGGTTTGCAGTGTCTTAACCGCCAGCTCGTGGGTAAAGCCCATTTCACCCGGGTTAGCGATCGGGCCGCCGGCCTGTGCCTTCAGGTCTGAAGCACGGCCATCCCAGAACTGGGCCACGTTAAGACTGGAGTTAAGAACAGTCGGTGCACTAATCGGACCCTGATTCCAGTTGTGACCAATCGAGGTCTTCAGGTTATCGGTACCGCCCATCGAGAGGTTGTGGCACGAGTTACAGGAAATGAATCCCGACTTAGACAGACGTGGATCAAAGTACAACTGCATACCCAGCTGCACAAGCGCAGGATTGGCAACGTTGGGTGCGTTAATTGGCTGAATCGGTTCATCAGTCATTGGCTTACCGGCCGATGCAGATTTAGGGGCGTCGGTCTTCTGACCGCAGCCCACCATGGCGGCAATGGCAGCCGTGAGGATGAGGGTGGCAAACTTATGTTTCATTGCGGTACTCCTTTTCAAATTTCGTATCTGCTTTGTACCAGCACCCCCAGAAAAACTCTTTGATCTGGATCAATGTTGCTCATTCGTTTTGGCTATACGTCTGATCAAGATTTTCTATGCGCCTTTCGAGTGCGGGAGCGCTATGCTGTATAGCCAAGGAGCGCCATCCGCATGAAACTTATCGAACTTCGTTATCTTGTTGCCCTAGCCCGTGAAGGCAGTTTCAGTCGTGCGGCTCATGCGTGCTCTGTCAGCCAGCCCACACTCAGCATGGCTGTGGCACGGCTGGAAGACGAGCTGGGCGTACACCTGTTCGAACGCGGCAAGAACTTTGTCAGCCCGACCCCCGTAGGTGAACGTATTGTTGCGCAGGCCCAGAAAACACTGGATGAAGCACACAAGATCACCCAGCTGGCGACTGATGGCCGCAACCCTCTGGAAGGTCCGTTACGTCTGGGTGTCATCCATACCATCGGCCCCTACCTACTGCCGCAACTGGTGCAGTCGCTGAAAAGCGTGGCACCAGCCATGCCGCTACTCATTGAAGAAAACATGACGGCCAATCTGTCGCGCATGTTGCTCGACAACGAGGTGGACGTGTTGATTGTGGCGCTACCCTTCGATGTGCCCGGTGTGCTGACCCGTCCGTTGTACGATGAACGATTCCAGGTGATTGTGCCGCACGGCCATAAGTGGGAAGGCCGTGCCGAAATTCCGGCCGAGGAAATCGCCGATGAAGAGGTGCTCCTGCTCAAGGCCGGCAACTGCTTCCGGGATCAGGTTCTGGACGCCTGCCCCCAGGTGAGCGAACCAGAAAGCGAAGTACGTCTGGGACACTCGATCGGCACCATCCGCTGCATGGTGGCCTCCGGATTGGGCATCTCCGTGCTACCTGAAGGCGCATTGCTTGGACCCTACAACAATGACCTCGTGACCATTATTCCTTTCCAGTCACCAGCACCATCGCGCCGGGTTGCCCTGGCGTGGCGACCCGGCTTTGTAAGGCCACAGGCGATTGATGCACTTCTGGATGCAATTCGTAAGATCGACAGTCCGGCGTATCATTTTCTGTAAGCCACCCTTTGAGCCATGACCATGGGAGGATGTGATGAGCAAGAAAAAATGCTGTCATAGCAAACCACGTTGCAAAGATTGCCCTTTAAGGAAGAAGAAATGAATCAATGCAAACGCCCGCTTCAAATGCTGATGTGTACGCTGCTGCTATCTGTGGGGATGGCCACAAGTGCGCTGGCGGCCGGCAATACGCTGGACATTACGGTTAAGGGCGTGCGCGACGATCAGGGCATGGTGCGGGCCGGCATTTATAACTCGGCCGAGACCTTCCCGAAGGAAGGCAAGGCGATGGCCAGGACTGCAGCGCCTGCCAAAGCAGGTAACGTGACACTGCAGTTCACGGATTTGCCTCCGGGAAAATACGCGGTGATTTTGTACCACGACGAAAATAACGATGGTCAGATGGATAAACGCTTCGGCATGATCCCGATTGAAGGTTATGGCCTGTCGAACAACATCAAAGCGAGTGGCAAGCCCTCGTTTGACGAGTGCGCGTTCGAGATACCCCCTACCAAGGCCCAGACCATTGATCTGCGTTACTGATTACTTGGGTGCCTTTTAATCAGGACGGCCGCACCGTCTTCTCGTAAAATGCGGGAATGACACATGCCGCGCCACCGCCCAAGCTAACCCAGTACCTGCGACTGATGCGGGCGCATCGTCCGATCGGTACGTTGTTACTGCTGTGGCCGACCTATTGGGCGCTTTGGCTGGCGACCGATGGCACACCACCCCTGCTGGTGTTGGTGATTTTTACGCTGGGTACGTTTTTTATGCGCTCCGCCGGCTGCGTGATCAACGATCTCGCCGACCGCAAATTTGATGGGCACGTGGCGCGCACCAAGGACCGGCCGCTGGTAGCCGGTTGGGTGACACCGCGCGAAGCCCTGGCGGTATTTGTGGTGCTGGTAACACTGGCTGCTGTCACGGTGCTCCCGATCATGAGCCCGCTACTGCTGGTGCTGGCACTGATTGCTGTGTTTCTGGCGGCATCGTACCCGTTCACCAAACGTTTTCTGGCGATTCCTCAGGGGTATCTGGGCATTGCCTTTGGCTTCGGGATCCCCATGGCGTTTGCCGCGATTGATCACACAGTACCGGCGGAAGCCTGGTGGCTGCTATTGGCAAATATTTTCTGGGCGGTGGCCTACGACACCGAGTATGCGATGGTCGATCGACCGGACGACCTGAAGATTGGCATCAAAACGTCGGCCATTACCTTTGGCCGTTTTGATGTTGCTGCGATCATGCTGTGTTACACAGCAACGCTGCTGATTCTGGCCGGCGTCGGTGTCTCTCTGGGGCTCGGCTGGCCATACTGGAGCGGGCTCATTGTTGCCACCGGCATTGCGCTGTATCACTACACGCTGATACGTGACCGGGACACAGCGCGCTGCTTTGCCGCTTTTATGCATAACAACTGGTTTGGTGCCGCAATATTTGCCGGCATTCTGCTCGATACGCTGATCTGACCTGCGGATAAATCACCCCATGAACTATCACGACCTACGCGACTTCATTGCCCAGCTGGAACAGATGGGTGAACTGAAACGAATCACCGTACCGGTGAGCCCGCATCTGGAGATGACGGAGATCTGCGACCGGGTGTTGCGCGCAGGCGGGCCGGCGATTCTTTTTGAGAATCCCACCGGGTTCAACATGCCGGTTTTGGGCAACCTGTTCGGCACAGTTCGCCGTGTGGCTTTAGGCATGGGGCAGGATGTGGCAACCGAAGCCGAAGCACTTGCCAAACTGCGCGAAGTGGGCAAGGTACTGTCGGTACTGAAGGAACCGGAGCCTCCTAAAGGCTTTAAGGATGCCTGGGAAAAGCTGCCGCTGCTCAAACAGGTGCTGACGATGTCACCCAAGCTAGTGTCATCCGCGCCGTGCCAGGAAGTGGTACTGGAAGGTAAGGATGTGGATCTCTCCCGTCTGCCGATTCAGCATTGCTGGCCGGGCGATGTGGCACCGCTGGTGACCTGGGGTCTGACTGTGACGCGTGGGCCGAACAAGACGCGGCAAAATCTGGGCATCTACCGCCAGCAGCTTCTGGGACCCAATAAGCTGATCATGCGCTGGCTGGCGCATCGCGGCGGCGCCCTGGATTTTCGCGATCATCAACTGGCCAATCCGGGACAACCATTCCCGGTGGCGGTGGTGCTGGGCTGCGACCCGGCGACGATTCTGGGTGCCGTAACGCCCGTGCCAGATACGCTCTCGGAGTATCAATTTGCCGGTCTGCTGCGTGGCGCCATGAAAGACACCGCCGAATATTTGTACCGCCTCACCATGGCCGGAATCATGGAGCGCAACGAAGCCCGGGGCAAGCTGGAGCTGAACCCGCTGGCTGGCCTGGACGAACCCCTCACCCCCGTCAACATGACCATTGACCCTGCAGGCAGCGCAGGCACTGGCACCAAACAAACCCCAACAGGAGCGCCCCATGCGTGACTATCTCGATGTTCCATTCCAAATCAAGGCCGTCTCTGAAGATGGCCTTTTTTCTGGGTACGGCTCTGTGTTTGGAGTCGTCGACTCCTACAAAGAAGTGGTCGCACCTGGTGCGTTCACTGAATCGCTGAAGGGACGCATGCCTTCGCTGCTGTGGCAGCACCGCATGGCCGAGCCCATTGGCATTTACACCAGCGTCAAGGAAGACGCCGTGGGCCTGCATGTCGAGGGCAAGCTGGCTTTGAAGACCGCTCGCGGATCTGAAGCCTACGAGCTGCTCAAGATGGGCGCCGTCACCGGCCTGTCCATCGGGTTTGTGTCGCGTGAGGACAGCTACGACAAGGTCAGCGGCATCCGCACCTTGAAGAAGGTCGACCTGTGGGAAGTGTCCCCAGTCACCTTCCCGGCCAACGACGCATCGCGGGTGACCGCCGTCAAAGCCATCAACCAAATCAAAACCATTCGAGATGTTGAAGCCTACCTGCGGGATGTAGGTGGCTTCAGCAAGTCGGAAGCGCTGGCACTTGTGGCCAGCATCAAATCCATGCATGGGCGGAGCGACTCTGCTGAGCTGGATGAACTGGCGGCGGCCCCGATCAACA
>ERZ1034361.1176-NODE-1176-length-14578-cov-2.885387_pt1 | contig 14578 bp, 31 predicted proteins | sample MGYA00520617_ERZ1034361 | MGnify/ENA primary metagenome ERZ1034361 (study PRJEB33736, sample SAMEA104284507) | Azolla filiculoides | biome: Urban; feature: Water surface; material: Ditch water | place: Netherlands | collected 2015-10-28 | depth 0-0.1 m ... | reverse complement strand
AGTGCAACAACTAGCCTTATATCTAACGTTGTTGGATTTTCTACTAATTTATCAAATAGGGGTGTTGCGGGATATAGCGTTCCACCTCAACAAAGTTATTTTGAAAAGTTTGCTTTTCCAACAGATACAAGAAGTTATTTAACGGGTTTGTCATATCAAATGAACTCGGATAACGCTGGGGCGACTAATTTTGCGGTTGCAGGATACCTTTTTGGTGGAAATAACTCAACTAACTATAACGATTTACAGAAATTAAATTACTCAACTGATACTTTTTCGAGTATCTCAAATCGTTTGCCCGAGGACCAAGAAAAAAGAAGTGCAGCATCTAATTCTGGAACAGCCGCTTATTATCGTGGTGGTTTTAATAACAGAAACAATATTTGGCAAATGCCCTACTCAACAGATACTTTCACCTTAGTAAGTACGGGAATGACGGCATCACAAATGTCAGAGGGTGCTGGTAATGTTAATGTCGCTGGTTATTTTGCAGGTGGCGATAATGATTTGACAAATAAAATTGATAAAATCAATTACACTAACAATTCAGTTACAGCAAATTATAGAACTTTAAGTGCGTCTACTTATAGTTTGTCGTCAATTGAAAATGGTGGAGCAAATGTTTAGTGAAATTCAACAAAGACTTGCAGAAGTGCAACAGGCTAGAAGTGATTTTCAATTAGCAAAATTTGTTATTGGTCAGCATGGAACAGCAGAAATGCAATATGTTCAACTTTTAATTGAATTATCTAATTTGGAATCAACAATAAAAACAGCAAAATTATCTTTGCGTGAGAAAGAAATTGAATTAGAGTCTGTTAAAAATAAAAATAAAGAACTTGAATTTATTGCCAAAGAAAGAATCCAATTAGCAATTGATGATTTAAAAATTGCTTTAATTGGTGCAAATCGAGAATTTGATTATTTAAAAAATCTATACAACAATGTTGAACATCATTTTACTAGAAATGAAATTGAAGTGGCACAACTTAATTATTGGAAAGATAGGCTAACAACAAACGCTAAAGCCATGATTCAGGGAAATAATGCAATTTCACCATCTTATATTGAATCCATGCAACAAGCGGGCATATTTGAGGATTTTGTTGCTGAAATAGAATCAGAGACAATTATGGTAAAGGAAATAGACTAATGCGTTATGTTATTTGGCGTCCTTCAAAACAAGAAAATTACCTTTATTTAGACCAATGGTTTGCTGATAACAACATCTTGTTAAGTAATCATTTTTTAATTGGCGATATTCTTATTGATGGTTCAGTAATTAGTAGTTTTATTGGAGATGATATTGCAATTCCTGAATTATTTGAGGCTAAAGAGTTAGAACCATTAATAGTAATTGAATTAATAAGTGATAAATATGTTGCTGATTTATGTCAAGATAATTCAATAAAAATTTTGGAAATTATTAATAACTAAATAGAGAGAGTCGCTATGACTGACGACATGACCCCAAAATGGGCCGTTGAATTGCTTATCCGGTTTGAACAATTGGATGCAAAAATTACGGCGGCTGAGGAACGCAATAATGGTTTCAGCGATTGGGCGACTCGTAACATCAAAGACCACGAACTAAGGTTGCGTGATTTGGAAAAGGCTCGTTGGCAAACTGCGTGGATTACTGCGGTTGCGTCTGCGGGCCTTACCGCTATCATCGTTTTTCTCGTTAATGCAGGATTAGGAATCTAATGTCTCAGAAAAAAAAGTCAAGTTATACACCTAAGGCAATTGAGGATTTCGACTCAAGTGTTTTAGAGGCTGAAATGGTTGAAATCACTAAGTTGATTGAATCGGGTGAAATCTCTACTGAGGTTGATTGGTTGGATGAGCCTGTTAAGGTTGAACGTCCTGAGCCTGTTTCTCGTGCGTCTGAGGTGCATGTTGTTGTTAAGGGTGATTCTCTTTCAAGTATCGCTCACAAGTATTGCCCGGCAGACATGGATGTTGACCAGTTTTACCGTCATCTGAATTTGTTGAATAACCGTCCAGCGGTTGCCGTTGGTCAGGTTATCAAGTTGTTTGGTGGCAAATAATGACCCAATGGATGTTGCCATTCCCTGACAAGATGCTGGCAGACCCTTTTGGTTCTCATTCAGCGGCTCGTAAGAAAATGGGGCTTGGTCCTCATCGTGGAGTTGACTGGAATGGTATGAAAAAGGGTGCGGCTCTTAAGGCTGTTGCCGATGGCACTATTTCAGCGAATTATTGGTCTGATGTTTTGGGCTGGGTTACGGAACTGAAAGTTAAGGCTACTTGGAAAGGTAAGCCGACAACAATTTATTTCATGTATTGTCACTTGGACAAAAAATCTCCGCTTGCTGTTGGAACTAAGGTTGCTTGTGGCGATGTTGTTGGTGGCGCAGGAACCTCAGGCTCGGCCTCGTCAGGAATCCACTTGCACTTTACCTTGTCACTCACCTCTAAGGGTGGAGCAATTGGTCAAGTATTTGACGCTCATGCTTACATTTCCCGCCGCATAAAAGAATCTAAAGAAACCCCTGCCGTTGTAGTCGCATCTACGGCCTCTAACCGCTGCGAGGGTTGCCCTTGCAAGAATGGATGCGCTAATGAAACGACACCTAAATAAAATCAAAAACATTCTCATCCGTTCTATCGGTGTGATTATGTTTGCGTTTATTCCCGGAGCGGCTGTTGGTGGCCCGTCTGTTGGTTGGTTTATGGGTGGCGTGATTGGTTGCGCTACTGTTTTCTCAAGCATCATCATTTTCTTTGGTGTTCAACTTGCTTGGGATGCGATGATTTCAGACGAGGACATTGAAAAGGGTTTCCGTGCGGCTGTTGCTAAACAGGCTGAGAACACCCCGGAAATCAAGGATGCGTTGACTGATTCGGCTAACGATACTCTTGACATGTCAGACTTCGGCGATTTGGACGATGAGGACAAGTAGTCTCTAACTTGGTTGCTTTAAAAACTGTACCCCCCTTGCTTAATTGCTTGGGGGGTCTTTTTTTATTGCCTTTTTAGTTTTCGACGCTCACCGGGGGTTAGTCCACCAAAAATTCCAAATTCCTCTTGTTGCTCAATGGCGTACTCAAGGCATAAGTTTCGGACTGGACACTCACCGCAAATCTGTTGCACCATTTCCAGATTGTTGTAAGCGTTCTTGATGCTGAAATCTTTGCCCGCTGTAAACCACTCATCTGGGGCGTTCATGCAACCAACTTGATTTCCGTTTCGAGTAATGGCCTTGCCTAAATCCTCGTGTAGTTCACGGGCTTTTCTTGTACGGAAAAATTCCATTTTTATAGTCCTCTATTTTGTCGGTGGTTGGTGCTACCATGATGGTACATATAAAAACTGACAAATGCAAAACCCCCGGAGACTAATCTCAACGGGGGCTTGCGGATGTCACGGAGAGGAAAGCAACATGACATCAGTAGAAACATTACCACAAGTTCTTGGCAACGCAGAGTTTATTGCTCGTTTTGATAATAATTCCCCTGAATGGTTGGAGTTGCGTTCAAGAGGCATTGGCGGTTCCGAGGTTTCGACAATTGTCGGTTTAAATAAATGGGAATCTGCGGTAACAATGTTTTACAAACGCACCGGCAAGATTGCAACTGAGCGTCCAGATTCGGAACCAATGTATTGGGGTCGTGCGTTAGAGGCCCCAATCATGAATCGCTTTATTGAGGATAACCCTCAACTAAAGGTTTATACCGATGTTGGTACTTGGATTAACCGCAAGCGTGATTATCAAATCGTGAACCCGGACGGCATTTTTGAAACTGAGGATGGCGAATTTGGAATTGTTGAAATCAAGACCGCTCGTTACCCGGACGATTGGGCAAATGGTGTTCCTGATTATTACCGAACTCAGGTGCAGTATTACATGAACGCTTTTGGGTTCCAGCATGCTTACGTTGCTGTTTTGTTTAGCGGCTCCGATTACCGCTGTTACGAGTTGGCTGCGGATTCATTCCAGCAATCAGTTGACTTGGAACGAGTTGAGGATTTCCTTGCCGCTGTAAAAGAAAATAAGGCCCCTGATTGGGATGGCTCAGATTCGACTCTTGAAACGGTCCGTAAGTTGCACCCAACTATTGAGGATAACGAGGTTGAGATTGGTGCGCTTTATGAGGAATACGCTGCGGCTCGCAGGGACATCACAACTTACACCGAGGACTTGAATCGTCTTAAGGGGCAAATCTTGGACAAGATGGGCAACGCTAAAAAGGCTACTTTTAACGGGCAACATGTTTTGAGTCGTCAGGCCAAGGGACAAGGGATACCATTCCTTGTTGAGAAACGTGGCTAAACCGTTTGACGGCGGCTTGTACGCTGCCGATAATCCTGCCGTTGATGATGCTATCGCTTGGTTGTGTCGTCAGGGCTGGGAGGCTCGTGTGAACCCTGACACTTATGGGATTGACGTGTTGGCTGAGGCCCCGGACGGTGAGCATTGGGAGATTGAGGTCGAGGTAAAACATAACTGGACTGGGAAAGATTTCCCGTTCAAAACGGTTCACTTTTCGGGCCGTAAGACCAAATTTGCTTACTCCAATTCGCTGTTTATCATGTTCAACCATGACCGGACGGCGGCTCTAGCCGTGCGAGGGTCTGTTGTTGCTAAATGCCCGCAGGTGGTAAAGAAAACTATTTACACCCAATCCGAGGCGTTTATTGAAGTGCCGTACGCTTTTTGTCGTACGCTTGTCCTATAATCGAAACAAACTATCGAGAGGAAACCAAAATGGCTTTTGCCGAAAACTATAACGATGTTGCTAACCGCATTGCAGAGTTCCGTGAGAAGTTCCCAACCGGGTCTTTGCGTCAACTTGATTTGCAGTTCCTAACTTTTGGTGGCAAGGATTGGGTTGTTTACACCGCCGCCGCTTACCGAACCCCAGATGATGAATGTCCGGGTATTGGAACCGCTTGGGAGCCTGTACCGGGCAAGACGCCTTACACTCGAGATTCTGAGGTTATGGTTGCTGAGACTTCGGCTTGGGGTCGTGCGCTGATTGCGACGCTTGCTGTTGATTCCAAAAAAGGTATTGCTAGTGCGGATGAAATTGAAAACCGCAAGCAACCGGCATCATCTCGTGACTACTTGGCTGAGGCTGGGCAGACTAAAGATGTTGTGAAGTTGCGTAAAATTTACGCTGAGGCCCGTCAGGCTAAGGCCGCTCAAGACATTCTCGATTCTATTGCGGCGATGGCTAATGGATGAGAAGTCTAGGGCGATTTTGATTGCCGCTATTGTTGAACAAAAACAACTTGTTGACGAGCATTGGGATAAGGGTAATGACCTTTATGCGGATTCTCAGTATGAGGAGTTGCGTCGTTTGGGTGAGAAACTGAGGAGGGAAATAGATGGAAACGCCTCGTCAAATAATTAGTGAGTTGGCTGCTATTCGTTCTCAGTCTGAAAAGGGCATCGAGTTGTTGGCTGCCGCTGAAAGAAAAATGATTGAACTCGAACTTGAGGAGCAACGAATTGAATTATCTACTTTTATTGGTACGTCTGGGACTGTTGCGGATAAGACTGCGATATCTAAATTGGCGGCTCTTGAGAAACGTCAAGAGGCTGCTATTGCAAGGGCAGAGGTCTCAAGAATCAAAACCAAAATCTCACACCTAAAAGATTCGCAGATGGCTGTTATGTCTGCGGCTAAGATGGTTGAACTTGAGTGGAAAGGTTGACGATGAAGTTGCCTAGCCGTGTAAAGATTGGTTCCCAAGTTTGGGAGGTTACTGAGCAAAAACGCAAACATGCGATGGACAACCATTACGGCATCACAAACATTAAAGATAATGCGATTGTCATTGACTCAGAGTTGACTGAATCTATGAAACGCACGACGCTGTTTCATGAGTTGTTGCATGCTATTCGTGCAACTTTTGGCGGGTCTTTGAGTCCAAACAAATGGGGCGATTTTACTGAGGCCGAGCATTATTGGATTGGTCTTTACGAGGAACCTGTTGTTGCCATGCTCCGAGACAACCCCGACCTTGTAGCGTATTTGACTAATGACGCCTAAACAATTCCGTGTGTTCCTTGACCGGGACAAGGCGTGTTATCATTGCGGGTCGACTGGGGATGACCTTGTTCCTCAGCATCGCAAGAATCGTAAAATGGGTGGCAACCGCAGTCTAAAAAGTGACCCAAATAACATCATCGTTTTCTGCGCTGAGGCAAATGGGCGTTTAGAGTCGGATGCAAATTTCGCCCGTATAGGCGTCGAGTTCGGTTGGAAACTAAACTCATGGGAGAACCTATCAAATCCCGTCTATGAGGCTCACACGGGCTTATGGTGGTATTTGAATGGAAACGAACGAATAGCATTACCAGCAATACCAGATTAAAGAAACCTAGAGAGGAAATCTAATGAGCATCGAAACCATGAGTGCAGTTTGGCGGCACTCACAATCCACCGGACGGGCAAGACTTGTCCTATTGGCTATCGCAGACCACCAAGGCGAAATTGGGGCTTGGCCCTCAATCGCTACCCTTGCCAAAATGGTCAACGCATCGGAACGGTCAGTCCAACGAGACATCCAAGAACTGATTGCATTGGACGAGTTGATTGTCGAATGGCGTCAGGCTCCGAGTCGTGGAATCCATAAAGCAAACCTGTATTGGGTTAATTTGCCTGAGGTGACAAAACCATCCCATGAGGTGACAAATGGGGTTGATGAGGTGACACCTGTTGGCGTGTTAAACCTTACTAGAACCATTAAAGAACCATTACTAGAATATCCTCAAAACAAGTTTGAGGAATTTTGGAATCTTTATCCTCGCAAGGTTGGAAAACAAGAGGCGGCTAAAGCATTTGAAAAGGCCGTCAAGTCAGTTCCATTCATCCAGATTCTTGTCGGAGTGCAACGCCTAGCCGCTGACCCTAACAAGCCTGAAATGACTTTCCTGCCGTACCCGGCAACATGGTTGAATCGGGGTGGTTGGTCTGATGAGCCATATCCTGAGCGTAAGAGAACCGCTGAGGAATTGGCTGAGATTGCTCGTGAGAAGTCGCAGCGTCAACGAGAAGTCGAGATGAAATACACGGCGGAACTTTTGGAGCAATCTGCAAAGTCCCGAGAAAACGCATCGACGGAAATCCCAAGGTGTGAACATGGAAACACGATTGCCCGTTGCATCCGTTGTTTGAACAAAAAGTCCTAAGCACCCGCTAGGATAAAAAAGAATAAATCCCGAGAGGAAAAAATGGCTATTGAAATTAAATTTATTGGTTATGTCAAAGAGGTAAAGTCAGGCGTTTCGGCGACTACTGGCAAGCCTTGGACGTTGGCTAAGGTCGTTCACAATCAGGTCAAACGCAACGCAGATGACTCAGGTTGGGAAAACGCTGGCAAAGACTACTTCGACATTTTCTTGCCTGATGGTGTGATGGTGAAAGAGGATGACCGTGTTGAGGTTGAGGGTCGTCTAAAGACAAACATTTACGACAAGGCTGATGGCTCTAAGGGTGTTGGCTTGTCTGTTAACGCCACTTCAATCAAGGTTGCTGAGGCTTTCAAAAAGTCAACCCCTGCCCCGGGTGCGGCGGCTGTTGTTCCTGATTCTTGGACCGCAATTGACGATACCGAACTGCCTTTTTAAATGGCAGTTCTAATTTTCACCCTTTTGCTCGGCGCATGGACTTTCATCATCGCCGGGCAACTGGAGGGGTTTTGGCAGGTTGGAACTTACATCATCGCATCATGGTTTCTTTTTGCCGCCCTGTATAACGCTTGGCAGATGAGCCGTGAGGACTGAGGCTTACTTTTCGGTTGTTGGTGTTGAACCGGCCCCGCAAGGCTCTAAAAAACCGATTGGCAATAATCGGTTCATCGAGGCATCTAAGAAACTAGAACCTTGGCGTGAGGCCATTGGTGAGGCTATCGAACGAATGTTCGTAGCAACTGTTGACCGGTCTTGTTTCGCCCCTGACACGCCGTTAGAGGTTTGGGTGACGTTCGTGGTCCCTCGCCCGGCTACGGTCAAAGAGGCTGCCCGCCCTTGGCCTATCAAGCCACCTGATACGGACAAATACTGCCGCAGCCTTGGCGATGGCATGAGTTTGGCCCGCTACGTTGACCCGCCGCTGATTCCTGACGATTCCCAGATTGTTCGTTGGAATGCGGAAAAGGTCTATGGAACTAGGGGCGACATGGGGGCCAGAGTAGCCGTCAAAGTTGTTACCGAACCGTAATAAATAAATGTTGTAAATGTTTCATTTGTTTCACTTTTCCTCTATACTGAATCCATGAACCAAATTGGTTCGGGAGAGGAAACCCAAAATGAGCATCGAACTAACACGCACCGACCTTACCGACTACGAGACTGCACAACTTCACGCAGTTGACCAAAAAGTTTACGAACACTCAATCGCTGTTGGCGCATTTATGACACGCTACGGACGCCACGAGGTTTTAGTTGAGGCCGCCGACGTATTCATGCAACTACACGATTCATTGCTTGCTGACGCCGATATCCGTACCGGCGCACTTGAATACGGAATGGTTATGGCTGAATTTAGTTCTAATGACCGTGTTGCATCTCAGGCTCACCAACTACGTGAACGATTCATCTTTGACCTATACCGTGCCGTTATTGCCGAGCGTCAGACTGAAAAGGTTGGTGCATAATGCCAACCCTAAAATTCATTCTCGGCGCAATCGCCTTTGTCATCATCTACGGAATAATTGACATCGTTGCAGGTCTAATCCCAGCATGGGTTGGACTTGTATTCCTAGCCGCACTCAGCATTGGACTAATGCGCCTAGCGTTCCTCATCGTAAAAGAGGCAAACAAGTGACCCTCGAACAACCACAATTCGTCAAAGACATGCTCAACCTTGCCCGCATAACCTACATCGACTGGCTAATGCAACCAACCAAGGCCGCATCAGAAAACCTTGCAAACGAACTTTCCAAAATCGCTGACGAACTAGACATCACCGAATCCGCTGCGCTAGAAATGGTCAAAGGCAATGAAACAACCAATTAGCCAATGGATTATGGAACTTGAGCGTGAACGCCACGACTCAACATGGCGCAAAGTCGAAAGACCATTCCAACACCAACCAATCTTGCCACCCGTCGTCAAAGAGAAAAAAGAAACCAAAAAGGACCGTCATCAACGAGACCAAGATTTTTTTGATGCAGGTCGATACAAAGAGGGCGCAAGAGATGAACACGCTAAAAGAGCGTGGCTAAAAATAACGAGAGGAAAAACAATTGGCTAAACATCGTTTGGAAAAACCGTCTTTGATGGAACGGTATTGGATTATCCGTCGGGCTATTATTTTTGCCCTTTATCGGAGACGTCGATGACGTTGTTCAACCCTTGGGGCCGCCCGGAGTATAACGAGTCTGAGGTAAACATTGCAGACTTTTACCGGGCGCAGGGACGCCGAGAGGAACGTCAAGCGATTCTTAAGTTGATGCGTGAATCGACTAAGAAACCAACCGCAACAATGGTCAAGATTATGGAGAGGATTGAAAATGCAGATTTGGACCGTGAATGAACAAGATTGTTATGATGCTGGATTTGCCAACGGGGAACCTTACTGGAGAGCGTTGGAACAAGACCGCATTTTTGAGGCCGTAAACAAATGGTTGACTGAGCCAATGGAGGCTGAGAGTTCAAACCTCTTGGACATTATTCGAGGTGAATCAGAATGACAATGGCTGAGATTGAACTGCGCCTAGATGTTTTACAGGCTGGACTAAACGGCTTACGAGCCGAGGCAAATGAAATTGAAAACCGCATCAACGAGTTAGAGGAAAGAATCAAATGAGAGTAACTGTTTGGACCACCGCAAATTGCGTTCAATGTATGCAAACTAAGAAACAGTTTGATAAGTATGGGATTCGTTATGACGAGATGGCTCTTGAGCAACATCCAGAAAAACTTGATGAGTTCAAGGCTCAGGGGTTGATGTCTGCGCCAATTGTTGAGGCCGATACCCGTATTTGGTCAGGATTTCGGTTGGATAAAATCCAGTCTTTGCGTAACAAGTTATTTGGAGAGAACAAGTGAGTGGCAATCTTTACCGTGTAGAGTTCCGCAAATCTGAGCCTCAGTTTATTTTTGCTGACGATGCTGTAAGCGCACGAGAAAATGCCGCACTAAATGTTGCAGCAATCATTCGCCCGGCAACCGTTGACGAAATGCTCGATTGGGCTGTTGTAGAAGTAGAAAAGGCTAAAGTCACTATGCAAGAGATTCAAAAAGAGTTTGGAATTGACTGCGAATGAGACCTTGCATCAACGAATGTAAAATCAACCCCAAGGCTGAGATTCCTGAGTACCGTGAGGCAACTCGGGGAATGTTATGCGAGAACTGTTATAGCGAATTGCGTGACGCCCTAATCCTTGCCCCTGAAATTGTTTATCATCTGCGTTGCATTTACGGCGCATTATCAGGCCACTCAACTGACGGGTCACAAAAGGTCAAACGAGAACCACCTGCCCCGTTGAACCTTTCAGCGTTTGAGTTGTCCGAAAACATTTATCGAACACTTGTTGGGAACACAATTTCGATTAAAGCATCCCCAGTTACGGTTGCTGCCGCTGTAAGTAAAAAAACAAATGAATCCCTCAGTATTTTTGATGTTGTTGTGAACTTGGAATCGGTGAAAGACATGTCTAGGGTTATCAAGATGGTTAAGACGGCTCGTAAGGTTTATCCGTTGCATGAGGAAATCCGTAAGACTGCAATGCCTTGCCCGGAGTGTAATTTGTTGACGGTTTATACGCCCCCTCAGCATTTGGGCGATGTTCTTAAAGTGTCTTGTGAGGCTTGTGGTTTTGAGGTTCCACCGGACAAGATTGCGTTTTATGCTCACCTTGCTGAAAAGGGGTTGTGATGGATACGGAATACACCAAAGGTTTTAAGGCTGGGATGGCTTGGCGTGAGGCTGAGATTATCAAACTGCTAGAAGAACACGATGCGGCAATTATCAGGGATAACCTAATCGCTCTAATCAAGGGAGAGAAGTAATGGCCTGCGATAAGTGCGAGAAACCAGCCAAATCAAGAGGCTTATGCAATACCCATTATGTTGCCTATTGGCGGGCCAATCAACCGGACCAACGCATCCAGAAAACTGTTGCAGCAATCCGCAGACGTGAACGCAAACGCATCATTCGTCAAATAGAGAAACTACCCATCCATCTAATTCGATGGGAACTTATCAACTACTTGGAGAGAAAATAATGGCCCTGTTTGGTTGGTGTCTAACCAATCACCATAACAATTGCCTAAAAACAATCCCTGACTACAAATGCAGTTGCGACTGCCATCGAGAGGAAACCAATGCGTGATGAAGTGCTAACAATCCGGGCCGCCGCAGCCAGAATCGGCAAAAGTGAGAAAACAATTTACAACTGGATAAACGCCGGACATCTCACACCTTTACGTCAATACGTGTTATTGTCAGAATTGGTTGTTGTAGAACGTGCGATGGCTGAAAAAAGAGGGCGTCCACGAAAACACGACACGCCGAGTTAGGATTTCAAATGTTTCAAAACGAAATGCTATGCTTGCCGCAGGCAAGGATTATACCCTGCCCAATCTTGTTTGATTCCCCGACAAAACAGAATAAAAGACCCCCGCAAAGTCCATTGGTCGAGAGGAAATAACATGCTATTGGACGGATTACAACCACCTATCAAGTTTTACCCATGCAAAATTCGAGAACTCTATGAGACGCTCGACGCTAAAGACGCAGACATTCTAAGAAACTGCATCGGCGACCTTGAGGCATGGGGAGCAAAAACACTTAGCAACGCACTCAACGAACGAGGCGTCACCGTATCAGACCTCAGCATTTCACGTCACCGCAAGAATCTTTGCTCATGCGGAAAGATGACCAATGCTTGAAAATTTGCAAACGGCGGCAAAACCCGAACCCCAACCTTTCGGCAGACCTGCCATCGAGTTCAATGGCGATGAGGGTTTTGCAACAACGCCGGGTCTACCTGAGGGCGCAGACTTCAAAGATTTCCTAATCGACGCAGGTTACAACCCTGACGAGATTACCGTAGTTGGTACGCCACGCACCTCAAGATGGCAACGCTACGACGGCGAATGGCTAACCTCTTACCGATTCTCATTCACTTTGAACCAATCGGCTATTGACCTGCCAACCCTTTACGCTCAGGTAAAGAAAACCAAACCTAAAGCATCCCAGCCGCAGACAAAAAATAAAGCAATTGTCGTCTGTTGGTCAGATACTCAAACAGGTAAGGTTGACCACCGAGGCGGTACACCGGAACTTATCCAACGTATTCAGGAAAAACTCACGGCCCTAGACGCATATTGTAAGCGTGAAAAACCAAGTGTTATCTATTTCCTAAACGTTGGAGATTCAATCGAGAACTTTGAGTCCGGGGGAAACCCTATGAGGACCAACGACCTCTCTTTGATGCAACAGATTGACCTTGAGGCAACCTTTGAATGGGATGCCCTTGTCACTCTTGCCAAGCATGCACCAATCATTGCCGCATCAGTTGGTTCCAATCATTGCCAATGGCGTGTTGGTCAGAAACGACTCGGCACAACCCTTGACGACTGGGGTATCTTTATCCAACGTCAACTTGCTAAACAAGCACAAATGATTGGCTTAGACGTAAAGTTCTACGAACCTGCGATGACTGACGAATCACTTGCCCTAGAGGTTGGATTCGGAGACCACATTGTTGGACTCGTTCATGGACACCAAGCCTCCAACCCTGACCGCATGGTTACTTGGTGGCGTGGACAATCGCATGGAGACCAAGCCGTCTCAGATGCAACAGTCCTCGTCTATGGTCATTACCACCATCTCAGAATCACCGAGACCGGACGTAAGAACGGACGCTCAAGATACCTTGTCCAATGTCCGACCCTCGATAACGGGAGTTCGTGGTACAGACAAACATCAGGCGACGACTCAGACCCGGGCCTATTGGTATTCAACCTAACGGACGAACCGTTCAATGGAACCGTCACCAAACTTTAAACGATACACGTTGGTCTGTTGCAACGGTCACTCAATCACGATGACCGTCGCACCGGGCAATCCCTTGTATCCTTTTTGCCTCACGTGTTTACAACCATTCACCGCTGAGGAATCATCCCCTAACTGAAACAGTTAGGCCCCTAGTTGCCAGCGCAATTAGGTTTGCCTTAGGTACTGGGTACAGACTGGCCTCCAAAACCGGTCTCGCAAGGTTCGATTCCTTGATGGGGTGCAAAGACTTCGGTGTGACCTCTACTGCGAAAGCGGAACGCCCCCGGAGTTATAGACATCGCCATTTGTTTCGTCATCTGGCCCGGTATCCGTTAAATCCTGATTATTGCGGCTCTACCTGATTTGGCTCAAGGTTGCAAACGAAAGCCACCCATCTCACGGTGCATCAGGATAAACCGTGACCTAGGATTCATAAGAAGACCGCATGCCTACTTACTTTTACAACTGCCCCGACTGCGACCTAGAGTTCAAAGTCATTAGAGGCATGAACGACCTTGAGGACAACAAATGTCCCAAGTGCGGAGCCGCCGCAAAAAGAGACTTCACAATCGGACGCATCAAATTCAAAGGCGATGGGTTCTATTCAACAGACAAGGCTGAATGATGCAAGGCTACGACCTAGATGGCACACTCGCAGATGTAGAGTACGCAAACGCCTCAGTTCGTGGCCTAGTCAACGTATTCAAATCGGCTAAGGTAATCTACAAACCAAGCCGCCCATTCGTAGTTATTACCGCAAGACCTAACACAACTGCGGAACAACGCCAAGCAACAACCGAATGGCTCAAAGAGAACCAACCAAACTTCAAGGCAATCTATTACGTCCCATCAGGCTCAGAGGCTAATGTCGCTAAGTCGAAAGCCGCCGTGATAAAAAGACTAAACCTCGACTCGTACACATGCGACAACGAGGAGTTCAACCAACTACTTATGCCACTTGTACCGGGAGTCAAGGTATACAAGATGAGTAGTCGTGGAGAGAAGTCAGACGCATGACACCCGACCAACTCTTTGACTACCTCAAAAGGGCAGCCAACGGCGAGGACCTAGACGAACTCTACGCAGAGGCCCTAGATTTCCTATGCTATTGCTCCCTAGATTAACCCCCCCCTTATCTCTAGCAACCCGCAGCAAAGAGAAAACAAATGACAAACTCCCCGGCAGATACACCCCGACACCGTTGGGATAGTAGCAACCGTAGACAAGATAGTCCTCAATGGAAAGCAATAAGAAACCTTGTTGCAGAGAGAGACGGACACCGTTGCCAAGAGTTTATGAGAGACGGGGAGCCGTGTACCGATAGAGGAACTGAGTGTGACCACATCATCCCAGTTTCTCAAGGTGGAACCGATGCCCTCTCTAACCTCCGAATGTTATGCCCTTGGCATCACGCCCGCAAGTCCTCCCGTGAGGGCCAAGCCGCTCGCAAGAACCTAACCGAGAGACGACCAACCCCTCGCCACCCCGGACTCATCTAACCCCGGCACTCGCCCACCCAAAAAAACACCGCTCTTTCAAAAATCCCCCAAGAAAATACAGGGGGAGGGACCCCCGACATGGGTGTCAAAGAAAGG
>ERZ1034361.1174-NODE-1174-length-14604-cov-4.133682_pt1 | contig 14604 bp, 17 predicted proteins | sample MGYA00520617_ERZ1034361 | MGnify/ENA primary metagenome ERZ1034361 (study PRJEB33736, sample SAMEA104284507) | Azolla filiculoides | biome: Urban; feature: Water surface; material: Ditch water | place: Netherlands | collected 2015-10-28 | depth 0-0.1 m ... | reverse complement strand
TGAAACGAGCCCTTGCGACCAAAGCGTTGCTGCGACTTCGCCACCAAGCCCGTGCTAAGTGCACCACCCACCACATAGCCCATCACTGGCAAGGTCGCCATCCAAGCCTCGGGCGCCAAGCTCAAACCCACCAAACCATTGATAGCAATGAAGGTAACGTTGTTCGTCAGGAACAAGCCCTGCGCGATAGACAGCAATACGAGATGACGGTTCATATGGACCTAGAAAATTAAAGTGAGCAACCCAGCCGACATGGCCAAGCCATGCACCACCGAAGCAGCGATGGTCAGCACAATGGCTGATGTCAAACGTTCGGGCTGCTCTGCATGTTTGTACAACAGCACAAACGCCCACAGCGACAAGGGCATGGACACCAAACCCCACAACGCTGGCTCTGGGTGAATGAACAACCACACGCCTGCAGCCAACCACGCATACGCGAGCAAAGAAAAAACCAAATATGCCCAAGCAGCCCAACGCGGGCCTAGGCGAACCACCAAGGTGCGCTTGCCCACTTGGGCATCGGCCTGCGCATCAGGGAACCCATTGATGACCAAGATGTTGCCCACCAGCAAGGCATAGCTCACGGCCACAGCAAAAGGAATGACAAAGAACTGACCGCGTTGCACATAGTCAGCCCCAACCACCACCAAACCCCAAGTGAGCGCAACCGTCAACTCACCTAATCCGCGCTTCATCAAAGCCAGTGGCGGCGCTGAATAAGCCCATCCCAACAGCAACCCCGCCAAACCCAACACCACCAAGCCACCGCCTGTTTTCACCGCCAGCACCAAGCCACAGGGAATCAAGAAAATGATCAAAGCTTTGGCTAAATCATGTGTGTCTTGCAGGGTGACATGGCCGTTTTGAATCAGGCGTGCACCACCTGTGAACGGAAACAAGCCTTGGGTGTTGGCGTCATCCGCGCCATTGAGTGCATCGTGGTAATCGTTCAACACATTGGCTGCGGCATGCATGAGCACAGCTAGCACCAGCGTGGCCAGCGCTGTCCAGACATTGGGGCCATGACCGCACACAGCAGCCACCGTAGTACCCAACACACAGGCCACGGCGGTGATGACCAAGAATCCTGGCCGTGTCATCTGCACCAGCGTGCGCCAAGGCAGCTGGGCAGATGTGGTGTCAGCCGAAGCAGATGTCAATTAACGCGGCACCAAGAAGACCGACTTTTCATGAATCACATCGTTGCCCGATGTGTCCTTGATATCAAAGTTGATCTTGTGTGAACCCGCATCAGCCGAACCATACGGAATGGTCACGCGCAACACCACCCAATGTGCTTGCGCAGATGCCACCTTCACTTCAGTTTCCGTTTCGATGCGAATGTCTTTCATACCATCGACAGAAATTTGGAAAGTTTTGTCTTGCTCAGCAGCGTTCATCACTTGCAAACGGTAGATGTTTTCAATGCCACCGTTTTCAGTGATACGGGCCAAGGTTGCGCGGTCGCGCACCACGTCGACCTTAAATGGCGTACGCGTGGCCAACGAAACGCCCACGGCAATGATGAGTGCCATCAAGATAGAGGTGTAGATCAACACACGGGGACGCGCCACACGCATCAGCGTTTGTTTGGTGGTCCACTTGTTTTCCATCGCGTTTTGCGTGGTGTAACGCACCAAGCCTTTGGCATAGCCCAGTTTGTCCATCACGGTGTCACACACGTCGGCGCAAGCGCCGCAGCCAATGCATTCGTATTGCAAACCGTTGCGAATATCAATACCGGTAGGACATACCTGCACGCACAAAGTGCAATCCACGCATGCGCCCAAATTGGAAGCAACAAGGTCTGTCTTTTTAGAACGTGGGCCACGTGGCTCGCCGCGCTCTGTGTCATAGGTGACGATCAGCGTGTCATGGTCAAACATCGCGCTTTGGAAGCGTGCATAGGGGCACATGTACTTACACACTTGCTCGCGCATGAAGCCTGCATTGCCGTATGTAGCAAATGCGTAGAAGAACACCCAGAAGAACTGCCAAGGGCCAAAGCTCCAAGCCACAGCAGTGGCCAACAATTCTTGAATCGGCGTGAAGTAACCCACAAAGGTAAAGCCTGTCCACAACGAAAACACAATCCAAGCGGTGTGTTTGTAGACTTTCTTGCTGAGTTTTTTCACTGAAAAATCTGCATCATCCAAGCGAATACGTGCAGAACGATCACCTTCGATCTTGCGTTCTATCCACATGAAAATTTCGCTGTACACCGTTTGCGGACATGCGTAACCGCACCACAAACGACCGGCCACCGCCGTGAACAAGAACAGCGACAAAGCGGAGATGACCAACAAGCCCGTCAAGTAAATGAAGTCTTGCGGGTACAGCACCAAACCAAAGATGTAAAAGCGGCGCGCTTCTAAGTCAAACAACACGGCTTGGCGTGTGCCCCACTCCACCCATGGCAAACCATAAAACACGATTTGCGTGATGGCCACCGTGATCCAACGCCAGTAGGCAAAGATGCCTTCGACGGAGCGTGGGTAGATTTTTTTTGCCGCTGCATAGAGCGATACCATTTCTTCGCTGTCGTCGGCTGGCACAGCTTGAATCGGAATGACTTTTTTAGGTTCTTGGTGGTCGGTGGTCATAGCAGTCAATCTTAGTTATGTGTCGTGGCTCAGGCCAAAGTGTCCCAAGCCTTGAGGGCTTCAGCGGAGTACATCAGTGCGGGGCCGCCACCCATATAGACGCAAATGGTCAGCATCTCTTCCAGTTCTTCACGGGTGCATCCCAGCTTACGCAATGCCTTCACATGAAAGCCCACACAGCCGGAGCAGTGCTGGGTGATACCGATGGCCAACGCAATCAGTTCTTTGTTCTTGGCACTGATCGCGCCCTCTGCCATGGATGCGCGAGCCAACTGGCCAAAACCTTGCATGGCTTCGGACTGTGATTTGCGAAATGGGGTGAGGCATTCGTTGATGCCTTGCATTAAGTTGGCGTGATCAAACGTACTCATCGTTCATCCTTCTTCAATTACTTCAATTGCTGGCCTGCGCTGTCAAACACTTCCACCTTGATGGGAATGCCCTGACGAACACTTTGGGTCACCGTGCAAAACTCTTCAAACTGCTCCAGTACGTGGCTTAACTGCTCAAGCGATGCCGCCAATACACCCATACGAATCTGAGCCGTCATGTGCAACACACGCAAACGGTTGTCGTCATTGCGTCCTACCTCGGCCGTCACCACGCATTGAATGGGTTCTGGCACTTGCTTGAACTTACGAAACGCGAACAACAACGAATCCGACAAGCAGTTGCCCACTGCAGCGCAAAGCATTTGCACGGGCGAAGGGCCTAAGCCAGTACCTAACGGTGCAGGCTCATCGCTGGTCAGCAACGGCACGTCGTTGCCAAATGCTATGTCGAAGCGGTAGTCGTTGCGTTGCGATAGCTCAACGCGTATGGTTTTTCCTGGCATATGTCAGCCCGTTTATTCAAATGAAGGTTGTGCTGGCTTGTAGACCTCGTGGCCGGCAGCCACCCAAGCATCCACACCACCCGCAATAGATCGCACATGGGTGTAGCCCATATCAGCTAACGACTTGGCGCTCAATGCAGCGCGGCCACTGGTTTTGCAATACAGCACGATGTTCAGGTCTCGCGCCTGCATCTTGGGATTACCCGCCATCTTGAACTCCAACATGCCACGCGACATGTGGATAGCGCCTGGCAGATGGCCAGCTGCGTATTCGTCGGCTTCACGCACATCAATCAGCACATCGCAGGTTTGAATGGCAGCAACAGCTTGCTCAACCGAAATTTCTTGCACAGCTTGTTTGGCTTGAACGACCAGATCGTGAGCGGTTTTCATACAGATTTCCTTGTAGTAGAGACGCGTTTTTTAGGCGCAGCCACCATGGGCCAAGCCTGTTCTAAGTGTTGTTGGGTGATTCGATCGCACACCAAATCACACAGCGCATAGATGGTGGGATCTGCGATTTGGTAGTACACGCTGGTGCCACGGCCTTCGCGCTTGACGAAGCCTTGCTGCATCAACACAGCCAAGTGGCGCGACATATTGGCAGCCGTGTAGCCGCAAGCCTCAGCCAACTCGCCCACGTTGTGCTCGGTTTCGCGCAGCAAATTCAGGATGCGCAAGCGCGTGGGCTCGGCCAGCGCTTGGAAGTAGTTCGCCACACGGTCGATGGCTTGCTCTGGAAGTTGGGTCATGAACAAATTGTAGACCTATTTAAGTGATTGATTATTTAATTGTTTAGTTAAATAATCAGTCAATTATTTATAGAATAGCCGCCATGACTGATTCCAAACTCCGCATCTCTGGGCAATTGGCCCGCATGTTTCAAGCTTCACAGATCACACCGTTGCTGGCACTGGTGTGTTTTCTGCTCGGTGTATTCGCCGTCTTGGTGACGCCGCGTGAAGAAGAACCACAGATCAACGTGACCATGGCCAATGTGCTGATCCCCTTCCCGGGCGCATCCGTGAAGGATGTGGAGCAAATGGTGTCTGGCCCTGCCGAGCAAGTGCTGTCCCAAATTGCCGGTGTCGAACATGTCATGTCAGTCTCGCAACCCGGCATGTCAGTGGTGACCGTGCAATACAAGGTGGGCGTGCCTCGCACCGAAGCCTTGGTGCGTTTGTATGACACGGTCAACTCGCATGCTGATTGGCTACCCAAAGGCTTGGGCGTGTTGCAGCCCCTCATCAAGCCCAAAGGCATTGACGATGTGCCCATCGTGTCGCTCACCTTGCACGGCAAGGACACCGACCTGAGTGCCTTTGAACTCGAGCGCATTGCGCAAAACATTGAGATCGATTTGAAACGCGTCAAAGGCACACGCGAGGTCACCACCGTGGGCGGCCCATCGCGCGCCATTCAAATTGACATCGACCCTGCACGCATGCAAGCCGCTGGCATCACCGTGCCTGAGTTGCGCATGGCTTTGCAAGCGGCGCATTTGGGCGCACCTGTGGGTGATTTGCTGGTCGGCCAACAAGCCATCGCCATCGAGTCTGGCCCCTTCTTGAGCAGCGCCAAGGATGTGGCCAGTTTGGTGGTGGGCGTGCGTGCGGGTACACCTTTGCACGTGCATGACATTGCCCAAGTGCGTGATGGCGGCGCTCAAGCCAACACCGCCGTGTGGCATGGCGTGGCAGGTACTAAGCCTAGTGAACGCACTGCGGTGACCATCGCTATCACCAAGAAGCCCGGCGAAAACGCCATTGAGGTGGCTGATGCTGTGTTGGCACAAGTGGCCACACTCAAGCAAAGCAAGATTCCACAAAACGTGGAAGTCACCACCACGCGCAACTATGGCGAAACCGCGAATGACAAAGCCAAGAAGCTGATTCAAAAGCTACTGTTCGCTACGGCCTCTGTGGTGGCTTTGGTGTTCATTGCCTTGGGCCGCCGCGAAGCTGCCATTGTGGGTACTGCTGTGATCTTGACCTTGACGGTCACTCTGTTTGCCTCGTGGGCTTGGGGCTTCACGCTCAACCGCGTGTCGCTGTTTGCGCTGATTTTCTCGATTGGCATCTTGGTGGACGACGCCATCGTGGTGGTGGAGAACATCCACCGTCACCAAGGTTTGTTCCCTCACAAAACCCTCACACAAATCATCCCAGGCGCGGTTGATGAAGTGGGCGCACCCACCATCCTTGCCACCTTCACCGTCATTGCAGCTTTGTTACCCATGGCGTTTGTGACTGGTTTGATGGGCCCCTACATGAGCCCTATCCCAATCAATGCCAGCATGGGCATGTTGTTGTCGCTGGCTGTGGCCTTTGTGGTGACGCCTTGGTTAGCACGCATTTGGATGAAAGCAGCACCAGCACACGGTGCTGAGGATGACAGTGCATTCAAACAATGGCTCAAGCGTTTTTTCAATGGCGTGTTCACACCTTTCTTGAATGACAAGTCTGGCCAGCGCAACCGTTGGAGCCTAGGCGCTGCCGTGCTCGGCGCGATCGTGGTGTCGGTGGCCTTGCCAGTGGCTGGCTTGGTTGCCTTGAAGATGCTGCCGTTTGACAACAAGTCTGAATTCCAAATCGTGGTCGACATGCCTGCAGGCACCCGCGTGGAAGAAACCGAAAAAGTCTTGCGCGCCTTGGGGGCTCACTTAGCCACCGTGCCAGAGGTGACGCATTACCAAGCTTATGCAGGCCTGAGCGCCCCGATCAACTTCAACGGTTTGGTGCGTCAGTACTATTTGCGCAGCGGCGGCAACGTGGGTGACATCCAAGTCAACCTGCAAGACAAGCACTTGCGCAAAGCGCAAAGCCACATCATCGCCATGCGCGAGCGCCCTGCCCTGCAAACCATTGGCAAGCAGTTCAACGCGAATGTGAAAGTGATTGAAGTGCCACCAGGCCCACCGGTGTTGGCCCCCATCGTGGCCGAGGTGTATGGCCCCACAGACGAAGGTCGCAATCAAGTGGCCAAATCTGTGCGCGCGATGTTCAGCGCACAACAAGGCGTGGTCGATGTGGATGACAGCACCATCAGCGCAGCGCCTCGCCAAGTGCTGTTGATCAATCGCCAAAAGGCAGCGCAAATGGGCGTGTCGCAGCAAGCCATCGTCAGCACCTTGCGTGCGGCATTGGCGGGTGAGTCGACCGTCTACGCACATGAACAAAACAAATACGCAGGTGCCATCGTTATTCGTTTAGCCAAGAGCGAGCAAGACTCGTTGGACAAACTACTCAGCCTTGGCGTGCGTAACTCGCAACGCGAAATCGTGCCCATTCGCCAGCTCGTCACCATCAGTGACACCCAGCGCGAACAGCCGATTTATCACAAAGACTTGCTGCCCGTCACCTACGTGGTGGGCGACATGGCTGGCAAGGTCGACAGCCCGCTGTACGGCATGTTTGGCATGCGCAGTGGCTTGAGCCAAATTCAAGCCCCCAATGGCAAACCTGTGGATGAGTACTTCATCCAACAACCGGCCGACCCGTATCAACACTACGCCGTGAAGTGGGATGGTGAATGGCAAATGACGTATGAAACCTTCCGCGACATGGGTGCTGCCTATGCTGTGGGTTTGGTGCTCATTTATTTGCTGGTGGTGGCGCAATTTGGCTCTTACCTCGTGCCGCTCATCATCATGGCACCTATCCCGCTCACCATCATTGGTGTGATGCCAGGCCACGCTTTGCTGGGTGCGCCCTACACCGCCACATCCATGATTGGCATGATCGCTTTGGCCGGCATCATCGTGCGCAACTCGATCTTGTTGGTGGACTTCATCCGCTTGCAAGTCTCGCAAGGTGTGGCTTTGAAAGACGCCGTGGTGGCCTCAGCCATCACCCGCGCTCAGCCCATTGTGTTGACAGGCTTGGCCGCCATGATGGGTGCGTTCTTTATCTTGGATGACCCCATCTTCAATGGCTTGGCCATCTCGCTCATCTTCGGTATTTTTGTCTCGACCGCACTCACCTTGTTGGTGATTCCGTTGCTCTATTTCATGGCTTTCAAGAACAAGCCTGCTTCTGTCATTTCTGGAGAACACGCATGAAACGCTTGCCCCTCATTGCCGCACTCGCCTTGGCTGGCATCACCTCTGCTGCACAAGCCGCCGACTTGATGGGCGCATGGCAAGCAGCGCTTGCCCGTGATCCAGAAATCGCAGCCGCACGCGCCTTGCACGAGCAGGCCACGTTCAGACAAGAACAAGCCAAAGCCTTGTGGGCCCCCATGGTGTCCGCTGGTGGTGCTGTGGGCATCGGTGGTGCAGACAGCCGCACCAAGGGTGCAGAGGCCATGGGCCAAAGCGATGTGACATTCAAAACAAATGTGAATGCAGGCGCTTTGACACGTGCCAGCATCGGTGCACAAAAAGCATGGATCAGCCCAGAGCGCGAAGCGCAAAGCAAGCAGCTGGAGCTGTCCGCACAAATCGCACAAACCCAATGGCAGCAAGCACAGCAAGCCCTCATCATGCGCACGGCGCAACGCTACTTTGATGTGGTGGGCGCTGAGCAAACCCTCACCGTACTGAAACGCCAGCAAAAAGCCATGCAGCAAGCTGCGGCTGAAATCAGCAAGCGTCAATCCGTGGGCGATGCCAGCGTGATGGATGTGCAAGAGGCCAACGCCCGTGTGTCTGAAATTCGCGCCCATGTGCTCACACACGAGAACAACTTGGCCAACAAGAAGGTGGCCTACCGCCAATTGACAGGTCAAGAGCCCACGCAATTGCTGCCCATCGGCAACATCAATCTGACGCCCGCCAACTTGGCTGATGCCAACACCTGGGTGCAACGCGCCAAACAACAATCCCCCAGCCTCCAAATGATGGGCTTGCAACAGGCCATCCAAGGCCAAGAAGCCAAACGCGTCAAAGCTGGCAACGCCATGACCGTGGATTGGGTGGCTCAAGCGCAAATGGACCGCCTATCCGGTCAAGGCATGTATGGCAGTGCCAGCAACCAAACGGCGCAATACATGGTGGGCATTCAGCTCAATGCCCCCCTCAGCACAGGCGGCATGGTGGAGTCACGCGAACGCGAAGCCTTGAAGCAAGTCGAAAAACTGCGCTACGACCAAGAAGCGGTTGAGCAGCAAGTCGAGCAACAGGTGCGTGACGCGTGGCAAAGCCTGAGCACCGCACAAGCCCGCCTGCAAGCCTTGAGCCAATCCGAGCAAGCCAGCAAAGCGCGCCTCACATCCACCCGTCAAGCTCACCGCACCGGTGCGCGCACCACCAACGAACTGTTGGGCGCTGAGCACGATGCGGCACAGGCTGAACTGGCACTGGTGCAACTGCGCATTCAAACCGCCATGGAGCAACTGCGCTTGTCTGCCGCCAGTGGTGAATTGGGCGAAGCCCAGCTACGCCAAGTGAATGCTTTGCTGAAATAAACCATGGCCATGTCGCGGCTGCTCCACACGTTTTTGCTTGCCAGCTTCATTGGCTTGGCGGCAACGCCTGCTATTGCTAGCAGCTGCGCGGAGGACATCGCGGCTGTAGACAAGGCCTTACGCAGCCAATACGGCGAAGACCGCAAATGGTGGCAAATCATTGCCTGCCCTGTGGTGATGGATGGCCAACTACGCAAAGACGCAGTGGTGAATGTGGAGCAAATCAAAGAGATCAGCTACTTTCGCAACATCGCCTACATGCAGCACGCGCGTGGCGACGACAAGATGTGCAAAGAATCGCTGGTCAAGCCCAAACGCATGCTGCGTGTTTGGTAAAAAAGGCTATCCACAGCAGGGGAAACCCCTTGAAAAAGTCCGACTCAAGGTTGCTAGAATTTATACATAAGCAACTAACGAATTAGATTTCTCTGAGGATTGAAGATGAAGAAATTGACAGCCGTCACCCTTTTGGCGCTCGCCAGCACTGGCGCTTGGGCAAATGCCGATTTGGCCAAGAAAAACAACTGCTTGGCTTGCCATGCTGCTGACAAAAAGATTGTTGGCCCAGCCTACCAAGACGTCGCCAAGAAATACGCTGGCCAAGCCGATGCCGAGGCCACAGTGGCCAAAAACATCAAAGCTGGCGGCAGCGGCAAATGGGGCCCTATCCCCATGCCACCACAAGCGCAACTCAGCGATGCCGATGCCAAAACCCTCGCCGCATGGGTATTGGGTGGCGCAAAGTAATACGACTGGTACTCGTACCTTGATGAGCTTCCTTCGGGAAGCTCTTTTTTTAGCACCTTACATAGAAAGAAGAAGATGAAACTCAACATCACCCACCTCCTCGCCGCCCTCGGCTTGGCCGCCTTGAGCCTCAACAGCGTCGCCGCTGACCCTGAATACCTGCGCATCATTGGCACTGACACCAAGTTCGTGGTGAAGAACGCCAAAGGCGAAGAGCGCGAAATCCGTCGTGTGATGACACCATGCGCCAAAAACAAAGGCTGGTTGCAGCCCTTGGTCCCAGTGCCAGGCGTGAACCCTGTGACTGAGATTGAAATGCTCAACGCCATGAATGACCGCGATGCCATGTTGGTCGACATGCGTGAACCCGAAGACCGTGCCAATGGCACCATCCCAGGCTCACACCACATCGTCTACACCGAAGTGGCTGCACGCATGGACGAGCTGGGCTGCAAGAAAACAGCCAAGGGCTGGGACTGCGCAGGCGCCAAGAAAGTGTTTGCTTTCTGCAATGGCCCCGTGTGCCCACAAAGCCCTAGCGCCATTCTGGCTATGACGCGCGATGGCTTCCCAGCGTCCAAAATTTATTACTATCGCGGTGGTATGTTGGACTGGTCAGCATTGGGCTTCCCAGTTCTTAAAGGCGATTTCTAAAGAGGCACTTCATGCACACCAATTGGATCCAAGACACGCAGGCCCTGCTCAACAGCAAGGATGAATCAGCCCCCACACGCCGCTTGGCACTGCAAACTGCATTGGGTTTAGGTTATGCCGCATCGGCCGCACCGTTGATGGCACAAACCGCCGTCAAAACATCCAGCGAAGGCTTGATCGAAGGCGAAGTGGTGATTGATGTCAACGGTTTCAAAATGCCAGCCTATCGCTCGGCCCCCAAAGGCAAAACCAATTTGCCCGTGGTCTTGGTGATTTCTGAAATTTTTGGTGTGCATGAATACATTGCCGACGTGACGCGTCGCTTTGCCAAAGCAGGCTACTTGGCCATTGCACCTGAGTTGTTTGTTCGCCAAGGCGACCCCAGCTCGTATGGCGAAATGGGCAAGCTCATTGCTGAGGTCATCTCTAAAGTGCCAGACGCCCAAGTCATGGGCGATCTGGACGCCACTTTGCAGTGGGCCAGTAAAAACGGTGGCAACGCCAACCGCGCAGCCATCACCGGTTTTTGCTGGGGTGGACGCATCACGTGGCTCTATGCCGCACACAACCCCAAGCTCAAAGCTGGCGTGGCTTGGTACGGTCGCGTAGAAGGCCAAACCAATGCCAACAACCCCAAGCATGCGGTGGACTTGGCCGTCCAATTGAAAGCCCCTGTGCTGGGCTTGTACGGTGGTGATGATGCAGGCATTCCTGTGACATCCGTCAACAACATGAAAGAAGTGTTGGCCCTGTCTGCCAGCCGTGGCAACAAAGCAGCCAAAGCCTCAGAGTTTGTGCTGTACCCCGATGCACCGCACGCCTTCCATGCAGACTATCGCCCCAGCTACCGCGCCGCACCTGCGACGGATGGCTGGAACCGAGCGCTTGCTTGGTTCAAGCAATACGTTTAAAGCGCGTTCAAAGGGATTTTGAGGTACGACACACCGTTGTCGTCCTTGGGCGGAAACGCCCCCGCACGGATGTTGATTTGCACCGCAGGCAAGATGAGCACCGGCATGGCCAAGGTGGCGTCGCGAGCGGTGCGCATGCGTACAAACTCAGCTTCGTCGATGCCATCGTGCAAATGAATGTTGTGGGCACGTTGTTCGGCCACCGTGGTTTCAAACGTCACCTCACGCGTCTCGGGTGGGTAGTCGTGGCACATGAACAAGCGGGTGCTGCCTGGCAGGCTCAAAATTTTGCGCGCTGACGCATAAAGCGTTTTGGCGCAGCCACCAGGAAAGTCGCAACGGGCCGAGCCAACATCGGGCATGAACAAGGTATCGCCCACAAACACCGCATCGCCTACTTGATAGGCCACACATGCGGGCGTATGCCCCGGCACATACATGGCATGGGCACTTAAGTTACCAATGGCAAATGTTTCATCCATTTGCAATAGATGGTCAAACTGTGTGCCGTCTTCCTTGAAGCTGGCTTCTAAATTAAAGACGCCTTTGAACACACGCTGCACGGCGGTGATGTGGTCGCCAATCGCGGTTTGGCCACCCAAGTGCTCCTTGAGATAAGGGGCTGCAGTGAGGTGGTCAGCATGGGCATGGGTTTCTAAAATCCATTGCACTTTCAGGTTTTTCTCACGCACAAACGCAATCACCTTATCCGCCGATTCTGTGCTGGTGCGGCCCGATTTGGGGTCGTAGTCGAGCACCGAATCAATGATGGCGCAAGCACTGCCCTCTTTCTCGTAGACCACATAGGTCACGGTCCAAGTGGCTGGATCGAAGATGCCGTGAACGATGGGATTTAAAGCAGCAGTCATAGAAAAGCCCTGATTCATAAGGGCACAATAATATAGGCATCTTTAGATATACATAAATAAGCATGCAGATCGATTGGATTCATTTCACCCCGTGGTCGTCCCTGATGGGCGGCATCTTGCTTGGCATTGCAGCGGGGGCGCTGTTTCTCAACAGCGGCCGCATTTTGGGTATCACGGGTATCTTGGAAGGTTTGCTAACCCCAAAGTCTGACGACTCGTCATGGCGCTTGGTGTTTCTGCTGGGTATGTTTGCCTCCCCGCTGGCTGCCAAATTCCTACTACCCGCAGAGCTATTGCATGTACCAAGGATCGATGCAAATTGGGCCATGGTGATCGCGGCAGGTTTGTTGGTCGGCTTTGGCACACGTTGGGGGGCTGGCTGCACCAGCGGTCATGGCATTTGCGGGCTGAGCCGTTTGTCGGTGCGCTCATTGGTAGCGACCTTGTCTTTCATGTCCACGGGCTTTATCACCGTGTTTGTGATTCGCCATTTGCTGTAAGGGCTCGACTATGCAACGCGTGATTGAATTTATTTTGGGCCTGACTTTTGGCTTAGGTTTGTTAATTTCGGGCATGACCGATCCAGGAAAAGTACAAGGCTTTCTGGACTTAGCTGGTACATGGGATCCATCTCTAGCCTTTGTGATGGGCGGCGGCGTGATGGTCGGTCTGATCGGCTTTGCTGCGGCCAAAAAGAGAGTCTGCAGCCTCTCAGGCACCCCTTTGCAATGGCCTGAAATGACCCAAATTGACCGCCCCTTGGTGCTGGGCAGTTTGATGTTTGGCTTGGGATGGGGCTTGGCAGGCTTTTGTCCAGGCCCCGCGCTGGTGGCCATGGCTTCTGGCAACGACAAGGCCTTGGTCTTTGTGCTGACCATGATGGCTGGCATGGCATTGTTTGAGCGTTTCAAAAAAAGAGACAATTGAAGGCTTGACCGCCACTGACCATTGGGGAACTTTGTGAACTTGACCAGCTTGATTGAAACCTTCGGAGACCACTCGGTCTTGGCCATGGGCGGCGCGCTCATTGGTCTGGTGTTTGGTTTTTTTGCCCAACGTTCCAAGTTTTGTGCACGTGCGGCGGTCATTGAATGCTGCGACGGCACATGGGGCTCTCGCTTAGGCGTGTGGCTGCTGGGCTTTGCGGTGGCCATTTTGGCTGTGCAAGCCATTGTGTGGGTGGGTTTCTTGAAACCTGAGAACTCGCGTCACTTGGGCTCGCCTGGCAGCATCTCGGGTGCTGTGGTGGGTGGCTTGATGTTTGGCATGGGCATGATCATGACGCGCGGCTGCGCCAGCCGTTTGCTCATTCTTTCGGCCAACGGTAATTTGCGCGCCCTGCTTTCGGGTTTGGTGTTTGCCGTGACGGTGCAAGCGTCCATCTCTGGCTTGTTGGCTCCTGCACGTCAGTGGGTCACATCCCTGTGGATGGTGGAGGGTGGCCCAGATCGCAACTTGCTCAACCTCACCGCCTCGTGGTTGGGTTTGGTGGTGGGTGTCGCCATCGGTGTGTTGGCGTTGTGGCGCTTGCGTGTGAGCAAAGCTGAAAACAACAACACATGGAATTGGGCGGGCGCAGTTGTGGGCTTGGCCATTGCGCTGGGCTGGGGAGCTACGCAGTTGGTAGCCAGCGTATCGTTTGAGCCCATTGCAGTGCAAAGCCTGAGCTTTAGCGCACCTTCGGCCGAATGGTTGATGCGCACTCTGTCCGCAGCTACTGCGCCTAGCTTTGGCTTCGATGCAGGTTTGTTGCCAGGTGTGTTTATTGGTTCGTTGGTGGCCAGCGTGATGTTTGGTGAATTCAAGTTTGAAGGCTTTCAAACTGAAAACAAACTGGGCCACTATTTGACAGGCGCCGTGTTGATGGGCTTTGGCGCTGTCATGGCGGGCGGTTGCACCGTGGGCTCAGGCATGAGCGGTGGTGCTATCTTCTCGAACACCGCGTGGCTCACGCTGGTGTCGATCATCTTGGGGGCTGGATTGACTTACAAAGCGCTCAAGTCAATCAACAGCCCCATCTAAGCAACTTGCTTACTGCGCGGGGCAGCAAGCCTCGCCGTCTTTGGCACCCAGCTTGCGCAGGATGATGGCCATGGGGCAAAAGTTGGTCAAGCCAAACTGAAACAAGTTCAAACCCACAAAAGCGGTGAAGGCCAAGGCCCACTCGCTCACAAACACGGGGCTGGCTTCTAAACCCAGCGCCAGTGACACCATGATGAACAAGCCAGCGATGACTCGGATGTAACGTTCGACCGTCATTTCATTTACTCCAATTTAAAAACAATTACGCGGCAAAGCCTGGGTTGGGCAACACGCCTTCGAGCTTTGGCGTGTTGAGCTTGCGCTTAGACACTTTGCCGCCGCTGGCTTTGAGCCATTGCTCAGCCACTTCCCACACTTGCTTGAGGTTTTGGTTTTTCGCGTCTTCTGACACGGGCGCCCAACCCGCCACTTTGTATTTTTTGTTCGCGTCGATGAGCTTGCCTTTGAGGCGCATCTCACCAATGCGGCTGCCCATTTTTTCATTGGGTTTGCACACGTATTCGAGGCCACCCACGCGCACCATGTCGCCACCT
>ERZ1034361.1172-NODE-1172-length-14625-cov-5.064064_pt1 | contig 14625 bp, 16 predicted proteins | sample MGYA00520617_ERZ1034361 | MGnify/ENA primary metagenome ERZ1034361 (study PRJEB33736, sample SAMEA104284507) | Azolla filiculoides | biome: Urban; feature: Water surface; material: Ditch water | place: Netherlands | collected 2015-10-28 | depth 0-0.1 m ... | reverse complement strand
CGCACCTCAGTTGATAGAGGTATCTGCACAAAGTGTGGTTCATTCTGGTCTTTTCGTTCTGTTGTCCCACATTTAGCTTCAAAAGCCGCAAGTCCGCCATCTTATCAATAAGTGCTTTCGTTTATATTAGAAAGTATTATTTTGGTAATGATATAAAAGTAATTCAAGATTACGCGTGGTTTGGTAACGAAGGTTATGGTGGAGATACGTATGAGGTTGGCAAAAAGAAAGCCAATGCGTGGGGGCTTTTAGATATGCATGGTAATGTTTGCGAATGGGTCCAAGATTGGTACGACCCTAATTACTATCAACACAGCCTCGAAGTCAATCCACAGGGTGTCGAAAACGGTCAATACAAAGTATATCGTGGTGGAAGTTGGGTAGCTAAGGCAACTTTATGACAATAGATGTAAAAGAGTGTCTAACTCAGCTTAAATCAAGGCTTTACAACAATTCCCCAAGGTAAATTGCCTACACGAATAGATTTACTAACTGCTTGTGATTCTAAATCAATAACTGATACATCATTGCTCATGCCATTAGCTGCATAAAGTCTTTTCTGGTCGGGCGAGAAAACTAAATTCCAAACTCGTAAACCAACTGGCAAGTATTTTTCAATTTCAAATGTTTGCGCATTAATCACCGCAATTTTGTTTGATCGTCCAAGTGCTACATAAGCGCGATTTTGGTTTTTATCGATAACAATTCCAACAGGTTTAACGTCAGAATCAGCAGCATCATTGGATTCAAATTTAATTTTTTTGATTACTTGCTTTGAGTTGGAATCTAAGATGGTAACGGTTTTTCCTATTTCTGAGCTTACCCATAATTGTTGACTATCATTTGTAAAAGTTACAAAACGTGGACGTGCTTCAACTGTCGTATTTTCAACAACTTCTTGTGTTTTTAAATCAATCCAATGCACCTTGTTAGAAGTTTCCGAGGCACTAATAATCCACTTGTTATCTGGACTAACTGTTATACCTTCAGGTTCAACACCGACTTTTATTCGATTAATGACTTTATTAGTTTCCAAATCAATGACAGTCACCAAATTTTCTTTATCGTTAGTGGCGTACATTGTGTTGCCAGCTTGATTTAATGCAAACGTTATTGGGTCGTTATCTGACGGTAATTGCCCAATTTCATTGAGCGTTTCACTGTCGAAAATTTTAATAGTGTTGTCATTGCTAGTCGCTACATATAACAATTTATTATCATGACTGAGAGAAATTCCGCGTGGTCGATTGCCAACAGGAATAGTTTGAATCAATGTTCCACTAATTGGATTAACAACTGCCACAGCATTGTCTTTTTCCAAACTGACAAAAATAGTTTCTGCATAAGTCGTTTTAGTTAAAACAGTTAGGACGCCGATTATTAAAAATTTTTTATTCATGACGTTAGATTTGAAAATAAAGAATAGTGAATTTGAGTAGCAAGCCTAAGTTGAATTTACTGAGTCACTTTACTGGATTGAAATATGATTATTTGTGAAAACCCATAGCATCCATGAAATAGCCTATGTGCCGCTTCGATTTGAATTAAACTTGCTACTTAAATTCACCATGAACTGTAACGTTGGCAAAATGTAAATTAACATTAAAAAAACCAATGCCAATGTCGCAAACTTCGAGCGTTGATCAGTTTGTACTGCTCTTATTTTACTCAATTTTGCTTCATCTAATGAGTGTTTCAAATCATCACTATCAATTAAACGTGTGTAATGAAACCCAATGGTTTGACTTATCTGTTGTAAATAATTTTCTTGCAATGCCGATAAATGTTCAGTTCCAACAACGGCATTTTTGCCAAAAGGTGCGTTTCGAGCATCAAAACCTTCAATTGCTTCAGGATTTAAATTTGATTCGCCAAAAGTCGAACGATGCGGCACATCGTCTGCACTGTAAAAACCAATCTTTTCACCGCGTTCGTTAAATTTTGGAATTGGCACGGCTTGCAAACCACCCACACCCACAATTAAACCTTTCATTTTATCTTTAAGAGTAAGCAAATCAGGCGCGTAGCGAGGATTTACAGGCGGAGCTTCTTGTCCATCGGTCATAAAAACTAAGGTTGAATCACTCTTTTTTAAAGTTTCAATAGTTTGTTTCAAGCCTTGTGCAATACGACTATCAGCCGCCCACGCCATACGCCAATCTAAAGCGTTAATCGTTGATTCTATTTCAGTTAAACCTGAACAGACTTCAATCGGTTCAAATAACAAAGTCGAACGCCGTTCCGTAAAAATGCCCAAACTTATTGTTGATTCGCAAGGCAAATCGAGCAGCAATTTTTGCAACGACTGTTTCATAAACTCTAAGCGGCTAATCGGTTTAGCATCTTTTTCATAATCCGTTGCATTCATGCTGCGTGTAATATCAACAATAACGGTGAGATTATAGATAGGCTTGTTCTCTAGTCGTTGTGGAAACACAAACATCAGCAACATTGAACTGAATGCAACGAGCAAAAAATAAAATCGATAATCCGTAAAAACGGCGCGTGACATTAAGGTAGTCCTCTTGGAAATCCCGGAATTGTTGCCCATAATTGGGGTGGAGGCGCATTTGATTCATCGTCTTTCATGTCAATTCTGTCCATTTCAGGTAATAAACGCATCGCCATTTCTAAATTATATTTGGCATCCCAATAATGACTGTTTAACGATAACGCTTGTCGATAAGCCTGTTTTGCTAAGGCAACTAGCGGTTGTGCGGCATTGATATTGTTTGCTTCAAGTTGTTCAACGGCTTGCTGTAAATACATATTTCCCAAGTTATAGCGCAATGTCGTTTGCAAATTAGAATCGCCTTTATCCATAATCAAACTCAACGTTGCTAAAGCCTCATCGTAACGATGTTGACGTTGATAATACATCGCGCGAGCAAACCGAACTTCTGGCGCAGCATTGATAATTTTATCGACACTGACATCGTGCCCCGCATTCAATTCGCTTATCCGAGCATTTTCGTGTTGAATGCGATAAATAGTTATGATTTGAAAAGTAATCACTGATGCACTTGTCAGTAAAATTAGCCATAACATAATTAACCTTATTATTCTCATTACACTTTTACCTCACAACCTTTCACCACCAATAAAAGTAATAATCCTAACGTTGCCCACAAATAGCAGGCTACAGATAAATCGTCTTTTGGAATACGTTCAAGGTAATGCAAAGGCGATTGTTCTAAACGATTAATGTCTTCAATGGCTTTTTGCATCGCGTCTAAATTTTCGGCTTGATAGGCTTGATAAGGAATGTCCAAACTGGAGAAAAACAAATGCAAATAACGCTCAGGCATAGCTTGATTATTATCATCACGACTATCTTGTGGTAAATCGTATAAACCCTGACCGTTAGGTGTACGCAAAAAAATCCAATATAAACGTACATTTTGTTGTGCAAACAATTGTCGTAATTTCAAATCACTATCGTGATCAATTGCCGCTGCACCGTCTGATACTAGTAAAACGATGCGTGATCCTGTCAATTCGGATTTATCAAAGAACGATAATGCCATACCTAAACCTTTACTGATGTTGGTATATGCTAGTGCAGGTAAAGAAATGCTGTTAATTGCGGCTTGAATTGCTTGTTTATTTTCAGTCAGTGGTAAAACAAATAACGGCGCCGTGCTATAAGCCGCAACACCAATGCGGTCATGGGGACGTTTTTGTATAAATTCAGTTAATAACCGTTTTGCAGCAGTCGATTTTGATTCGTCTGAACCATCAGGTGTTTTGCCTGCAAAAGTGGTATCCATGCTGTTACTTCTGTCTATTAACAATACGATATTTGCCCCAAAGCCAATGCGTTCATGCGATTGCTGCGTTTGATGCAAACCCGCTAAACCTAAAACTAATGCGATTATCGTCAATGCACCTAAAACACGAATCGACCACAAAATGACAGTTGATAAGGTATCAAAAGGAATTAGCGAAACGTATGGATAAGGACTGTGCCGCATACTGCTACTAAAAAGTGGTAATAACAACAGCAACAAAGCAACTAAAATATAAGGCGATTCGACGGCTAAATTCATTTTTGCCCTCGTTCAATTGCTGCGCAAATTTGACACGATTTTTTAATCAATTGCAGTGTTTCAGTTGCTTGTACATCTCGACCAGCAAAGAAATAAGCTGTCGAAACCTGAAAAAAATCATCTAATAATTTATTGGCGGATTGATATTGTGGATGTTGCTCATAAAATTCGGATAATTGACTGAAAAATAACGGCTTGCGATTTAGCGTATTCAAGGCGTGGTGCATGATGGCAAATGCCTTGTGCGTGTCGTTTTCTGTCAATTTCGCTAATTGCTGATTGGCACGTTTAAAGATTTTTCGACGTGGCAATGAAATGTAACCATAGAAATAGGCGAGGATTACGCCGCTACTTAAAAATCCTAACGTACTAAATAACAACATTGTGACTGCGTAAGGCGCAGACAATAACGGCACAGGTGCGTTAGGACGCATATATTCACTGCTTTGTTCGCTTTTTACTTGTAAATCACGCAAAGGCGAAAGCGTAAATTGCCACGCAGGAATTGTTTTTTCTAACGATTTTTCATCTTGATTAAAAGCCAATGCAATACTTGGAATGGTGAGCATTTTCACGGATTGTGGTGCGTAAAAAACTTGATAGCGCAACGCAATCTCATAATGAAAACCATCATCCAATGGACTTTCGTTAACTTGTATTTGATTCAAATTTAACCAACGATTGATAATTCCTTGTGTTGGAAGAGCCGCTTTGTTCAGTTTTACACCGTCACGGGTTTCAATAATAATGCGATGTTCGATTTCGTCGCCCATCACATAACCAAACGGACGCGGTGTTAAATGTTCAAAATCCGTAATTGCGTTAGTTGCTAAGTCGCTGCAACTCAACAAAAACATCACCATCAACAAACTGAGTAAACGTTTCATGCGCTTCTTTGACGAAAATAATCGTTTAACTGTTCTGCAAAGGGCGCAGAAGTTAAAAATAATGGTTCATAACCCAACGCGCGTAAGCTGTTTTGCACGTTTTTTCGCCGTTGTTGATATGCAGACAACAGTTTTTCGCGCAAGGCTGGACGCATAAATAATGTACGTGTCATGTTCGTTTCCATATCTTGATAAGTCATCAAACCCCACGATGGAACCGATTCAAATTCTTGTTTATCCCAAAGTACCAACGGCACAACGTCATGATGTTTAAACGAATGCAGTAATTTTGGCAACGACGCTAAATCAACATGAAAATCCGATAATAAAAAAATCAACGAACGCCGTTTTGATAAATAAGGTGCAATGTTTGAAAGACTTGAAATTGAAGAACTGGCGGGCGCAGTTTGTAATTGTTTGCAAAAGGCTTCAATGCGTCCGCTGTGTCGATTTGCAGGTAAAAACCAACGGGCATCCAATTTTTGTCCACAACCAATAAACGCAAAATAATCACCCACTGATAACGATGAATAAGCAATCGACAAAAATAATTGCTGTAACAGTTGTGGCTTTGAACGTTCGCCAACAAATCGAAACGACGCAGAAAAATCTGCAATTAAATACACATCAAGCAAACTGTGTTGTTGATACGTTCTGACTTGATATTGTTCAAAAGGATCTAAAACACTGGCTCTGACATCAATTCGCCGTGGGTCAGCATTTGCGCTAAAAGGAGCGTAACGTTTGAATAATTGCCCGTTGCTCATCCATTGACTTGGATGTTTGCCAACAAAAACACTGCGGCTTAATCCTTTTAAACGATATTGAAAAGTTTGCGTCATGTGATTATTGCTGACTAACCATTAAATAAATTACCGCGCCCGTTAAACTCAAATAACTGGGTAGGAAAATTTTTAACGGCTGTTCAAATAAAGCTGAAATCAATCCTGAATAAGTTGAATCATTTACGTTATAAAGCGATGCGCCAATAAGCCATAAACCTGAATTTAAAACGCCAAGTAATAACAGTGCAATTATGCTTGAACGACTAAACAACAAGGCTTGCCAATCCAGCAAATACGCGCTTTCTTGTGGATGGAATAAAAGAGCAAACAAAATACCTAAAGCCACCGCACCTAAATCAGCAGTCAAATATAAGAAGGATTGATTAAGTCGCCGTGCTTGTAATTCAATGCCACTGAGTTTGGGGGAAAATTGCGTGAGGAAAATCAAAAACAAGGTCACACAAAGCATTAACAAACTAATCACACTCATCAAATCCCAAAAACGCGAACTAATCGCACTATTCACCGCGCCAACGTAGTACGCAGCATAAGGCGCAGTTTCTAAACTATCAATGCCTTCTGCAATCAATACCGACGCGAAGCCAACGCCTGAAAGCATCAGATATTTATCGCGCAAAGGGATAAAACCTTGGGCGGGTTTGAGTAATTCCAAAAAATTATTCGCATTCATAAAAATTAGGGGGCTGGAACGTTATCGAGAATTGCCGTAATCAGTTGCGGCATAAGTTCTTCTTTTCGATAGGAATAAAGCGGACTAAGGAAAATACGGTGCGCCATCGTTACACCATAAACGGCTTGCAAATCGTCAGGTAATAACATTTCACGTCCGTTTAACCACGCATGCACTTTAGCCGCGCGAATAAAAAACGCCATCCCCCGAGGACTTGCGCCTGCTTGTAATAACGCAGACATTTCGACATCGGGTAATTGGATGCCATAATTTTGCGGAAAATGCGAAGCCTTCCACAATGCCAATGCGTAAGCACGTAAAGTGGGTGTGCTGGTGATTTTTTCTTGTATCAGTGTAGCAAATTCATTTAATTGATAATAAGGCACTAAACCGATTGGCATTTCTGAAATCAACTGGTCAACATCATAAAAACGCGGATTGAACATCAATTGTTCAAGCACTGCGTCATCGGTTGGCGTACTGATATTGATTTCAAACATGAAACGATCATTTGCTGCTGCAGGTAAATCGAAGGTTTCTTCTTTTTCAACCCGATTTCGGTCGGCAAAAACTTGCAAATGTGGCAAAAAGTATTCTTGATTAAAAGCGTGTAACCGTTTTTCTGTCATAACCCGCAATAACAAAGAATGAACCTGTGGACGCGCTCGATTGATTTCGTTGAAAAAGAACGTGGCGAGTTGCTCACCTTTTTTGAGTAAAACCCCTTCATCAACACGCGGCTTTCCGTTATCGTCTAAATAGGTGTAATAAATCAAATCAGATGGCATTAAATCAATTGTGCCTTCGATGCGGTCATATTCACCACCTAAACCGTGAGCAATCGCACGTAATAATGTGGTTTTTCCCACACCAACTTGTCCTTCGAGTAGTACATGACCTCGCGCAAAAATCGCCAAAATCATTTGCCTTACAGCGGTGGGTTGTCCAATGATAATTTGATTGATTTGTTGCTCAAATTGCAACGCATTAGTGCGCCAATCGCCAAGTTGATTAGTTGTCATAAATTCCACTTTTGTGACGAGAGAGTACGCTGGTACTCCCTCATTTTTTAGCTAAAAATAATACAGTGGCTTAATTGGCTTCATCCACATCATAAACAAACTTACCTGTTTTATTGAACATTTCGGTACGTTTTGCGTTTCGTGCTTCCATTTCTTTAACCGATTGTGCCTGTTTGTTTAACTCATTTACATCGTGTTTTGGATCGTATTGACTACCTGCTACTTTTTCAGGATAACCCGGTTTGGGTTCCCAACAAACACCAGGTTCTTTACAATGTGTTCCGTCATAAGCTAATGCAACATTTGCAAATAATGCAGCTAATGAAAACCCTGCAAACATAAAGATTCGTTTCATAAAAATCTCCTCAAAAATTATTTTAACCATTTGGCTTTTTTAGGATCGCCAGTGTAAATATCACGGATGAAAGACATGATATGCAGTAAATCGTCATTACTAAAGTTGACGTATTGCGGTCCCATCATGCCGTTCGCCCCACCAAATAACAGTTCAAATAATCCTTTGTCTGTTTCATTGAGTGGGTATGTCCAATAATCATCGGCAAGTCCGGGCCCTAATTTGCCTTCGGCTTCATGACCGTGACAGCCAGAGCAACCCGTCATATACAAACTTTTTCCTTTTTCAACCGCTTCTTTGTTGCCGTTGTAAGGGTTTTTGCCGGTTTGCATAAATTGTTTAAATTGCTCAGTGTTGCCGCCTTTTTTGGCAAAACTTAAATCCAGCACTTCGCCTGTAATCGCGTTATGTAACGTTAGATCAGCGTGAGCCGTTTGCACAGTTACCACCAATAAGCCAGCTAAAGCCAAACCAGTGACGAGAGGTTTTAATTTCATAATCGTGTATTGTGTAAAAAATCAAAATTATTCAGAAACAAGCGGAATGCCTTCTGCTTCTAAAATGTCATTTATCGCATCTTGCTGTTGTTCAATCACTTGATTTAACTGCGCAAGCAATGCTTTATCACCTTTGCGAACTGCCATTGACGAACTGTAATGATGCCCCACTTTTTCGCCGTCAGCGCGTTTGTTATCATCAGGAATTAAAGTCATTGTTAAAGGCACAGACGATTCTTTGACGTAACGTGCCGCAGAAGCTCCCCATAACACAGCGATTTCAGCGTGACCCGAACTCACTTCACTGACCAGTTTTGGAATGTCATATTTAACGTATTCATTACGTTTTGATTTATAACCGACCAATTCTTGTTGATAATTGAACATATCGTTGTAACGCCCGATTGCTCGTAACATTACTTCAGCAGGTGTCGCAGGAACAAAAGCAATCAATTTTGCTTTTTTAAGCGCGGGACTATTCCAATTGTCTAAATCCAAATTATCTGCTTCGCGCGAAATGAAAACGTATCCTGAACGGTAATAAGGCTTTGTTGTGGCAACACGCGGATCACCGTCGTCCATACCAATTACTACATCACACAAATTTTTATCTAAATAATCACGGATAAAATAACGCGGGTCTTTCCAGAAAACAGACTCCACTTTTCGATGTAATGCTGTACCTAAAAATTGGGCGAGTTTGTTTTCAAAACCTTCGCCTTTTTGATTGGAATAAGGCATTTCGTCTACGGCGGCACACACTTTTAAAGGTGTTTCAGCAGCGTGAAGGGACATTGAATTCACACTTAAAAAACAAGCGGCTATCAATGGTATTTTTATTCGCATGGGATTTCTCATTAAGTCATAACGACAGGGTGCGACGTATGTCACACCCTCTTTTTTCAAAAATTACAGTGCGAACACCATGACACCACCGCCTTGTTGCGTGTAATGCGCTAATTCTTTAAACGCACCAACTGCTCCTAAACCTGCTGTGGGATCTTGTAAATCAAACACTAAACCAACGCCTGGCCAGCCACCGACACCGTAATAAATAGCAACATATTGTTTACCGTCATGTTTGTAAGTAATTGGATGACCGATAACACCTGAAGGAAGTTTGAATTTCCAAAGCTCTTCACCCGTTTTAGAGTTCAAAGCTTTGATGTAACCGTCTAAAGTACCGTAGAACAATAAATCACCAGCGGTTGCCATCGTGCCACCCCAAACAGCAAATTTTTCTGGTTTCTCCCACGCAAATTCACCTGTTACTGAATTCATCGCTTTGACTTGCCCCAATGTACCTTTGGGACCTGGATACATATTCAATGTGGCACCTACGAAAAATTGACCCGCGCGATACGGCAACATGAACGGTTCCCAATCCATACAAATATGGTTGGTTCCCATGAAGAACAATTGTTTGTTCGGGTCGTAAGATTCGATGCCTTGGTTGTGATAACCCATCGCAGAAGGACAGATGCCTTTGGCTTGATGATCCATGTGTGTTGAGTATTCAGGATCACGTTCTGGCAAACCTGTTTTTAAATCGACTTTTTTCACCCAATTGACGGTGTCATCAATTTTGAACGCATTCACCAATGTGCCGTTTTCACGGTTCAAGGTATAAACGAGACCGTTGCGGTCTGGATGGGTAAGCAATTTGGTCTTTTTACCATTGACCATCTGTTCGGATAAGCCCATGTAATTCACACCAGCGTAATCCCATTCATCATGCGGTGTTTTTTGATAACCGAATTTTGCTTCACCTGTGTTGATGTCGCGACCCCAAATAGTCATTGTCCATTTGTTGTCACCTGGGCGCATGGTTTCATTCCACGGTGCAGGATTTCCTGAACCGTAATAAAGCATATCTAAATCAGGATCGAAGGCATACCAACCCCAGTTTGTACCGCCGCCGATTTTCCAAGCATCGCCTTCCCAGGTTTTTAAACCTAAACCGAATTGACCGTAATGCGGATTTGCGCTGTTGAAATCTTTGGCTAATTTGATGTCTTCGTCAGGACCTGTCGCATAAACTCGCCATGCTTGTTTACCGTCTTTGATGTTGTAAGCGGTTGCATAACCACGCACACCGAGTTCTGCACCTGACGTACCGACGATGACTTTATCTTTTGCTACAAACGGTGCGACCGTTAACGTCGAACCCATTGCAATATCAGAGTTTTCAAGTTTCCAAAGCATTTCGCCAGTTTTTGCGTTAATGGCGACAACATGACCATCTAATTGATTTTGGAAAATAGTGGCTGGATATTCTTTTGTGGCTGGAGCGTAAGCTAATCCGCGATTCACAACATCACAGCATGCTACAGCACGTGCTGCCGGATTTTGTTTAGGCTTGTATTGCCACAAAATCTTGTCTGGCTGTTTTAAATCAATGGCGTAAATATTATTTGGATAGGGCGTATGAACATACATAACGCCATCAACAACAAGAGGTCCACCCTCGTGTCCGTTTAACACACCCGTTGAAAATGACCACGCTACTTTCAAATTTTTGACATTGTTAATATTGATGTCGTACATATCACTAAAATGGGTTGAACCGTAGTCCTTTGTTTGCATAACCCAATTGGTATTTTGTTTTGATAATGCGTCCAATTCTTTATTTGCTTGCGCGGGTAGCGATAAAGCAAGCAATATGCCCGAAGCCAGTACTACTTTTCCAGCTTTTTGAGCAAATATTGAAACCTGCATGATTCCTCCGAATTTATATATTTATGCACTTCCTAGACTCTTAAAATCGGGGAAGTATCAGTTTTTATATACTTCCTAGATGATTAAAACCTAGGAAGTATCAGTTTTTTTTGCATAACAACTAGCGAAGACATGACAAAAAAAAGACCTTATATCAGGAGAACCAATCCATCTAAGCTACTTTATAGTTGTCATCGACTAAATTCAGTGCATTAACAGTGGTTAGAAAGTTCGATTCATCAAAGTGAACAAAACTGCTAATGCGGTGCAAATTTTATAGTGAAGTTAAAATTCGGTGTTACAGAATAATCCCTGTGAAATCTGTTAATGTTTCCTAAAAAACAAAGGAACTTTTCCTGTTTTGTCTTATAAATGAAAAAAAGGAAAAATTCTTATTGTCAAAGTCATGCTCACGCTCCATGATTACTCTCTTTAATTGGAGTAATTGCGTTGTATGATAAATAAAATAAATATATTGTTAGTTGACGATCATGCCGTTGTTAGAGCAGGTTACAAAACTTACCTTTCTTTATCTCATCACATTGGTGAAATTTACGAAGCAGAAAGAGGTGAAGTGGCGTGTCAATTATTTGATCTACATAAACCCGATGTGGTTTTACTGGACTTATCTATGCCGGGAATTGGTGGTTTTGAAACGATTAAACGATTAATTAACCGCGATTCAAACTGTAAAGTATTGGTGTTTAGCGCTCATAGTGAACCGCTCTACGCAACGCGAGCCATTAAAGCAGGTGCGAAAGGTTATGTGACAAAAAACAGTATGCCAGAGGAATTAGTGAATGCCGTCTACAAAGTGTATCAAGGAAACACTTACGTCAGCAGTGAACTTGCACAACATATTATTGCTACGATGTCGTCAATAAAGGGTGACGATATTGATGGAAAAATTCATTTATTGTCACCACGTGAATTTGATATTTTTTCATTGCTGGCTAATGGCTACACTACAAAACAAATCTCTCAACAGTTACATCTAGCATACAAAACTGTTTGTAATCATGGAACAAACATTAGAGAAAAGCTAGGCGTTACCTCGGTTGCCGAATTAACGCTACTAGCTATGAGAGAAGGCATTATTAAATTTGAAAAAGCAAATACCTAATGCGCTACCTTTTGTTGAAGTCCACTTAGTTCATTTTTAAAAAATGTGGTCATGGCTTTTACGGCAGCATCATCATTTAATGCATTCGATGGTGTATTTCCTGTGTCGCCGCGATAAAAACGACTTTTGATACTGACAACACTGGTGTTTGCATTTTCACCTTGCTTGATTTGAATACTGGTTGTATGCGAACTAATTGGCAAGGCGACTGTATTATCTTTTTTCAATCGGTACTTGTACAAATGATCCTGCTCGCTGTAAAAATCAAGTTCTTCACTGAATTGCTCATCATTGTTTAACGTAATTGTACGAACCGAACCGGATTCGTTTTTACCCTCACCCGTGCTGTTTTTGACATCAGGATGCCATTTATCAAGCCCATCAAATTGTTTAATAATTGCCCAAACTTTTTCAACAGGCGCCTGAATAGCAATACTTTCATCTGCTTTTTGAGGCGTTGGTCCGTGTGCAAATACACTCAATGGAAAAACAAACCCTAATACTATTTTAGTGAATAAATTCATAAACAATTCTCGTCAACGTAAAGTCATCATTATCAACAATAACACTTTAAAAATAATTGGGGATTTTTCCCTATTTTGACTAGAAAATTTCCATCCGTCATTAATATTAAAAAAACACATGAAAATCAATACATTGTGCTACCAAATCAATATCCGAATTTTATTTTTATCGCTCTGTATATGTGTCATTGGCGCAGTGGGCACGTTATGGCATGCTAAAGAAGCGGTTCAAAATGAAATGGAATCATCAGTTCATTTAGCCGAACAACTTATCACCTTTGAATTATCAAAACCTTTAGCTAGCACGCAATGGATTAAACAATTGCAAGCCTTAAAAGCCACGCGGCATTTACGCATCCAAGTCAAAGATCCTGCAGGAAAAATACTTAAAACAACGTCAGGACAAGATAAAATCTCTATTAATACTCCGCTATGGTTTGTGGCGTTAGTGAGCAGTTCACCAACACAAATAGAGCGTGCTTTAATAACAAATGATGGACAAGCGTTAATGGTGGTAATTAAAGCCAATCCAATCAATGAGATTGATGAGGTTTGGGAAGAAAGTGTGGCATTTTTGGGTTTATTACTTTTGTTGATGACGCTAGTTTTTACTGTTGTTCGAGTTATGTTTAATCGTGTATTAAAAGCTATTCATTTAATTGTTGGAAGTTTAGAGCGTCTTGAAAAAAAAGATTATCAAAATCGCTTACCCGAATTTTCGAGTTATGACATAAATTTAATTGCAAATGCCATCAATAAATTAATTTCGAGATTAGAGATCAGTCAGCAAGAAAACTATGCGCTAACACAACATACATTGAGAATTCAAGAAGATGAACGCCAACGCCTCGCACAAGATTTACATGATGAGTTAGGGCAATCATTAACGGCGATCAAAGTCATGACTGCTACTATCGAAAGAATCAATGATAAGCAAAATCCTCTTGTTAAACAAAGTACAGAATCTATTATTGAGATTTGCGACCACTTAATGAACGTTGTTCGCTCAATGATGCAACAATTACATCCTTTGACATTAACCGAGTTAGGATTGAAAGCGGCACTGGACGAATTATGTGATAGTTGGCGATTACGTTGTCCAACGTTACAAATTGATTTTCAATGTGACAAAGCTATTGAACAGTGCCCAACTACTATCAACATTCACCTATTTAGGATTATTCAAGAATGTTTAACCAATGTATTTCGTCATGCTCACGCTGAAAAAGTATCGATTATTTTAGCTATTGAATTCAATAAAAATTTGTTACTCACGATTATGGATAACGGACAAGGTTGTGAAATGTCAAATATCAAAAACGGCTTTGGATTATTGAGTATGCAAGAGCGAGTACGGAGTTTAAACGGTGAATTTAAAATTGAAACAAATCTTAAACAAGGCACAACAATATGTATTAGTATCCCTCAACTGATTTCAATGCATTGATAAATTGCGCTAAACGTTTAAATTGCTTATACTTAAAAAGGTTAGTTAGTTCGGTGATTTTAACATTTTTGGAGTTATCAATTTATGAAATGGGAAACACCGCGTTACCAAGATTTACGGTTTGGATTTGAAGTGACGATGTATATCTACAACCGTTAAGATGAAAAAAGGTGCATTCAAAGTTGAATGCACCTTTTTTATTTGCAATAGGACTAACAAAATTTTTTTGTGTTTTGGGACTGGACATATTGTTCAAAATCGTTCCTAGTAGCATCATGGAAATCTTTTTTAGTTTGGTGTTTGTTTGGTAACGGAGTTGGTGCATAAATAGCAAAGATGTGCGAATATCAGAATTTAAAAAAACGGCATCTGAAGCAATGACAAACAGCTATCGAGTGAAAAAAGCCAACTATCGGGTAACGAATTGGGCGGAATATGATCAAGCCTTAGTCAATCGAGGTGATGTGACGGTTTGGTTTGATCAAGCGTATTTAGAAAATAATTGGGTTGCAAAAAGCACGGGGAAA
>ERZ1034361.1169-NODE-1169-length-14641-cov-2.121327_pt1 | contig 14641 bp, 20 predicted proteins | sample MGYA00520617_ERZ1034361 | MGnify/ENA primary metagenome ERZ1034361 (study PRJEB33736, sample SAMEA104284507) | Azolla filiculoides | biome: Urban; feature: Water surface; material: Ditch water | place: Netherlands | collected 2015-10-28 | depth 0-0.1 m ... | reverse complement strand
ATTTGTAATAACTGGTCTCTTTTATTTGTTAAATCCTGAAACTGTTCATTTATTTGCGGATCTCCACTCTTAACCACCGCATTTTCAAGTCCGTTTAATAGTTGGCTCACTTTATCCATAGCGAGATCATATTTTCCGTCCTTTAATTTTTGTTTTTCAGCCCGAAGTAGGTCCCATGATGATTTTCCAAGGTGAATTACTTCTCCAAATATCTTTTTAGAGGTGGATTTTTCCTCTGGGGTACCTAAAAAATAGTTGTAAACCAATAAAAGGACAACTAAGCTTAATCCAAGTTTGAATAAAAAACGAATCATAATACCTGCATTTATTAAAGTGCACAGAACAATGCAAATCTAATTCCTTTTTGTCTATTTTTGCGTAAAATTACGCTTTTGGTCTCCATAACGATTTTTGGAGCTAATGGCACAACAAAATTAAACGATAATGGAATACAGATTTTCAGACATTGAATCCAGGTGGAAAAAGTTTTGGGAAGAAAATATTAAAGTATCTCGTTTAATAGATATAACGGATGCTATTTCACGTTATTCAAAAGGTAGATTTGAAATACCTATTGAGTGGGTTGAAGAATATAACGATTTAATTAAACAAATATAATGAAAAAAGAAGAAACAGGTGGTAAGGATAATTTAACATTTGAAGATATTGAAAAAGCATATGTTAAAGCTAAAAATGAAGATTTTAATAGTATTCTGACCGGTATTAAACAACCCAAAGGAAAAATACATGTCTCATTTGGAACACCAATTTTAAAAGAATTAGATGAAATCAATAAACTAAATAATGAGAATGAAAAAATTAAACTGTTGACTAATTATATTGATAAGCAAATACATCAAAATTATAATTTGAATCCAGTAAATTATATAGCCTACGATATTTTACATCAAACAAATATTTTTAAAACGAATTATACAGAAAGCGAAAAGAATGATTTTATAAATTATACAAACGACTCTATTTCTGAACTCGTGGGAGAACAAGATGTATTGCGTAATTTATTTTTAAAACTCTCAATTTCTTTTTCTAAAACATAATCTTCAAAAAAGTAAAATTTACTAACTTCAATAAAAAAATTTATAGAAAATAATAAATTAATACTTACTAAAGCCTTTGATAGAAATGACCAAATTCTTGAACCATTATATTTATTAGCTGTTCTAAAAATAGTTAATAATATAAAAACTGAATAAATTAAAATGATAAAATATAAAAAAAATTCTAAATAATTTTCTTTATTTTGTACATATTTTGTTTGCATAAAAAATATTTCAAAAAAAACTTCAACTAAAAATGATAAAAAAATAAACCAGAACCAAAAAACAACAACTAAAGAAGTTTCTCCACTTATTAATTTATAAAAATAGTTTTTATTTATTGATGACATTTTTTCCCTTAGTATAATCTATATTGTACATTGAATCTTAGTTTTGTTGATGTTTGAGGTTTTGGATAATCTTTATATGCAATCTCTATTAATTCCACGGAATAATCATCTAAAACAGCGTATCCAGAGGAATCTATTACTCTTAAACCTGTAATACTTCCATCTGGATGAAACATAAACTCTATAATATTTACACCACCAATTTTAAGCTTTGCTGCAAGTGGTGGATAACCTAATCTATTTAAAACTCTTTGAGTAATAGTTTGAAAATTAGTTAGATTTTTTTCTAAATATGCTTTTTGAACTTTAGTAAACTTATCATATTCTTCTCCGTATAATTTTTGAAGTTCGTTTAAAATTTCTTTATTTATAGGTTGTTTTTGAGATAAGAAATCTTCCAATGTTTTATCTTGAAGAGATTCTTTTTTATTTACAATTTGTTCATTTAATACTTTTTTTTGTAATTCTTTTGATTTTTCAAAATCTATTTTTTTATTATTCTCAACTTTTCTTTGAATCTCTTTTTTTACTACTACTTCTTTTTGAATTTTTGGAAGTTCAGCTTTTTCTTCCATTACTTTATTTATTATAGGTTCTTCTTTTTTTAATTTTATAAATTTTACATCAGATTTTTTTATAACTTCTTGTTTAATTTGATTATTTTTCTTAAATTCATCATTATTATATTTCTTAAATAGAAAAAAATGTAAAGATATTGAAATAATAAAGGCTAGGATAATAATTTTCATAGCGCGATTATAGTACAATTACGCTAATAAATGATTAATAGGAATATAGAATGTTTAATAAATCAATAAAAGCTTATGAAGAAGCTTGTGAAGTAATTCCAGGAGGAGTTGATTCACCTGTTCGCGCTTTTAAAAGTGTTGGAGGAACTCCACCTTTTATAGAAAAAGGTGAGGGTGCTTATTTATTCGATATAGATGGAAATAAGTATTTAGATTTTGTACAAAGTTGGGGACCACTAATTTTTGGTCATTGTGATAAAGATATTGAAAATGCAGTGATTGAAACTGCAAAAAAAGGTTTATCTTTTGGAGCTCCTACAATTCTTGAAACACAACTAGCAAATGAAATTGTTGATATGTTCGATAATATCGATAAAGTTAGATTTGTTAGCTCAGGAACTGAAGCTGTAATGTCTGCAATTAGACTTGCAAGGGGAGTTACCGGGAAAAACGATATTGTAAAATTTGAGGGTTGTTATCATGGACACTCTGATTCACTATTAGTTCAAGCTGGTTCTGGAATGGCAACATTTGGAAGCCCAAGTAGTCCTGGAGTTCCAGCTGATTTAACAAAACATACTTTAATTTGCGAATATAATAATATTGAAAATCTAAAAAAATGTTTTGTGGATAGTTCAGATATTGCTTGTATTATTATTGAGCCAATCGCTGGAAATATGGGATTAGTTCCAGCAAATGAAGAATTTTTAAAAGCTTGTAGAGAACTTTGTGATGCAAATAATGCTTTATTGATTTTTGATGAAGTAATGTCAGGTTTTAGAGCCTCTTTAAAAGGTGCAAGTGGGATTTCAAAAATAAAAGCTGACATAATTACTTTTGGAAAGGTAATTGGTGCTGGAATGCCTGTTGGTGCATTTGCTGCAAATAAAAAAATAATGGGATATTTAAGTCCTGATGGAACTGTTTATCAAGCTGGAACTCTAAGTGGAAATCCTGTTGCAATGGCAGCTGGATTGGTGAGTTTACGAAAATTAAAAGCAAATCCTGAGATTTATGATGATTTAAGCGCTAAAGCTTTAAGGTTAGTAAATGGTTTAAAAGAAATAGCTATAAAAAATGATATTTCTTTACAAGTGAATACAAGAGGAAGTATGTTTGGTTTTTTCTTTTGTGAAAAAGAACCTAAAAATTTCAAAGAAGTAGGTCTTTGTGATTTTAAAAGATTTGCAACATTTCACCATGAAATGTTAAAAAGAGGTTTTTATTTTGCATGTTCACAATATGAAGCTGGTTTTATTTGTACAGAAATTACAAATGAAGATATTGATGCATGCATTAGTGCAGCATCTGAAGTTATGAAGAATTTGTAGAACAATTAGTTGTTCTATTTAGAGTTTGTTTCTTTAACTTTGGCTTTGCCAAAGTGTTAAAAGAAATTTAATATTAAAAAAAAGGAAAAATTATGGAATCAATTAAAAATGTAGAGTTAGTAAGAAAAGCAAATATCTATTTTGATGGAAATGTTACAAGTAGAACTTTTATTGAAGCAAATGGTGATAAAAAAACTTTAGGTATTATGATGGTTGGTGAGTACACATTTGGTACAAATGATGCAGAATTAATGGAAATTATTGCAGGTGAATGTGAAGTTAGATTAAAAGATAGTACTGAGTGGAATACATATACAGAAAATACATCTTTTAATGTTACTGCAAACTCTAGTTTTGATATTATAGTAAAAGTTATAACAGATTATTGTTGTTCATTTATTAAATAATTGGAATCTAAATGCAAGATAATCAAGAGTTTGAAAAGCCAAAACATCAAGACAAAATAGCAGCTTTAGATAATTTATCTCTAGGTATTTCTATGGTTGCTGCAATCATCATAGGTTTTGGTATTGGATATGGACTAAAACAATTAACAGGATATACTTGGACTTTATGGTTAGGTATTACTTGGGGTATATTAGCTGCAATTTATAATGTTTATAAAGCTTACAAAAGAGCTCAAAAAGAGTATGAAGGTATGGAAAATGATCCAAGATATTCATACAGAGCAAAACATGGAGATAAATCTTTTGATAATAAAGATGATGATGAAGATTAATCCTGAAATCCTAAAATTCGCAAAGGTCTTTTTTATTTTAGACCTTTGCTTTATTTCTTACTCTTTAATTTTTCAAAATAATTTGTGGCTTTTAAGCTCACAAGTTGCATTCTTTTCTTCACTATTTATTACAATAGCCTCTTTTTTATCATATAGAAGAAATATTGAGAATCGTTTATCTAATCTTGATTTAACACAAGAAAATGAAGGTGTTGATAGGGATAAAATAGATGAGATTGATGATCCTTATGATTTATATACAGAGTACAAAGAGATACCAGAAGAGGAATTGACAACTGAAAAAATCAAAGAAATCTTAAATGATGAAAAATCAAAAGTAAAAAGAAACTCTTTTAAAAATACTATTTTTTCAGCTAGTGGATTTTTATCTATTTATAGAGTTTTAGGTTATGTAGTTTTAATATTTGGATTTTTTGCACTTAATAATAACAAAATATTTGAACCAATTGCTTTTATTATAGGTTTAGGAATTGTTCCTATTGGAGTTTTATTTTCAAAGCTTATTGAAAAAAAGCTTTGAAAATTAAAGAATAAGCGGTAAATCTAAAGTAATTCTAGTTTCATCGGTTGTTATAATAAAAGAGTTAGTCTCTTTTATATTTAGTGATGAGAAATCACTTTTTTCATTAGAACTAATTTCTACACTAATTAAAGAATATTTTTTCTCATCAATTTTAATATACTCACCAATTTTTAACAAAATAGAGCAAGTTACATTTTCTTTATCTTTAAAAACATCAAAAACTTGATTTAATGTTTTTATAAATGAACTAGCATCTAGTTTAAATTCAGGAATTGATGGGTCATAATTTTTTGTAAAATTAATATTATTTTTTATTTTGCTTGTTGAAATAGCCAAATCGACTAAAGTAAAGATATTAGTTGTATTAATATTTTTAATATTGAGTTTAGATTCTTTTTTTACCATAGCACTTTTATAAAGTTTCATATGAATTTCATCTTCATTTTCATAACTAATTGTTATTGCATAAAATGTATAGTTTTTAATTGTTAAATCAATTTAAGAAGTTAATGCTCAAAAAGTTTTTGGAGAATAAGTTAAAGCTAAATCAAAAAGTTCTTTTTGTTTTATTCTATTCAATAAGAATTGAGCTTCTGAATTAGAATAAATTATTTTTGCATTTGATGAAAAAGATAAAATAGGGTTTAAATCTAGTTCAACCCACTCTTCAAAAAAACTCATTTTATTTAACTTTCTACGTAATTTTTAAGGTTTTTACCTACTTTTGGATGCTTTAATTTTTTAATAGCACTTGATTCAATTTGTCTAACTCTCTCTCTTGTTACAGAAAGTTCTTTTCCAATCTCTTCAAGTGTTCTATCACTAGCATCATCCATAAGTCCAAATCTCATTCTAATAACTGCTTGTTCTCTTTCATTTAATTGACCTAAAATTTGATCAATTTGTCCTTGTAAATCTTCTTTCATGATATTATCAACTGGTGTTGGAGCTTTTTCATCAGGAACGAAATCTCCAAATTTACCATCATCATCACTTCCAATAGGAGCTTCTAAAGATACAGGCTCTTTTGTAATTTTAATAACTTGTTTTACTTTATCAACAGGAAGTCCAACTTCTTTTGCGATTTCATCAACATCAGGCTCTTTCCCATTTTCTTGAATACCTTTTCTAATGATTTTATTGATTCTATTAATAGTTTCAATCATATGAATAGGAATTCTAATAGTTCTTGCTTGATCTGCTATTGCTCTTGAAATTGCTTGTCTAATCCACCATGTTGCATAAGTTGAGAATTTGTAACCTTTTTTATACTCAAACTTATCAACAGCCTTCATAAGACCAATATTTCCTTCTTGAATTAAATCTAAGAATGGTAAACCTCTATTTGTATATCTTTTTGCAATAGATACAACAAGTCTAAGATTAGATTTTGCCATTCTTGTTTTAGAAGTATCAGTTATTTGTTTACCTCTTTTAATTTGTTCAAGAACATCTTTTAACTCTTCAGGTGCCAAATCAAATCCACCTTTTGAAGCCTCTTTAGTTTGGAAAAGTTTTTTAATTTCCATATAAGAAGAAACCATTGTAGCTTCAGGAACCATAGATGTAATTTGTGCTTTTGTTAAATTTACAATGTTATCTAAAATCTTTTTATGATTTTTTAATAGTGTTTCATTAAATAAAGGTAATTTATACTCTAATCTTTTTAATTCACCATCAAAACCTGTATCAGATTTTAAAGCTGTTTCCATTGCTTTTACAATTTCAGTAATTAATTTAGATGTTGGTCCTAAATCTAATAATGCTTCTTTTAAAATTCTCTTTTTAAATGCAACTGCAAGATTAAAAGTCATTTGATCTGTTTCATCATCTGATTTAGCAGTTTCTTTTGCAGCAAATTTAAGCCAATCTTTTTTTGCTTTTTCTAATTCTTTAAATGCTTCAATAATAGTTTGTGCTCTTTTATCAAGTTTTTTTAATTTTTTAGCACTATTTTTTTCTGAATCATCTTCATCAAGAATTTCTTCCTCTTCTTCATCAATGATTTCATCATCAATATCTTCTTCTTCCTCTTCTGCATCATCATCATCGAAGTTTCTGAATAGTTCTTTTACTTTTCTTTCTCTATTTACTAAAGGTTCTTTGTATTCTAAAATGAAATCTATTAAGTAAGGAACATAACAAATTGCATCAAGAATAATATCTTCACCCATTTCAATTTTTTTAGAAATTTCAATCTCTTCTTCTTTAGTAAGTAATGGAATTTGTCCCATTTCTCTTAAATACATTCTAACAGGTGAATCTGATCTTGACCATTCAAGTAACTCTTTATTTTTCAATAAATCATATACATCGTCTTCATTTTCAATTAACTTTTCTCTTAATTCTTTTCTTTTTTTAGCTTCTTCAGCATTCATTCTTTTTGCTTGTTCTTGAGAACTAATTACAGTTACATTATATAACTGAATCAAAGCTAGAAGTTTTTTAATGTTTGGACCCGAAGGTGCTTTTGGAAAGATTTTAATAATTTTTTCATAAGTAAGTACTGATTCTTTGTACTCTTTTACTAATTGCTCAATAGTTTTATTTATATCTTTTACACTCATGTTTTTAGGGAATCCTCTTTTTAAGATGGTCGGATATTATATCCAAATTAGTTAAACAATTGATTAAAAACAAAAATTTAAACAAAAATTACTGAAAAATTAGTTAAAATGCATTTTTTTTGAAAATATTTATTTAATTCAAGGACATATAATATGAATAAAATTACTGGAAAAGTATGGAATTTTGGCGCTAATATAGATACAGATATTATTATTGCAGCGAGATATTTAAATAGTTCAGATCCTGAACATTTAGCAAAATATGTTATGGAGGATGCAGATCCTGAATTTCCTAAAAAGTTACAAAGAGGCGATATTATAGTTGCGGGTGAAAATTTTGGATGTGGTTCAAGTAGAGAACACGCACCAATCGCATTAAAAGCTGCTGGAGTTGCTGCTGTTGTTGCACCATCATTTGCAAGAATTTTCTATAGAAATGCTTTTAATATGGGATTACCAATTTTTGAATTACCTGAATCATTAGAGATAAAAGAGGGTGAAGAGATTTCAATTGATTTAGATAATGGAAAAATCACAAATAACACTACAAATAAAACTTATGATTTCATTGCAATTCCTCCATTTATGCAAGAATTAATTGCAGCTGGTGGATTAATAAATTATGCAAAAGCTGAAATGGGAAGAGGAGACAAATAATGAAAAAGTATAATATTTCTGTAATCAAAGGTGATGGAATAGGTCCTGAAATTGTTGATGAAGCTATAAAAGTATTAAATGCTGTTTCTAAAAAATGTGGTTTTGAATTAGACTACAAAGAGTATTTAATGGGTGGAATTGCAATTGATACAACTGGTGTTCCACTTCCTGCTGAAACTGTTGAAGGTGTTTTAAATTCAGATGCATGTTTATTTGGTTCAATTGGTGGAGAAAAGTGGGATACACTTCCTAGAGAATTAAGACCAGAAACAGGACTTTTAAAATTCAGAGAAGCAATGGGTGTTTATGCAAATTTAAGACCTGCAATTGTTTATGATGAGCTTGTAAATGCATCAACATTAAAACCTGAAGTAATTCAAGGTTGTGATATTATGGTTGTTCGTGAACTTATTGGTGGAATTTATTTTGGACAACCAAGAGAAAATGATGGATTTAAAGCATTTAATACAATGGTTTATACAAAACCAGAAATTGTAAGAATTGGTAAACAAGCATTTGAACTTGCAATGAAAAGAGATAAAAGAGTTTGTTCTGTTGATAAAGCAAATGTTTTAGAAGTTTCTCAACTTTGGAGAGATACTATGAATGAATTATCACTTGATTATCCAGAAGTTACACTTTCTCATATGTATGTTGATAATGCAGCTATGCAACTTGTAAGAAATCCAAAACAATTTGATGTTATTGTAACTGGAAATATTTTTGGAGATATTTTATCTGATACAGCTTCAATGGTTGTTGGTTCTATTGGATTGTTACCATCAGCTTCAACAGGAGATAAAACAGCAATTTACGAACCAATTCACGGTTCAGCTCCTGATATAGCAGGAATGGGAATAGCAAATCCAATTGCAACAATTTTAAGTGCTTCTATGATGTTAAGATATTCTTTAAATGAAACAAAAGCAGCTGATATGATTGAAGATGCAATAAAAGCAGCATTAAAAGATGGATATAGAACAAAAGACTTAGCTTCTTTTGATGCTAAAGAAGTTTTAAATACTACACAAATGGGCGATTTAATCGTTAAATATATAAACAAATAGTAAAAGAAGCTATATGCTTCTTTTACCATCTTTAAATATAATTAATATTTTCTATGATAGTATTAATCCAAAAATTGGATGATAATATGAATAAAAAATATAGATTAATTACAAGAAGTGATATGGATGGTTTAGTATGTGGAACTTTACTTACATATTTAGACATTATTGATGAAATTATATTTGTTCACCCAAAAGATATGCAAGATGGAAAAATAACTGTTACTTCAAATGATATAACAACAAATCTTCCATATGTAAAAGATGCATATTTAGTTTTTGATCATCATTACTCTGAAACATTAAGAAATGAAAAAAGAGATAATCATATTATAGATTCAGACTCTCCAAGTGCTGCTCAAGTTGTCTATAACTATTATGATGGAGATAATGTATTTCCAGGATACTTTACAGGTATGATGAATGGTGCAAATAAAGCAGAATCAGCAGATTTTGATATTGATGATATTTTGAATCCAAGAGGCTGGGCATTATTAAGTTTTATAATGGATTCAAGAACTGGTCTTGGAAGATTTAAAGATTTTAAAATTACAAACCATCAATTATTAATGGATTTAATAAAATATTTAGTTAAACACAATATTGATGAAATAATTGAATTAACTGATGTTAAAGAAAGAGTTGATTTATATTTTAAATATGAGAATGAATTTAAAGAGCAATTAAATAAAATCACAACTAAAAAAGATAACTTGTTAATTTTAGATTACAGAAATGAAGAGATTATTTATCCTGGAAATAGATTTATGGTATATGCTATGAATCCAGAACAAAATATTTCAATTCATATATTGTGGGTAAAAGAGAATGAAATAGTTTCTTTAAGTGTTGGAAAATCAATTATTAATAAAAATTCAAAAACAAATATTGGTGAATTAATGCTTAAATATGGTGGTGGCGGTCACAAAGCTGCTGGTGGATGCCAAATTAGTGTAAATGATGTACCAAGGGTTTTAGAAGAGTTAATTATAAAAATAAATCAAGATGGATAAAAGAAGTTATTTAAAACTTCTTTTTTAATATCTCATAAAATTCTTCAAATGATGGCAAATCCAAGTTTGCTTCTCTTTGTTTTTTACCCCACATTGGTTCAGGAAAATATGAATCTTCTTCAAATCTTGCCATAATGTGAAAATGTACGTGAGGTACATAATTTCCAAAAGAGGCAATATTTATTTTTTTTGGTTTGAAATAATCTAACATCTCTTTTTCAATAATATCTAAGTATTTAAATATTTCTTGTTTTATATTGTTATCACATTGTGAAAATTCTTTAATATTTTCAATGGTAAATATTTTAAGCCAAGGTATTTCAGAAGGTTCAATTTCAATTTTTATTAAATCATTTTTAAATATTAGCGACAATTAAAATCCTTTTTATAGACAAAATTTGATGAATAATACAATAATTAATAATAAATTAGTAATTCCAATAAACATTCAACTAAATTTAAGTAAAAATTAAATATAATCAAACTCCATATATTCAACCATCGAGGAAGTTTTTATAAAATATGTTTATTTTATAAAGAGTTGGTAAAAGCTTAAAAGTAAGATTTATTTATTTTTTAAGGCTTTTTCCTGTTGAAAGTGGAACAACACAAAAAAAGAGGAGACAGACTTATGAAAGTAAGAGCTTCAGTAAAGAAAATGTGTGATAAATGTAAGGTTATCAAAAGAAGAGGTGTCGTAAGAGTAATCTGCGAAAACAAAAAACATAAACAAAGACAAGGATAAGACACATGGCAAGAATCGCAGGTGTTGATTTACCAAATAAAAAGAGAATGGAGTATGCTTTAACGTATATCTTCGGAATCGGATTACATAATTCTAGATTAATTTTAGATGCTGTTGGAATTGATTTCAATAAAAGAGCTTTTGAATTAACAGAAGACGAAGCGGCAATTATCAGAAAAGAAATCCAAGACAACTATTTGGTTGAGGGTGATTTAAGAAAAAAAGTTGCTATGGATATTAAAGCTTTAATGGATTTAGGTTCATATAGAGGGTTAAGACATAGAAAAGGTTTACCTTGTAGAGGGCAAAAGACTAAAACTAATGCTAGAACAAGAAAAGGTAAAAAGAAAACTGTTGGTGCAGCAACTAAATAAGGGATTGTAGATGGCAAAAAGAAAAGTTACTAGAAAAAAAATTGTAAGAAAGAATATTGCTGACGGTATCGTACATATTGCTGCAAGTTTTAACAATACAATGGTTACAGTTACAGATAATGCAGGAAACGCAATCGCATGGTCAAGTGCTGGAAATTTAGGATTTAAAGGTTCTAAAAAATCAACTCCATTTGCAGCGCAAGCAGCTGTTGAAGATGCAATGGCTAAAGCAATGGAACACGGAATCAAAAATGTTGGAATTAAAATTCAAGGACCAGGTTCTGGTAGAGATACAGCTGTTAAAGCAGTTGGAGCTATGGATGGAGTTAGAGTTACTTGGTTAAAAGATGTTACACCATTACCACATAATGGTTGTAGACCTCCTAAAAGAAGAAGAGTGTAAGGAGTAAATAATGGCAAGATATAGAGGACCAGTAGAAAAAATCGAAAGAAGACTTGATGCGGATCTTGGACTTAAAGGTGAGAGAAGATTATCAGGTAAAAGTGCTTTAGAAAAAAGACCATTTGCTCCAGGACAACATGGACAAAGAAGAGCTAAAATTTCTGAGTATGGTTTACAATTAAGAGAAAAGCAAAAAGCTAAATTTATGTATGGTGTTTCTGAAAAACAATTCAGAAAATACTTCCATGAAGCAGCAAGAAGAGAAGGTAATACAGGAGCTAACCTTATTACATTAATTGAACAAAGATTAGACAATGTTGTATTTAGAATGGGATTTGCTACAACTAGAGCAAATGCAAGACAATTTACAACTCATGGACACGTTTTAGTAGATGGAAAAAAAGTTAATATTCCTTCTTTCTTAGTAAAAGCGGGTCAAAAAATTGAAATCAAAGAAAAATCAAAAACTAATCCTCAAGTTGTAAGAGCATTAGAATTAACAAATCAAACAGGAATGGTTGATTGGGTTAATGTTGATAAAGAAAAAGTATTTGGAATTTTCACAAGAATCCCAGCTAGAGAAGAAGTTGTTATTCCTGTAGAAGAGAGATTAATCGTAGAGTTATATTCTAAATAATAAGTAAAAGGTAGCTGATGAAAAAATTTGCAGAGACACCGTTTTTACCAACTGAAGTTGAAATAGAGGCTATCAGTGATAATGAAGCTAAAATATCAGCATATCCATTTGAAGATGGTTTTGCAATTACTTTAGCACACCCTTTAAGAAGACTTTTATTAAGTTCTTCAGTTGGTTATGCACCAATTGCAGTAAAAATAGAAGGTGCTTCACATGAGTTTGACTCATTAAGAGGTATGTTAGAAGATATAGCTATTTTTGTTATAAATTTAAAGAATATTAAGTTTAAAATAAATGGTGATAAAGAACAAGTTGTTGTTGAGTATTCTTTCAATGGACCAAGAGAAATAAAAGGTGAAGACCTTATTAACTCTGACGTTGAAATTGTATCAAAAGATGCTCATTTAGCAACAATTAATAGTGATTGTAATTTAACATTCTCTGTTATCATTCAAAAAGGTATAGGATATATGCCTTCAGAAGATATTAGAGATATTGTTGGACCAGATTATATTCCTATTGATGCATTCTTTACACCTGTTAAAAAAGTGGTTTATGATATTGAAAAAATGTTAGTTGAAGATAATCCTAACTTTGAAAAAGCTGTATTTACTATACAAACAAATGGACAAATTTCTCCAATTACTGCTTTTAAAGAAGCTGTATCTGTTATGTATGCACAAATGTCAGTTTTTAATAAAGTTTTTGATTTATCAGAAGTAACAGTAAGTGAAAGTGGTGAAGAGCCATTAGAGCTTAAAGAATTAGTTCAAAAAATTGATGATTTAAATTTAAGTGCAAGAAGTTTTAACTCTTTAGATAGAGCTGGACTTAAATTCTTAGGTGAATTAGTACTTATGAGTGAAGTTGAAGTAAAAAATATTAAAAATCTTGGGAAAAAATCTTATGATGAAATCGCAGAGAAATTAGAATCTCTAGGTTACCCAGTTGAAAATACACTTCCAGAAAATGTTGCTTCTACATTAAGAAGAAAATTAGAGCAACTAAAAGCATAATTAAGGGTTTAATATGAGACATAAGCATGGATATAGAAAGTTAAGTAGAACTTCTTCTCATAGAAAAGCATTGTTAAAAAATATGGCAATTGCGATTATCGAAAGAGAAAAAATCGAAACAACTGTACCTAAAGCAAAAGAATTAAAAAGATATATTGAAAAATTAGTAACTGTTGCAAGAGACGCTGATTTAAATACACATAGATATGTATTTGCAGCTTTACAAAGTAAAGAAGCTACTAAAAAATTAATTAATGAAATTGCACCAAAATACCTAGGTAGAAATGGTGGATATACTTCAATAATTAAAACAAGAATTAGAAGAGGTGATGCTACTCCAATGGCATTCATTTCTTTTGTTTAAGAAATAGATTTATCTTTAAAAAGGGATAGAAGCATTGCTTCTGTCCCTTTTTTTATACTTAATACAAAAAATTACATCTTCCTTTTAAGTCTTTTTATAACCTAAATTTAATCATTTTTTAGATAAAATCCAGCGTAATACTATAATTGTAAATCATAGGAGAACCGATTGATAACCCTAAAAGAAGCACTAACTTTAGCTAGTGATGATATAATAAAATTAAGAGATGATCTAAATCAAAAAATAAAAGAAAACAACATAGGTGCCTATGTTGAACAACTAACTTCAACAGATATTTCAACTTCAGGAATAGGTATTCCAATAGCTATTAAAGATAATATAAATGTAAAAAATTGGGAAATTACTTGTTCTAGTAATATTTTAAAAGGTTATATTTCACCATATAATGCAACTGTAATTAATAATTTAGAAAAAGCTGGATTATCACCATTTGGTAGAACAAATATGGATGAATTTGCAATGGGAAGTTCAACTGAATCTTCTTGTTATGGAAAAACATTAAATCCAATTGATAATGAAAAAGTTCCAGGAGGAAGTAGTGGTGGTTCAGCTGCTGCTGTTGCTGCTGGAATTGCTATTGCTGCACTTGGAACGGATACAGGTGGAAGTATTAGACAACCTGCTGCTTATTGTGGTTGTGTTGGAATGAAACCAACTTATGGAAGAGTTTCAAGATATGGAATTACTGCTTATTCTTCATCCTTAGATCAATGTGGACCAATAACACAAAATGTGGAAGATGCAGCTATTTTATACGATATTATCTCAGGTTATGATCCTATGGATTCAACTTCTGCTAATGTTGATTATTCAGCAGTTACTCCAAAATTAGATGGTGATAAAAAATTAACTATTGCTGTAATTGATAATTTTGTATCACAAGCAAGTTCTGCTATTCAAAAAGGTTTTGAAAAAGCAGTTCGTGCTTTAGAAGAGGCTGGACATAAAATTATTCATAAAAATATGTTAGATACACAAAAAATAGTTTCAACTTATTATATTGTTG
>ERZ1034361.1168-NODE-1168-length-14654-cov-2.976813_pt1 | contig 14654 bp, 14 predicted proteins | sample MGYA00520617_ERZ1034361 | MGnify/ENA primary metagenome ERZ1034361 (study PRJEB33736, sample SAMEA104284507) | Azolla filiculoides | biome: Urban; feature: Water surface; material: Ditch water | place: Netherlands | collected 2015-10-28 | depth 0-0.1 m ... | reverse complement strand
CGGAACTCGGCTACCAGGAGTTCCGCACCAGCGATCTGGTGGCCGAGCGGCTGGCTTCCTGGGGCTACCAGGTCACGCGCGGCCTGGGCGGCACCGGCGTGGTCGGCCAGTTGGTGCGCGGCAGCAGCAGCAAAAACGGCCTGGGCGGCAAGCGGCTGGGTCTGCGGGCCGACATGGACGCGCTACCGATCCAGGAAGCCACCGGCCTGCCGCACGCGAGCTGCCACGCCGGCCTGATGCACGCCTGCGGCCACGACGGCCACACCGCGACGCTGCTGGCCGCCGCCAAGCACCTGGCCGAACAGGGCGACTTCGACGGCACGCTGAACCTGATCTTCCAGCCGGCCGAGGAAGGCCTGGGCGGCGCCAGGAAGATGATGGAAGACGGCCTGTTCGAGCAGTTCCCCTGCGACGCGATCTTCGCCATGCACAACATGCCGGGCTTCCCGCGCGGCAAGCTGCTGCTGCGCGAGGGCGCGACCATGGCCTCGAGCGAGAACATCACGATCACGCTCGAGGGCCAGGGCGGCCACGGCGCGATGCCGCATGTCGCGATCGATCCGGTGGTCGCGGGCGCGGCCATCGTGCTGGGCCTGCAGACCATCGTCGCGCGCAACGTGCCGCCGCTGCAGATGGCGGTGATCACGGTCGGCGCCTTCCAGGCCGGCCAGGCCAACAACGTGATCCCGCAGCGCGCCACGCTCGAGCTCAGCGTGCGCTCGCTCGACCGCGAGGTGCACCAGCTGCTGAACCGCCGCATCCGCGAGCTGGTCGAGGCGCAGGCGCAGAGCTACGGCTGCCAGGCCAGCATCGAGTTCCGCGGCGGCTATCCGGTGCTGGTCAACACCCAGCCCGAGACCGACTTCGCGCGCCAGGTCGCGCTCGACCTGGTCGGCGCCGAGAATGTCGAGCTGCAGACTGCACCGCTGACCGGCAGCGAGGACTTCGCCTTCATGCTCGAGCAGCTGCCGGGCAGCTACCTGTTCATCGGCAACGGCGACCAGGCCAGCGGCGGCCACGGCGCCTGCATGGTGCACAACCCGAACTACGACTTCGACGACGGCAACATCGCGATCGGCGCCGCCTTCTGGGTCAAGCTGGCCGAGCGCTTCCTGTCGGCCTGAAGCCGCCAGCGAATCGAGGCCGGTCGCTGCGCAGCGCCGGCCTCCCCCATCAAGAAATCAAAGACCCAGCGCCGCGATGCCGGCGCGCGCGATCTGCGCATCCTCGCTCGACTTGACGCCACTGACGCCGACCGCGCCGATGCACTGCCCATCCTTCATGATCGGGACACCGCCCTCGAGCAGGCCTTGCACGCCCGGCACGCTCAGGAAGGCGGTACGCCCGCCGTTGATGACCTCCTCATAGCCCTTGGACTCGCGCCGACCCAGCGCGGAGGTATGCGCCTTGGCCGGAGCGATCTGGGCCGACAGCGCCGGGGCGCCATCGAGGCGCTGCAGCCACAGCAGATGACCGCCATCATCGACGATGGCGATGGTCACGGCCCAGTGGTTGTTGAGCGCTTCGGCTTCGGCAGCGGCAGCGATGGCCTTGATGTCGGCGAGTTCGAGTACGGACTTGGTTTTCATGCTGTGATCTTTCTCTTGGGTTGATAAACAGTGGTGGTGCCTGCCAGGCCAAGGAATGATCAGGCGCGCAGCGGGAACAGCGGCTTGCCTGGGGCGGCGCCGACCTGGATCGGCTGCTCGTCGGCCTGCGCCACGACGCCGGCGATCATGTCGGCGGTGACCGCCGACAGCGTCCAGCCCAGGTGGCCGTGACCGGTGTTGTAGAACACGTTGGCCTGGCGACCGCGCCCGACGCGCGGCAACATGCTCGGCAGCATCGGGCGCAGGCCGGCCCAGGGCTGGACCTGGCGCGTGCTGACGCCCGGGAAGCACTGGTTGACCCAGTCGACCAGCGGCTTGATGCGGTCGGCACGGATGTCCTGGTTGTAGCCGTTGAACTCGGCCGTGCCGGCGACGCGGAAGCGGTCCACGCCGAGGCGACTCGTGACAAGCTTGGTCTCGTCGTCGAGCAGGCTGACAGTGGGCGCGGCGCGCTGGCTCGCTTCGTCGAGCAGGTTGACCGTGATCGAATAGCCCTTGACCGGGTAGATGTTGACGCGGTCGCCGAGCTGGGCCGCCAGCTCGCGGCTGGCCACGCCGGCGCAGACCACCAGGGCGTCGAAGCGGTGTTCCTGCAGACCGGCCTCGTCGGCCACCTTGACCACCGCCATGTGGCCGTCGCTGTGCAGCGAGCGCACCTGCTGGCCGAACAGCAGCTTGACGCCAAGCCGCTCGGCCGCGGCGGCCAGGCCGTTGGTGAACAGGTGGATGTCGCCGGTCGAGTCGCTCTCGGTGAAGTAGCCGCCGTAGTAGTTACCGGCCAGCGTCGGCTCGATCGCACGCATCTCGGCCGGCGTGACGGCGCGGCGCGGCAGACCGCCGGCGGCCAGCAGCTGGGAGACCTCGCCGGCATGATCGAAACCGGCCTTGTCGCGGTAGATATGCAGGATGCCCTCCTTCCTGAGGTCGAACTGCACGCCCTCGGCCTCGGCCCAGGCGAACAGGTGCTCGCGCGCGGCCACGGCCAGACGGGCGGTCTCGATCGTGTGCTGCCGGTAATGCGGGATGTTGGCGATGAACTCGGCAAACCAGCTCAGCTTGTGCCAGCTCGGCTTGGGGTTGACCAGCAGCGGCGCATCGCTCTTGAGCATCCACTTCAGCCCCTTGAGAAGGGTGGAGCGGTGGGTCCAGACCTCGGCATTCGAGGCCGACAGCTGGCCGCCGTTGGCGAACGAGGTTTCCATCGCCGCATAGCGGTGTTTCTCGAGCAAGGTGACGGAGTAGCCGCGCTTGGCCAGCGCGGAGGCGGTAGTGACGCCGGTGATGCCACCGCCGATGACTGCGATCGATTTCATGAGGACAGGTTCCAGACAGGTCGATGGGAGGAGCACGCCGCGCACCCTGCGCCACGCACGCCCCCTCTGTTTGGTACCTGAGAGATTCACGACAACGCCGATGGCGCTGCGCTTGCTCCTGCGGTGTGCCGGGTGACTAAATCCGGCAGCTCTTCAGAGTTCAAGAATTCGACCGGTCCTTTTGCCTGAGAGTTTCCGGGGCGGTTGCTCCTTCGGCGTCGCCGGTCTGGGCCGGCGATCTCTCCCGATCGAACATCGGCACCAGGCCGAAGACACGATGGATAACGCAAGCATCGTGCCATGTCCGGGCCGGCATCTCCATCAGGGTTTACGCTTATTTCAGCACCGATTTGGCGCCTCTCTGGCAGGTCGGGTGCACTCCGGCGCCTGCAATCATGCCGCAGGTTCGACGACTGGACCGGAGCTGATCGGCCTGATAAAGTTAAGATCGACCGCTATCCCACCCCCGCGCCGAGGAGTCCGCCTCATGTTCAACCTGTCCTGCTGAAAGACACCGCATACCATGGCCGTCAGCGTTTTCGACCTGTTCAAGATCGGCATCGGGCCGAGCAGCTCCCACACCGTGGGCCCGATGCGCGCGGCGCGCCTGTTCGCGCAGCGCCTGCGCCACGCCGACCTGCTCGAGCCGACCGCGCGCGTGCGCTGCTGGCTCTACGGCTCGCTCGGCGCCACCGGCAAGGGCCATGGCAGCGACACCGCGGTGCTGCTCGGCCTGGCCGGCCATGAGCCCGACAGCGTGGATGTGGACCGGGTGCCGGAGCTGCTGCAGGCGATTCGCGGCAGCCACCGCATCGCCCTGCTCGGCGAGCATGAGGTGGCGTTCAACGAGCGCGAGGACCTGCTGTTCATGCGCCGCGAGAGCCTGCCCTTCCACGCCAACGGCATGCGGCTGGTCGCCTACGACGCGCAGGGCCAGGAGCTCGAGAACCGCTGCTACTACTCGGTCGGCGGCGGCTTCATCGTCAGCGACGAGGTCGCGGCCGACGGCAGCAAGCAGAAAATCATTGCGCCCGACGCCACCGTGCTGCCGCTGCCCTTCACCAGCGGCGCCCAGCTGCTCGAGATCGCCCGGCGCGAAGGCCTCAGCATCGCCCAGGTCATGCGCCGCAACGAACAGCACTGGCGCAGCGACGCCGAGATCGATGTCGGCCTGCTGCGGATCTGGCAGGTGATGCAGGACTGCGTGCAGCGCGGCTGCAAGACCGAGGGGATTTTGCCGGGCGGCTTCAAGGTCAAGCGCCGCGCGGGCGCGCTGTACCGCTCGCTGACCGAGCACCCGGAAGCGACGCTGCGCGATTCGTTGGCCGTGCTCGACTGGGTCAACCTCTATGCGCTGGCGGTCAACGAGGAGAACGCCGCCGGCGGTCGGGTCGTGACGGCGCCGACCAATGGCGCCGCCGGCATCGTGCCGGCCGTGCTGCATTACTACGCGCGCTTCATCCAGGGCGCCAACGACGCCGGCGTGGTCGATTTCCTGCTGACAGCGGCCGCGATCGGCATCCTCTACAAGGAGAACGCCAGCATCTCGGGCGCCGAGGTCGGCTGCCAGGGCGAGGTCGGCGTGGCCTGCTCGATGGCGGCCGGCGCGCTCTGCGCCGTGCTCGGCGGCACGCCCGAACAGGTCGAGAACGCGGCCGAGATCGGCATGGAACACCACCTGGGCCTGACCTGCGACCCCGTCGGCGGCCTGGTGCAGATTCCCTGCATCGAGCGCAACGCGATCGCCGCGGTCAAGGCGCTCAATGCCGCGCGCATGGCGCTGCGCGGCGACGGCAGCCATTTCGTCAGCCTGGACAAGGTCATCAAGACCATGCGCGAGACCGGTGCCGACATGAAGAGCAAGTACAAGGAGACCGCGCGCGGCGGCCTCGCGGTCAACATCGTCGAATGCTGATCGCCACCCCAGGCGCCCAAGCAGGCCGCAGCTGCTCCCGGGCGGCTGCGGCCTTTTTCGTTCAGTGGAACGCGATCGCGTCCATCGCCAGGTAGCTGTACATCACCTCGCGGTTGAAGTATTCAGGCTCGGCCGCGCCGGGCTGACCCCAGCCGGCCGCGCCGAGCGCGAAATACAGCGGCAGGTAATGCTCGTCGGTCGGGTGGGCGCGCACGGCATGCGGCGCCTGGCGCCGGTAGTCGAACAGCCGCTCGCGGTCCTGCGCCAGCAGCGTGGCCTCGACCCAGCGCGCGAATTCCTGCACATAGGGCGCAGCGGGGGCGTCCTGCTCCGGGCGCCCGCTCATGAACTCGCGCAGGTTGTGCGTCATGCTGCCAGTGGCCAGGATCAGCACGCCCTGCTCGCGCAGGCCGGCCAGCGCCTGACCGAGCGCATAGAGTTCGCGCGGACTCATCCGCGCCGGCAGCGACAGCTGCAGCACCGGCAGGTCGGCCGCCGGCAGCAAAAAACGCAACGGCACCCAGGCGCCATGATCGAACGGGCGCTCGGGATCGGCCTGCGCCGGCAGGCCGGCCGCCTGCAGCAGCGCCAGCACCTGCTGCGCCAGCTCGGGCGCCCCCGGCGCGGGGTATTGCAGCCGGTACAGCGGCTCGGGGAAGCCGCCGAAATCATGCCAGGTCGCGGGCTGCGGATTCGTCATGACCTCGATGCCGCGCGACATCCAGTGCGGCGACAGCACCAGCACGGCGCGCAGGTCGCCGCGCTCGCGCAAGCGCTCGCCCATGCGCTGCAGGGCCGGGCCGGTCTGGCCCGGATCGAGCGCGAACATCGGCGAACCGTGCGAAACGAACAGGACGGGCAGCGGGGAATCAGTCATGTCGGCAATATCCAGAAAAAGCCAGGCCGGGGCCTCGATGTCTTGACTGTAGCGCCAGGCCAGACCCGGCAGGTTCAGTGCGCGGATCGACCGCATTCAAAAACACTGAGCGATGCCACGCATCGGCGACAATGGAATGGAACCCATTTCCAGCTCCATTTTGGTTTGACATGTCCACCCAGAATCCCGACCGCTATGCCGTCATCGGCAACCCCATCAGCCAGACCAAGTCGCCACTGATCCACATGGCCTTCGCCGCGGAGAGCGAGCAGAACCTGATCTATACCGCGCTCGAAGGGCCGCTGGGCCAGTTCGCCGCCACGGTCGACCAGTTCCGCGCCGAAGGCGGCAAGGGTCTGAACGTGACCGTGCCGTTCAAGCTCGACGCCTGCGCCTATGCCACCGACCTGTCAGACGAGGCGCGTGCCGCCGGCGCGGCCAATGCGCTCAAGTTCGAGGGCGACCGCGTCTACGCGCAGAACTTCGACGGCGTCGGCCTGGTGCGCGACATCACGCACAACCTGGGTCAGCCGCTGGCGGGCAAGCGCGTGCTGCTGTTGGGCGCCGGCGGGGCCGCGCGCGGTGCCATCCTGCCGATCCTGCGCCAGGGTCCGACCTGCCTGTTCGTCGCCAACCGCACCGTCGACAAGGCACAGGGCCTGGTGCAGGCCTTCCGCGCCAACGGCGCTGGCGACACCCTGCAAGGCGGCGGCTACGAGGCACTGGCGGGCCTGCGCTTCGATGTCGTGATCAATGCCACCTCGGCCAGCCTGAGTGCCGCGCTGCCGCCGCTGCCGGCCTCGGCCTTCGAAGCCGACGGACTGGCTTACGACATGGTCTACGGCAAGGGCTTGACGCCCTTCCTCCAGCTGGCGCAGCAAGCCGGCGTGCGCCAGCTCGCCGACGGCGCCGGCATGCTGGTCGAACAGGCGGCCGAAGCCTTTGCCTGGTGGCGTGGCGTGCGCCCCGAGACGCGCGCCATGATCGAGCGCATCAGCGTGCCGCTGGTCTGAGGCAATACTGAGCGGCCCGCATGCGCCAGGCGGCGCCGCAGGCCAGCAGCGCCACGGCGGCGGCAAACCAGAACACCGCGCCCAGGCCCCAGCGCGGGCTGATCCAGGCGCCGAGCAGGCCGCCGATCACGCCCGACAGGCCATAGCCCAGCACCGCATAGAGCGCCTGGCCGCGGCCACGCAGGCGAGCTGGAAAATACTGCCCCAGCAGCGCGATGCAGACCGAATGGTGAGCGGCAAAGGTGATGGCATGCAGCAGCTGGGCCGCAAACAGCAGCCAGAGCCAATGGCCGCCGGCGGCGGTGACGGCAAAGCGCAGCACGGCCAGGCCGGCCGCCAGCACCAGCCAGGCGGCATGGCTCAGGCGCGGCAGCCAGCGCGCCTGGGTGAAGAACCAGCCGATCTCGACCAGCACCGAAAGGGCCCAGAGCAGACCGATGACCGACTTGCCGTAGCCCAGCGAGTCGATGTAGAGCGAGAAAAAGACATAGACGGCCACATGCGCCATCACATGCAGGAACACCGCGCCGAAGAACCAGGCCACCTCGGGCCGGCGCAGCACCGGCCAGACCGACTCCGAGCGCGCGCCGGCCTGGACCGGCTCGCGCTGGTCGGGCAGCCACCAGCAGCTCGCGACCAGCAGCGCCAGCGTGCCGGCGGTCCAGGCCGGGAAGCTGCTCATGCCGTGGCGCTCGAACCAGGCGCCGGCCGTCAGCACCGTGAGCAGGAAACCGGCTGATCCGCACAGCCGCACCCGGCCATAGCGGCGGGCATCGAAGCCTCCGGCGCGGCTGACCAGCTGCGCCAGCGCAGCCTCGCTCATCGGCATCATCGCGCTGGTGTGGGTGAACATCAGCAGCAACAGCCCGGCCAGGCCCCAGAGACTCAAGTCAAGCCAGAGACCGGCACTGCAGAGCAGCGCGACCATGGCGCAGAAGCGCAACAGCCGCACCCGCTCGCCGGTATGGTCGCTGAGCCAGCCCCAGGCGTAGGGCGCGAACAGCCGGGTCGCCGACTGCATCGAGGTCAGCAGGCTGATCGCGAACAGCCCGAAGCCGGCGTCCTTGAGCCAGAGCGGCAGGTAGGGATTGAAGAAGCCGATATGCGCGAAATAGCTCGCCGACAGCGCGGCAAAGGGCCAGAGTTCGCGGCCTCGGCTCAAACCCTTCAGCGCGCGGCCGCGATGTCGGGCGTGGCGACGCGCACATCGCCGCACTGGGCCCGGTGCCGCAGCGCGTGGTCGATCAGCACCAGCGCCAGCAGCGCCTCGGCGATCGGCGTGGCGCGGATGCCGACGCAGGGGTCGTGGCGGCCCTTGGTGATCAGCTCGGTCGGCTGGCCCTCGACATCGATGGTCGCGCGCGGAATCAGGATCGAGCTGGTCGGCTTGACCGCCAGCGAGACCTCGATGTCCTGGCCAGTGCTGATGCCGCCCAGGATGCCGCCAGCGTTGTTGCTGAGGAAGCCGTCCGGCGTCAGCGAGTCGCCATGGGTGCTGCCGCGCTGGGCGACGCTGGCAAAGCCGGCGCCGATCTCCACGCCCTTGACCGCGTTGAGCCCCATCATCGCGTGGGCGATGTCGGCATCGAGCTTGTCGTAGAGCGGCTCGCCGAGGCCGACCGGCACGTTCTGTGCCGTGACGCGCAGGCGCGCACCGCAGGAGTCGCCCGACTTGCGCAGCTCGCCCATGTAGTCCTCGAGCGCGCTGACGTCGGCGACCGGCGCGAAGAAGGGGTTGTTCGGCACATGGTCCCAGCTCTCGAACGCGATCTCGACCTCGCCGATCGCTGTCATGCAGCCCTTGAAAGTGGTGCCGTAAGCCTGCTGCAGCCATTTCTTGGCCACCGCGCCAGCCGCCACGGTCGGCGCCGTCAGGCGCGCCGAGCTGCGGCCGCCGCCACGCGGGTCGCGGATGCCGTACTTGTGCCAGTAGGCGTAGTCGGCGTGACCAGGCCGGAAGGACTGCAGGATGTTGCCGTAATCCTTGCTGCGCTGGTCGGTGTTCTGGATCAACAGCGCGATCGGGGTGCCGGTGGTCTTGCCCTGGTAGACCCCGCTGAGGATCTGGACCTGATCGGGCTCGTTGCGCTGGGTCACGAACTTGCTGGTGCCGGGCCGGCGGCGATCCAGATCATGCTGGATGTCTGCCTCGCACAGGTCCAGGCCTGGCGGGCAGCCATCGATCACGCAGCCGATGGCCGGACCGTGCGATTCGCCGAAGTTGGTGACGGTGAAGAGTTTGCCGAAGGTGTTGCCGCTCATGGAGGCAGATTATCCCCGAGCTTGGGCGCGCGACCTCAGGACTTCTCGTCGACCTCTTGCTCCGGCCATTCGCGGATATAGGCCTTGAGCATCTTGTTCTCGAAGTTCTGGTTGTCGACGATGGCCTTGGCGACGTCGTAGAAGCTGATCACGCCCATCAGCATCTTGCCGTCCATCACCGGCATGTAGCGGGTGTGGCTTTCGAGCATCAGCGGGCGGACCTGCTCGAGCTCGGTACCGGGCGTGCAGGTCGACGGGCTGCGGTCCATGACCTTGTCGACGGTCTTGCCGGCAACGGTGCCGGCATTGCTGGCCAGGGTCTTGATCACCTCGCGAAAAGTCAGCATGCCGGCCAGCTGGCCGTTCTCCATCACGGCGAGCGAGCCGATGTCGAACTCGGCCATGGTCTCGATGGCGTGCGAGAGTTTCTCGTCGGGGGACACGGTGTAGAGGGTGCCGCCCTTGACGCGCAGGATATCGCTGACTTTCATATTGTTCTGCTCCTTGGGTGCACCAGCGCACCCGACACAAATATAGCCCACAAATCCGGCCCGCGAAGGCCCGCCATACCGGGGAAATCCCGCTGATGCGCGCGCCACTCAGGCCGACGGACCCGGCAAGGCATCGGCCAGCGTCAGCGCCGACCAGCCGCTGGCCTGCCAGAGCGCCTGTGTGCCGTCGTTCAGCGGCAGGCAGAGCGCCTGCAGCAGCGGGGCCAGCGGCGTCCTGGCCGGGTCGAGCAGCAGCACATAGCGCCCGTCGGCCTCGCTGAGGCGGCCGATCCAGTCCAGCGCCTCGAGCGCCTCCAGCGGCGGCTCGATCTGCAAGGGGTCGACCCGCAGCTGCTGGGCGATCGACTCGAGGCTGTAGCCGCGGCGGTCATCGGAACGCGCACCGGCCAGACAGGCCAGCAGTTCGAGCGCGAGCTGCAGATCCCAGCCTGGCGCATCGGAGCGGCGCTCGATGCCGCCGACCAGGCTGGGCAGGTAGGCCGTCAGCACGGCGCCGAGCAGCACGATGACCCAGCCGGTATAGAGCCAGATCAGCAGGATCGGCACGGTCGCGAAGGCGCCGTAGACGACCGAATAGGTCGGTACCTGCACCAGATACCAGCCCAGCACGCGCTTGGCCAGCTCGATCGCGGTCGATGCCAGACAGGCGCCGACGAAGGCGTGCGACCAGCGCACCGGCGCATTGGGAACGAAGCGGTAGAGCGCCGCCATGCCGGTCAGGCCGAGCAGGAACTCGACCGCGCCGAGCGCGAACTGGACGCCGCCCGGCACCGCGCTGACCCAGCCGCGCGAGGCCGACACCGCATAGGAGCTCAGGCTCAGGCTGGCGCCCAGCAGCAGCGGGCCCAGCGTCAGCACCGCCCAGTAGATCAGCACGCGCTGGGTCAGCGAGCGTGGCTGGCGCACGCGCCAGATGTCGTTGAGCTTGCGGTCTATCGTCAGCACCAGCGTCAGCGCGGTCACGAGCAGGAACACCGCGCCGGCCCAGCCCATCTTGCCGGCCTGCTGCGAGAACTGCAGCAGGTAGTTGCTGACCTGGCGCGCGATCTGGTCCGGGATCAGGCTCTGGATCAGCCACTGCTGCAGCTGCGCCTGCAGCCGGCCGAAGACCGGAAAGGCGCTGAAGATGGCCAGGCCGACCGTGAACAGCGGCACCAGCGAGATCGTGGTGGTGAAGGTCAGGCTGCCGGCCGTGATGCCGAGCCGGTCCTCGCGGAAGCGCTCGCGCAGCGTCAACGCGGTGGTGCGCCAGGGAAAACGGCCCAAAGTCTGCAGCAAGGCGGGCAGCCAGGAGTCGATCAAATGCAGGCGACCGGACTGGCGCGCGCGCGATGGAATTCTCATCGCCGGTATCATGCCATCGCTCTACCCGTCCAACATGAAAAAGACCCGACCCGACCCCATGCCCGACGCCCCCCCGGGCACCGTCCTTCCCACCCCGGCCGGGGTGGACTTCGCGCGACGTGCCGCCGTCGCCTGCACCCTGGCGCTGATCTTGCTCGGACTGGCCTGGGAGCTCTGGCTGGCGCCGCTGCGTCCGGGCGGCTCGACGCTGGCGCTCAAGGTGCTGCCGCTGTGCCTGCCGCTGGCCGGCCTGCTCAAGAACCGCATGTACACCTACCGCGCGCTGAGCCTGCTGGTCTGGCTCTATGTCATGGAGGGCTCGGTGCGCGCCTGGAGCGACAAGGGCCTGTCGGCCTGGCTGGCCGGGCTCGAGCTGCTGCTCTGCCTGGGCCTGTTCGTCGCCTGCACCGTCCATATCCGGCTGCGGCTGAAGGCGGCGCGGGCCGCGCTGGCTGCAGCGGCCGATGCCGACACTGCTGCGGACCATGCCAAACGGGAGACGACTGGATGAACGACTCGAACGATCTGCTGTCGGCCCTGCGCGCGGCCGTCGGCGCCCAGCAGGTGCTGACCCATGAGGACCCGGCCACCGACCTGGCGGCCTACGAGCAGGACTGGCGCCGGCGCCACCGCGGCCGCGCGCTGGCCGTGGTGCGCCCGGGCAGCACGGCCGAGGTCGCCGCCGTGGTCCGGGCCTGCGCGGCTGCTGGCGTGGCCATAGTGCCGCAGGGCGGCAACACCGGGCTGGTGGTCGGCAGCGTGCCCGACGCCAGCGGCACCCAGGTGCTGCTGAGCCTGCAGCGCATGAACCGGGTGCGCGCGCTCGACGCCGCCAACCTGACGCTGACGGTCGACGCCGGCTGCATCCTGCAGTCCGCGCAGCAGGCCGCCGAAGCCTCCGGCCTGCTGCTGCCACTGAGCCTGGCGGCCGAGGGCAGCTGCACCATCGGCGGCAACCTGGCCAGCAATGCCGGCGGCACCCAGGTGCTGCGCTATGGCAACGCGCGCGAGCAATGCCTGGGTCTCGAAGTGGTCACGCCGCAGGGCGAGATCTGGGACGGCCTGATCGGCCTGCGCAAGGACAACACCGGCTACGACCTGCGCGACCTCTATATCGGCAGCGAGGGCACGCTCGGCATCATCACCGGCGCCACGCTCAAGCTGCAGCCGCAGCCGGCCGCGAAGCTGACGGCCTGGGCCGCCGTGCCGTCGATAGCCGCCGCGATCGAGCTGCTCGGCCTGGCGCAGCGCCAGCTCGGCGCCGGCCTGACCGGCTTCGAGGCCATGAGCCGATTTTCGCTGTCGCTGGTCGACAAGCATTACCCGCAGCTGCGCGTGCCGCTGTGGCAGGACCATCCCTGGTGCGTGCTGCTGGAGAACTCCGACAGCGAGAGCGAGGCCCATGCGCGCGAGCGCTTCGAGGCCCTGCTCGAAGCCGCGCTGGAACAGGGCTGCGTCAGCGACGCCATCGTCGCCGAGAGCCTGGGCCAGGCGCACAACCTCTGGCATGTCCGCGAGAGCATCTCGCTGGCGCAGAGCGAGGAAGGCCTCAACATCAAGCACGACATCAGCCTGCCGGTGTCGGCCATTGCGGCCTTCTGCGCCGAGACCGATGCGCAGCTGGCGGCCGAGATCCCGGGCGTGCGGCTGGTCAACTTCGGCCATCTGGGCGACGGCAACCTGCACTACAACGTGCAGGCGCCCGAAGGCGGCGACCCGGCCGCCTTCCTGCGCGAGCAGGAGAGCCGGATCAACCACATCGTGTTCGACTCGGTGCGCAACCATGGCGGCTCGATCAGCGCCGAGCATGGCATCGGCAGCCTCAAGGCCGAGACGCTGCCGCAGTACAAGCACCCGGTCGCGCTGACGCTGATGCGCCGCATCAAGGCCGCGCTCGACCCGCAGGGCATCATGAACCCGGGACGGGTGCTGATCCAGGACCAGGCCTGAGCACCGATCTGGATCGCAACGCTAAAATGCCTGGTTTTATCTAGCTAGCGCAGTGAAGCAATACCTCGACCTCGTCCGCACCGTCTTCGAGCAGGGCAGCTGGCAGACCAACCGCACCGGCATCCGCACCCTGAGCCTGCCCGGCGCGGCGATGCGCTTCGACCTCAGCCAGGGCTTCCCGGCCGTCACGACCAAGAAGCTGGCCTTCAAGACGGCCATCGGCGAGCTGGTCGGTTTCCTGCGCGGCTACCGCAGCGCGGCGGATTTTCGCGCGCTCGGCTGCAAGGTCTGGGACCAGAACGCCAACGAGAACGCCGCCTGGCTCGCCAACCCCTACCGCCTGGGCGAGGACGACCTGGGCCCGGTCTATGGCGTGCAGTGGCGCAACTGGCCGGCCTTCAAGGCCCTGCCCGCCTCGGCTGCGGGCCAGATCGAGGATGCGCTGGGCCGCGGCTATGTCCGGATCGCCGACACGGCAGACGGCCAGGTCGTGCTCTACAAGGCGGTCGACCAGCTGCGGCAATGCCTCGACACCATCATCAACCACCCGAGCGACCGCCGCATCATCTTCCACGGCTGGAACTGGGCCCAGCTCGAGGAAATGGCGCTGCCGCCCTGCCATCTGCTGTACCAGTTCCTGCCGAATGCGGCCACGCGCGAGATCTCGCTCTGCCTCTACATCCGCAGCAACGACCTCGGACTCGGCACGCCGTTCAACCTGACCGAGGGCGCGGCGCTGCTGCACCTGGTCGGACGCCTGACCGGCTTCAAGCCGAAATGGTTCAGCTACTTCATCGGCGACGCGCATATCTACGAGAACCATGTGCCGATGCTGCAGCAGCAGCTCACGCGCGAGCCGCTGCCGGCGCCGCAGCTGCTGCTGTCGGACCGGATTCCCGACTACGCCGTGACCGGCCAGTACCAGCCCGAATGGCTGGAACGGGTCGAGCCGGGCGACTTCAGCCTGGCGGGCTACCAGCACCACGCCCACCTGACGGCGCCGATGGCGGTCTGAGCGGGCGCGGCTGCGAGCGCCAGCCGTCGCCTGCGCGCTTGGTGCTCAGGCCTCGATCAGCTTGACGCCGTAGCCCTGGCCCGAGGCGATCACCTCGAGCAGGCGGTCGATGTTCGGATGCTTGCCCGGGTTGGCGCGCGCGTCCACGGTGTGCTCGGCAAAGATCTCCAATCCCTGCTCGGCGGCGGCCCCATCGATGGCGCCATGCTGGGCGGCCAGCGCGGCATAGACCGCCAGCGAACCGGCCTTGCCGGGCTTGTTCTCGATCGTCGCGGCCACGGCACCAGCGCCGTCGATCAGCTCCAGCGCGGCCAGATGGGCGATGGAGGGGAGTTGCTTGAGGTTGTCGGCGAAGGCCATCTTGCTGTCCTGTCAATGGGGGAAAAGAAAGCCGGCTATTGTGCCGCGCCTTCGGCATCGATCTGTGGCAGCAGCAGGGTGAACTCATCGCCGCCCATGCGTGACACCGTGTCCTGGAACCTGGCGGCCTGCCAGAGCCGGGACGCCATCTCGACCAGCAGGGCATCGCCCGCCCGGTGTCCGAGCGAGTCGTTGATGTACTTGAAGCGGTCGACGTCGATGAACATCAGCGCCGTCCTTGCGCCGGTTCAGTATCCCGCCCTGCCTGCGGCCCGCCTCCAGGATCTGGTGCCACATGTCGCGGTAGAAATCCGGATCTGATGACAAGCCCGCCGCTCGGGGGCAGAATGGGACCATCCACCCTGGGAGTTCGACCTATGCGGCGTGTCCTGTCCAATCATCGGGCCGATCTGTCGACGATTGCGTCCCTGGCCATGTTCAGCCGCGGCCTCGAACCCGAGTTTCCCGAGGCGGTGCAGAAAC
>ERZ1034361.1166-NODE-1166-length-14660-cov-2.924775_pt1 | contig 14660 bp, 17 predicted proteins | sample MGYA00520617_ERZ1034361 | MGnify/ENA primary metagenome ERZ1034361 (study PRJEB33736, sample SAMEA104284507) | Azolla filiculoides | biome: Urban; feature: Water surface; material: Ditch water | place: Netherlands | collected 2015-10-28 | depth 0-0.1 m ... | reverse complement strand
TCAATACCCATATTCCGCTCGTGGCTGAGATGCCTCACGGTGGATACAAGCGCAGTGGCTACGGCAAGGACCTCTCCAGCTATGGCTTCGAGGATTACACCCGCATCAAGCATGTGATGACCAACCTCAACGCTTAATTCTCACTTTAAGCGCTCGAAGAAACGTCGATTTTAAGTTTGGCCTACGGGCCAATGGGTTACATAATGAGCCCTGCAAAACCGTCCCTTGTACCGGCACATCAAAAGGAGCCCATCGTCATGGCTAAAAAGGCACTCTCACCAGAAGCACGTTCAATTCTCAATTCTCGCATTTCACGTCGTGCAGTTCTTGCCGGCGCTGGTGCAGTAGCTGGTGCTTCGGCGCTCGCTTCATGTGGATCAGGCGGGGGAGCAGATGCAGCTAACTCTGTTCGCTGGGCTAACTGGACGCTCTACTTAGATGTAGATGATTCAGGAAAGAACTACCCAACTCTTCAGGCATTCGAAAAAGAATTCGGTATTTCAGCTGTTTACTCAGAAGATATCAACGATAACGATGAATTCTTCGGCAAGGTTCAGGGACAGCTCAAGCTCGGTGAAGATATTGGTTACGACGTAATCACACCAACTGACTGGATGGCAGGACGTTTTATCCGTCTTGGTTACACACAGAAGTTTGATAAGGCAAATATCCCTAATGCAAAGAACATTCTTGATTCTCTTGCGCACCCATCATTTGATCCAAACCGCGATAGCTCACTTACATATCAGAGCATCATGGCAGGTCTCGGCTGGAACACAGCGGTAAATCCAAAGGGATTGAAATCAGTAGATGACCTATGGACTCCAGCGAACAAGGGAAAGATCATTGTTCTCTCTGAAATGCGCGACACCATCGGCGTCATCTTGCTTTCACAGGGCGTAGATATCACCACCGTGACTGAAGATCAGTTTATAAATGCAGTCGACTTCCTTGAGAAGAAAATTGCAGATGGATGGATTCGCGGAGTTAAGGGCAACGAGTACAAGGAAGATCTCATCTCAGGAGACGCAACAGCTGTAATCGCATGGGCTGGAGATCTATTCCAGCTCTCAAATGAGAATGAAGGCAAGTTTGACTTCGCTATCCCAGAATCAGGCGGAACAATCTCAGGCGATAACTTCCTCATCCCATCAACAGCATCTGCTGAGGGTAAGAAGAACGCTGAAACACTTATTAACTACTACTACGACCCAGCTGTTGCAGCAGAGGTTGCGGCTTACGTGAACTACGTAACTCCAGTCAAGGGCGCACAAGAAGAGATGGCAAAGTTCGATCCAGAGCTTGCAAAGTCTGAGTACATCTTCCCAACTGAGAAGACACTCTCACGACTTAACGTCTTCAAGGCGCTTACACCTGCTGAGGAATCTGCTTGGACAGAGGCATTCCAAAAGGCTGCTGGTAACTAAGTTGTCAGGAATCTCTTCAGCGCGCGGTGACCTTCGTTTAGAGAACGTCACAAAGAGTTACGGTGATTTCACTGCAGTTAATGATTTGTCATTAACAATTCCAGAGGGTTCATTCTTTGCATTACTTGGACCATCTGGTTGCGGTAAAACCACCACTCTGCGAATGGTCGCCGGCCTTGAAGAGCCAACCAAGGGAACAATTTCTCTTGGTAGCACTGATATCACTTTCACTAAGCCGTATCAGCGCCCGATCAACACAGTTTTTCAGAACTACGCACTCTTTCCACATTTAACAGCTTTGGGTAATGTATTAATCCCCCTGGAAAATTCTGAACTCAATAAATCAGAACGTAAAGTGATCAGCATGGATTTGCTCGATCGAATGGGTATAGCCAATCTGGCAGAACGCATGCCCAACCAACTATCTGGCGGACAACAGCAACGTGTAGCACTTGCTAGAGCGCTGGCTAGGCAACCCAAAATCCTGCTTCTGGATGAGCCATTTTCAGCAATTGACGCCCCAACGCGTCAAGGCCTATACAAAACCTTGGCAGAACTACGAACAGACTTAAATATTCCCATGATCTTGGTAACGCATGACTTACGAGAGGCTGATTTATTGGCAGACCGGATTACCGTCATAGATCAAGGCATTAGTTTGCAAACAGCAGCCCCACAAACTCTTTTCCAAAAGCCCAGAAATTCGCGTGTCGCTGAACTGGTTGGCATTAGAAATATGTTTCATGGCGTGTTTAATGCTGGCAAATTAACGTGGGATGGCTGCAAGCAAATTTTTATTGTTGCCGATAAAGGCAAGATTCCTCCTAAAGCTCGTGTAGCCTGGGTAATTCCTCAAAGCGGTTTAAGCGTACATAGCAATCCAACTAGCGCCAGCGTTCCCGCAGTAGTCGAAAAGATGAGTGGTCTTGGTCAAATTGCAGTTATTCAATTGCGTATTCAAGATAGTAAAAACACAATTGAATGGGAGGCCTCCCCTGCAGAGGTAAGAAGGCTAGGTATGGAAGTTGGAAGTCAAATGTATCTCGAGCTCGATGGGAATCAAATACACATCATGCCCTTACGACCCATTAATGATCCTCGAAGATTTATAGATCATTGATTGGGAATCTTGGAATACTTTCGAGAAGATTTCTAAGTTACTAATGGGAAGCATAAAAAATTACTTTTTGGCTACAAGGCCAAACTTTTTGATCATTACTCTACTGGGTTGCTGTATTGGCCTGTCGTTTCCAGGCTTTGGAATTAGGTCATCTTGGAACGTCAATTTCTTGGCAATCTGTGTAGCGATGTTTGTTCATGCGGGTGCAAATTTACTGAATGACTACTGCGATCACCGCAATGGGAGTGATGTAAATAATTCTGAACGCATTAGCCCCTATACCGGTGGCAGCAGATTTATCCAAAACCAAATCTTAAGCCCTCGGCAAATTTATTCATTGGCATTCATATTGCTGGCGATATCTGCAATTTTGGGCCTCTATATCTGTAGCGTTACAACTTGGGCGCTCCTCCCCATTGGATTGCTTGGTATTTTTATGGCCTGGGGATACTCCGCACCGCCATTGCAGCTAATGTCTAGAGGTATCTTGGGCGAAGTAGCAATTGCCATTGCATGGGCAACTTTGGTAATAGGCATGGCAAGTCTGCAGATGGGTCAATTGGCGGTAGATGCAATTCCCGTAAGTTTGGCCTATGGGTTAATGCTATCTAACATCCTACTAGTCAATCAAGTACCGGACATCAATGCAGATAAAGCGGCTGGCAAAAATACCTTGGCAGTTCAATGCAAAAATAAACAGATATGGGTTTGGCAACTCCTGATTTTGTTCAGTGGATTCGCTCTTCAATATATGAGTATTTATGATGGAGCGCTATCAAAATACACCCTGATCACATTGGCATGTGTTCCAGGGTTTGCTTTTTGTGCTTTTTTGCTTCGCAGCCCTTCCAACAATAGGACACAGCTGAAATTAGCAATACAGGTCAATCTATTAACCGTTCATATGTATGCAATTTTGTTATTGAGCGGAATGCTTCTCTAGAAATAAAAAATGCGCTTACTAGACTCTCGTTCAAGCAAGCGCATTGATATGTAACGGGATTACTTGGAGCAACTACCGCCACCAGTATTGATTCCCAATAATGGATAAGCTGGACAGAATTTGAACAATCCTGTTGCCAAAGGAACAATACCAATCCAAGCCCAAGCACCAGTTGTACCGGTAAGAGCCAAACCAATTAACACTAGCCCAACAACAATACGTAATATGCGATCAATACCACCAACATTACATTTCATATCAACATCCTTTTTTAAAATTACAGAAAATTATTGAACTTAAACCCACAACCCAAATTCAGTACAAATTAGTTCAGCGCAACGCCTACCAATGGACGACCTTCTAAAGTCCAAAGATATAAAGAGCCATCATATAGTTTGGTTGATTTATTACCGATCAACTCAGACATCACAAACCAACCACCAGCAGCCAAGTGACCGCTATTGCAATAACTAATTGCAGGCGTCTTAGTATTAATACCATTGGCGGCAAATAAGGAGTTATAAGTATTTTTATCCCAAAAATACAAGGCACCTTTTGTTGGTTTCGCCAACAATTCAGGGGCCAATTCTTTCGCTCCAGCAATATGACCATACGCACCTACATAGTCACGCTTATTTAAACCAAAGTACTGAGCGGGCTGACGGGCGTCGATCAAAGTAGATTTACCAGTTTTTGAAGCCAATGCCACCTGCTCTGAGTTGGCAATCAATTCCTTACGCTCTGCTTTACCAAGCCATGTTCCATTAGCTTTAGCTGATGGTGCAACAGAAAAATCACGGCCTTCAGCAAGCCAGCCCGCCATACCGCCATCCAATACAGCGAGATTATCTTCACCGTAAACTTTAAATTGCCAATAAGCACGCAAAGCCTCATCAATATCAGATATATCCAGGCCAACCGGAACAAGAATAATTGGCTTATTAGAATGAATGCCTACTGACTGAATAATTTTTTCAAAGTCCGCCTTTTCAGGGATAAGATATTTAATCTTTTTACCGTCAACCATGCGGTCGACCCTAACCTTTTTAAAATCTAGCAAGGTGGAATCTGGAATATGACCACCCACCTCAACTAGAAATTTCTTACCAGTTTTTTTGTCTACTTCAAATTCAGGGGCACGTGTATAGCTAGCAACATCACCACGAACTTCAAGTATTTGAACTTCTGATTGGTTGGCAGCCAACCATTCTGCGCTGACCACTGGACCAGGCAATGTCACGGCCTGAACAATTCCGATAAAGCTTGCGATGGCGACGGCTAACCCTAATTGCATCTTTTTCATATGAACTCCTAGGTTAATTTTCAGGTAATAAATGCTGCGAAAGCTGATCCAATAAATCAATCTTGCCTTCCGTTAAAACATGATGACTCTTCGAGTTCAATGCGCTCTCCAAATCTCCAAGCTCGATCTTGAGCTCGCTAATTTTTTGGTCTCGGCTTAGGATCAGCTTTTCCATGTCAATAAAATATAGTTTTGTTATTGCGCTAATCCAGCGTGCGATTGGCCCCATTCTGCCTTTTATCGCCATATCAAAATCACGTAGCTGAGCAATAACTGATTGTGCTGAAACAAACTTTTCACCAGTGACCCATTGATTTGTGGTGAATAGCCGAACTGGCAAACCTTGTTGATTTAACGCAATCCCAATGAGGTGATGGAAATCATGTCCACATCTCTTAAATAAGTGGAAATGGCCATGCTCATCATCCACCATCTCATCCGCTGAGTGTGCGTGGTAATAAAACTCATAACCACTGACTTCGTCCACTAAGTCGTTTGCTGGGTAATGATTCCACTCAATAAACTCCTTGGCGCCACACAGTGCTACCTCGCTAAGAGTTAAACCCTTTTTCGCGTAGCGAGTTTGGATGCTAGCAATTTCTTGAGCAGCCAAACAGAGAGTAGATTGAATCAACACGTTAGTATATTAATCAGCTGATTTACGTTTTTTTGGGCCACAAGGATTTGATGGGCCACAAGGATTGGCCGCTTTCTTCTTTGCGGGACCACATGGATTGTTTGAATCTTTTTTAGGTCCGCAGGGATTCTTTTGCTCAGCACCAGCTGGTGTTGCTGGAGCATCCGCTGAATTAGCCATTGGGGCTGATGCCAATCCTGCCAACGCTAAAGCTAATGCAACTACAGTTGATTTTTTAGACATTATTTTTTCCTTTTGAAGTATTAAATTTCTTGTGAGCTAACGGGACCACGTGATTTCTTTTCCATCCAAGACCCCAATGCGAATACACCAACAGCCGCCATCACCATTGCGATATCAATGGATAGGCTGGAAACACTTAATAGCTCTGGCAATGAATCGGCATTGGCAATTTCACCAAGTGTGGTGAGGGACTCAATACTTGGGTATATGCCGGCAAATACGATTGTTCCAAGCAGCAGTCCGATTAAAAAGATTCCAGCATCCATCCGACCTGACATGAGGCCAACCACTGAAGTTCCGGGGCAATAGCCACCAATAGCAAAACCCGCCCCAACAAATGCACCACCTAAGGCAGCAGCACCTAAAAATGATGGCGGAACAAAAAGACTACCGCCGTCTACAAATCCAACTTTTTCTAAAATTAAAAGTCCGACTGCAGCAAATACGATTGCAGTAAACATGACTTTAAATACGGACCAATCTGTCAAGCGAAATTGACCCGTTAATTTATTGGGATTACCAAAACCAGCGCGCTCAAGCACAAAGCCAAATGCTCCACCAAGTAATAAACCCGAAAGAATTGTTCCCATATTATTTCTCCTCTTTCATGAAGCGACTAGCCAATAAACCAACTGCGAAGAATGTACCTAAAAATGTGAACCCAGCGAGGCTCAACACGGCTGCGCCAGAAAGGCCTAATCCACTGGTACAGCCCGCAGCAATGCGCGCACCAAAGCCAGCTAATAATCCGCCAAATAAAGCCGTTAATGGGCGACTAGATCCCCCCAAGAAACGCTTACCATCCAGCTTTACCGCGATTCTTCCGGCAAAAAAAGCAGAGACTAATGCGCCAAGCGCAACGCCCACAACTTGCCAGCTAATCCAAGCATCCAGAGGTTTACCCTCTTCAACCATGCCGCCCAAATAGTCATTAGCATTTGTGGCTACCGGCAAAAGATACATACCAAACCAGGCTGTTAAGCGTGTCGTGAACCCGGTAGCACCCAGGCCATGGCCGGTAACAACAAATGTTGATAAAAGCACAATACCAAGCAAAATTCCCGCTATAAGTGGATTCCAGTATGGCGCTGGACAATGCTGATTTTTTTGACTCATCTTCAGGTAACCTCAATTAAGGGATTAATAATATATTTAATTATATATTATTACTTAGCCAGAATCAAGTCAAGATCAATCATGTGGATTATGTGATGTATGTCAAAAAAAGGGGGCAATAAGCCCCCAAATTTCTTAAAAGAAGGTGAATACTAAAATTCACCCTTCACGGTAGTCAAACCTAACGCATCCCAATCAAGCATGCCACCACGATAGTAGTAAATCTTAGTAGCTGGAAAACCATCGCGAACCATCGCAGCCATCGCCATTGGACTTTGAGGGCAAACTGGGCCGTTACAGAAGGCATAGACTTTCTTAGCCTTAGAGCAATCCCATTTTGTAGAGCCTGCAGCAGGCTTCTTGCAGCCCAGCTCATCCATACGCATTGCAACCTCTGTATAAGGAATACCAACAGAGCCAGGGATAGTGCCCTTAACGCGGTCGTCCACTACGCGCATGTCAACAACAATGGAATCTTTATCATTAAGTGCATTCAATACATCAATCTCATCCACTGGAACTACGCCTTTAATCGGAATGAGCGGCTGCAACCAGCCCTTATTCTTGGCGCAGGACGTCATTACTCGAGTAATCTCAACTGGGCCCTTTGGTGTATTCACGACAAATTTGGTGGATTTTTCGATGATTTGGAGTAATTCAGGGCTTGGTGACGCTGATGATTGTGCAAAAACCACACCCGAAAGGAGCATGAGTGAAGATGCAAAAAACTTTTTCATAAAAACCTCTTTTATCAATTTATAGCGAGATGGCTATTTAAATGCTTATATACGCATTAATGCATAGACTGATAGTGTCACCCCAATGACAAACCAAAATAATACTGAGAAACCCCTATTGTTGGGGAGCACTTCGGTATTATCATGCCAATAAGCTAGCCTTAAAAGCTACCCAAGACACCCTCAATAATGGAGTTTCAATGAAAAATAGTCGTCGCCAATTTATGATTTTGTCCGCTGCTGGTGCTTGCACCCTGGCTTTGAACGGTAAAGTTCAAGCTCAAGCAATGGTTTCCGAAACAGATCCACAGGCTGCTGCTTTAGGTTACAAGGCAGTTGCAAGCACTGTTGATAAAGCAAAATATGCTAAATACGCAGCTGGTCAAGAGTGCGATAATTGCGCCCTTTATCAAGCAAAAGGCTCAGCAACACAAGGCGGTTGCTCACTGTTTGGAACAAAGCAAGTTGCAGCAAAAGGCTGGTGCTCAGCTTATGCCAAAAAGGCTTAATGCCAAATTAGCTTCTGCATTGAATAAAAAAAGCTGCTTCGGCAGCTTTTTTATCGTCTAGCGATTTATGCGCTAGCTTGTGAAAACGCTTTTAGCTTCTCAATACTTGGTATTTGAATGCTCAGGCGCGAGACATTTGAAATAATTCCCTGGTCAGCCATAGAGGCTAGAGCCCTGCTAATAGTCTCAAATTTCACATCCATCATCAAACCCATATCCTCACGCTTAAATACAGGTGCGACAGCCATGTCCCCAGAAACCTTAGCAACCCTTAAAAAGAAACGGGCTAAACGCACTTCAATACGACCGGTATTGATTTCAGAGAACCAAGACTCCGATTGGGCAAGAGCTTCACCCCATTTTTTAACAATCTGGCGATGTAAGCGTGGAGACTCCTCACCTAAAGATGAAATAATCCTTTTGGGAATGCGGCACAGATGAACATTGGACAGAGCAGCAGCTGAATGGGTATAGCTATCACCCAGCAAAGATTCCATACCAAATAAGTCACCAGGAACTACAAGACGGACAATTCTTCCGGACCCATCTGAATTGATATGAAGTAATTTGATATACCCATCCCTCAGGGTATAAACATATTCAGCTGCATCGCCTTGTGTATAAATTCCAGAGTTCGCCTCAAATCTCAAATCATCGATTGGCTCATGTATCTTAGAAAAGTCTTCTTCATTGAGCTCTGCAAAAAGTACGGAGCTACGTATTGAGCAAGAATTGCAGTCACTATTACCTTGCCAGGCACTCTTAATTTCAATGGTCTTCATGCGCTCTTTTTGGCAACCATACCAAGTAGAGCTGACATGCCGGTATGCCTAGCGCCTTCGGACAACTCTTTTTCATAGCACTGTAGATCAAGGACTTCAAATCCCTGACTTAGCTCACGAATCATTTCTTCTGTGTAGAGGTGTTCGATTAAAGATGGGCCACCAGTTTTGTATTCCAATTGCTTAGGTGTATAGCCTTGCAGAATAAATAGACCACCCGGTTTCAAGGTTTGATGGACTTGGCGGAAGATTCTAGCCCGCATCTCCGGGTCAGCAAATTGGATGAAAATGCCAACCACTGCATCATAAGCATTGACTTGCCAATCAAAGCCGTCGGTGTCACAAAGACTGTATTGGATATTGACATTATTGTCGGCTGCAAACTGATTGGCTTTAGCAAGTGCAATGTCAGATACATCGAAACCCGTAACTTGCATACCCTGCTTAGCATGCCAAACGCCATTGCGCCCTTCCCCATCTGCAATACAGAGAACGGAAAATGTTGGCTTTAGATATTGTGAGGCTTGATCAACAAGGTATTCATTTGGCTCTTTACCAAAGATGAACTCCTCCTTATCAAAACGCTCATTCCAGAACTGGGTAGCATCTGTAAAGCTCATGGTATTTTGGCCTTAGATAGATGATTCAGAAATTACTTCTTTAAGCCACCGACGAGGTCACTCTTTAAATCAAGCACATTCTCTAAGCCAACTGCGATCCGCACCAAACCATCAGTAATGCCAGCCGCCTTACGGGCTTCTGGACTGACGCGACAATGCGTCGTGGTTGCTGGATGGGTAATCGTTGTACGAGTGTCGCCCAAGTTTGCAGTAATAGAGCAAAGCTTAGTTTGATTAATCAATTTGAAAGCAGCCTTCTTGCCACCTTTTAAAGTAAATGACAAGATAGCGCCACCTGCTTTTTGTTGTCGTTTAGCCAGCGCATGCTGAGGATGTGATTTCAGACCAGGATGGTAGACACGCTCTACCCCCGGTTGCTTTTCCAACCATTGTGCAATTTCTAAAGCATTCTGACTCTGTTGCTTCATACGCAATTCGAGCGTCTCTAAGCCTTTTAAGAATACCCAAGCATTAAATGCTGAAAGTGTTGGGCCGGCTGTTCGGACATATGGAAAAACTTTGCCCATGATGAAATCATTGCTGCCCACAATAGCGCCACCGACAACGCGGCCTTGACCATCCAAATATTTAGTTGCCGAATGGATCACTACATCAGCACCCAGTGCCAGTGGCTTCTGTAAAGCAGGCGTGCAGAAGCAGTTATCTACCGCAAACAGAGCTTTAGCTTTCTTGGCAATCTTGGAAATAGCTTTGATATCTGCAATTTCAGTCAAAGGATTAGAAGGCGTTTCCAAATAAAACAACTTGGTGTTTTCTTGAACGGCATTCTGCCAAGCTTTGGTATCAGCCAAATCCACATAAGTCGTTGTAATGCCAAAGCGTCCCAAAATATTGCTAAACAATTGAATCGTTGCACCAAATACTGAACGGGAGCAAATGACATGGTCGCCAGCCTGCAGATGAGACATTGCCATAGTCAAAATTGCAGCCATTCCAGACGAGGTTGCAATGCAAGCCTCACCACCCTCTAGGGCAGCAAGACGATCCTGAAACATGCTCACAGTCGGATTGGTGAATCGAGAATAAATAAAACCCTGATCCGCATGAGCAAAACCATCGGCAGCTAATTCTGCACTATCAAAGCAGAAGCTAGAAGTGAGGAACATCGCCTCAGAGTGCTCTTGATATTCTGCAGTACGACGAGTGCCAGCACGAACCGCCAGGGTTTCGAGCGCCAGCTTAGAGAAGTCAGGTTTTTTGCGTGTAGTTTTGCTCTTCATACCGCTATTTTGACACCGAAATGCAGAATTGCCTCAGACACGGATGCCTGAGGAACTTGATCGTTGTTTTTAGTCTTCTGTAGCGAGATGTAAATGCAGCTGTGAGCGGGCAAAGTCACTAGCATCACGCTGACGATCCGCTTTCGCCTCAGAGGTATTACGGGCAGCCTCTAAAGCATCCAAATAGGATTCATTGATATCACCCGTGATGTAGTGACCATCAAAACAAGATGCCTCAAAGTTCTGGATATTTGGATTGATATCTTTTACAGCCTGCTTCATATCCTCAACGCTTTGATAGATCAACTGATCTGCGCCAATCATCTTGTTGATTTCTTCATCCGTGCGGCCATAAGCAACTAATTCACTGCGGGTTGGCATATCTATTCCGTAAACATTCGGGAAACGTACTGGAGGCGCTGCAGAGGCAAAAATGACTTTCTTAGCACCAGACTCGCGCGCCATCTGGACAATCTCAAACGAGGTAGTTCCGCGGACAATGGAGTCATCCACAATCAATACAGTCTTATCTTTAAACTCGATGCGCATCGCATTCAGTTTCTGACGAACCGATTTTTTACGTACGGCTTGTCCAGGCATGATGAAGGTTCTACCGATATAGCGGTTCTTGAAGAATCCTTCGCGGTAATCCACCCCGAGTCGTTTAGCAACCTGCATCGCTGCTGGACGACTCGAGTCCGGAATTGGCATCACAACATCAATCTCGCCCGGAATCGTTTCTTTACGAATCTTCTCCGCTAGATAGTCTCCCATACGCATCCGTACGTTGTAGACAGTAACACCATCAATTGTGGAGTCTGGACGAGCCATGTAAACGTATTCAAAGATGCAAGGCGTCAGAACAGCATCAGCTACACATTGACGCGAAGTGAAATTGCCATCCAAATCAATGTAGATCGCTTCGCCAGGATTAACGTCGCGTACAAATGTAAAACCAAGTCCATCCAGTGCAACAGACTCAGATGCAATCATCCACTCTGGGCCCTTAGGTGTATCAATTCGGCCAATACATAAAGGGCGAATACCAAATGGATCGCGGAATGCTAATAAACCATAACCCGCAATTAATGAAACAACCGCGTAAGAACCTTTAACGCGTTTAGTGACTTGAGTAACTGCGTTGAACATAGCGCTCTCATCTAGTGCAGCGCTATTGGTTTCTTTTTGAAGTTCATCAGCCAGGACATTTAAGAGAACCTCTGTATCCGAACTGGTGTTGATATGGCGACGATCGCGATAGGCCATCTCCACACGCAGGCTAGCAGCATTAGTGAGATTACCGTTATGAGCCAAAATAATTCCGTATGGTGCACTAACGTAAAACGGCTGCGCTTCCTCTTCACTACTTGCAGATCCAGCCGTTGGATAGCGTACTTGCCCAATGCCAGCATTACCTATCAAGCTGCGCATATTGCGAGTTCTAAATACATCTCGCACCAAACCATTGGCTTTATGCATCGTGAATGAGTTGCCATTCATTGTTGCCATGCCTGCAGCATCTTGACCGCGGTGTTGCAGAAGCAACAATGCGTCATAGATCAGCTGATTAACTGGGGAGTGGGAAACTGTTCCGACGACGCCGCACATAAGCCTAGATCCCTATGGTTAATGAAGGTGTTACTGTAGGAGTAATTTTAGGCATTGCATCACCTAATTTTTTTGCCCAGTCAGCAGGTAGCCAACCTTTAATTAAACCAGTTGCCATATCAATTGCTGGACGAGTAATTGCTTTTTGCCAGGCTACACTTTGAGGTATCGGTGTCAGCGCTGCCAATGTAGCCATCACAACTACAACCAAACCGCCGCGCGCTAAACCAAATACCAGACCTAAAAAACGATCCGTCATGCTCAAGCCAGCAGACAGGATAATTTTTTGAATTACATTCCCTACCAAGCCGCAAACAATCAAGGTCAAAATAAATAGAATTAGAAAGCTCACGCCCAAACTTAATAACTCATCCATGTGAAAGGTGGATAACCATTCAACCGAAAGATAGTTGGTGTAGTGATAAGCAACCCATGCAGCAACAAACCAAGAGGCTAGTGCCAGCACTTCTTTAAATAAGCCTCGAGAAATTCCAACTAAAGCAGAAACTAATAGCACTACCAGGGTGAAATAATCCACCGTAGTTAACTTCAGGGTGGATAAATATTCCATCAAGGCGCTCCAAGCTCAACTAGCTTTGGGGATAGGCCCATAGCTTTGACTTTCTTCTCAGCAGCTTCGGCTGCATCCTTATCCACAAATGGCCCCGCTCTGAGGACGTAAAGCTTAACGCCATCAGCACCCGTTTTATTAATCACGTAATTAGGGATCTTCTGATCCTTCATCTTGGCAATCCAGCCCTTGGCACGTTCTTCAGAGGCAAAGGCACCAATTTGAATGACGTATTTACCAGGACCTACTTTTTTGGGAAGCTCTTCCGCCTTGGATTTGGAGGCTGCATTAGGTGCAGCAACTAACTCTTCGCCAGCTGCCAAGCCAATGGTGCTTGCTTTGCTTGGTGCAGTAGTCGACTTGATATCACTCTTAGCCTCAGGCTTTACATCTGGTGATGGTACAACTACCGCTTCCTTGACTTGAGCTGCTTCTTTTTCTTTTGCAGGCACTTCAGGCATTGCGGCTGGCTTGGCCTTTTCGTCATTCGCAGGCATTGCAGCATTTGGTGCTGGGAGGCTGGTAACGATATTCACAGCAATATCGTTGTTCACAGATTTGGGCTTGTTATCTAAAATACGGGGTAAACCGACCACCGCAATTAAGACTAAGACAGCGGCGCCAATCAGACGATGGCGAGCGCGTTGTTGTTCTGGGTCTTCGGTAAAAGCCAGCTCTTCATTCTCTTGAGCGCGTTGAAAACTACGGGGGGCTAATTTATTAACGGTGCGACGACCCCTCACTGAACCTTGATCAAGGTCTTCAGCATCAGGGTTTCGCTTAAAAAGCTTCGGTAAACGAATCATGGATCAATGCGCCTGGTTGTTTCGATATGCCATTACGCCGGCAACGGTATAGAAGGATCCGAAGATGACAATTCTATCACCCTCACCTGCCTTAGAAAGGGCTTTTTGATACGCTGCAGCAGGATCTGGGAAGCATTCAATACCGCCATCTTCCCCATTTTTAACGGCTACCCCCAGCTCTACCAGCCTCTCAGACAAGGCTGTCGCAGTAGCAGCCCGCGGAGTCGGTAAATCGGTGCAAAACCAAAAATCAACGCTATCCAATAATGGCTTAATAACTCCAGCTATATCCTTGTCCGCCATTGCCCCAAAAATGGCATAGGTATAGGGGTGATAGCCCATTTTTTCGAGGCCCTGCCCTAAAGTAGCTGCGGCATGGGGGTTATGCGCAACATCCAGGACGACAGTAGGCTGACCAGGAAGCACCTGGAAGCGGCCAGGCAACTCTACCAGCGCAAATCCATTGCGAATATCTTGAGCGCTAACCGGTAAGCGTTGATGCAAAGCCATTAGAGCTGCTATTACCGCAGATGCATTGAGAATCTGATTAGCGCCACGCAAAGCGGGATAACCAAGGCCGCTAAAGCGTTTTTGACGCCCTGCCCAGCCCCACTGCTGTTTATCACCCTGAAAGTTGTAGTCACGACCTTGGAGCCATAAATCACAACCCAGCTTTTCAGCGTAATCAATCAGAGATTGCGGTGGCACAGGATCACCACAAACCGCAATCGCACCAGATCTAAAAATACCAGCCTTTTCAAGGCCAATAGCCTCACGCGTGCCACCTAGAAAATCAGCATGGTCAATATCAATACTGGTAACAATCGCGCAATCTGCATCAATAATATTCACGGCATCGAGGCGCCCACCCATGCCAACCTCAAGGACAACGGCATCTAAATTCGCCTTGGAAAATAAATGCATGATTGCCAAGGTGGTGAATTCAAAATACGTCAGGGTTGGAGCATCTACTAGACTGACACGAGCCTTTTCAACA
>ERZ1034361.1164-NODE-1164-length-14669-cov-2.481771_pt1 | contig 14669 bp, 16 predicted proteins | sample MGYA00520617_ERZ1034361 | MGnify/ENA primary metagenome ERZ1034361 (study PRJEB33736, sample SAMEA104284507) | Azolla filiculoides | biome: Urban; feature: Water surface; material: Ditch water | place: Netherlands | collected 2015-10-28 | depth 0-0.1 m ... | reverse complement strand
GCCATTGACACTGACTCAATCTACCTGACTCTCGAAAAGTTGGTTGAGAAGGTTTGCGCTGGTAAGACTGACGAGCAGAAAATCAAGTTCATGGACAAGATTTGCGAGGATGTTTTCCAACCGTTCATTGACGATGGTTATCAAGAGTTGGCTCAGTACATGAACGCATATGCCCAGAAGATGGTCATGAAGCGAGAAGTTCTGGCTGACAAAGCCATCTGGACTGCCAAGAAGCGTTACATTCTCAACGTGCATAACTCTGAAGGTGTTCAGTTTGCCAAGCCGAAGCTAAAGGTGATGGGTCTTGAGATGGTCAAGTCTTCAACACCTGCAGTTATCCGTGACAAGCTGAAGGATTCTATCACGGTAATTCTTGAAGGTGATCAGTCCAAGTTGCATACTTACATCGAGAAGTTCCGCAATGAGTTCAAGAACCTTCCTGTTGAAGACATCGCATTCCCTCGTGGTGTGAATGGTATGAACACCTACAAAGGTTCACCAATCTATGCTAAGGGTACTCCGATTCACGTTCGTGGTTCTCTGTTGTTCAATCACCACTGTAAGCGTCTTGGTCTCGAGAAGAAGTACCAAGCCATCAAGGATGGTGATAAGATCAAATTCGTGTATGTACGTAAACCTAATCCGTTCCAAGAAGATGTTATTTCGTTCCCTCAAGAATTGCCGAAAGAATTTAACCTACATAGTTTTGTAGATTACGATTTGCAGTTCGAGAAAGTTTTCCTTGACGCCATGCAAACCGTCATTGAACCACTTGGTTGGAAAACCGAACAACAATCATCTATCGAGGATTTCTTTGCATGAAGAACATTAGAGTTTTAGAAACAGGTATTGACGTATCGGGTGTGCTTGCTCAATTGAAGGCACATCCTGAAGACTGGGGTGCTCAGCGAAATATTGAAGGTAGCCATAATGTGATGAATGACTATGGTTTCCCTGAGGTTGAAGCTGGAGTTCTCCAGTTAGTCATGGGTGCAGTTGATACACCAGAACAATACGTAGGCGATAGCGAAATCTGTGTAGCCACAGCTGCGTTCCATCACCACACTGGTGTGCTTGGAATCCTTGCACGTTACTTTAGAAACGTCAGCCGTTGCGCATTCTTATCACTGCCAGTTGGTGGTAAGGTTGGCACTCACGTTGACATTGGAGACTACTACTTGACTCGGGATCGTTACCACTTATCGATCCAAGGTAAGTATAAGTATCACGTAGGGGATGAAGAGATTGTCATTGAGCCAGGAATGTTGGTATGGTTCAACAACAAACTACCTCATGGTACAGAGAATGTCGGCGATGAAGTCAGAATTACATTTGTATTCGATGTAAAGAATCCAGAATATAAACTTGACTTGCAAGCCGATAAGGAGTAAACTAATGGATATTGATATTGAATTTTTGAAGAGAACAGCTAACGCAAGACAAGACGTTGGTAACTGGTTAAAGAATCGTCCGAAAGTAGGACTAGATGTAACTGACGTTGCGCTGTTGGCTGATGGCTTTGATTACTTGGTGAACATCATCAAACAAATCACTGGTGAGGATGTTTTGAATTCAACTGTTCAAGTTGAAGTTCATCAACCAGAGATAACGATTACATACGGAGAATAATATGAAACTACTAAAATTTTATGCCAGCTGGTGTGGACCATGCAAGGGTTTGTCTATGGTTCTTGAAGGTGTCAAAGAACAACTTCCAATGCCAGTTGAAGACATTGACATTGATGCTGATATGGATACTGCACGCAAGTACAATGTGCGTTCTGTTCCAACTATGGTTGTGGTCAACGATGACGGTTCTGAAGTGAAGCGTACTGTTGGCATGATGAACGAAAAACAAATCATTGATTTCTTGGGAGCCTAAATGAGTATTCTAGACAAACTGCGTAAAAATTCTACGATCAAGGACACCTCTGTCCTGTCAAAGTCAAAGTTCTTCCAGAAGAAGGACATGATTCCAACAAGCATCCCTGTCATTAACGTGGCATTGTCTGGTCGTTTGGATGGTGGTTTGGTTCCTGGACTCACAATGTGGGCTGGTCCATCAAAGCACTTTAAGACTGCCTTCTCTTTGCTGATGGCAAAAGCGTACTTGGACAAGTATGAAGACGGTGTCGTTCTATTCTACGACTCTGAGTTTGGTACACCTCAATCTTACTTTGACTCATTCGGTATTGATACTGAGCGAGTTATCCATACTCCAATCATGGACGTTGAACAGCTGAAGTTCGACATCATGCAACAGTTGAATCAGATTGAACGTGGCGAGCACGTTATTATTATCGTTGACTCCATTGGTAACTTGGCTTCTAAGAAAGAAGTTGATGATGCTATGGACGGTAAGTCTGTTGCTGACATGAGTCGTGCAAAGCAAATGAAATCCCTGTGGCGTATGGTCACACCTCACTTGACCATGAAGGACATTCCTTGCGTGGTAGTGAATCACACTTACAAAGAAATTGGTTTGTATCCAAAGGATATCGTTGGTGGTGGTACTGGTTCGTACTACTCTGCTGACAACATCTTCATCTTGGGTCGCCAGCAAGAAAAAGAAGGTACTGAAATTGTTGGTTACAACTTTATCATCAACGTTGAGAAATCTCGTTATGTTCGTGAAAAATCAAAGATCCCTGTTAGTGTATCTTTTGACGGTGGTATCAGCCGTTGGTCTGGCTTACTTGATATCGCTCTCGAGTCAGGACACGTTATTAAACCTAGCAATGGTTGGTATCAGAAAGTAAACAAAGAAACTGGCGAGATCGATGAGAAGAAGTGGCGCATTAAAGACACTGATTCAAAAGAGTTCTGGCTACCTGTGTTGCAACAAAAGTCTTTCGTTGAGTTTGTAAAGAACAAGTACCAAGTTTCTTCTGGTGACATTATGAAGAATGATGACATCTCTGCAGAACTCGAGAAGATTGACGACACTGACTTCGGTGAAGAAGATGTCTAAGTTTGTAGTCGTAGAGAATCGCAAGAATGGCTTTGACGCAATAAAGTTGCTTGAAGAGCCATTCTCAGGTATAATATACTCTTACGGTAAAGTTAGTTTTGAGGAAGATGAAGCCAACGACAAGTTGACGATAGCGTTTGAATACGATATCCACGACAAGGCTGGTAAAGATTTTGGCTCTATGGAGCCATTTGAAAGATACATCGGCGACATCCTCCAAGAATTGATTCACCAAGGTATTGAACAGAACAATTTAACGTACACAGGCGGTATTGACGATGAGAATAGAACAGGCGATCCTATCGAACCTGATTCACAGTGAAGAGTATTGCCGTAAGGTTGTGCCGCATTTGAAGACGGCATACTTTACGGATCGTAAGGAGGCAGCAATTGCCTCTTTACTCATTAAGTTCTTTGAGGATTACAACAAGTCAGCGTCACCAGAAATCGTGGCGATTGAAATTGGTAACCTCAAGGGGTTTACTGATAAAGAAGTTCCTGAGATGTTGGAGTATGCCAAGCAACTTGACAAGGCTGAGGCTAATCAGGAGTGGTTGATTCAACAGACTGAGAAGTTCTGTAAAGACCGAGCAGTGTACAACGCAATTCTTGACTCAATCAAAATCATTGATGGTCGAGATAAGAACCACCAACAAGATGCCATTCCTTCAATCCTTTCTGATGCTCTTGCCGTTTGTTTTGACAATCATGTTGGTCATGATTATATTGACGATGCCCAATCACGATACGACTATTACCACCGAGTTGAAGAGAAGATTCCGTTTGATCTTGATATGTTTAACAAGATTACGAAGGGTGGTCTTTCAAAGAAAACTCTGAACATTGCTTTGGCTGGCACTGGTGTTGGTAAGTCTTTGTTCATGTGTCACGTTGCAGCTGGTGCATTAGTCCAAGGTCGCAATGTTCTCTACATCACCATGGAAATGGCAGAAGAACGTATCGCTGAACGTATTGACGCAAACTTGTTGAACCTTACAATGGATGAGTTGAAGGTTGTCGATCGTGACATCTACGAATCTCGTTTGGGTAAGATTGCCACAAAGACCAAAGGTAAGCTAATCGTCAAAGAATATCCTACTGCATCTGCTCATGCTGGTCACTTCCGTGCACTTCTTGAAGAACTAAAGATGAAGCGTGAGTTTGCACCTGACATTATCATGATTGACTACCTGAACATCTGTTCAAGCCAGCGCATGAAGATGGGTGCATCTGTAAACTCTTATACATACATTAAGTCCATCGCAGAAGAACTTCGTGGGCTTGCCGTTGAATACAATGTGCCAATCGTTTCAGCAACTCAAACAACTCGTTCTGGTTACAGCAACTCAGATCCAGGACTGGAAGACACCTCTGAGTCGTTTGGTTTGCCAGCCACTGCTGACTTTATGTTTGCGTTGGTGAGTAATGAAGAGTTGGAGCAGTTGAATCAAATTATTGTGAAGCAATTGAAGAATCGCTATAATGACCCAAACTTCTATAAGCGTTTCATCATCGGTGTTGACCGTTCAAAGATGAAACTCTATGATGTAGAAGCGTCTGCTCAGGATGGTTTAGCTGATGCTGGACAAAGTCGTAGTTACAGTACTCGTGACGATGACAAGCCAGTGTTTGATAAATCAGACTTTGGTAAACGACTACATAGTAGTGAAGGTTTTAGTGGTTTCAAGTTCTAAGGAGAATGAAATGTTAGAAAAAGATAGAAATGTAAGAGTCATCGTAGCTGATCGTAAGCATGATTGTTCCCATCTGTTGGGTCAATTCCTAGACGAATCGCACTACGATATTTTGGTTGAAGAAGATTGCGACGTTTACATGCCAGCAAACTGCGACATCGCTACACAGGCTACTTGCGAAATGCAGAAGAACTGTGCAGGTTGCGCTAAAGGTACTGATGAACTCCGCATTGCTTTCAAGTTCCGTAAAAACTACTTCACCAAAGAACAACAAGACGCTGCGTATGCAGGTCTGCGTGAAGCTGCAGTTGAAACGCAGAACCGTGGACTTGCAGCTGGACCACGTGCTGAGAAACTCGGCAACCGTGAATGGGTTACTGAATACGAATACGAAATGCTTGACCACTTCTTGAAGCCAGCAGAGAATCTGTTCGGTGAAGATCCAGTTGAAGAACTGCGCAAGAAGTATGCTGGCAAACAGTCTGCCGTGTCAAACCGTGCACGTGTATGGTCTATTGATCGTGTGAAGAAAGAAGCATTCAAGTTCGATGAGTGGGTTGATAAAGCACGTACTCTTGACCAAGACGAAGCTAAGGCGCAAGCCAAGCACGTTGCTGAAGATCTAATCTGTGCAACTACCTACGCTAACTCTGTGAACTCTGGCATTGCTGGTTGGTTTGATCGTTACCCACGTATCCCGTTTGGTCGTGCAACATCATACACTCGTGATAACTGGGAGAAGTTCCAGATGTCATTCCCGTTCCTTCAAACCCTTGCTGCTGGTTTCAAAGAACTATTGCCATGGCGTTACAACAACCAAATGGAAGCTGCCAAGAAAATTGATCCAGCCTTCTTGGTTCCAGGAACACCGTTCACTACTGTTACTGTGAACAAGACTTTCCGTACTGCTGCTCACTTCGATGCGGGTGACTTGGATACTGGCTTGTCTAACTTGTTGGTTCTTTCCAACAATGGTAACTACTCTGGCGCATACCTTGTTGCTCCTGAGTATCGTGTTGCTGTCAACGTGCGTCCAGGAGACTTGCTGTTGATTAACAACCACGAAGTTCTGCACGGTAATACGCCAATCGTTTGTCATGATGATGAAGCTGAACGTATTAGCTTGGTTTGTTACTTCCGTGAGAAGATGCTTGAGTTGGGTTCAAAGCAATACGAAGATTGCCGTTACGACTTTGTTGAATCTCGCAAGAACGACAAAGAGCATCCAGAACAACGTCCATTGTGGAATGGTGTTTCTGCTGGTATGTGGGAAAGTAAAGAGTGGTACGACTACTGCGAACAGAAACTTGGTCGTGAAGAGTTATTGAAGTATCACCCTGATGCTGAAGAAGCTAACTCACTTGAAGGATTCTTCTGATGTGTGGAGTAATTGGTGCTGTAATCAAAGCACCAACTAAGGATGACTTGGCAACCCTGCGCAATGTTTTCCATGAGTCTAAGATTCGTGGTATGCATGCGACAGGGATGTCGTTTCTCCCTAGCTGGTCTGATAAAATCGTGACAATCAAAGAAGCCATCCCAGCTGATGCCTTTATTGAAAAGCATTTACATAATGATAACCTTGGAGACTTGATCAGTGCAGACGGTAATCTATACCTTATTGGTCACTGTCGTTACAGCACTAGCGATCTGGAATATAATCAACCACTAGCCAACGACTCAAAGAGTATTGCACACAACGGTGTCATTACTCAGGAAAGCCCAGAGAAGTGGGCAGAATTGTATGGTCATGATTGTATGACAAAGAACGATAGCGAGTTGGTTCTTCACTCTAACGACCCATTGCGTGAGTATTCTCATATGTCTATGGGTGTGTGTGAATTGTCCCTCGATAAGAAGGTTCGTTTCTATCGCAATGGTAAGCGTCCAATTTATTTTACTTTGTATGATAATGGGTGTATAATTACATCTACTAAGGATATTGCAAAACGTGCAGGTCTTGACTTGCCTGTTGAAGTCCCTATGAATATGTACATGACTGTTGATGGTCACCTATCAATGAACATGGAAAGAGTTGAAATTGCTAACAAAGACTTGCAAAAGGTAGAATATGAAACAATACGAATCTAATAAGTTTACTTGGGGTTACGAGATTGAATGGGGTGACGTTGATCGTCGTCTTGAAATTCCTGTGCATCTTGGTGCTTGGGAATATGCTGAAACTGACATCGTGAACATTCATGAACCATTCAAGTACGTGGCTTGTGATCCTCTTGGCACTGACCCATACATGGGTGGTGAAATTAACACTAAGCCAACTAAGACTTGGCAAGAGCAAGCAGATCGTGTGATGGAGTTGCATCAGTTCTTCGTTGACAATGGCAACCAACCTTCTGCCTCTTGCGTGAACCATGGTCACCTTCACGTTTACGTTCCAGGTCTTAAAGACGATGTGGCTTCATTGAAGAAGCTAGTTGCCTATATCAAAGCCAATCAGACTGACACCATTGAAGCCTGTTATGGTTTCTACGAAGCTGGTCAAATGAAGACTGCCAAGGGTGCCAAGATGTACCTCAAGTATGATGGTGGTCGTGAGATGCCAGACTACATGTGCGACAACATCGTGAATCTGGCAACTGACTTTGAACACTTTATCAAGCTACACGCTGCAGGTAAAGACGGTGTATCAATGGGTCGTCCATTCCGTTACGCTATCAATACTTACTGTATGAAACACACTGGCACGATTGAGTTCCGTTGTTTCCGTTCAACAACCAAGCGTGAAGAAGTAGAAGCGCAATTCCGTTTCGCAGAGAAGTTCGTTGATGCTGCATTGAACGATGGACCAAGCGTCAAGGAAATCCTTGCTTCTGAAGAGTTTAAGTTCCCTCCATTCGTTTGGGATCTTAATGAGTATGTGGGTTGGATCAATACAAAGTGGGATAAAGAACGTGGCAACAAGCACCGTGAATACCATGAAGTTGCGTAAATGTACAAGAGAGGAATTTGTCGCAGCTATCACTGCTGACAAAGCCGACAGTTTCGCCAAGACATTCGTCGCCAAAGCAGACATGCAAAAGAATTGGGATGAGTGCCTTGGCGCTTTTAATGACGAAGGCGAACTCATGGGCGCAATCATTACCACTATTGGTAAGACGAACCCAAAGACTGCTAACCTTCAATTGCTTCACACATTCAACAAGCATCGCCGTAAAGGTGTAGCGAAAGAACTAACCCTTCAATCGTTCACTGATGCCACTTGGACTCGTGGAGCAGTTTACTTTAGAGTATCGGCTGAACCTGAAGCTGTTGCATTCTACGAATCCGTAGGGTTTAAGTTCTGGGGAAAGCAAAAGAGTGGGTGCAGCCTTTCCATGTTCAAAGTTGCAGGAGCCGATATTTCGGGTGGAATCTACGACGAAAATGACCCTACGATCCGTAAGGCATTATTTTCGGGTCGAAAGGGAAGCCTAGCATCGTCCTACGACTCGCAAAAAGGTGTTGACTTAAATTCGTTTTTGTAGTATAATAATACTATTGAAACTGAGAAAGTAAACTTATTATGATCCATACTGACCGCTGCTATGTATACGCTTGGCTCCAACGTGAGAAAGCGATGACCAATATCGGGAAGAAAATCTCGAGAAAAGAGTCTTACATATCATCAATCGCTTCTTCTACGTTTTGGAAAGATATCACAACTGGCGAGATGGAGCAGTTTCTTCTTTGGGAAGGTGATGATCCAGAAGTTGCTGGTGCCACCGAATGGTGGGCTATGGATTATGGTATGAAGACCATTGGCAAGAAACACTTCTACAATAGACAAAACAATGCGCATCGTGGAAACCAAGATCTTGTGACTCCAGAGATCAAAGCGAGGGTTGTTGCATTTTTCGAAGGTAAACTTCTACCTGAGAAAGTTCCTTCCAAAACTTATTCATTAGCAGAGAACATCATTCTTGCAGTTGAGAATGGTGGTTATCCTATAGTCAAACTACCTGTCTACGAAATCGCAGAATATGAATCTGCTCAAGCACGTGCTGTTCAATCAAACATTAAGGGTGAAGATGATATCGTCCGTTCGTTTGAAATAGATGCTAAGCGTGTTTTAGATAGCGTTACTCCAATGACAATTTGTGAGCGTCCAGACGGAACTCGTGTTATTGTGAATGGTCATACTCGACTTGGCGCTGCCCAGCGTTGTAAAGGTTGGAACACGATGCCAGTTTGTATCGTCAAAGAGGAAGAATTTGGCGACAATGAGATTGATATCAAATCAAACATCAATCAGGCTGGTTCATTCGCTAATCGTCGTGCGTTCGTGACGACTACTGAGAACAAAGACGACGACTTGGTTTTCCAGATGGAGAAAGAAATTGCTATTCGTGAGTTTGATCTTTCTAATGAATTGGGGTTGAAGGCTATTCGTGAGCACTTAACTGACATGTTTGAACATGCTGCTAGCAACAGATATGCTGCAGCTGGTATGGTTACGAAGGTCTTTAACAAGTTCAAAGAAAACCAAAATGAATTGGCATTGACTGGTAACCTACTGACCTATAATGATACATATCTGACAGCTCACTGTTATAAGAATTATGAATCTAAGGGGATCCCTGTTGTTAAAGGGACGGTATCTCAAGTGAATCACATGCATATCTGGGGTCACATTTGGAACCACATCAAGAAAGCAAAGGTGGCTCCAAAGCAGATGGCTATTGTTCTTCACTATCGTTCTAAGAGTGAGTTTTTGACTGAACTGAAAGAAAAACGTATTGACGATCTGAAACATATCATTAAGCTGTCTGGGTTTAATGTCACTGTTGAAGTTCTACCTGCATTCAAAGAATAATGGATTATAGACTAAACGAAAATCGACGTGAAGCGTTCATCCGCTGGTATGCATGGTCATTGAAGTATGATGACTGTGACTCAGCGGTATGGGCGACCAACTACCTAAACAAACGCTACGAGCATAACGATGAACAGCGTTTGTGGTTTGCTTGGCTCTATGGTAATACGTACTACCTTCCAACTGCTTGGGTTCTCATGAACGAGTTTCCTGACTTCGAGTTGGCAACGGTGGATCGTATCACCAATTGGAACACAGCGAACTATAAACGACTCCGTTATCAAACTGATACCAAGTGGAACAAAGGACACTTGCCTTCTATGTTCGAGTCGTACCAAACCTTTATTGGTGATCAAACACAACGTGAGAAACTGGAGTCATATTATGGAGACAACGAAGAACAAAACTTTACAAACCTGTGGGGTGTTCTTAAAGGTAGCCTTCATAAATTTGGGCGTTATTCTACTTGGTTCTATATGCAGCATCTTAAGCACACTGCTGGTGTTGCTATTGAGCCCACTAGTCTTATGTTGGACGATTATGATGGCTCTCGCTCTCATCGTAATGGACTACTTTATGCCCTTGGACAAGAAGACGATGTGGATCGAAAACTCACTGCAGTGGAGTATGGAAGACTTGAGGCGCACGGCAGAAGTATTCTCGAAGAGGTACGACATAGATTCCCAGAGGTGGCAAATCAAGTAGACTTCTTCACAATGGAGACTTGCTTGTGTTCGTTCAAGAAGATCTTCCGTGAGAAGCATGGTCGTTATCTTGGATACTATCTGGATCGTCAGGCTGAAGAGATTATGCAATGTCAGAGTGATGGATGGTATGGTATTGACTGGGATGTTTTGTGGCAAGCACGCAATGAAACTATTGACTTGCGCTTAGACCACCAACGTGGTATTGATAAAGAAAAGTTTCCTAACTTTATTAGATCAGGTAGAATAGAAAACTTGGAATGGTGCTTCGATGATGAAGAGCCTCAACTTATTGGATTGGAGATGTTTGCATGAAGAAGATTATTGCGGTAGGTGGTCAGCCTGGAACTGGTAAAACCACTCTGTTCCGTGCGTTCATTGAGAACTATGAATGGCGTAAGTGTGAACCTAAGAAGTTACTCAATGCTCTGTACTGTGAAGAGATTGATACCTACATCCTAGGTAAATATGAAGACGGTGAGACTTTCGCTGGTACTGACCGACTTTCCATGGCTGTACAACCGCATGCCCAAGAGTTCGTATTGGAAACGAAATCGAATGTCCTGTTTGAAGGTGATCGAATCTTCAACCAATCATTCCTAGAGTTTTGTATGGGTATTCCCGACCGAGAACTTCAGGTGGTCTATCTCAAGGTGCCAGATGCTATGTTGAAGGAGCGTTATGCTGCTCGTGGAAGCGACCAGTCTGAGACATTCCTAAAAGGCAGAGCCACTAAATATAGTAACCTACTGTCAAACTTTGAACTGATGCCCTATATTACTGAGTTTGTAAACACTAACTTAGAGGAGCAGGGAAAGGTACTTGGTTTCTTGGAGAAACATCTGGGATAATTGAGTGCCTTCTGGGGAACAATGCAATTCCTAGAAGAAGCCGACTTTGACTGGATGGACATGCTTAATTTTGTTGAGCGTCCATTCAGGGCTAAACTCATTCCTTCAAAAGTGTGGACAGACTTGGATCGTTATGAAAACGATTCAAAGGGATTGATCAACTATTTCAAAAAGTGGCGAACACGAATCGAGTTCCGTCCAGAGAAATCCAAAGCTAAGATCTACAAGACGTTCATTGCCGTTGGTGGTGAGTATGATCCAGAGAAACGTCAGTGTGTCATATACATACACACTACTAAATATGACCAGTTCAACTTCACTGTTCAGTCTTGGAACCAATTTAAGTTCAAGCTGATGCAGGTACTGATGCATGAGCTAATCCACTTCATGCAATATGATAGACGTGGAGATGAATGGAGCAATTACGTTGTTCCTTATAAGAAAATTGGACACCTAAAGATTGATGAGGAAAGAGCCTATCTTTCCGAGTTCGATGAGATTCAAGCATATGCTCACTGCTGTTGGCTTGACTACAAAATGAAGCGACCTAACATTGAAGTGGATGAATTGTTGGCTCGCTCTCGTCACAAGAAGGATTCAAAGACCCTTCACTACATTCTAAAGACCTTTGCTTACGACTACCGTAACAACGAGGCAATTCCAAAGATAATCCAACAAATAGGTAAGTGGGATCGCAAGTACCATCGTGTAGTCAAGAAACCTAAATAATAAGGTTCAAAACTAAGGATATATTGATGGCTGACTTGGGAAGCAAAGCAACGGACGGAAGACTGTCCTTTGTCAAATACGTTACTGAAAACAAGCGTTTCGCCGAAATCGAATTTGAAATCGAGAAGGGGAAAAGTACAGTCGTATATACGAAGAAGGGTAGCAACTTAGTGGCTGGAACTAAAGAGTTCAAAGCTGGCACTAAGATTAAGATTACTGATCAGAAAATGCACGAAGTAGCCAAGATGAAACTGGCAGCAGTGCAAATTGGTAGTGTTAAAGGTTTAATCCCAATCAATACTATCCGTAAACCAACTGGTGGTAATGGCACCCAATATGAAGATGAAGTTGTTGATGCGATCAATGCGTATATCCTCAGTGCTGGTGGTAAGGTTGATATAAAGTTAAAGGGTGATAACAAAACCTATAAAGACATCTCATATGCTGTCAAGGTTGATTCACCAATCAAAGCCAAAGCTGGCGTAAGAGGCGATCCAAAAGCCGACATCAACCTCTGTAAAGACATTAAGAACCCAACAGCTGCTGGTTCAATTTATATCTCCCATAAAAAAGAGGGTGGACCAGAAGCGTTCCAACAATATGGTGGTTTGTCTGAGCAGTCAGGTGAGCACATCTACAATCACCCATTGGTTCAGAAGTTCCTCGGTGAAGTTGCTAAAGTTCTTGGCAACTCTGATCAACTACCAAACCCAGTGCTTGGTGAATTCAAAGACGACACTCTAGCCAATATGTCCATCTATGGACCAGACTATGGTAAAGCATACTCATTGCAACACACTCAAATTATCGGACAAGGCAAACCAGTATTTGCTGTCAAGGGTAAGGTTTCTGAATTATCATTCAGCAGTCATATGAGTTTGTCTGGTGACTTGTCTCACTTTACTGGTGGCTACTTGCCTGTGTTCGGAGCAACATTCCGTGCTGGTCGTGGATTCACCTATAAAGGCAAACGCTATAATGGCGCACGTGTTGCTATCTACCCACATAAACTAATGGCTACCCGTGGTGGTCTTATTATCGTAAAAGTTAAGAAATGAAAACACTCAAGACACTAATTACTGAAGCTGAACAAAACGTGCACATGGAGCACGTTGAAGACCTAGTGTTCAATGAGGGTGTTGATGGTACTCGTAAGGCTATTAACTTCCTACGTGACCTACGTGACATGCTTGCTGGTCATGGTTCAACTAAGCTAACTGCCACTGTTAAGTGGGATGGTGCACCAGCTATCTTTGCTGGTATTGATCCACGTGACGGTAAGTTCTTCGTTGCTAAGAAGGGTGTGTTCAATAAAGAGCCAAAGGTTTATAAGACTGCTGCTGAAGTAGATCTTGACACACAAGGTGACTTGGCAACTAAGCTGAAGATTGCTCTCACTGAATTCAAAAAGCTAGGTATCAAGTCTGGCGTTTATCAAGGCGACTTGATGTTCACTCATGCTGATCTAAAGACTGAAACTATTGAAGGTGAGAAGTATACAACTTTCCACCCAAATACAATCGTGTATGCTGTTCCTTATGATAGCGTACTAGGTAAACAAGTTCGTTCTGCCAAGGTTGGTGTTGTTTGGCACACCACTTATACTGGCGACTCTTTTGAAACAATGCAAGCTACCTTTGGTCAAGCCATTGCTTCCAAGTTAACCCATAACCCATCTGTTTGGATGGATGATGCCAACTACAAAGACTACTCAGGTACTGCTACCTTTACTGCAGCTGAGACTGCCGCAGTGACTTCTATGCTGTCACGTGCAGGTACTTTGTTCCAAGGTATCAAGCCAGACACCATCAATGCTATACACAAAGACGCAGACTTGTTGATGCTCATTAAGACATACAACAATTCGAAGGTTCGTGCTGGTGAACGCATTCAAAACCCAACTCTACACGTGCAAGGTTTATTCCACTGGATCTACGATAGATTCCAGAAAGAGATCGATACCAAGAAAACTGAGAAGGGTAAGTCTGTTCAAGAAGAAAAGCGCAAGAAGATTCTAGCTTACTTCGCCAACCACGACCAAGCAGAGATTGCTAAAGTGTTTGAACTAAGCAACCTTATTGCTGATATCAAATCTCCTATTATCGCTAAGATGAACCAAGCTGGACACATCTCTACCTTTATCAAGACTGCCAATGGATTCAAGACTACTGGCGTAGAAGGTTTCGTTGCTATTGACCATCTGAAGGGTGGTGCTGTTAAGATCGTAGACCGCATGGAGTTCTCTAAGAACAACTTCAACCCAGAGATTATCAAAGGTTGGCAGCGATGAGTGGCGAATTAAACGATTTCCTCAAGTTAGTTTCTGAGGCAAAGAAAACCGATCCTGTTGCAATCAAAGCAAAGGAACATAAAGAGTATATTCAAGAGGTCGTTAAGACAGACTTGGGATCTCTATTTGCCGAGTTGGCTGCACTTAAAAAGAAGCCAGTGGTTGAGGAAGTCTTGGTTATAGAACCAGAGTCAATCGTTGAAGAAGTTCCTCTGCCAGTTATACCAACTCCAGAAGTTAAAGAAAAAGCTATTGCTTCTGATGTTGACAAATATCTAACAAATAAATCATTTCAACAACCAGATCCAGATAAAGTAGAACCAAATATTAAAGCCATTCAAGACAAGATGAAGTTTCTTGAACAGGCAATTGGTCGTATTGCTGCAACTGGTCCAGGTGGTGGTGAAGTTAATCTTCGATGGCTTGATGACGTTGATCGTCCGACCATCTTTGATATGCGTTATCTTAGATACAATGACGCTAAGAAAAAGTTTGAGTTCGCAGAAGTTAATCCTCATGATGTTGTATACAACACTTATCTTGTAACAACGCCAACATACACTGTATCAGATGAAGATTACTATGTTGGGGTAAACTATGATGGACCAACTACAATT
>ERZ1034361.1163-NODE-1163-length-14671-cov-4.051391_pt1 | contig 14671 bp, 12 predicted proteins | sample MGYA00520617_ERZ1034361 | MGnify/ENA primary metagenome ERZ1034361 (study PRJEB33736, sample SAMEA104284507) | Azolla filiculoides | biome: Urban; feature: Water surface; material: Ditch water | place: Netherlands | collected 2015-10-28 | depth 0-0.1 m ... | reverse complement strand
GCTGCGGTCAACCGCTCAAGCAGGCGCTTTTTTTGTTCTGCGCTGTAACTCGGGCGCGAGCGAATCGGCTCAAGACGTTCCTGCAGCCAGCGCTTTTCAGCATACTCGCTCATATAAACGTATTCGACGCCAATCGAGCCACAATAGGTCTGGCGGATTGCTTCGAGGATGTCACCCAATCGGGCGTTCTCAGGTGTTCCCTTGAAGGAACCAGCATTGAAGGTCTGATTCAGATCGGCATCCGAGAAACCGTAAAAAGACAACTCCAGCTCAGGGATAGTCGGGCGCGGCAAGCGCTTGAGCGGATCAAGATCAGCCCAGCGGGTACCAAGGAAACGGTGTGCATTGATCAGTTGCAGGACAGAAACCTGCTTCTTGTTGTCGCCACCCGAACTTTGCGGTACCTGGCGGAAACCGCCGTCCTTGCCAAGTTCGGTAAATGCAGCAACAACCGGTGCATGCGGAACGTCACGGGCAACATAACCTGGCATCTGTGCCAAACGGTCGAAATAATCCCGCCACTCATCAGGCACGGCAGTCGGGTTATTCAGGTAATTTTCATACAGCTCTTCCACGAACGGCGCATTGCCGCCGAAGAACATGGTGCTGTCAAACAGATTATTCATCGTAGTCATAGGCATCCCCCTCTAGGGCTCTAGATCTAAATCAGCGGCGCCTATCAGGCGCTACCAGTAAAAAAAAGGCGGCCAGCCGGCCGCCAGTTTTTCAACTTAACCGCGTTGAGCCAGCGGAACGACGTCGCGCTTGGCGGCACCAACGTACAGCTGGCGCGGACGACCGATCTTGTACTCGGGGTCGCTGATCATCTCGTTGAGCTGGGCGATCCAGCCGACGGTGCGGGCCAGCGCGAAGATGCCGGTGAACAGGTTGACCGGGATGCCGATCGCGCGCTGCACGATGCCGGAGTAGAAGTCGACGTTCGGGTAGAGCTTGCGCTGCACGAAGTAGTCGTCTTCCAGCGCGATCCTCTCGAGTTCCTTGGCCAGCTTGAACAGCGGGTCGTTCTCGAGGCCCAGTTCGGCCAGCACTTCGTTGCAGGTTTCCTGCATCAGCTTGGCGCGCGGGTCGTAGTTCTTGTAGACGCGATGACCGAAGCCCATCAGCTTGACGCCGGAGTTCTTGTCCTTGACCTTCTCCATGAACTCGCCGACCTTGGAGACGCCACCGCTGGCCTGGATCTCCTCGAGCATGTTCAGGCAGGCTTCGTTGGCGCCACCGTGTGCCGGACCCCACAGGCAGGCCACGCCAGCGGCGATGGCAGCGAACGGGTTGGTGCCCGACGAACCGCACAGACGCACGGTCGAGGTCGAGGCGTTCTGCTCGTGGTCGGCGTGCAGCGTGAAGATGCGGTCCACGGCGCGCTCGATCACGGGGTTGACCACGTAATCCTCGCACGGGTTGGCGAACATCATGCGCAGGAAGTTACCGGCGTAGGACAGGTCGTTGCGCGGGTAGACGAAGGGCTGGCCGATGCCGTACTTGTAGGCCATGGCGACCAGGGTCGGCATCTTGGCGATCAGGCGGATCGCGGCGATCTGACGATGCTCCGGGTTGTTGATGTCGGTGCTGTCGTGGTAGAAGGCCGACATCGCGCCGACCAGGCCGGTCAGCACTGCCATCGGGTGCGCGTCGCGGCGGAAACCCTTCAGGAAGCTCTGCATCTGCTCGTGCACCATCGTGTGGTTGATCACAAGCTTGTGGAAGTCCTTGCGCTGGCCTTCGTCGGGCAGGTCGCCGTTGAGCAGCAGGTAGCAGGTGTCGAGGTAGTCGCAGTTGGTCGCGAGCTGCTCGATCGGGTAGCCGCGGTACAGCAGTTCACCCTTGTCGCCGTCGATGTAGGTGATGGCCGACTGGCAGGAGGCGGTCGACAGGAAGCCCGGGTCGTAGGTGAACATGCCGGTCTGTGCGTACAGCTTGCGGATGTCGATCACGTCCGGACCGATGTTGCCGGCGTATACCGGGAGATCGACGCTGGGTGCGCCGTTGCTGAACGACAAGGTGGCTTTGTTGTCAACGAGTTTCATAGCTTCTCCTAGGGGCACTGGTGTTGGTAGGGCTCTGCGTTCAATGCCGGATGCGCATGACACCCAGCAGTTCGACGACTTCGTCACAGGCAAGTTCGTCCTGTGGCTCTTTGCGCTGCAGCAACAGATCGAGCAGGTCGTTATCCGACAGGTCCATCAGTGCAGTCATCGCACGAGCCTGACGCACCGTGATGCAAGATTCGTGCTCAGCGAAGAATCGTTCGATGAACAGGTCGTTCTCGAGCAGTCCGCGCCGGCAGCGCCAGCGCAGTTTGCTCAGAGCACGTTCGTCTAGCAGGTCGGTGTCGTTCATGGTTCGTGCGTGTTTGAGGCGTCAGATGGCGCGGCGGATCATGAGTTCCTTGATCTTGCCGATGGCCTTGGTGGGGTTCAGGCTCTTGGGGCAGACGTCCACACAGTTCATGATGGTGTGGCAGCGGAACAGGCGGTAGGGGTCCTCGAGGTTGTCGAGGCGCTCGGCGGTCGCGTCATCGCGGCTGTCGGCGATGAAGCGGTAGGCCTGCAGCAGGCCGGCCGGGCCGACGAACTTGTCCGGGTTCCACCAGAAGCTCGGGCAGGAGGTCGAGCAGCTCGCGCACAGGATGCACTCGTACAGCCCGTTGAGCTCCTCGCGCTCCTCGGGCGACTGCAGCCGCTCCTTCTCGAGCGCCGGGGTCTGGTTGATCAGGTAGGGCTTGACCGAGTGGTACTGCTTGAAGAACAGCGTCATGTCCACGATCAGGTCGCGGATCACCGGCAGGCCCGGCAGGGGCTTCAAGGTGATCACGCCCGGCAGCGTGTTCATGTTGGTCAGGCAGGCCAGGCCGTTCTTGCCGTTGATGTTCATCGCGTCCGAGCCGCAGACGCCTTCGCGGCAGCTGCGACGGAAGGAGATCGAGGGGTCGACCGCCTTCAGCTTCATCAGCGCGTCCAGCAGCATGCGCTCATGGCCGTCGAGTTCGACCTCGATCGTCTGCATGTAGGGCTTGGCGTCCTTCTCGGGGTCGTAGCGGTAGATCTTGAAAGTGCGTTTTGCCATTTGGTGCTCCAGTGCGCTGCGCTTAGAAGGTACGGACCTTCGGGGGAACGGAGTCCACCGTCAGCGGCTTGAGGTTGACCGGCTTGTAGGTCAGGCTGTTGTCGGCGCTGTGCCACAGGGTGTGCTTCATCCACTCCTTGTCGTTGCGGCCGAGCGGGAATTCGGCGTCGTCCGGACCACGCTCGTAGTCGTTGACGGTGTGCGCGCCGCGGCATTCGTGGCGGGCCGCGGCCGAGGTCATCGTCGCCTGCGCGGCTTCGATCAGGTTGTCGACCTCGAGCGCTTCGATGCGCGCGGTGTTGAAGACCTTGGACTTGTCCTTGAGCGTGATGTTGGCGACGCGCGCGCGCATCGCGTTGATCTTCTTGACGCCTTCGTCCATGCTGGCCTGGGTGCGGAACACGCCGGCGTGCTGCTGCATGGTCGCGCGCAGGTCGTTGGCCACGTCCTGGGCGTATTCGCCCTCGCGGCTGGCGTCGAGGCGCGCCAGGCGGGCCAGGGTCTTGTCAGCGGCGTCCTGGGGCAGCGGCTTGTGCTCGGCCTGGGTGTCGAGGTTCGCCACGATGTGGTTGCCGGCGGCGCGGCCGAACACCAGCAGGTCGAGCAGCGAGTTGGTGCCCAGGCGGTTGGCGCCGTGCACCGAGACGCAGGCGCATTCGCCGACCGCGTACAGGCCGTTGACGATTGCCTGGCCGCCGTTGCCGTCGGGCGTGACGACCTGGCCGTTGATGTTGGTCGGGATGCCGCCCATCTGGTAGTGGATGGTCGGCACGACCGGAATGTCTTCCTTGGTGATGTCGACGTTGGCGAAGTTCACGCCGATCTCGTAGACCGAGGGCAGGCGCTTGTGGATGGTCTCGGCGCCCAGGTGGCTGAGCTTGAGCATCACGTAGTCCTTGTTCGGACCGCAGCCGCGACCTTCCTTGATCTCCTGGTCCATGCAGCGGCTGACGAAGTCGCGCGGCGCCAGGTCCTTCAGCGTCGGCGCGTAGCGCTCCATGAAGCGCTCGCCCTGGCTGTTGAGCAGGATCGCGCCTTCGCCACGGCAGCCTTCGGTCAGCAGCACGCCCGCGCCGGCAACACCGGTCGGGTGGAACTGCCAGAACTCCATGTCCTGCAGCGGGATGCCGGCGCGCGCGGCCATCCCCAGGCCGTCACCGGTGTTGATGAAGGCGTTGGTCGAGGCCGCGAAGATGCGCCCGGCACCACCGGTGGCCAGCAGCGTGGTGCGGCCTTCGAGGATGTAGGTCTCGCCGGTTTCCATCTCGAGCGCGGTCACGCCCAGCACGTCGCCGGAGGCGTCGCGGATCAGGTCCAGCGCCATCCATTCGACGAAGAAGGTGGTGCGTGCCTGGACGTTCTGCTGGTACAGGGTGTGCAGCATCGCGTGACCGGTGCGGTCGGCCGCGGCGCAGGCGCGCTGGACCGGCTTCTCGCCGTAGTTGGCGGTGTGGCCGCCGAACGGGCGCTGGTAGATCGTGCCATCCGGGTTGCGGTCGAACGGCATGCCGAAATGCTCGAGCTCGTAGACGACTTTCGGCGCTTCGCGGCACATGAACTCGATCGCGTCCTGGTCACCGAGCCAGTCCGAACCCTTGATCGTGTCGTAGAAATGGTAGTGCCAGTTGTCTTCCGACATGTTGCCCAGCGAGGCGGACACGCCGCCTTGCGCCGCGACCGTGTGCGAACGGGTCGGGAACACCTTGGACAGCACGCCGACCTTCAGGCCGGCACGCGCGAGCTGCAGCGAGGCGCGCATGCCGGAGCCACCGGCTCCGACGATGACGACGTCGAATTTGCGCTTGGGGAGGTTTGCGGTTGCGGTCATGGCGTATCAGAGCTTCCAGAGAACAGAGTAGGCCCAGCCGGCGCAGCCGACCAGCCAGACGAGGGTCAGGACATGCAGCGTCAGGCGGATGCCCGCGGGCTTGACGTAGTCCATCCAGATGTCGCGCACGCCGACCCAGGCGTGCCAGTGCAGCGCCAGGATCACGCCGAAGGTCAGGAACTTCATCCACTGCGCCGCGAAGATGCCAGCCCAGACTTCGTAGCCGATCGGGCCGCTGCTCAGGATCACTTGCGCCAGCAGCGCCAGCGTGAACAGGGCCATCAGCGTGGCGCTCACGCGCTGGACCAGCCAGTCGCGCACACCGTAATGGGCGCCGGTGACGACGCGCTTGGAACCGTAATTGACGGACATAAATCAGTTCTCCTTCAGTGGCAGACCGCGCTTGAAGGCCGGTCCCGCCAGGTCAATGGGGGGGTCAGTACAGGCCGAACAGCTTGGCGCCCAGCACCACGGTCAGGCCCAGGCTCAGCACCAGGGTCACCTGCGCCGAGGACTTGCCAAATTCCTTGGTCACCGAGTGCGTCATGTCCATGTACAGGTGGCGCACGCCCGCGATGAAGTGATGCAGGTAGCCCCAGATCAGCACCAGCACCACCAGCTTGACCAGCAGCCCCGGCACCCAGCCGATGCCGCTGTCAAAGGCCGCCGTGAAACGCTCGTACGACAGCTCCGAAGTCAACGACACATCGAACAGCCACACCACGAACGGCAGCAGGAAAAACATCAGCAGACCGCTGATACGGTGCAGGATCGAGACCCAGCCCGCCGGCGGCAGGCGGTAGCTGGGTAGGTCCTGGAGGGCGTTGATGTTGCGGAACTCGGGCCGCTTTTTGCTCAGCTCTGTCATGGATGATGCTCAGGCAGGGTGGTTGGAATGGAGGCAATTATGCAAAACACAACTGACAGTGGCTGACGCCGGTGGGCGCAACCGCGACCGGGTTCAGGCCGGTTCGGGACAGGGGCTCGAGGCCCACTGGAACACCGAACTGACCCCGCGTGGCAGGATCGGGCGCACCAGGGGCTTGAGCTTGAACGGCCCCTCGGCGGCGAGCGGGCGTGGACTCGACAGTTCGAGCGTGGCTGCCATGTCGAGCAGGTTCATCGACTCGCAGGCGCGCCGGAAGCTGTCGTGCAGCGCCTGCTCGACCGCCAGGAAGACATCGGGCGGGCGCGGCATCGACTCGGCGTCGTCGTGGTCCTGGTAGATGCCGACGACATCCCACAGGCTGACACCACGCGGATCGCGGAACAGGCTGGCATTGAACTGGTAGCCGCCGCCTGGGCCGCGATGGGCCACCAGCAGGCCATGCTCGCGCAGGTCGCGCACCAGCACTTCCAGGTAGCCGACCGACATGCCGACCCGATCGGACATTTCCTTGACCGTGACCGGCTTGCCGGGCGTTCTGGCCGCGACGAGGATGGCCACCTCGACGGCCTTGATTACTTTTCTGGAAATCATGACTCAAGCCTTCTCGTTGGTGTCTGGGACCATTTTCCCTCATAAATCCCTATTTGTCTTGGACAAATATCGATTTTCTGTGTCATTGCTGCGCCTGCCGGGCCAAAAGGGGATACTGAAGCCTGGCTGTCACGCGAATGACCTATTCAAGGGCTAGCCTTGGACGGACCTTTCATCACCACCAGGAGATCAGGCATGAACCAGACTGCAGAAACCCGGCAGCAACCCAGCTTCGACGAACCGCTCGCGAACGGCCTGACCCCGTCGGAGATCTTCGACGCGGTGGTCGAGGAGTTCGAGACCGGCCACACCTCGCACAGCAGCTTCATCGCGGAAGCCGAGGAACTGGTGGTCTGGCAGCATGAAGTCAGCCTGGCGCGCACCGGTTCGAGCTGCCGCATCGCCGCGCTCGAATACCACATGCCCGACGACGAGGACGAGCTGGATGACGAGACCGAGGGCAGCGTCGAGGCCGGGGCGCAATGGGACGAAGAAGACGACGAAGAGGAAGATGACGACGGCGCCCATGTGATCGAATACCTGGTTGAACTCGAGATCGGCGGCGTCTTCGTCTGCGCGCGCTGGGAAGCCTGGAGCAGCAATTTCGCCGAAGCGCGCCATATCAAGGCCGCCGCGCACAAGACCTACATCCGCATGGCCGCGCTGATCGGCGTCAAGGTCGGCTACGAGCTGACGACCCAGCCCAGCCGCTACTGAGTCAGGAACTGTCTGTGAATCCGGGCCTGCTGATCGAGGCGCTGGTCGGTCTGGTGCAGCAGGCCGGCGAGCTGATCCTACAGGTCTATCGGCGCGACTTCGGCGTCACGGACAAGGCCGATGCCTCGCCCGTGACCGAGGCCGACTGGCGCGCCGAGGCGCTGATCACGCCGGCGCTGCGGGCGCTGCTGCCGGGCGTGCCGGTGGTGGCCGAGGAAGCGGCCGCCGCCGGACAGGCGCCCGCCGCCGCCGGGCTTGGCGCACGCTTCTGGCTGGTCGATCCGCTCGATGGCACCCGGGAATTCGTGCAGCGCAACGGCGAATTCACGGTCAACGTGGCCTTGATCGAACAGGGCCGGCCGGTGCTCGGCGTGGTGCTGGCACCCGCGCTCGGCCAGCTCTATGCCGGCGCCGTCGGCTGCTGCGCCTTCGCGCAAACCGGCGCTGACGCCAGCACCAGGCGCCCGCTGCTGGCCCGGCTGCCGCCCGCCGAGGGCCTGACCGTGCTGGCCAGCCGCTCGCACGGCGACCAGGCCACGCTGAACGCCTTCCTGGCCGACCAGCACGTGGCCCGGTTCAGGCCGGCCGGCTCCTCGCTCAAGCTCTGCTTGCTGGCCGCGGGCGAGGCCGATTGCTACCCGCGCTTCGGCCGCACGATGGAATGGGACATCGCGGCCGGCCAGGCGGTGCTCGAAGCCGCCGGCGGCCGGGTCGAGGACCTGCAGGGCCAGCCGCTGCGCTACGGCAAGCCGGGCTTCGAGAACCCCGACTTCGTGGCGCGCGGCCGGCGTGCCGATTCTGCCGCCGGTACAGGCTGAATCCTGAGCGGCAGGCTGATCAACCCCGCAAGCTACGGGTGGAGGTCCATCACTCGCTCTAGGCAGAGCGCGCTGAATCCGGTCCAATTCCAGGTCAGCTGCAAGCCCTGTTTTTGATCGGGCCCCAGCTGTAACAGGGAGAATTAAACATGAACAGAACACAAGGCCGCAGCCGTGGCTGGTACCCATTGTTTTTCGGTACCCTGGTGGCGCTGAGCTGCAGCACGCTGCAGGCCCAGAGCAGACAGGAACTGAAGGAAGCGCAGGCGCGCTTCAAGCAGGAGATGGCCGACTGTGTCAGCGGCAACACCAGCCAGGACAAGGACAACTGCATGCGTGAGGCCCGCAGCGCCCTGTCCGAGGTCAAGCGCGGGGTCTGGGGTCGTTCATCAGACCAGACTGAGGGCAAGCTCGAAGCGGCTGCCCGCCAACGCTGCGAGGTGCACCAGGGTCAGCAGCGGAATGCCTGCGAGGCCCGCATGCGCGGCGAAGGCAATGTCTCGGGCAGCGTGGAGGGCGGCGGGATCCTGCGCGAGATCACCATGCCCGTGCCGGCACCCTGAGCCCAGGACTGCAGGCGGATCAGCCGAGCTGGGCCCAGACCTTCTCGAGCCGCTTGACGCTGACGGGCTGGGGCGTGCGCAGCTCCTGGGCGAAGAAGCTCACGCGCAATTCCTCGAGCAGCCAGCGCAGCTCGTTCATGCGCTCGTCCTGCACCCCCTTGCGCTCGGCGACCAGGCGCCAGTAGCGCTGCTCCTGGGCCCGGATCTCGACCATGCGGGCGCTGTCGCGCGCGGGGTCGGCGCGGTACTTGTCGAGCCGCAGCACGATCGCCTTCAGGTAGCGCGCCAGATGCTGCAGCTGGGCCCAGGGCGTATCCATCAGGAAGCGCTTGGAGATCAGGCGCTGCAGCTGCTGGGCTGAGTCGGCCACCGCTTCGGGCGCGAACTTGCAGTCTTTCAGCTTGCGCGCGGTCACGGCGTACTCCTGCAGCACGCTGGCGCCCAGGCGCGCGACCTCGTGAGCGATCAGCGTCAGCCGGCCACGACCCTCGTCGAGGCGGCGCTTGAAGTCGGCCGCATTGGCCGGCAGCGGGTCGAGCAGGAAGGCGCGCTCGATCGCCACATTGATGATCTGCTCGCGCAGCTCCTCCTGGGTGCCCAGGGCCATGTAGGCCACCGCCATCTTCTGCAAGTCGGGAATGTTCTTCTCGAGGTACTTGAGCGCGTCGCGGATCTGCAAGGCGAACAGGCGGCGCAGGCCGGCGCGGTGCTTGCGGGCCGCGACCTCGGGCTCGTCGAAGACCTCGATCGTGACCGCATCGCCGACATCGATCAGCGCCGGAAAACCGATCAGGGTCTGGCCGCCCTTGCGGATCTCCATGATCTCGGGCCAGTCACCGAAAGTCCAGGCGCCGTGGCGCTGGGCGGCGTCGGCCGCCGGCTGGGCTGTGGCGCTGACCTGACCCTGGCCGCTGGCCTTGGGCGGCATGGCACCAGCGGCCCGCGCGCCGGTTGCGCCCTGCCCTGGCTGGGCACCCGCGCTTCGCGACCCGGCAGGTCCGGCCGGCTGAGCGGTCGGGGCGGCGACTTGCGCGGCGTTGGCAGCATTGGAAGTGCCAGTGCCCGCCTCGCCCGCGCCCAGGTCCGCCAGCTTGAGCTTGGCCAGCGCCTGGAAGGCACCACGCGCCTTGGCGCCGAGCTCGGCCTTCAGGGCCGGCAGATTGCGGCTCTGGCCGAGCTGGCGGCCATGCTCGTCGACCACGCGCAGGTTCATGAACTGGTGCGGCTGCAGCATGTCGAGCTTGAAGTCGGTGCGCTTGACGTCGAGGCTGGTGAGCTGCCTGACCTCCTTCAAGAGCGCATCGGTCAGCGCTCCTTGCGCCCAGCGCTCGGGCTCGCTGAGGATCGCGGCCAGCTTCTCGGCGCTGTCGGGCAGCGGCACCAGGCGCGCGCGCGGTTTTTGCGGCAGGCTTTTGAGCAGGGCCTGGATCTTGTCCTTCAGCATGCCGGGCACCAGCCACTCGCAGCGCTCCTCGCTGACCTGGTTCAGCACGAACAGCGGCAGGCTGACGGTGATGCCGTCCTTGGCATCGCCGGGCTGGTGCAGATAGCTGGCGCTGCAATCGACGCCGCCGATCTTGACCACCTTGGGGAAGGCCTGGGTCGTGATGCCGGCGGCCTGGTGCCGCATCAGCTCGTCGCGCGTCAGGTGCAGCAGCTTCGGCTGACCTCGGGCAGCGTCGCGGTACCAGAGTTCGAGCTCGCGCCCGCTGCAGACCTCGGGCGGCAGCTGGGCGTCGTAGAAGGCGAAGATCAGCGGGTCGTCGACCAGCACGTCCTGGCGGCGCGACTTGTGCTCGAGCTCCTCGACCTGAGCAATCAGCTTGCGGTTGGCGGCCAGGAACGGCAGCCGGGTCTCCCATTCCTGCCCGACCAGGCCCTCGCGGATGAAGATCTCGCGCGCGCCGACCGGATCGACCCGGCCGTAGTTGAGGCGGCGCTGGCTGTAGACCACCAGGCCGTAGAGGGTGGCGCGCTCGTAGGCGACGACCTCGGCCGCCTTCTTCTCCCAGTGCGGATCGAGCAGCTGTTTCTTCAGCAGATGAGCGCCGACCTGCTCGAGCCAAGCCGGCTCGATCGCGGCGATGCCACGGCCGAACAGGCGCGCGGTCTCGACCAGTTCGGCACAGACGATCCAGCGCCCGGGCCGCTTGCTGAGGTGCGCGCCCGGGTGGCGGTGGAACTTGATGCCGCGCGCGCCGAGGTAGACCTCCTCGGTCTCGTGCTTGCAGCCGATGTTGCCGAGCAGCCCCGACAGCATGGCCAGATGCAGCTGCTCGTAGCTGGCCGGCTGGCTGTTGAGCTTCCAGCCATGCTCGGCCACCACGGTATGGAGCTGGCTGTGGATGTCGCGCCACTCGCGCACCCGGCGCACGCTGACGAAGTTCTGCCGCAGCAGCGCCTCGTACTGGCGGTTCGACAGCTTGTGCGTGGCCGCCGTCTTGCCGCCGCGCGCCTCCTCGATCCAGTGCCAGAGCTTGAGGTAGCTGGTGAACTCGCTCTTCTCGTCATCGAACTTGGCATGGGCCTGGTCGGCCTGGGCCTGGGCCTCGAGCGGGCGCTCGCGCACGTCCTGCACGCTGAGCGCCGCGGCGATGATCAGCACCTCGTCGAGCGCGCCGCGGCTCCTGGCTTCCAGGATCATGCGGCCGACGCGCGGATCGAGCGGCAGCTTGGCCAGCTCGGCGCCCAGCGCGGTCAGCTCGTTGAGGTCATCGACCGCGCCGAGCTCGTTCAGCAGCTGATAGCCGTCGGTGATCGCGCGCCGGGTCGGTGCTTCCAGGAAGGGGAAATCCTCCACCTGGCCCAGGTGCAGCGACTTCATGCGCAGGATCACCGAGGCCAGCGACGAGCGCAGGATCTCGGGATCGGTGAAGCGCGGCCGCCCGTTGAAGTCGGCCTCGTCATAGAGCCGGATGCAGATGCCGTCGGCGACCCGGCCGCAGCGGCCGGCGCGCTGGTTGGCCGCCGCCTGGCTGATCGGCTCGACCAGCAGCTGCTCGACCTTGCTGCGCAGGCTGTAGCGCTTGACGCGCGCGGTGCCGGCATCGATCACGTAGCGGATGCCCGGCACGGTCAGCGAGGTCTCGGCGACGTTGGTCGCCAGCACGATGCGGCGCTGGCCATGCGGCTTGAAGATCTGGTCCTGCTCGCCGGCGCTCAGGCGCGCGAACAGCGGCAGCACCTCGGCGCTGCGCAGCACCGGCTGGTGGCTGAGGTGCTTGCGCAGGTGGTCGGCGGCCTCGCGGATCTCGCGCTCGCCGGGCAGGAAGATCAGGATGTCGCCGGCATGCACTCCACCGCGCCAGAGCTCGTCGACCCCGTCGGCGATCGCCTCGTTGAGGCCGTAGTCGCGGCTGTCCTCGAACGGGCGGTAGCGCTGCTCGACCGGGAAGGTGCGGCCCGAGACCATGATCACCGGTGCCGGGCCCTTGGCCGACTCGAAATGGCGCGCGAAGCGGTCGGCGTCGATCGTGGCCGAGGTCACGATCACTTTCAGGTCGGGACGGCGCGGCAGGATCTGCTTGATGTAGCCGAGCAGGAAGTCGATGTTGAGGCTGCGCTCATGCGCCTCGTCGATGATCAGCGTGTCGTAGGCCTGCAGCAGCGGATCGGTCTGGGTCTCGGCCAGCAGGATGCCGTCGGTCATCAGCTTGACCGAGGCGTTCTTGCCGAGTCGGTCGTGGAAGCGCACCTTGTAGCCGACCACCTCGCCGATCTGGGTCTTGAGCTCCTCGGCGATCCGGGCCGCGACCGAGCTGGCCGCGATCCGGCGCGGCTGGGTGTGGCCGATCAGCTGGGGCCGCTGCGGGCGCTGACCACGCGCCGGACGGCGCTCGCCGGCGCGCGCGGCGGGATCAGCAGCGACGGCGTTGGCCGCCGCGGCCCGGCCCTCGGCGCTGGCGAGCGCCTGGCGCTGCGCCTGCCCGCCGCGCCCCATGGCCAGCGCGATCTTGGGCAGCTGGGTGGTCTTGCCCGAGCCGGTCTCGCCGCAGACGATGACGACCTGATGACCCGCAATGGCGGCCTCGATCTCGTGGCGGCGCGCCGACACTGGCAGGGATTCGGGGAACTCGATGGTGAAAGGGGCGGACTGCAAGTGGCAAACTTCCGTGGGGTGCGAAACCGTCGATTATCCTAAAGGGTTGCCATCCCCGTCCAAGCGCTCCACATTCACCGCATGTCCACCGTATTCAACTTCACTTTCGTGCCCTGGTTCCGCTCGGTGGCACCCTATATCCACAAGTTCCGCAACCAGACCTTCGTGGTCGGGATACCGGGCGAGGCGATCGCCGCCGGCAAGCTGCCGAACCTGGCGCAGGATCTGGCGCTGATCCAGAGCATGGGCGTGCGGGTGGTGCTGGTGCACGGTTTCCGGCCCCAGGTCAACGAGCAGCTGGCGATCAAGGGCCAGAGCCCGAAGTACCACCACGGCATCCGGATCACCGACAGCGTCGCGCTCGACTGCGCCCAGGAAGCCGCCGGCCAGCTGCGCTACGAGATCGAGGCCGCCTTCAGCCAGGGCCTGCCCAACACGCCGATGGCCGGCGCCACGGTGCGGGTGATCTCGGGCAACTTCATCACGGCGCGCCCGGTCGGCATCATCGACGGCGTCGACTACCAGCATTCGGGACTGGTGCGCAAGGTCGACGTGCCGGGCATCATGCGCACGCTCGACATGGGCGCGCTGGTGCTGCTGTCGCCGTTCGGCTTCTCGCCGACCGGAGAGGCGTTCAACCTGGCAATGGAGGAGGTCGCGACCAGCGTCGCGATCGCCCAGAAGGCCGACCAGCGGCTGTTCCAGACCGAGGTGCCCGGCCTCCGGATCCGCCCGCCGGTGCAGATCCTGGCCGACTCGCCGCGCGGCCTGGAGCCGACCGACACCGCCTTCTACCTGCAGCATTGCGTCAAGGCCTGCAAGGCCGGGATCGAGCGCAGCCACATCATCCCGTTCGCGGTCGACGGCGCGATGCTGCTCGAGGTCTATGTGCACGACGGCATCGGCACCATGGTGGTCGACGAGAAGCTCGAGGAGCTGCGCGAGGCCACGGCCGACGATGTCGGCGGCATCCTGCAGCTGATCGAGCCGTTCGAGAAGGACGGCACCCTGGTCAAGCGCGACCGCACCGAGATCGAACGCGACATCGGCCACTACACCATCGTCGAGCACGATGGCGTGATCTTCGCCTGCGCCGCGCTCTATCCCTACCCCGAGGCCGGCACCGGCGAGATGGCCGCGGTCACGGTCTCGCCCCAGGTCCAGGGCCAGGGCGACGGCGAAAAGCTGCTCAAGCGCATCGAACAGCGCGCCCGCATCACGGGCCTGGACAGCATCTTCGTGCTGACCACCCGCACCATGCACTGGTTCCTCAAGCGCGGCTTCGTCCAGGTCGACCCCGACTGGCTGCCCGAGGCGCGCAAGAAGAAGTACAACTGGGACCGCAAGTCGATGGTGCTGGTCAAGAAACTCGGCTGAGCCCATTGATGACAAGACATCTCTTCAGCAGGTTTCAAGGGATCCGCCATGGGCTGACGGTCGCTCTGGCGCTGCTGTGCTGGCTCGGGACGGTGGGTCCTTCTGCCGCGCAAGACATCGACCCGCGCGCGGTGCAGCGCTGGCAGTCCGGCTGGCGCCACCCGCAAGCGGGCTGGACGGTCGTGCACATTCAGGGCGGGCCCTACGAGCGCGGCTTGCAGCACGGCCATCTGCTGGCGCACGAGATCGCGAGCTACATCGACGCGCTGTCGCGTTACTGGGGGCCGGAGGCGCCGCGCCAGGCCTGGGCGCAGAATCGCCGGCTCTCGAACGCGCTGTTCCTGCGCAGCTTCACGAAGGAGCAGCTGCAGGAGATGAAGGGCATCGCCGACGGCGCCGTGGCCGAGGGCGCCAGCGTCCACGGCCGTCCGGTCGAACTGGCCGACATCGTGACGATCAACTCGAGCAACGAAATCGACACGCTCGATGACGCGCTCACGGCGACGCCGACTGGACTCGAAGGCCTGGGCAGTTCGCCCAGCACCGAGCGCCAGCCGGGCTCGGCCGCGCAGCCGCGCAAGAAGAAGCCGCTGCGCTGCAACGCTTTCGCCGCCATCGGCCCCGCGACGCGCGACGGCAAGCTGGTGTTCGGCCACATCACGATGTACGACCTGTATCCGGCCAATTACTACAACGTCTGGATGG
>ERZ1034361.1162-NODE-1162-length-14679-cov-19.013560_pt1 | contig 14679 bp, 9 predicted proteins | sample MGYA00520617_ERZ1034361 | MGnify/ENA primary metagenome ERZ1034361 (study PRJEB33736, sample SAMEA104284507) | Azolla filiculoides | biome: Urban; feature: Water surface; material: Ditch water | place: Netherlands | collected 2015-10-28 | depth 0-0.1 m ... | reverse complement strand
GGAACATAAAATCCTTTTCCTTTTTCGAAAGAGAACGACATTCCTACTAACTCGGCATTCAAAGCGTCAATTCCAGTAGTTTCAGTATCAAAACAAACTGAGGTTTGATTCAATAAATTCTGCATTAACAATTTTACTGGTAAATCGCCTTGAACTATTTGGTAAAAATGAGTCGTGTTTTCTAAAGTCGCATAATAGGAATGATTCGCAGTTGGTTCATCCGATTCGTCACTAAATCCGAACAAATCAAATTGGTCTTCGTTTGATTTTTTTGCTGGCGCTTTTTTTGTTGGTTGCGGAATTTCAGAAGTATTTCCATTACCGTCAATTTCGTCATACTCTTTTCCAGAACCAAATAATTTATCAAATTGCGCTTTCATTTGGCGGAATTCTAATTCCTGAAACAAAGCATCGGTTTTTTCTACATCAGGTTTTGATAATTCGTAATCGTCAGCATCAAATGTCACCGGACAATCGAGTAGGATAGTGGCTAATTTTTTGGATAAAATCCCTAATTCTTTGTTGGCTTCAATTTTATCTTTCATCGCACCTTTCAATTGATGCGTATTGGCTAATAAATTTTCTAAAGTGCCATATTCTGCTAAGAATTTTTTAGCTGTTTTTTCACCTACGCCTGGCAATCCTGGAATATTATCGGCAGAATCGCCCATCATTCCTAAGAAATCAATCACTTGGTCAGGACGCTCGATTTCAAATTTCTCCAAGACTTCGGGAATTCCCCAAATCTCAATATCGTTACCCATTCGAGCAGGTTTGTACATGAAAATATTTTCCGAAACCAATTGCGCAAAATCCTTATCTGGCGTTACCATGAACACTTGAAAACCTTCTTTTTCGGCTTGTTTAGCTAAAGTTCCAATTAAATCATCGGCTTCAAAACCTGCTTTTTCGATAATTGGAATATGCATAGCGCGCAATAATTCTTGAATATAAGGAACTGCAATTTTAATCGCTTCAGGAGTTTCGTCACGGTGTGCTTTGTATTCTTGATACATTTCGAAACGGTAATCACTTCCGCCTTTATCAAATGCTACCGCTAAATGATCTGGTTTTTCGCGCTTAATTACATCCATCAAAGAATTCATGAATCCCATAATTGCAGATGTATCCATTCCTTTAGAATTGATACGAGGATTTTTTATAAAAGCATAATACCCACGAAAGATAAGCGCGTAAGCATCAAGAAGGAAAAGACGTTTTTGTGACATTGTTCAGAAATTTCATTAAAAATGTAAAAGTACAATTCTTTGCTTAAAAAAACTTTGTTAAAATTCATTTAATGCAGCATCAATTTGTACAACTTGTTACTTACTTTGCAAAAAAAAAGAGCTAATGATTCGTTGGATTGTTTTTTTAGTATTTGTTCTTGTTCTGGAAATCTATGCTTTTCAGGCGTTTAAGACTTTGATAAAATCGAAGTGGTTTTTTGTTTTCTATTATATAACATCAGCAATTGCACTGGCCTATATTGTTTACCAATTATATCATTTTGATAGAAGTGTTGGGCAAACTCCAAAAACAATGATTACGATGGGGCTATTGTTGTTGCTTTATGTGCCAAAATTATTGTTGGCCATAATATTATTTGGAGAGGATATTATTCGTTTTTTTTACGGATTATTTTCATTAGTTAACAGCGATTCAGAAGGTTTTTTGCCAGAGCGAAGACGATTTGTGAGTCAAGTCGCATTGGGAGTTGCTGCAATTCCGTTTGCTTCTTTTTTATACGGAATTACCATTGGAAAATACAATTACAAAGTAATCAAACAGACTTTGTTTTTTCCTGATTTACCTGATGCTTTTGACGGAACAACGATTACGCATATTTCGGATGTTCATAGTGGAAGTTTTGATGATGCGGAGAAAATTCAATATGCGATTGATTTGATTAATGAACAAAATTCGGATATGGTTTTGTTTACGGGTGATATTGTAAATACGCATGCAACTGAAATGGATCCTTGGATTGATACATTTAAAGGAATTCATAACCCTAAATTTGGCAAATTTTCCATCTTAGGAAATCATGATTATGGAGAATATGTAGATTGGAAATCGCAAACTGCAAAACAAGCCAATTTTGAAGAAATAAAAGCGATTCATAATAAAATTGATTTCAAATTATTGTTGAATGAACACGTTAAAATTAAAAAAGACAATCAAGAATTGGCAATCGTTGGTGTTGAAAACTGGGGAAGAAAATTTGGTGAACGAGGCGATTTGAATTTGGCTTCAAAAGGTTTAACAAAAGAAGATTTCAAAATTGTAATGAGTCACGATCCAAGTCATTGGGATGAGAAAATTCAGCACGACGACAATCATTATCATTTAACGCTTTCGGGTCATACACACGGATTTCAATTTGGAATCGAAATTCCAGGATGGATAAAATGGAGTCCTGTGCAATATGTGTACAAACAATGGGCTGGATTGTATGAAAATGCGGGGAGATATATTTATGTAAATCGTGGTTTTGGCTTTCATGCTTACCCTGGTAGAGTAGGAATTATGCCCGAAATAACAGTAATTGAACTAAAAAAAGGAGAAAAAGTAGCGTAATTCAGTAAAAATGCTACATTTGTATATTATTTTCGTGTGAAAAATAATTTTTTTGATACTAATAAATTCAATTTATGTCAAAATTTGGAGAACTTATCGATGCTCAAGTACCTGTACTAATCGATTTTTTTACAGAGTGGAATGAACCTTCAGTAGCTATGAATGAAGTAATTCGTCATGTAGCAGCTGCATTAGGAGACAAAGCGCGTGTAATTAAAATTGATGTGGATAAAAATCAGGAATTAGCTGAAGCACTTCGTATTAAAGGTTTGCCTACTTTAATGATTTACAAAGAAGGTCAAATGGTATGGAGACAAAGCGGTGAACTTGATGCCAACACATTGATTTCTTTAGTGCAAGAACAAGCTTAAGAAATTACATCAAAAACAAACCCCTTATTTTTTAAAAGTTGTATTGCTTTTGGCAATGCATATTTCAGATTTTTTTCTGCTTTTAAGCTATCGTGAAATACGATAATGCTTCCTTGTTCTGTATTTGAAATTACGTTTTCTAAACATTTTTCTACAGAAATGGTTACGTCGAAATCATAACTCAATGCATCCCACATAATTATTTTGTAGCCTAATTGTCTAATTATCTTTGATTGACTTGATTTGATTTTTCCGTAAGGAGGACGAAATAAAAAAGAGTTTTCAGTGTTTAGTTTTAAGTGTTCAGTTTCGCACAACTTGAAATTATCAATGTAATAATTTGTATTGGTTTTCCAACCGTTTAAGTGATTGAAAGTGTGATTTCCGGTTTGGTGTCCTTCAACGAGGATTCTTTTATAAACTTCAGGATGTTTTTGAATGTTGTCGCCAATACAAAAGAATGTGGCTTTAATTTCTTCGGATTTTAAAAGGTCTAGAACCCATTCGGTTACTTCAGGAATTGGGCCATCATCAAACGTTAAATAGATTTTTTTATCCGAATTTGGAATTTCCCAAACCAGATTATTGAAAATAATTTTAATCCATTTATTTGTTTTTACCCAATTGAAGTTCATTCTGTAAAATTAGCATAAAAAAAATGTTCCAAACGAAATTTCTTTCACTTGGAACATTTTATGTTTTGAAAATTAGTTATTCCATTTTTCTGCTGAAAACATTAAACATTTTATTGTAATTGTTGAATTTTACTTTCTCTTTGTTGTAAAATTCTGAATCGTTTGCATTTTTTGCGATTTCAAGTAAGCCTCTATATTGTTCGATGTCAGTTACAATGTCTGAAGCATAAAAATATTGTTCAGTTAGAGTATAGCCACTATAAAAAGTAAGATTCTCTTGATATTTTTTAATTAATTGTGATAAGATTAATCTTGCTTTTTCTTTCTTACCTACTTCGTAATAACCCATTGCAAAAGGATCTACCATTGAGTAATATTCAAAATATTCAACTGGCATTTTTGTCATTGCTAAATCAATTATTTTTTCGGCTTTATCGTTTTTACCTTCATTAATTAATGTTTCCATTAATCGAGCTAAATTAGTACGATAAGTGATGCTGTTTTTTCTTGTTTCTGGGTCATGGTATATTTTTGGATTTCCACTATTTCCCCAATCCCATTTCATTACAATATCGTACATTTTTTCTGAATCTATACAACCCATTTTCATTGGATTTGGCTCATCAACAGGAGTTTTAATAGGAACTAGTTTGAAGCACATTCCATCAAGTTGTAGATAATCTTTCATCCAAATGTAATCATCTTCACCAAAACTACCTCCTGTGAAATAGATAGGTCTTTTCCAATTGTTTTGATTTACGATGTCAAGCATCATTAATCGGTTTTTATAAATAGCATCACCTTTGATATCAAATTCAATTGCAGAAACAATTGAGTCATATTGTTTTGATGAAACCACTTTGTTTTTGATGATAACATTTTTGTCTATCGGAATTATTACTTTACTTGAAGGGTAATAATTAACTTTGTTTCCGTTTTTTAATTCTATTTTGGCTCTTTCATCATCTAAAGCGATGAATTTTAGCATATCGTCAAGTATAAGAGGTTCTTTAGTTCTTTCTACAAATAAACTATAATCTCTTTTATTTCCAACATATTGGTCTCTACTAAATGAACTTGGAATTGCTTCAGAGTCGTGTACTTTTCGTTTCATTTGATCAATGTACCAATCTGTCATGAATAAGCTAGTATTTACAATTCGAATATCAGTTCTATAGCCTTCAATTTCTTGCATATACCATAATGGGAAAGTATCATTATCACCAATAGTAAACAAAATAGCATTTTTATCACAAGAATCTAAGTAGGCTTTAGCCATCGCTAATGCTGTATATTTGTCAGATCGATTGTGGTCGTCCCAGTTTTCTTTAGCCATAAGCATAGGAGAAGCTAGGAAGCTAATAATTAGCACCAATGGAATAGCTACTTTAGGTGTTATAAATTTCTTAATCCAATCAAAAATGGCATATACACCAAAGGCAATCCACATGGCAAATACATAGAATGAGCCTACTAAAGCATAATCTCTTTCTCTTGGTTCAAAAGGTCTTTCGTTTAAGTAAATTTTTAATGCTAAACCAGTAAATAAGAATAAAGCCATTAATACATAGAAGCTTTTTAAATCTTTTTTAGCGTGGTAAAAAATACCGATTAGCACAAGAATGAATGGAAGTCCGAAATAAGCATTTCTTCCTTTATTATTTTGCATGTCTGATGTAAGATTTTTTTGCGAACCAATAAAAACTTCATCTACAAGCGGAATCCCAGTAATCCAATTTCCGTCTAAATCATTATATTTTCCTTGATTATCATTTTGTCTTCCAACAAAATTCCATAGTAAATAGCGAACATACATATATCCAAATTGATATTGAACCATAAATTTCATATTAGTTGAAAATGTTGGTTTTTCTACAATTAAATATTCGCCATAGGTTTTTAAAAACTTATCATAACCCTTTAAGTCGACATCTCCTTTAGCATAAGCAGTTCTGAAATCAGAAATTTTTTGTTGAACATCGTCCTTTATTTGCTGTGCGTAGTGGATGAGTTCTTCTTCGCTTAAACTTCTTGGGTCAATGCCATATTTAGGTAAATCGTCTTCATATGAGTAGTTTGGATTCATGCTAAATTCTAATGGCTCTCCAAACGTCATGTAGTTTACATTGTGTTCGTTGCTCCACATTCTAGGTAAAAAAGCTTTGTGGGCGTCATCTGTGTTTTGTTTTGCGTTTTTAAAATTATTGGTAATAATATATTTTCCAGTTTTATAATCACGCTCATAATTTGGTTTTTCATCCAAATATGGTGTTACAGGATCTAGTCCAGAATAGGTGTCTGAGAATTGCGGACCATAAAACAATTTTTGTTCCCCATATTGTTCACGGTTATAATAAGCTAATACTTCGGCAGCATCTGAAGGTTTGTTTTCATTAATTGGAGTATCGGCATTGGCACGAATAGGTAACATCAACCAAGTTGAAAATCCAATTAGAATAAAAAGAATTGCTAAAATTAAGGTGTTGTAAAACACATGTCCTTTTTTCTTAGTATAATTTAATCCATAATAGAACACAGCCACAATTAATAAAAAAGCAAATATAGTTCCTGAATTAAAAGGTAGTCCTAATTCGTTCACCATAAATATTTCTGTTTTACCAAAGAATGCCAGCGTGAATGGTAATAGTAATTTGAAAATAAAAAGTAAAATCGCAACGATGATTACATTAGCTAATAAGAAACTTTTTATGGTTACATTTTTGTATTTTTTAAAAAAGTATAAAAATCCAATTGCAGGAAATGTTAACAATGCCATGAAGTGAACACCAAAAGATAACCCAATAACTAAAGAGATTATTAGCAACCATTTATTGCCACGAGGTGTTTCTAATTCTTGTTCCCAACGCAGTCCTAGCCAAAACAATAATGCTATAAGGAATGAAGCCATGGCATACACTTCTGCTTCAACAGCATTATACCAAAAACTATCAGAAAAAGTAAATGATAATGAAGCGATGAAAGCACTTCCTAAAATCATTATATTTTGATTAGTTGAAATTTCTTTTGAAGTTCCAGCAATTTTTTTCAGTAACATGGTCAATGACCAAAACATGAATAAAACGGTAAAAGCACTTGAAAAAACAGAAAGATAGTTAACCATTAATGCAATTTTGTCTGGGCTAAAAGCAAACATTGCAAAAAAAGCACCTAACATTTGAAATAATGGAGCTCCAGGTGGATGTCCTACTTCTAAGTTTGCAGAAGTTGCGATATACTCACCACAATCCCAAAAACTAAGTGTTGGTTCAACTGTTAATGAATAGGTAAGTAATGCTATTGCGAAAGCGAACCATCCTAGAATGGTATTCCATTTTTTAAAATTGAATGAAGTCATACAATAATTAGGTTTCTTAATTTATTACAAAGAAACTATTTTTTTGCTTATTTAGAATGTTAAATTAATTTTTTAATATTTTTTTTGGAAAAATTTGTAGAATAAAAAATATGTACTACATTTGCACTCGCAATCGAAAAGGTTGTATGGTAATTGGCCCATGGTGTAATGGTAACACTCCGGTTTTTGGTACCGTCATTCAAGGTTCGAGTCCTTGTGGGCCAACAAAACTCCGCTTTTTTTGAGCGGAGTTTTTTTATTTATACATGTTCCTGATTTTAAGAAAATTAACACATAAAAAAAGACCGCTAATTTAGCGGTCTTTTTTTATAAAGATCTAAATTATTTAGATTTTAAAAGTAATGACTGGTCGTTTTGCATGATTTACCAAATCTTCACTAATACTTCCGTTAAAGAAGTGAGACAAGCCTTTTCTTCCGTGTGTACTCATTCCAATTAAATCAGCATCAACGCTTTTTGCAAAATGTAAGATTCCTTTTTCTACATTAACATCATTATATATATGTGTAGTTATGTTTGATGTATCGGTTCCAGCAAGAAAATCATTTATCGTCTGCTGAGCTACTTTTGTAGATTTAAAGTTGTTAGGGGTATTGATATTTACTAAATGTAAATGAGCGCCAAATGATTTTGCAAAATCAAATGCTTTTTCAAAAGGTTTTTTAGCTTCGTCAGAAAAATCTGAAGCAAATACAAATTTGCTTGCGCTAAATGTTTCTTCGTCGCGCTTGATTACTAATACAGGAATTTCTGAATTTCTAACTACTTTTTCAGTATTTGAGCCGATAAACATTTCTTGAAATCCGTTTGCACCATGAGAACCCATTACTATCAAATCTGCGTTATGTGCTTTTCCGTTTTTAACAATACCGTCAAAAGCCATCTCGAACTGAATAATTTTCGAAATTTTAACGCCATCAAGATAATCTGCATCCATAATTGCATCTAATTTGTTAACGGCAGCATTTTTAAATAGCATTAATTCTGGTATTTCGTGTGCTGTTGATAATGCATCATTTCCAGAAGTAGGTAATTCTAGCATGTGTACTAAAAAAATTTCACCGTCGTTCTTTTTTGCAATTTGTGCAGCAACTTTTAAGGCATATTCTGCGTGTTTTGAAAAATCGGTTGGTACTAAAATTCGTTTCATAAGTTTGTTTTAGGTTATTGAATCAGGTGTGAATATATCACATTATAAAGGTACAAAAAATATCTGAATACACAATATTTTTTTTAATTCAAATAAAATTTGTACATTTGCCCAGTTATTTGGAAATAAATGAATAATGAGGCACGCATAGCGTGCCTCTTTTTATAAAAATATGACGTTTAAAAATAAAGTTCAAGAGTTGTTAGATGTTGCGCTAGCGGGGCGACCTGAATTATTTTTGGTTGATTTATCTATAAATGAGGCTAATAAAATTAGTATTAATTTAGATGGTGATAATGGAATTAATCTTCAAGATTGTATTGATGTTAGTCGAACAATTGAGAATGGTTTAGATAGAGAAGAGCAGGATTTTTCTTTAGAAGTGGCATCTGCAGGTATTTCAAGCCCATTAAAATTTATTAGACAATACAAAAAAAATATTGGAAGAAATTTAAAAGTAAAAACAACTTTATCAGAAGAAATTGAGGCGAAGCTTGTGATGGCTGATGAAGAAAAAATTACTTTAGAATGGCAAGCTAGAGAACCTAAAAAAATAGGAAAAGGAAAAGAAACAGTTGATAAAAAAGCTGAAATTCCTTACGAAAATATAAAAGAAGCAATTGTTATAGTATCATTTTAAAATAAAGAGTTGACATGGAAAATATTGCATTAATTGAATCGTTTTCAGAATTTAAAGACGATAAACTCATCGATAGAGTTACACTAATGGCAATTTTAGAGGAAGTATTTAGAAATGCTTTAAAAAAGAAATATGGTTCAGACGATAACTTTGATATTATCATCAATCCTGATAAAGGAGATATGGAAATCTGGAGAAATCGTGTGGTGGTGGAAGATGGAGAAGTTGAAGATGAAAACTCTGAAATTTCATTATCTGAAGCAAGAAAAATTGAACCAGATTTTGAAGTTGGGGAAGATGTTTCTGAAGAAGTGAAATTGTTTCAATTAGGAAGAAGAGCAATTTTGGCTTTACGTCAAAATCTAATTTCTAAAATCCATGAACACGATAATACAAATCTTTATAAACAATTTAAAGATATTATAGGTGATATTTATACAGCAGAAGTGCATCATGTTCGCCCAAAAGCTGTAATTTTGATGGATGATGAAGGAAATGAAATTGTTTTACCAAAAGAAAAACAAATTCCAAATGATTACTTCAAAAAAGGAGATAACGTTAGAGGTGTAATTGAAAATGTTGAATTGAAAGGAAATAAACCTCAGATTATTATGTCAAGAACAGCTCCGGATTTTCTTGAAAAATTATTTGAACAAGAAATTCCGGAAGTGTTTGATGGGTTAATCACTATTAAAAAAGTTGTTAGAATTCCTGGTGAAAAAGCAAAAGTAGCCGTAGATTCATATGATGATAGAATTGATCCAGTTGGAGCTTGTGTAGGAATGAAAGGATCACGTATTCACGGAATTGTTCGTGAATTAGGTAATGAAAATATTGATGTTATCAATTATACAACAAATCCACAATTGTACATAACAAGAGCATTAAGTCCTGCAAAAGTATCTTCGGTTAAAATTAATGAAGAAGCAAAAACGGCTGAAGTGTTCTTAAAAATTGAAGAAGTTTCGAAAGCAATTGGTAGAGGCGGAAATAATATTAAATTAGCAAGTTTATTGACTGGTTATGAAATAGATGTAATCCGTGAAGGTGTTGCAGAAGAAGAAGATGATGTTGAATTAAGAGAATTCTCAGACGAAATCGAAGCTTGGGTAATCGAAGAATTTGAAAAAATCGGTTTAGATACAGCAAGAAGTGTATTGAATCAAGAAGTTGCAGATTTAGTAAGAAGAACTGATCTTGAAGAGGAAACAATTATAGATGTAATGAATGTCCTAAAAGAAGAATTAGAAGGATAATTTTTTGCTGAAATAAACAACACAACAACAAAATAGAATTTTTAAAAAGATTATATGTCTGAAGAAAGAGTAATAAGAATAAACAAAGTTTTAAGGGAGTTAAATATTTCTCTTGATAGAGCTGTGGATTTTTTAAAAGACAAAGGTCACGAAATCGAGTCTAGTCCAAATGCTAAAATATCTCAAGAGGAGTATGGAGTCTTATGTGGTCAATTTTCTGCTGACAAAGGGAATAAGGTTGCCTCTCTTGAAGTAAGTGAAGAAAAGAGAAAAGAGAAAGAGGCATTAAAACGTGAACTTGAAAAAGAACAAGAAGCAAAACGTTTGCAGGAAGAAGAGCGCCAAAGACAAGAAGTTATCAAAGCTAAAGCTATTGTAACTGCACCAAAAGCAGTTGGAAAAATAGAATTAGATCCTAAAAAACCAGTTGTTACATCTGAAACTCCTGTTGCTGAACAAAAAGTTGAAACTCCTGAAGTAAAAACTACTCCTGAAGTGAAAGTAGTAGAAGATACTAAAATAGAAGTTGAAAAACCTATTGTTAAAAAAGTAGAAATTGAAAAACCTTCTAAAGAAGAAAAACCAGCAGCTGAATCTGCGGATGAAGCTGGCGAAGTAAAAATAGAAACACAATATCAAAAATTGTCAGGAGCTACTTTTACAGGTCAAAAAATTGATTTAACTCAATTTGAGAAACCAAAAAAGAAAAAAGAAGACTTTAAAAAAGATATTAAAAAACCAGGAACTCCTCAAGCACAAAATGCGGGCGGAGCAAATGCGAATAACAACAACAAGAACAAACGTAAAAGAATCATCAAGCCTGGAACTCCGGGTGCTCCTGGAGCAAATAATCAGACAGGTGGTCCTAAAAAAGAGTTTGTTAAAGGTGCTGGCGCTGGTGGTTTCAATAAAGGAAAAAAACCAATTATTCAAAAGGTTGAACCATCTGAAGAAGATGTAAAAAACCAAATTAAAGAAACTTTAGAAAGATTACAAGGTAAAGGTAATAAGTCTAAATCAGCAAAATACCGTAGAGATAAAAGAGATTCACACCGTCAACGTGTGGATGATGAATTGCAAGCACAAGAAGAAGGAAGCAAAACATTAAAAGTAACTGAATTTGTTACTGTTGGTGAAATTGCATCTTTAATGGATGTGCCAATTACAAAAGTAATCGGAACATGTATGTCGCTTGGAATCATGGTTACCATGAATCAACGTCTTGATGCTGAAACATTATCTATTGTTGCAGATGAATTTGGATATGAAGTGGAATTTATCACTACAGATATTGAAGAAGCTGCTGAAGTTATAGAAGATAATCCAGAAGATTTAGTACACAGAGCGCCAATTGTTACGGTAATGGGGCACGTTGACCACGGAAAAACATCTTTGTTAGATTACATTCGTAAAGCAAATGTTATTGCCGGTGAGTCTGGAGGAATTACACAACATATTGGAGCTTATGGAGTAATTTTAGAAGGAGGAGAAAAAATTACTTTCTTAGATACACCAGGTCACGAGGCTTTTACTGCTATGCGTGCACGTGGAGCTCAAGTAACAGATATTGCAATTATTGTGGTAGCTGCCGATGATGACATCATGCCTCAAACAAAAGAAGCAATCAGTCACGCTCAAGCAGCAGGTGTACCAATGATTTTTGCAATTAATAAGGTAGATAAACCAAATGCAAATCCTGAAAAAATCAAAGAACAATTGGCAGGAATGAATTTGTTAGTTGAAGATTGGGGTGGAAAATATCAATCGCATGATATTTCTGCAAAATTTGGTCAAGGTGTACCAGAATTATTGGAAAAAGTATTGTTAGAAGCAGAAGTTTTAGAACTTACTGCTAATCCAAATAAACCTGCACTTGGAACAGTTGTGGAAGCACAATTAGATAAAGGAAGAGGTTATGTGTCAACTATTTTAGTGCAAGCAGGAACACTTCGTATCGGAGATTATGTTTTAGCTGGAAAAAATCATGGTAAAATTAGAGCCATGTTTGACGAACGAGGAAATCAAGTAAAAGTTGCAGGCCCGTCAACTCCGGTATCAGTATTAGGTTTGGATGGTGCGCCAACAGCTGGTGATAAGTTTAATGTTTATGAAGATGAAAGAGAAGCAAAACAAATTGCTGCAAAACGTACGCAATTGCAACGTGAGCAATCTGCAAGAACCAAGAAGCATACAACGCTTGCAGAACTTGGACGTCGTATTGCACTAGGTCAATTTAAAGAATTAAATATTATTATCAAAGGAGATGTTGATGGTTCTGTAGAAGCATTAGCAGATTCATTCTCTAAATTGTCTACTGAAGAAATTGAAATTAAAATTATTCATAAAGGTGTTGGGGCTATTACAGAATCTGATGTATTGTTAGCTTCTGCATCGGATGCTATCATTATTGGATTTAATGTTCGTCCTCAAGGAAATGCAAAACAGTTAGCTGATAAAGAAGAAATAGATATCCGTAATTATTCAATTATTTACGATGCTATTGACGACTTAAAAGATGCTATGGAAGGAATGTTGTCTCCTGAAATGAAAGAGGAAATCACAGGTACTGCCGAAATTAGAGAAATCTTTAAAGTAACTAAAGTTGGTTCTATTGCAGGATGTATGGTTACAGATGGTAAGATTTTTAGAAATTCTAAAATACGCCTTATTAGAGAAGGAGTTGTAATCTACACGGGAGAGTTAGCAACATTAAAACGTTTTAAAGACGATGTAAAAGAAGTAGCTAAAGGTTATGATTGTGGTATGCAGATTAAAAACTATAACGATATTAAGGAATATGATTTAATTGAAGCTTTCCAAGAAGTGGAAGTAAAGAAAAAATTGAAATAGTTTTAATACATAAAAAAAGCCTTGCATTGCAAGGCTTTTTTTATGTATTAATAGTTTTATTTTGATGGTTTAATAATTAAAGCAGTCGGATATTTCTTCTTAATTTCAAGCATTGCTTTCTCAACTTCAATTCTTGTTTCAAAATTTCCAACCCATACTTTGTAGTTCGGATTTGTGTAAACAATTGTGCCGTCTATTTCTTTAAATTCTTTCTTAAATTCTTGTAATTTCTTTTTTGAATCATCGCTATTTCCATAAAAAATTTGAATTTTATAAGCTTCATTTGAGGCTAATCCAACATTTATTTTTCTTTTTTCTTTTAATATTTGCTCAAACTTTGGGTCTTGATTAACTGTGGTCTTAATTTCCTGAGCATTTGTTTTTACAAAGAAAATTGTTGATAGTATTAAGAAGAACAATAAGTTATGTTTTTGTAATTTTTTCATAATGATTATAATTTAATACAAAAATACAATTTCATTTTATAACGAGATGGTTTAATATTATTTAGAACAAATATAAATTACATTTTAAGATAAAATTAAGGTTTTAATAATAGTTCTAATATTGTATTTTTGTCGGAGTTTTTTAAAAATTAGAGTTGATTTATAGGTAGGGATATCTAAAATTATACCAAAATTAGTTGATAATCATTTTAAATATGAAAAAGGTGGGTAACCATAAATCGTTTTCAAAGATTTTCTTCAGTTTAGCTTTTATGCTAACTTTTTCTTTAACTGCATTTTCTCAGGATGCAGCAAAGGGTAAAGAAATTTTTAACACCAATTGTGCTGCATGTCATAAATTAGATGCAAAAGCTACGGGTCCTGCACTTCGTGGTGTTGCTGATAAGTATGATAAAGAATGGATCTACAAATGGGTTAAAAATAGTGGAGATTTAATCAAGTCAGGAGATGCGCAAGCAGTAAAAGTGTTTGAAGAGAACAATAAAGTTCCAATGACTGCATTTCCACAATTGTCAAATGAAGATATTGACAATATTTTAGCTTATACTTCAGAACCTGCCCCTGTTGCAGCTGCTCCAGTTGCTGGCGCTCCAGTTGCTGGAAAAGATGGTGCTACTGAAAGTGGTGTTTCAAACAATGTAATTTTAGGTGTACTTACATTAGTAATGGCAATGTTAATTGTAATGTTGTTCTTAGTGTATAACATGTTGACTAAAATTGCAGACGCTAAAGGGTTAGAAATTGTTAAAAAGAATCGCTCATTAATGGGATTGTTTAATGCTTATGCTAAAAATCAATTTTTAGTATTAGTATCTGCGATTTTATTTTTGTTGGTTAGTGCTTACTTTGCTTATGGTTATTTAATGCAAATAGGTGTAGATCAAGGGTATGAGCCAGTACAGCCTATTCATTATTCGCACCGAATTCATGCTGGTGATAATGGTATTGACTGTAAATACTGTCACTCTTCTGCTAGAGTTAGTAAAAATTCAGGGATTCCTTCTTTAAATGTTTGTATGAACTGTCATAAAAATATTAGTGAAGTTGCTGAAACAACTGCTACGGAAGAACATTCTAAAGCGTTCTATGATAAGCAAATAGCTGCATTGTATGAAGCTGTAGGTTGGGATAAGTCTTTACAAAAATATACAGGTAAAACGAAACCGGTGAAATGGGTTAGAGTTCATAATTTACCTGATCACGTTTATTTTAACCACTCACAACACGTAACTGTTGCTGGAGTTGAGTGTCAAACATGTCACGGTCCGGTTCAAGAGATGGAAATCATGAAACAACATGCTCCATTAACAATGGGATGGTGTATCAACTGTCACAGAGAAACAAATGTGAAAGT
>ERZ1034361.1161-NODE-1161-length-14686-cov-3.852420_pt1 | contig 14686 bp, 9 predicted proteins | sample MGYA00520617_ERZ1034361 | MGnify/ENA primary metagenome ERZ1034361 (study PRJEB33736, sample SAMEA104284507) | Azolla filiculoides | biome: Urban; feature: Water surface; material: Ditch water | place: Netherlands | collected 2015-10-28 | depth 0-0.1 m ... | reverse complement strand
GCGCGACCGCTTCGTCCAGCATCTTGTTGGCACCCACGCGAATCTCGGCCTTGATTTTGTCCACGTCGATATACGAGCCCAAGCCCATGCCGTGTTGCATCAGGCCGGACTCGTCCGCAACAAAGGTGATGCAGATGCTGGCCTTGATGGCGCCGGCCAGCGCAATGGCCTCCTCCAGGCCCTTGCGCGCGGTGGAGCTGTTGTCGATAGCGACATAAATTTTCTGGTACATGGTTTGCTTTCTCTTTCTGTTAGTGGACGACCATCAGGGTGAACGGCCAGACATAGGCCTGCAGCGTCACAAAGCCGCCGACCAGGCAGGCCAGGGCGATGGAGTGGAAGAACACATAGCGCAGGATGTCGCCTTCGTGGTTGAACCAGCGCGTGGCCGTGGAGGCGACGACGATGGACTGGGCGTCGATCATCTTGCCCATCACCCCGCCCGAGCTGTTGGCCGCGCCCATCAGGTTGCCCGGCAGACCGAGCTGTTCCGCCGCCACCTTCTGCATGCCGCCGAACAGGACGTTCGAGGCCGTGTCGGAGCCGGTCATCGCGACGCCGATCCAGCCCATCAGGGTGCCGAAGAAGGGGTAGAGCATGCCGGTGCCGGCAAAGGCCAGGCCCAGCGTCGTGTCGGTGCCGGAGTAGCGCGTCAGCGTGCCCAGGGCCAGCATCAGCACGATGGTCAGCAGCGAATAGCGGACCAGCCAGAAGGTGCGGCCGAAGGTGGCGACGATCTCGACCGGCTTGTACTTCATGACCAGTGCGCCGATCACGGCCGCCAGCAGGATGCCGGTGCCGGTGGCGGACAGCAGGTTCAGCACATAGACCGCGGACTCGGGATGCGGCGTCGGCACCACCGGCGGCATCTTCATGATCAGGTTGTGCAGCCCCTCGATCGGGAACTTCGGCGCGTACAGGCCGTTGAGGTAGTTCTTGACATCGGGCAGGCCCCAGACGAAGACGAACAGGGTCAGGATCGCCCAGGGCGTCCAGGCCTGGACCAGCTCGGCGCGCGTGTAATGCTTGACCGGGACGGCGGGCTTGGCTTCGCCGCCGTCGTTCTCATGTCCCTTCAGCGAGGGCGAGGTCCAGATCTGCTTGGGCTGCCAGACGCGCAGGAACAGCACCAGCGAGACCATCGACACGATGGCCGCGATGATGTCGACCAGTTCCGGGCCGATGAAGTTCGACACCAGGTACTGCGGGATCGCGAAGCTCAGTCCCGTGACCAGGATCGCGGGCCAGATCTCCATCATCGCCTTGCGACCGGCAAAGGCCCAGATCAGCCAGAACGGCACCAGCAGCGAGAAGAACGGCAACTGGCGCCCGATCATCGCGGTCACTTCCATCAGGTCGTAACCATGCACCTTGGCCAGCGTGATCACCGGGGTGCCGAGCGCGCCGAAGGCGACTGGCGCGGTGTTGGCGATCAGCGACAGGCCGGAGGCGGCGAGTGGCGAGAAGCCCAGACCGATCAGGATGCCGGCCGTCACGGCCACCGGCGTGCCAAAGCCGGCCGCGCCCTCGAAGAAGGCGCCGAAGCAGAAGGCGATCAGCAGCAGCTGCAGCCGGCGGTCCGCGGTGATTCCCGAGAGCGAATCCTGCAGGATCTTGAAGCTGCCGTTCTGCTCGGCGAGCTGCTGCAGAAAGATGATGTTCAGCACGATCCAGCCGATCGGCAGCAAGCCGACGAAGCCGCCATAGAGGGCCGCCGTCCCGGCCATGCCGGCCGGCATGCCGTAGGCGAACACCGCGACGCCAAGCGCGGCGATCAGTCCCAGTCCTGCCGCGATATGTGCCTTGATGTGCAGGAATCCCAGCGCCACCAGCATCACCGCCACCGGGATGGCCGCCAGCAGGGTCGAGATGATCATGTTCCCGAATGGGTCGTATATTTGTTGCCAAACCATGGTTGTCTCCTTCGAACGAAAAAAGCGGTCTCTCGGGCATGGTGGGCCCGATGAAAATGTGGGTTGAGGAAAAAAAGCGGGGCGGGTGTCAGTAGTGCATCGGCGACTCGCGGCTGCAGGCTTCGAGCAGATAGGCCACCGAGCGGTAGGGGCGTCCGGTTTCCGACGTCAGGCCGATCTCGCAGCTGCGGTTGGTCGACACACCCTGGCAGCAGTTGTCGGGCAGGGCGGCGTGCACCCGTCGCAGCGCATGGACGTTGAGTTCGGGCACGACAAAGCCCCGGTCACCGCCAAAGCCGCAGCAGGTCACGCCAGCCGGTTCGATCACTTCGTCCACGCAGGCGTGCAGCAGTTCACGCAGCTTGTCATCCGACTGGGTCCGGCGCACGCTGCAGTTGACATGCAGCGCCAGCGGTCCGGGCTGGCGCACCACGCGCAAACGGGGCAGCAGGGCGTCCAGGGCGAACTCGTGGAAGTCGTACACTGCCAGCCGGCCAGCCAGCAGTTGCTGCATCCTGACCGTGCAGCTGCTGGCATCCATCAGCACCGGGTAATAGCCGCCCTGGCCGTCATCCGCCGCCCGTAGCAGGGCATCGGTCAGGGCTTGCGCCATGGCGTCCGCCTCGGCAGCCAGGCCTTTGCTGGCCAGCATCTGGCCGCAGCACAGCTGGTCGCAGGCCCGCGGCAGGCGCGGCGCGTAACCGGCGCGCGTCAGCAGTTCCATCACGACCTCGGGCAAGGTCGCCTCGTCGCCGCTGTTGGGGCCGAAGATGCGGCTGCTGCAGGTCGGGAAATACACCACCGGGTCACCCGCGCCCGCACCCGCGCGGGGCAGCGGGCGCCGGCCCGGCTCGGGCATGGTGTGTCGCAAGGCGCCGCCCGAGAGGCGTTGCACCAGTCCCTCGCCGAGGAGGTCGCTGGCCAGATGGCCCAGGCCCAGGCCCGCACGCGACAAGGTCGTGACGGCGCCGAAATGGTCGGCTGCCCATTGCCCTGCACGCTTCGATACCGCTCCCAGCCGGCGCCCGCGCAGCAGGCGTGTCAGATCGCCGGTATCGATGCCGACCGGGCAGGCGGTCGAGCACAGGCCGCAGCCGGCGCAGGTGTCGAGCCCGGCATAGGCGAACTCGGTCTGCATCGCAGCGACCGCTTCGCCGGCGGCGGTCCGCCGCGACAGCTCGCGCCAGCTGACGATGCGCTGGCGTGGCGACAGCGTGAGCTGGTGCGAAGGGCACAGGGGCTCGCAAAAGCCGCATTCGATGCACTGGTCCACCAGGGCATCGGCCGCCGGCATCGGCTTGAGATGGCGCAGATGGGCCTGCGGGTCGTCGTTCAGGATGACGCCCGGATTCAGCAGCTGGTGGGGGTCGAACAGCCGCTTGATCCGGCGCATCAGGTCGGTGGCCTGCCGGCCCCATTCCTTCTCGACGAACGGAGCCATGTTGCGCCCGGTGCCGTGCTCGGCCTTCAGCGAGCCGTCATAGCGTTCGACCACCAGCGTGCAGACTTCGTCCATGAAGCGGGCATAGCGCTCGATCTCGCTCGGATCGGTGAAGTCCTGGGTGAAGACGAAGTGGAGATTGCCTTCGAGCGCGTGGCCGAAGATGATGCCCTCCGCGTAGCCGTACCGGTGCAGCAGCGACTGCAGGTCGAGCGTCGCGCTGGCGAGCGATTCGACCGGGAACGCCACGTCCTCGATGATCACGGTGGTGCCGGCGCGGCGCATCGCCCCGACCGAAGGGAAGGTACCCTTGCGCACCTTCCAGTACATCTCGCAGATGGCCGGATCGGTCGAGAAGCCGGGGGCCTCCACGGTGGCGATGTCCGCGAGCGCCTGCAGGACGGCGTCCATCTTGAGCTGCAGGGCCGCGGCCGTCTGCGCGCGCACCTCGATCAGCAAGGCGGCGGCCTCGCTTCCCAGCGTGCGGATGATGGCCGGCAGTCCGGCCTTGTCCTCGACCGAGCGCAGCGCCGCGCGGTCGAGCAGTTCGACCGCCGACACCGGCTCCGGCTTGACCCGGATCACCGCCTCGCAGGCGCTGGCGATGTCGGGGAAGAACACCAGCGCGCTGGCCTTGCAGGGCTCCTCGGCCACGGTGCGCAGGGTGACGCTGGACAGGATGCCGAGCGTGCCTTCCGAGCCGATCATCAGATGCGACAGGATGTCGATCGGGTCCTCGAAATCGACCAGCGCGTTCAGGCTGTAGCCGGTGGTGTTCTTGATCCGGTACTTGTGGCGTATCCGTTCGGCCAGCGCGCGGTCGGCGCGGGTCTCGGCGCCCAGGCGGGCGAGTTCGGCCAGCAGCGCGCCATGGCGGATCCGGAACGCCGTCACGCTCTGCGGGTCCTGCGTGTCGAGCCCGCTGCCGTCCGCCAGCGTCACGCGCAGGCCGAGCAGGGTCTGGTAGCTGTTCTGCGCCGTGCCGCAGCACATGCCCGAGGCATTGTTGGCGACGATGCCGCCGATCTTGCAGGCGTTGATGGAAGCCGGATCGGGGCCGATCTTGCGGCCCAGCGGCGCGAGCCTGAGGTTGGCCTCGCCGCCGACCAGGCCCGGGCCCAGGCGCACGCTGGCGCCATCCGGGGCGATCTCGCAGCTGGCGAAGCCTTCGCCGATCAGCATCAGCACGCCGTCGGTGATGGCTTGTCCGGACAGGCTGGTGCCCGCCGCCCGCACCGTCACCGGACGGCCGAAGCGGCGTGCGCTGTCGAGCACGCTGCGGATCTCGTCCTCGTTCTCCACGATCGCCACCACCTCGGGGATCAGGCGGTAGAAGCTGGCATCGGTGCCATAGGCCAAGCGACGCAGATCGTCGATCACCACCTGGCGCTCGGGCAGGGTGGCGCGCAGCGCCGTGATCAGTTCGTTCATGATTGCCGTTCCTTCAGCAGGTCACGCAGCCGCTTGGGGGCCGGTACGAGTGGCGTTCGGCTCCTGGTCCAGGCGCCCTGGTCCGACGGCGACAGCCCTCTGCCCCGGCTCATGAACCAGGACGCCAGTTTGTAGAGTCCCAGCCGTCCGTAGACCTGCGCCCAGACGCTCCAGGTCGCCGAGGTCTTCAGGCGGCGTGCCGAGCCGCTGCCGCGCAGCGTTGCCTCCTCGCTGTCGGGGCGGGCCTGGGCCTCGTTGCGCAGCCGCACCAGCAGGTCGGTGATCGGGATCTTGACCGGGCAGACCTCGGTGCAGGCACCGCACAGCGTCGAGGCGAACGCCAGCGGGTAGGTGCTTTCCAGCCCCTGCAGGTGCGGCGAGATGATGGCGCCGATCGGCCCCGGATAGGTGGTGCCATAGGCATGGCCGCCCACCCGGGCGTAGACCGGGCAGTGGTTCATGCAGGCGCCGCAGCGGATGCACTGCAGCGTGGCGCGCAACTGCTCGTCGGCATAGGCCTGGGTACGACCGTTGTCGAGCAGGATCAGATGCACCTCCTGCGGACCGTCCTTTTCCCCCGGGCGGCGCGGGCCGCTGATCATGTTGACGTAGGTGGTCACCGACTGTCCGGTCGCCGACCGGGTCAGCAGGCTGAGGATCGGCGGGACATGCTCGAGCTTCTCGACCACCTTCTCGATGCCGGTGATCGCGATATGGACCCGGGGCACGGTGGTGCACATGCGACCATTGCCCTCGTTCTCGACCAGGCACAGGGTGCCGGTCTCGGCGACCGCCACGTTGACGCCCGACAAGCCGATGTCGGCCTGCGCGAACTTGCTGCGCAGCACGCGTCGGCCGATGTCGATCAGCGCATCGACATCCTCGGTGTACGACACCCCAGGGACTTCCCGCGCGAACAGCGCGGCGATTTCCTGCTTGGTCTTGTGGATCGCCGGCATGATGATGTGCGAAGGGGCCTCGCCGGCGAGCTGCACGATGTACTCGCCCATGTCGGACTCCAGCGCCTCCAGCCCGGCGTCTTCCATGGCGCGGTTGAAGTGGATCTCCTCGCTGACCATCGACTTGCCCTTGATGATCCGGCGTGCCTGCGCGCGTTGCGCGATGGCCAGCGCGATGGCATTCGCCTCGGCCGGCGTCTGCGCCCAGTGCACCTGAACGCCGTTGGCGCTCAGCCTGGTCTCGAGCTGTTCCAGCAGGCGTGGCAGATGGGCCAGGCTGTGACGACGGATCTGCTGGCCCAGGTCGCGCAGGCTCTGCAGTTCGTCCTCGTCCGCGAATTGGGCGCGGCGCTTCGACTGCAGGTAGTCCATCGCGCCCCGGAAATTCTGGCGTTGCGCCGGATCGTCGAGCACACCGCGCGCGCGCGCCTTGAAGTCCGCGGTCGGTTCAATCGGGATCACGCGGCTCATGGCTCGACTCCTTCGGCGGTGCGCAGCAGCACCACCAGTTCGCGCGGCCCATGCGCGCCGTAGGCCAGGGTCTGCTGGATGTCGGCGGTTTTCGACGGTCCGCTGATCAGCAGGGCATTGCTCGGCAGGCCGCTGGTCCAGCCTTCGGCGCTGATGGCGGCGTGGAAGTCGGCATGGATCGCATCCACATCGAGCAACACGATATGCACCGCGGGGACCAGCGACATCAGGCGCGGTTCGCTGGCGCTGGGCCACAGGACCAGGCTGCCGGTTTCGGCGATCGCGCTGCGGGCCAGCGTCAGCGAGGCATCGACGCGATCGAACAGCCTGTGCTTCCACTCCTCGACCGCCTGGTCGTAGCGCACGATCTCGAGGCTGGCGGGCGCGCTGGCGGCCAGCGCCTCGCCATGTGGCGTGTCGTGGCCGATCAGCAGCTGGCGCAGGCCCTTGGCGGCGATCAGCTCGAGCAGCACCTGGGTCCAGTTGCCGCTGGTCACGGCATGGACCTCGGCGCGCCAGGCCAGCAGGCCCTGGCGCAGGCGCTCGATGCGCTGTGCGCGGTCCTCGTCGCGGCGCTGCCGCTGGTACCAGCCGCTCACGTCAGGCACCGTGGCGGGGCTGCCGCTGGGCGCGGCGCGCAGCCGGGCCAGGATCTGGTCGCGCGCGCTCATGCCCCGGCTCCGTGGGTGCGCTTCCAGAGAAAGCTGGCGATGTGCTCGCCCGGCAGTGACGGGGAGGCGATGCCGGCCTGCTCGTCCTGTCGGGCCGCGCGTCCGGTGATGTTGAGCAGGCAGCCGCAATCGGCGCTGACGACGCAGCCCGCGCCGGTGGCGCGGATCGCCGCCACCTTGTCGCTGACGATGGCCTCGGAGATCTCGGGGTGGAGCAGGGCAAAGGTGCCGCCAAAGCCGCAGCATTCCTCGATCCTGGCCTGCTCCCTGACCGTCACCCGGGACAGGCTGTCGAGCAAGGCCGCGCTGGTCTGGTGCGAGCCCATCTGGCGCCTGGCATGGCAGGAGGTATGCAGCGACACCGTGCAGGCCGGACCCAGGTCCTCGTGCGCGAAACGGACCACATGCACCAGGAATTCGGTCAGCTCGTAGACGCGTTCGGACACCGCCAGTGCCTTGGCGTGCAGCACCGGATCATCGGCGAACAGCTGGGGGTAGTGGCTGCGGATCATGCCGGCACAGGAACCCGACGGCACGATCACCGGCCAGGGCTGCGTGAACAGGTCGAGTTGCTGGCGCGCGACCGCGCGCGCCTCGTCGGGGTAGCCGCTGCTGTAGGCGGGCTGGCCGCAGCAGGTCTGCTCCTCGGGGAAATGCACGCGGATGCCTTCGCGCTCCAGCAGCAGCACCGTGTCCAGGCCAGCCTCGGGCGTGAACTGGTCGATCAGGCAAGTGGAAAAGAGGTAAACATCCTCGGGCCTGGCCGGGTACTGCCTTGATATTGAGGAAGAAGACTGCATCGGCGTTCTCTGGGAGTGAGGAATTCGGTCAGGTGGTAAATTGGTCTTACCAATATAGTTCAGATTAAAAGCGATCCTGGCACCGTTGTCCATCGGGAAAACCCTGGTTTGGGGCAAAACTTTTTCATGACAGTACACTCATCAAGATCGGTCCTGCCAGATGCTTTTTCCATGTACCTTATGAATCCTTCGCGTCCCACGATCACCCGTATCGCTGATGTCGTTGCCAACCAGTTGGAGCAGCGCATCCTGGAGGGATCGCTCAAGCCTGGCGACCGCCTGCCGGCGGAACGCACGCTGGCGCTGGAACTCAATGTGTCACGTCCGTCCCTGCGCGAAGCGATCCACAAGCTGGTGTCCAAGGGGCTGCTGGTGACCAGGCACGGCGGTGGCACGGTGGTGACCGACAGGCTGGAGGCCAGCTTTGCCGAACCCTGGCAGGACCTGCTGAAGGACCATCCGCTGCTGCACAGCGACATGCTGGAATTCCGTCACATCCTGGAAGGCCAGGCCGCCCAGCTGGCGACCGAGCGCGCCACCGATGCCGACATGCAGCGGATCCAGGCCATCTTCGAGGCGCTCGAGGTGGCTTACGAACAGGAGGATCTGCAGGCCTGCGTCGCCCATGACGTCGCCTTTCACCAGGCGATCGCCGAGGCCACGCACAATGTCCTGATCGGCCATGTCACGGCCAGCCTGATGCGGGTGATGCATGACCATGTCTCGAGCAACCTGGTGCGCCTGCATCGGTCACCGCTGCAGTGGAACAAGATCCGGGAACAGCACCGCAGCATCTGGCAGGCCATCCAGCAGCGCCGGCCCCAGGACTCCCTGCTGGCGGCCCGCGAGCACATCGACCTCGTCAGCCGCAGCATGCAGGAGACGATCCGGGTGCAGGATCGCGAGGATGCGGCGCTGCGCCGCCTGGGCGACGGCGGCTCCTGACGGCGAACGGCTCAACGCCCGCCGCTGCTCATGCGTCGAACCACCCGGTGGGCCCGGGCGCCGCGCGTGGGCTGGCTGTCAGGCCAGCAGCCGGGCCAGGTAGCGTCCGGTGTGGCTGGCCGGATTGGCCGCCACGGTCTCGGGCGTGCCGGTCGCGACCACCTGGCCGCCGCCCGAGCCGCCCTCGGGGCCCATGTCGATCAGCCAGTCGGCGGTCTTGATCACGTCGAGGTTGTGCTCGATCACGACGATGGTGTTGCCGGCATCGCGCAGCTGGTGCAGCACTTTCAGCAGCAGCTCGATGTCGCCGAAATGCAGGCCGGTGGTCGGCTCGTCGAGGATGTAGAGCGTGCGGCCGGTATCGCGCTTGGATAGCTCCTGCGCCAGCTTGACCCGCTGCGCCTCGCCGCCCGAGAGCGTGGTCGCGCTCTGGCCGAGCCGGATATAGCTCAGGCCCACGTCGAGCAGGGTCTGCAGCTTGCGCTGCAGCGTCGGCACGGCCTGGAAGAAGCCGTAGGCCTGCTCGACCGTCAGCTCCAGGATCTGCGCGATGTTGAGCCCCTTGTAGAGCACTTCCAGCGTCTCGCGGTTGTAGCGCTGGCCCTGGCAGATGTCGCAGGGCACATAGACATCGGGCAGGAAATGCATCTCGACCTTGACCACGCCGTCGCCCTGGCAGGCCTCGCAGCGTCCGCCACCGGCCGCTGACGAGACGTTGAACGAGAACCGTCCCGCCCCGTAGCCGCGCTCGCGCGCCGCCGGCACCTCGGCCATCAGCTCGCGGATGCCGGTGAACAGTCCGGTATAGGTTGCCGGGTTGCTGCGCGGCGTGCGCCCGATCGGGCTCTGGTCGACGTTGATGACCTTGTCGAAATGCTCGATGCCCTCGATCGCCTCGTGTGGCTCGGCTTCGTCGTGCGAGCGGTACAGATGGCGCGCCACCGCCGCGTACAGCGTGTCGTTGACCAGGGTCGACTTGCCCGATCCGCTGACGCCGGTCACGCAGGTCAGCAGGCCTACGGGGAAGTCCACCGTCACGTCCCGCAGGCTGTGGCCACTGGCCTTGACCACCCGCAGCGTCTGCAGGCCGCTGGCGCTGGGCGCCGGCTGGGCGCGCGGAGTCCAGGTCGGGGCCTTGGCGCCTTTCCTGGCCGCGGCGGGCGCCGCCGGGGCCTTTTCCGGCAGCCAGGGCGTGCGCCGGGCCGGCAGCGCGATCTGGCGCGTGCCGGTCAGGTACTGGCCGGTCAGCGAGTCCGGGTTCGCCATCACCTCGGCGCAAGTTCCCTGTGCCACGACATGGCCGCCATGCACGCCCGCGCCCGGTCCCATGTCGATCACATGGTCGGCGGCGCGGATCATGTCCTCGTCATGCTCGACCACCAGCACGCTGTTGCCGAGGTCGCGCAGGTGCTTCAGGGTCTCGATCAGGCGGTCGTTGTCGCGCTGGTGCAGGCCGATGCTGGGCTCGTCGAGCACATACATCACGCCGGTCAGGCCGGAGCCGATCTGCGACGCGAGCCGGATGCGCTGCGCCTCGCCGCCCGACAGCGTCTCGGCGCTGCGGTCCAGGCTCAGGTAGTTCAGGCCGACATCGTTGAGGAACTTGAGCCGCGCGGCGATCTCGCGCACCACCTTGTCGGCGATCTCGGCCTTGGCGCCGCGCAGCTGCAAGGTCTTGAAATAGCCCAGCGCCTCGCCCAGCGTCGCGTGCCCGATCTGGTGGATGGTGCGCTGCTGCCCACCTTCGCCGAGCAGCACATGGCGAGCCTCCTTGCGCAGGCGCGCGCCCTCGCAGGCGGGGCAGGACTGGGTCGCGCGATAACGCGCCAGCTCCTCGCGCACCGTCTGGCTGTCGGTCTCGCGCCAGCGGCGCTCGAAGTTGCGCAGGATGCCCTCGAAGGGGTGGCGCTTGACGACCTTGCGGCCGCCGTCGAGCGCGTACTGGAAGGCGATCTCCTCGGCGCCCGAGCCATACAGCAGCACCTGCTGCACCGCTTCCGGCAGGTTCTCCCAGGGCGCTTCGGCATCGAAGCCGTAGTGGGCGGCCAGGCTCTCGATCAGCGCGAAATACTGGCCGTTGCGCCGGTCCCAGCCCTTGATCGCGCCGCTGGCCAGGCTCAGCGAGGGGAAGGCGACCACGCGCGCCGGATCGAACACCTCGGACTGGCCCAGGCCGTCGCAGGACGGACAGGCGCCGACCGGCGAGTTGAACGAGAACAGCCGCGGCTCCATCTCGCCGAGCGCATAGCTGCACAGCGGGCAGGCGAAGCGGGCGCTGAACAGGTGCTCGACCCCGCTGTCCATCTCGAGCGCGATCGCCTTGCCATCGGCCAGGCGCAGCGCGGCCTCGAAGCTCTCGGCCAGGCGTTGCTGGGCATCGGATCTGACCTTCAAACGGTCGATCACGACGTCGAGGTCATGTTTCTCGTTGCGCGCCAGCGCCGGCATGGCCTCGGCATCGAGCACCTGGCCGTCGAGCCGAAAGCGCACATAGCCCTGCGCCTGCAGCCCGGCCAGGGTATCGGCGAACTCGCCCTTGCGCTCGCGCGCGATCGGCGCCAGCACCATCAGCTTGCTGTCCTCGGGCAGCTTGAGCACATGATCGACCATCTGGCTGACGGTCTGCGCCTGCAACGCCAGTCCGTGCTCGGGACAGTGCGGCGTGCCGGCGCGCGCGAACAGCAGCCGCAGGTAGTCGTGGATCTCGGTCACGGTGCCGACGGTCGAGCGCGGGTTGTGGCTGGTGGCCTTCTGCTCGATGCTGATCGCCGGGCTCAGGCCCTCGATCAGGTCGACATCGGGCTTGTCCATCAGCTGCAGGAACTGGCGCGCGTAGGCCGACAGGCTCTCGACATAGCGGCGCTGGCCCTCGGCATAGAGGGTGTCGAAGGCCAGACTCGACTTGCCGGAGCCCGACAGGCCGGTGATCACGACCAGCGCATGCTTGGGAATGTCGAGGTCGACGTTCTTGAGGTTGTGGGTGCGCGCGCCGCGCACGCTCAGCATGGGCCGGCGCCAGGCGTCGCGCAGGTAGGCGCCAGGCTGGGCGGTGGCGGATTCGGCGTCGGAGAGGGGGCAGGGTTGGGTATCGTTCACGAATCTGAGGGCGGCAAGGCCCGGCACAGGCAACCCGCCATGATAGGCGCGCGCCGCGGCCCGAGTCCAGTCAGGGCTGTTGCCTGATCGCACCGGAACCAAACGGGGGTTTGCTACACTAGCTTTCATGTTCATTGCTCGCAACGGCAGCACCGCCTGCCTGGCCCCGCAAGCGGGTCAGGGGGCCTGGCCTTGGCGCAAGCCATAAGTTCGCGTTACCCCCCGACCGCGCGGCCCGCTGGCTGCCGCGCTCTCGCGCCCCGCCCGGGGCACCGGCATGAATGAACGTCCCGCGCCGCGCGGGAACTGGGCTGCAGGAGGCTCAATCGTGATCACCGAAACCGAATTCCAGGACCTGGCCCGGCAAGGCTACAACCGCATCCCCTTGACGGCGCAAGCCTTTGCCGACCTCGAGACTCCGCTCTCGCTCTACCTCAAGCTCGCGGCCGTGCAGGACGGGGGGCGCAACAGCTTCCTGCTTGAATCCGTCGTCGGCGGCGAGCGCTTTGGTCGCTACAGTTTCATCGGCTTGCCGGCGCGCGTCGCGCTCAAGGCGACCGGCTTCGGCGCCGCAGCCAAGACCGAGGTCTGGCGCGATGGCATCGTGGTCGAGACCGCCCCCGGCAACCCGCTCGACTTCATCGAGGCCTACCAGAGCCGCTTCAAGGTCGCGCTGCGTCCCGGCATGCCGCGCTTCTGCGGCGGCCTGGCCGGCTACTTCGGCTACGACACGGTGCGCCACATCGAGAAGAAGCTCGAGCGCAGCTGCCCGCCCGACGAGATCGGCATGCCCGACATCCACCTGCTGCACTGCGAGGAGCTGGCGGTGATCGACAACCTCAGCGGCAAGCTGCACCTGATGGTCTATGCCGACCCGGCCGAGCCCGAGGCCTACGCCCGTGCCCAGGCCCGCCTGGCCGAGCTCAGGGACCGCCTCAACGTGCCGGTCCAGGTGCCGCCGGTGCAGGTCCAGCCGCACGCGACCGAGATCCGCCCCTATGCCAAGGCCGACTTCCTGACTGCGGTCGAGCGCGCTCAGGGCCTGATCCGGGGTGGCGACTTCATGCAGATCGTGATGGGCCAGCGCATCAGCAAGCCCTACACCCAGAGCCCGCTGAGCCTGTACCGCGCGCTGCGCACGCTCAACCCGAGCCCCTACATGTACTACTACCATCTGGATGACGCCCAGGTGGTGGGTTCCTCGCCCGAGATCCTGGTGCGCCAGGAGCGCACGGCCGAGGGCACCAAGGTCACGATCCGCCCGCTGGCCGGCACCCGTCCGCGCGGTGCCACGATCGAGCTCGATCAGGCCGCCGAGCAGGACCTGCTGGCCGACCCGAAGGAGCGCGCCGAGCATGTGATGCTGATCGACCTGGCGCGCAACGACATCGGCCGCATCGCCCAGACCGGCAGCGTCAAGGTCACCGAGGCGTTCCAGATCGAGCGCTACAGCCATGTGATGCACATCGTCTCCAACGTCGAGGGCCTGCTGAAGGACGGCATGTCGAGCATGGACGTGCTCCGGGCCACCTTCCCGGCCGGCACGCTGAGCGGCGCGCCCAAGGTGCATGCGATGGAGCTGATCGACCAGCTCGAACTGAGCAAGCGCGGCGTCTACGGTGGTGCCTGCGGCTACCTGAGCTACGCCGGCGACATGGACGTCGCGATCGCGATCCGCACCGGCGTGGTCAAGGACGGCCTGCTGCATGTGGCTGCCGCCGCCGGCGTGGTCGCCGACTCGGTGCCCGAGCTCGAGTGGAAGGAAACCGAACACAAGGCCCGCGCCGTGCTGCGCGCGAGCGAACTGGTCGAGGAGGGCCTGCAATGAGCCGCATCAAGCTCCTGATGGTGGACAACTACGATTCGTTCACCTACAACATCGTGCAGTATTTCGGCGAACTCGGGGCCGAGGTCGAGGTCTACCGCAACGACGAGATCACGCTCGAGGGCATTGCCGCGCGCGCGCCCGACCGGCTGGTGATCTCGCCCGGCCCCTGCTCGCCGGCCGAGGCCGGCATCTCGGTCGCGGCGATCCGGCATTTCGCCGGCCAGTTGCCGATCCTGGGTGTCTGCCTCGGGCACCAGAGCATCGGGGCGGCCTTTGGCGGCAGGATCGTGCGGGCCCAGCAGCTCATGCACGGCAAGACCAGCGTCATCACGACCACCCAGGAAGGCGTGTTTGCCGGGCTGCCGCAGCAGTTCACGGTCAACCGCTACCACTCGCTGGCGATCGAGCGCGCGAGCTGCCCCGAGGTCCTCAAGATCACGGCCTGGACCGATGACGGCGAGATCATGGGCGTGCGGCATCGCGAGCTCGCGATCCAGGGCGTGCAGTTCCACCCCGAATCGATCCTGACCGAGCATGGCCACGCCATGCTGAAGAACTTCCTCGACCAGACATGACGACCGTCGACCTGCGCAGCGATACCGTCACCCGGCCGACGCCGGCCATGCGCGCGGCCATGATGGCGGCGCCGCTGGGCGACGATGTCTTCGGTGACGACCCGACCGTCAATGCGCTGCAGCAGCGCATTGCCGAGCTGACCGGCAAGGAGGCAGCGCTCTTCATGCCCTCGGGCACGCAGAGCAATCTGTGCGGCATCCTGGCGCACTGCGGGCGTGGTGACGAGTACATCGTCGGCCAGCTGGCCCACACCTACCGCTATGAAGGCGGCGGCGCGGCCGTGTTCGGCAGCGTGCAGCCGCAGCCGCTGCTGCAGGACGCGAGCGGCCAGATGGCGATCGCCGACATCGCGGCGGCGATCAAGCCCGACGACCCGCATTTCGCGCGGTCCCGCCTGTTGTGCCTGGAGAACACCTGGAACGGCCATGTCATGCCCGATTCCTACCTGGCCGAGGCCACCGCGCTGGCCAGGTCGCGCGGCCTGGCCAGCCATCTCGACGGCGCGCGCGTGTTCAACGCCGCCGTGGCGAGCGCGGCGCCGGGGCAGGGCGTCCC
>ERZ1034361.1158-NODE-1158-length-14711-cov-11.661132_pt1 | contig 14711 bp, 14 predicted proteins | sample MGYA00520617_ERZ1034361 | MGnify/ENA primary metagenome ERZ1034361 (study PRJEB33736, sample SAMEA104284507) | Azolla filiculoides | biome: Urban; feature: Water surface; material: Ditch water | place: Netherlands | collected 2015-10-28 | depth 0-0.1 m ... | reverse complement strand
CAGATTGTGGCAACCGTGCTCAAGTCGTTGGCCGAAGATTTCAGTGTGCCGCAGGCGCGACTGCGTTTGTGGGGAGAAGGCGCGGCCAATTTGGGTCATGACGCATGCACGCCGGTGAGCGCCGAATTAATCAAGGAAGTGGCCGGTATGCATCATCCCGTAACGGGTAGCGTGCGCACCGGTGAAGTGGCAGCCTGGTTCGGTAGTGAAGGCGAAGAAATTTCTTCGATGGCATTGGTGCCGCTGAGCTTCGAAGGCCAGAACCTCGGTTTGCTGGCCATGGCGTCGGACGATGGCGAGCGCTTTGTGGCCGGCATGGGCACAGCCTATATCGAACGTCTAGGTGACGTGATTGCTGCTGCCCTGGCGCGTGTATTGCGCGGCTGATTTTTTACACCGCATGACATGAGTGAACCGGAACCGTCTGCTACACCGATACCGCTGTGGCCGGGTACCGAAGACTGGCTGGCGGAACTCCGGGATCAGCGGCGCGTATCGCCGCATACCTTAAGCAATTACGAGCGCGATTTGCGGCGGCTGCAGTCGCTCGCCGGCAATGCATCACCAGCAGAACTTACAGCGCTTGATCTGAGGCGTTTTGTTGGCCGTCTGCATGCATCCGGTTTGTCGGGCCGTTCGATTGCCCGATCTTTATCTGCCTGGCGTGGATTGCTCCGATGGTTAGCGCGCCGAGGGGTACTCGACGCGAACGTCGCCGAAGGCTTGCACGCACCCAAACACCCGAAACGATTGCCTGATGCGTTGTCCGTCGATGAAGCCTTTCGTCTGCTTAGTCCCGTGGCTGCTGCCGAGACCCCGAGCCGGAATTCGGCACGCGAACAAGTGCTGCAATGTCGGGACCAGGCGATTTTTGAACTGTTTTATTCCTCGGGGATTCGTCTGTCGGAGTTAGTCGGGCTGGACATGGATTGCCTGACCGATCTGCGCGAGGGCGAAGTCCGCGTGCTGGGCAAACGCAACAAAACGCGTGTAGTGCCGGTAGGTCGTACAGCGCAAACAGCGGTTGAGACCTGGTTGAACGTGCGTGCCCAGTTGTTGAAAGCAGAAGACGAGCCAGCCTTGTTTTTGGGGCAGCAGGGCAAGCGGATCACGCCACGCACGATTCAGCTGCGGCTAAATCGGCACGGGCAGCAACAGGGTTTGCCACAACGTATTCATCCACACCAGTTGCGCCACTCGTTCGCAACCCATATGCTTCAGGGCTCGGGCGATCTGCGTGCCGTGCAGGAGATGCTCGGCCACGCCAGCATTGCCTCCACACAGGTTTATACCCATCTCGATTTCCAGCATCTGGCTCAGGTCTATGATCAGGCGCACCCCCGTGCGCACCGCAGTAAAGAGGCGATGGCGCAAGCCGATGCCAGCCGCTTCAACCCCGAACAAGAAGATAAAAAAGCAACATGACAGCCACTCTGATTTTGCAATCCGGTAAATCCGGCTCCGTCCGTCGTCGTCACCCCTGGATCTTTGCTGGTTCAGTGGCTACCCTCAAGGGTCGTGCCCGTTCCGGCGATACGGTGATTGTTGAAGATGAGCATGGCGTTGCCATGGGGCGAGCAGCCTGGAGCCCGGAGTCGAAGATTCGTGCCCGCGTCTGGACGTTTGATCCGACAGAGATCATCGACCATGCATTCTTCAAGCGTCGTGTCGCGCAGGCAGTTGCCCGCCGTGCTGGTTGGATCGCCTTGCGAGGTGTGCAGAGCGAACCGGCCGGAGAACGACTGATCCATGGTGAGGCCGATGGCCTACCTGGCGTTATTGCCGATCGATATGGCGATACGGTGGTGCTACAACTAACGAGTGCGGGCGCAGATGCCTGGCGCGAAGCGATTGTCGCTGGCATTGCGCAGGCCACAGGTTGCCAACAGATTTATGAGCGTTCTGATTCCGAAGTGCGAAGGCTGGAAGGCTTGGAACCTCTGACGGGTTGGATTGCCGGCAAAGGATTGAACGAGACACCGGCAGATGCCTTTCCGCAAATTGATGAGCACGGTGTTCGATTTGGCGTAGACGTCGTAGGTGGGCACAAGACAGGTTTCTATCTGGACCAACGCGACAATCGCATGATGTTGCGTGCTTTGGCGCAAGGTCGGCGTGTGCTCAACTGCTTCTGCTATACCGGCGGCTTTTCATTGCAGGCGTTGGCAGGTGGTGCAGCCTCGGTGATGTCGATTGATTCATCGGGGCCTGCACTCGAGCAGGCTAGAGCAAACCTGTCCATGAATCCCCATCTGGATGCGAGCCGTGCCGAATGGCGCGATGCCGATGTGTTCCAGGCGCTACGCGATTATCATAAGGCCGGGGAGAAATTCGATCTCATCGTGCTGGATCCGCCCAAATTTGCACCATCGGCAGCGCATGCCGATCAGGCTGCGCGTGCTTATAAGGACATTAATCTATTCGGATTCAAGTTGCTGGCCCCGGGTGGTTTGCTGATGACCTATTCCTGTTCCGGCGGTATCGGCATTGAGTTGTTTCAGAAAATTGTGGCGAGTGCTGCATCAGATGCTGGGCGCGATGCACGTATCCTGCGCCGCCTGATGGCGTCAAGCGATCATCCGGTTGGATTGGCAGCGCCTGAGGGCGAGTACCTGAAAGGTTTGCTGGTCGAAGCTTCCTGATGTCTGGTTCTATCGCTCCAGCTTCAAAAGCACGCATCTGGGCGGTATTAGGCATTGTTGTGCTATCCCTTCTCTGGGGCTACACATGGGTGTTGGCGAAGCAGGCATTGAGCTTTGCGCCGCCGTTCACGCTGACCTTCATACGGGTCTTTGGTGGCGCCATCGCACTGTTTATTGCGTTAAAGATCTTGCGGCAGCCCCTTAAGCTAGAGGTGCCCCGTGCTGTCGTGTTGATTAGTTTGTGTCAGGTTGCTGGTTTTATGCTGCTCCAGACCTTTAGCTTGAAATTTGGTGCGGCAGGTAAAACGGCCGTGCTGGTCTATACCATGCCCATCTGGACATTGCTGTTGGCCTGGCCGATGCTTGGTGAGCGGGTACGGGGCGCCCAGTGGCTGGCCGTGATCGGTATCCTGGCCGGATTGATTCTGATTATCGAACCATGGCATCTACAGGCAGATTGGCTGAGCAATAGCCTGGGTATCGGCGCCGCAGTTTGCTGGGCTATGGGTACGGTATTAGTGAAGCAATTGCGTGGCCAGTCACGGGTTAATCTTCTGTCGTTGACTGCCTGGACTAATCTGATAGGCAGTGTGCCTGTAGGGTTAATTGCTGCTTTTGCAGACGAACCTCCGGTGATGTGGACATCTGATTTTATCGGCATCATGCTGGCGCTCACTTTAATCAGTACGGCATTCTGCTGGTGGTTGTGGACATCGATTCTTGATCGTGTGCCAGCCTGGGAGGCAAGCCTGCTGGTTCTGGGTACGCCGGTGATTGCGATCATCTCTTCTCGTGTGATTTTGCATGAAGGATTTAGCGAGTATGAAATTGCGGGTATCCTGCTGATCGGTGCTGGTTTGCTCTTGTTGTCCTTTGTAAGCTGGTTGCTTGAACGCCGCCTAACTGCCAGAAATTAACGTGTCATGGAACTATTCATCCGTATTCTCGAAGTGATCTTCCCCGTTATCGCCGTGGTTGCGGTGGGTGTCTGGGCGGGTCGCAAGAACAAACCGGAAATGGCGGTCGCTAACCGCCTCAATATGGATTACTTCACGCCGGCGATGGTCTTTACCGTCATGGCAGGTGGTGACTTTCATATTCACGAATATGTCTGGCTGGCAGCTGCTGCCGCGATCTCGATTTTTGCCTGTGGTCTGATCGGATATCTAACCGCACGCGGCTTGCACGAGGCACCAAAGACGGTGGGTCTACCCATCATGATCAACAACAGCGGCAATCTCGGGATTCCGCTGGCCTTGCTAGCCTTTGGTAAAGACGGCATGGCTGCGGCCGTCGTGCTTTTTCTTGTGTCAAACACGATTCACTTCACGATTGGTCCATGGATTCTGGATCACAACGCCAGAATGCGAGACATCTGGAAGATCCCGATGATTCAGGCTGCCGTGCTGGGGCTCGTCTTTAATGTGATGGAGATTCACCTCTGGCAACCGTTGATGTTTGCGATCCGCATGCTGGGTGACATCTCCGTGCCGCTAATGCTCTTTGCGCTGGGCGTACGCCTGTGCGATGTGAAGTTTTCTGAAAGTACCGCCAGTCTGGTGGCTGCCGTAGTGCGGCCGGTCGCCGGTATGGGTACCGCCGCCTTAATTGGTTGGTCGCTTAATTTATCGGATTCATTTATTGCACAGCTGATATTGTTCGGCTCGTTACCGCCCGCTGTGCTTAACTATATGTTCGCTGAACGCTATAACCAGGAGCCGCACAAGGTGGCTTCGATCGTGATGATCGGCAACCTGGCGGGTTTGGTTTTTATTCCCATTGCCCTGCTGATCGTACTGCCGCGCTAGAACTCGCGATAACAGCTCAAAACTTGACGGTTTTTTCGCCCGCGTAGAGGCTGGCTACAGTTTCACGTTCGCGTACCAGATGGGTTTTGTCGCCATCGATCAGTATTTCTGCTGCGCGTGGACGTGTGTTGTAGTTCGAACTCATCACCATGCCGTAGGCGCCAGCCGATAAGACTGCCAGCAGATCGCCCTGCTGCAACGCCAGCGGGCGCGCCTGGCCAAGGAAGTCACCGGTTTCGCAGACTGGGCCAACGATATCGTAAGTGCGTGCTTCGCCGTTATGCGGTTTGACAGCCACGATGTCGTGCCACGCTTCGTAGAGCGCAGGACGGGCCAGATCGTTCATGGCAGCATCAACGATGGCGAAGTGTTTGTCTTCGCCGTGCTTCAGGTATTCCACTTTGGTGAGCAGAACGCCAGCATTGCCTACCAGGCGACGGCCCGGTTCCAGTAGGACGCGCAAGCCGCGTCCGGTTAAGCGGTCAAGCAATGGGCGCAGGTAGTCCGCAACCACCGGCTCAGTTTGTCCATCGTGATAGTAGATGCCCAGACCGCCACCTAGATCGATGTGATGCAGGTGAATGCCTTCGTTCTTTAATGTGTCGATCAACGGCAGGATACGTTCCAGCGCTTCTACAAATGGCGACGGATCGAGCAATTGCGAACCAATATGGCAATCAATACCGGTTACTTCAATGGCAGGCAGCGAAGCTGCATGACGATAGAGGGCTAAAGCATCGGTGATTGGGACGCCGAATTTGTTTTCTTTCAGGCCGGTCGAGATGTAAGGGTGCGTCTTGGCATCTACGTCAGGGTTAACGCGCAGGCTGATCGGGGCGCGTTTGCCAAGGCGAGTGGCTACTGCTGATAGCCGATCCAGTTCGCTAGCCGATTCCACGTTGAAACAGAGGATGCCGGCATTGAGTGCAGCAACCATTTCTGCTTCGGTTTTGCCTACGCCCGAGAAGACAACCTTCTGCGGGTTGCCACCGGCAGCGAGCACCCGTGACAGTTCGCCACCCGAGACAATGTCAAAACCAGAACCCAGTTGAGCAAACAGGCTAAGCACGCCGAGATTGCTATTGGCTTTAACAGCAAAACAGACCAGACCCTCTTTGCCAGCAGGGTGTGCCGCCAGCGTTTCGGCAAACGCGTTGTAGGCGTCGGTCAGTGCAGCACGTGAATACACATAGGCCGGGGTGCCAAAGGTATTGGCGATCGATTGCAGGCTGCAGCTTTCGAAGTGCAGTGTCTGCTCACGGTCATTCAAGTGACGGCTGTGGGGGAATTGGCGTTGCGACATAGTTAGGGCGTCTGGTGAAATCAGAAAGGATTGGTCAGCATGTCGGCGGGCGATGCTGTGCTTGGGTTGCGGAGTGCTTCCGCTGGGATAACCTGTTCTTCGGCCTGTTTTTTCTGGGCTTCTTCCGAACCAGCCGGAGGCCTGGCATTAGGCAGTTGATTAGGAGCCAGATATAGACCCCCTTTGATGCCACAGGCAGAAAGTAGGATCGCCGTCAGCAGGCCGCTGGCTAGGTGACGGTAACGATGGGAAATAGGCTGATTACGCATGGCGTGATGTTATCACGCAGGCGACTGACAACCCGTTAGAATGGCCGCTTGTGTAATTAGATCTCACATAGAAATCATGGACGAAAAAGAGTTTGCTGAATGTTGCCGGTTGGCCTTGGCGCGTATCGAGAATGCCGTGGAGCGTGCGGCAGATGAGGGCGCCGATGTGGACTTTGAAATGCAGAGTGGCATTCTGGAAATCGAATGTGCAGATGGCAGCAAGATCATCGTTAGCCCGCACATGATCGCCAAAGAGTTATGGGTTGCAGCTCGCTCAGGCGGCTTTCATTTTCGTCATGATGACAAATCGGGGTGGGTCGACACACGTACCGGCGAGACGCTGGATCAACGTCTGGTCGAGATCCTCAAACAACAAGGCCAGATTCAGCTGAATCTGGCCTAAGTCGTTCGTTACGACGCGTTGTCTTAGTCGACCGGCTTTGCACCTGAATCGGCGGGCTCGGGTTCAATCGATGCGGGCACGTTATCTTTAAAGAAGAACTCTTTGGCCGTGCCACCGCGGCGTGTGCTGGCAACATCCACTGAGACAACGCCTTCAGGCGCTGGCTGCGTGCCTTGCGGTACACCTTGCAGCGCAGTTTCCATCGTGCCAATCCAGATGGGCAGGGCAGCCTGGCCACCGGTTTCACCGTTGCCCAGATTGCGGGGTTGATCAAAGCCCATCCAGGCACAGCCAGCAATGGTGAGTTGGTAGCCGCAGAACCAAGCGTCAACGTGTTCATTGGTGGTGCCGGTCTTGCCCGCCAGATCGGTGCGTTTCAGTTGAGCAGAGGCCTTGGCCGCGGTACCGTAGATCGTCACGTCACGCAGCATGCTATCCATCACAAAAGCATTGCGTGCTTCGATGACGCGCGGTGCCGTATCGCCAGCAATAACCGGTTGGGCTTGCGCTAATACAGCACCCTTTTCATCACGGATTTCCTGGACGATGTACGGATTCACCAGGTAGCCCCCATTGGCAAACACGGTGTAGGCGCGTGCCATCTGCCATGGGGTAACCGAACCGGCACCTAGTGCCATCGTCAGATAGGGTGGGTGCTTCTCGGCATCAAAACCGAAGCGCGCGACATATTCCTGCGCATATTTAACGCCGGAAGCCTGCAGAATGCGGATCGACACCATGTTCTTGGATTTGGCCAGTGCGGTACGTAAGCGCATCGGGCCTTCGTACTTGCCATCGTAGTTTTTTGGTGTCCAGGCGCTAGAACCTGTTTCTGCTGAGCCAATCGTAATTGGGCTATCTTCCACAATGCTGGCCGGGGTAAAGCCTTTTTCCAGCGCTGCCGAGTAGATAAACGGCTTGAATGATGAGCCCGGCTGACGCCATGCCTGGGTGATGTGGTTGTACTTGTTCAGGGTGTAGTCAAAGCCACCAACCAGAGCGAGTACCGCACCATCTGTCGGCGACATCGCCACAAACCCTGCCTGAACTTCTGGCAGCTGGCTCAGTTGCCAGACGCCCTTATCATCCTTGATAACGCGCACTACAGCACCCGGACGCAGGCGTTTATTGGCAGGCGCTTTGTCGGTCATCATCGACTGGGCAATCTTGATCTGATCGCCCGTGAGAATCATCGGGTCGCCACCACGAACGGCGAGACGAATCTTCTGCGGGTCGAGCGCCAGAATGACTGCCGGTTTGAGCAGATCGGAATCCGGATAGTTCGAGAGCAGATCATCGACATCATCGTCTTCGTTCTTGAGCTTCGAAAGATCGACAAAACCCTCGGCACCACGGAAACCATGACGCTTATCGTAGGCCAGCACGGCATTGCGCATAGATTTATACGCAGCTTCCTGATCGGCTTTTTTGAGCGTGGTGATCACCGTGAGACCACGTGTATAGATATCCTGCGGGAACAGATCGTTCGTCATCTGCCGCGCCATCTCAGCCACGTAATCGGCATGGACAGCAAATTCGTTGGCATGACGTTTTACATTAAGCGGCTCGTTCAGCGCTGCTTCAAATTGTGCATCGGTCAGATAATTCAGATCATGCATGCGACGCAGCACGTACTGCTGGCGGATCTTGGCGCGCTTTGGATTAACCACCGGGTTGTAGGCCGAGGGCGCTTTAGGCAAGCCGGCCAGCATGGCCGCTTCGGCTGGCGTTAGCTGGCCAAGCGACTTGCCGTAGTAAATCTGTGCCGCAGAGGCAAAGCCATAGGAACGTTGGCCCAGATAGATCTGGTTGATATACAGCTCGAGGATCTGATCCTTGGTGAGGTTCTTTTCGATCTTTAGCGCCAGCAGCACTTCGTACAGCTTACGGGTAACGGTTTTTTCCGAAGACAGGAAGAAGTTACGCGCCACCTGCATGGTAATCGTAGATGCGCCTTGCTTCTTGCCGCCGGATACCAAGTTGGCGGCAGCCGCACGGGCGAAACCGAACACGTCGACGCCGGAGTGCTGATAGAAACGATCATCTTCGGCGGCCAGAATCGCTTGTTTCATGACGTCTGGCACCTGATTGATCTTAACAACCTGGCGCCGTTCTTCGCCGAATTCACCAATCAGCGCGCCGTCTGAGGTGTACACCCGTAATGGCACCTTCGGACGATAGTCCGTCAGCACATCCAGCGAGGGGAGCTGCGGGTAGGCGAAGGCGACCAGCACACCGCCTAGGCTAAAGCCGATGACGGTGAGAAGTGCCAGAGTGACCAGAAGTTTGTTGAACCAGCGCAAGATGATGATCCGTAAAGAATTTCCGTGATTATACGGGAGGGGCTTAAGACACGCTTAGCCCCCTCGCCGTCAGACCTTGCGGTAGACCTCGGCCCCTGTTTTAACGAACTCGATCGCTTTAGCTTCCATCCCCTTTTCTAGGGCTTCCGCTTCAGCAAAGCCCTGCTTAGCCGCATAGTCGCGCACATCCTGGGTGATCTTCATCGAGCAGAAGTGCGGGCCACACATCGAGCAGAAATGCGCAACCTTGGCTGATTCCTTGGGTAGGGTTTCGTCGTGGAATTCGCGTGCCTTGTCTGGATCCAGGCCGAGGTTGAACTGATCGTCCCAGCGGAATTCGTAGCGCGCCTTGGATAGCGCGTTGTCTCGAATCTGTGCGCCGGGGTGACCCTTGGCCAAATCGGCGGCATGCGCGGCCAGTTTGTAAGTGATGATACCTACTTTGACGTCGTCCTTATCGGGCAGACCCAGGTGTTCCTTCGGTGTGACGTAGCAGAGCATGGCTGTACCGTACCAACCGATCATGGCAGCGCCAATGCCGCTGGTGATGTGATCGTAACCCGGAGCGATGTCGGTAGTCAGCGGGCCTAGCGTATAGAACGGTGCTTCGTCACACCATTCAAGCTGCAGATCCATATTTTCTTTGATTAGCTGCATCGGCACGTGACCGGGGCCTTCGATCATCACTTGTACATCATGTTTCCAGGCGATCTGCGTCAGCTCACCCAGCGTTTTGAGTTCGCCGAGTTGTGCCTCATCGTTGGCATCGTAGATCGAGCCGGGGCGCAGGCCATCGCCCAATGAGAAGGCTACATCGTAGGCCTTCATGATTTCGCAGATCTCTTCGAAGTGTGTGTAGAGGAAGCTTTCCTTGTGATGCGCCAGACACCACTTGGCCATGATCGAGCCGCCACGGGAGACGATGCCGGTCATGCGGTTGGCGGTCATCGGGATGTAGCGCAGGAGCACACCCGCGTGAATGGTGAAGTAATCGACGCCCTGTTCGGCCTGTTCGATGAGCGTATCGCGAAACAGTTCCCAGGTAAGGTCTTCGGCTTTACCGTCGACTTTTTCCAGCGCCTGATAAATAGGCACTGTACCGATCGGCACGGGTGAGTTACGGATGATCCACTCACGCGTTTCGTGAATGTTTTTGCCGGTGGACAGATCCATTACGGTGTCACCGCCCCAGCGGATCGACCAGGTCATCTTGTCGACTTCTTCACTAATGGAAGAGCCGAGAGCCGAGTTGCCGATGTTGGCGTTGATCTTTACCAGGAAGTTACGACCGATGATCATCGGTTCGCTTTCCGGGTGGTTGATGTTGTTTGGAATGATGGCACGGCCACGGGCGATTTCATCACGCACAAACTCAGGCGTAATCACTGGCGGAATAGCGGCGCCATAGGCCTGACCGGGATGCTGACGACCGAGTAACTTGGCCAGACGATCACCTTGCGGCCCCGAGTTCTTCAGGTCGGCAAGATATTTTTCGCGTTGCATGTTTTCACGAATGGCGATGTATTCCATTTCCGGTGTGATGATGCCCTTACGCGCATAGTGCATCTGGCTGACATTAGCGCCAGCTTTGGCGCGGCGTGGCTTGCGATGCAGGCCGGGGAAGCGCAGTTCATCCAGCGCTTTGTCGCCGGCACGCTCGCGACCAAAGTCCGAGGTCAGGTCGTTCAACACTTCCGTGTCGCCTCGTTCTTCAATCCACTTCTGGCGCAGCGCTGGTAGGCCGGCACGAATGTCGATCTTGGCCGTAGGATCCGTATAGGGGCCTGAACAGTCATAGACGTAGATGGGTGGATTCTTTTCGCCACCCATGCCGGTCGGCGTGTCAGATTGTGAGATTTCGCGCATCGGCACCTGAATGTCCGGGCGCGAGCCTTCAACATAAATCTTGCGGGAATTAGGAAGCGGCGCAATAGCCAATTCATCAACGTGTGCCTGGTCGGCAATAAAGGGTTGCTTAGCGTTCATGGGGTGTCCTTATAAATTCTCTGTGAGGTTCTCTGCTGTTGCGTTATGAGGCAATGCACAAAGCATGGGCGTGGTGAACGGGCCCGTGCCCGGTTTGTGGTGTACGGCTAATTTGTAATTCATCGGCACGACGAATAGCTTGTTGCAGCCATCGATGTGCCAGCATCACGGCTTCGGGAATGTCGGCGCACTGCGGGATTAATGCGGTAATGGCAGCCGATAATGCGCAGCCGGTGCCGTGTGTGTGACGTGTGTCGAAACGTTCCGCACGCAACTCGATCATGCGATCGCCATCGTAGAGTAAATCGATGAGTTCGCCGCCGGGGAGATGCCCGCCCTTGAGCAGAATCCAGCGGTTCTCTTCTTGCTTGAGTAGCCTGTGCAAACGTTGGCAGGTACGCGTCATTTCCTTGGGCGTTTCCGGGCCACGCTCGTCGAGTAATGCACCGGCTTCAGGCAGATTGGGCGTGAGCACGCGCGCCAACGGCACCAGCGCGTCGCGTAACAAGCCGGTGGCTTCTTTATTCAGGAGATGATCCCCGCTCTTGGCAATCATCACCGGGTCGAGCACCAGGTTGTCCTGGCTGTGCTTGGCCAGCTTTTCCGCAACGACTTGTACGTTAGACGTCTGACCCAGCATGCCGGTTTTGACGGCACGGATTTCCACATCGGCGAGCAGCGTATCAAGCTGCGCACCGATAAATTCGGCACTGGGCAGTTGTACGGCGGTCACCCCTTGCGTGCTTTGTGCGGTAAGTCCGGCAACGACACCGCAGCCGTAAGCACCGAGCGCAGTAAAAGTTTTGATGTCGGCCAGCAGTCCGGCCCCACCGCTCGGGTCAATACCTGCAATCGATAAGACTTTGGGCGGGGCGCCTTTGAATAGACGACGCACGCTGGCCTGACCGTTATCACGATCATCCGGTGTGGCGACAGCAGTGAATAAATCCAGAATCATTCGTTTCCCTACGCCGGTATTAACCGGATCAGGTGCCAAGGGTCTCTCTCAGCCCAAACTGCGGGCACCCCTAACGAGCTAAAGGCCTGGTCAGTGAACTGACCGTGGAACAGACTGAAATTAAAGGAAAACCCCGTTTACCGCAAGTCAGACGAGTTTCGCAAATTCCGCATCGGCAGCAGCAATGGTCGCCGCAATGTCGGCCGGCGTATGCGTTGCACTCACGAAACCGGCTTCGAAGGCCGATGGGGCGAAGTAATGGCCTTCCCCGGGTACATCCAGCATGGCGTGGAAGAAGCGGTTAAAGCGGGTGCTATCGGCTTCCATCACTTCGGCATAGCTGGTCGGAGGCGCTTCGCGGAAGTACAAGCCGAACATGCCGCCGACAGACTGCGCTGAGAAGGCAATGCCGTGCTTGCGAGCAGCGGCCGTTAGGCCGTCAGTGAGTTGACGGGTACGTTCGGCTAACGATTCATAAAATCCAGGGGTGCGCAGCTTCTTCAATGTGGTGAGGCCCGCCGCAACGGCGACCGGATTGCCAGACAACGTACCCGCCTGATAGACCGGCCCTAGCGGTGCTAGGCAGGTCAGAATGTCTTTGCGACCACCAAAGGCCGCCAGGGGCATCCCGCCACCGACGATTTTACCGAGGGTGGTGAGATCAGGCGTAATGCCGTAGCGGCCTTGCACACCCTGCAGACCAACACGGAAGCCCGTCATGACTTCATCAAAAATCAGGACGGCGCCAACGCGTGTACAACCATCGCGCAGGGCCTGTAAAAATGCTTTGCCCGGGTCGACCAGATTCATGTTGCCGGCGATGGGCTCGACGATGACCGCAGCGAGCTTATCGGCATATTTCTCGACCGCTTCGTTGAATGCCACGATGTCGTTATAGGGCAGCACAAGCGTGTGCGCGGCTACGTCAGCTGGCACACCACCTGATGAGGGGTTGCCAAAGGTGAGCAAGCCGGAGCCGGCTTTGACCAGCAGACTGTCGGCGTGGCCGTGGTAGCACCCTTCGAATTTGATGATCAGGTCGCGGCCGGTAAAGCCACGTGCCAGGCGGATGGCGCTCATGGTGGCTTCGGTCCCTGAAGAGACCAGACGCACCATTTCCAGCGATGGCAGCATTTCGCAGAGCAGATCAGCCATCTCGACTTCTGCACCGGTGGGTGCGCCAAAAGTCAGGCCACGGGCGGCGGTGGTCTGCACGGCTTCCAACACATCCGGATCGGCATGGCCTAGGATCAGCGGGCCCCAGGAGCCCACGTAATCGATATACACCTTGCCGTCGGCATCGGTGACGCGCGGTCCTTTGCCCGAGGCGAAGAAACGTGGCGTACCGCCGACGCCACGGAAAGCGCGCACCGGTGAGTTCACGCCACCGGGAATGTGTCGTTGTGCGGCGGCAAAGAGTTCTTCGTTACGGCTGGTCATGATGAGTAATCGACTCGAGTTAAAGATAGTTGAAAATTTAGAGTAGAGCAGGTTCTGCCAGCAGTTGCTGGATACGATGCTTGATCTGTTCGGGGGTGTGTGGCGCTTCCGGGCTTCCGAAAAGTTCGGAAATCAGGGCAACGGCATCGACGAGGCCGCAGATCTCGGAGAGGTTGCGGTGGGTGATGCCGCCAATGCCGCAGATGGCGACATGAGACCCCAGCGCATCCCGGAAAGACTGAAGCTGATCAAGGTTAACCCTAAGTGCAGCCGGTTTGGTTGGCGAATCGAAGCAGGCACCAAAAGCGACATAGCTGGCACCATCGGCCAGGGCGGTTCGAGCCAGATTTAGGTTGTTATAACAGGAAGCGCCAATGATGCTATTGGCAGGCAGCAGGCGACGGGCGTCACGGATGCTGCCATCGTCTCCGCCCAAATGCACGCCGGCGGCACCGATGGCGATTGTTAGCACCACGTCATCGTTAATGATGAGTTGGGCATCGAAAGCCTGGCATAACTGGTTTAAGGTTCGGCCGCGCGTTAATTTGTCAGCCATCGTGCTGATCTTGTCACGGTATTGCACGAGCCGAACACCCGCCTCAAGGGCTGCGCGCACCTGTCCAACCAGTCGCTGGGTGTCAGCCTGGTCGGGGGTTATTGCGTAAAGCGTGCCGGGAAAGTTAAACACAGTGTTCAGGACAATCGGATAAATCGGGAAAGGCGTTGTCGATAATCATGACAACGTGATGACAGTTGGGTATTCGTTCGGTTAGGATGACTGTATTGTATCAATCCAATCAGTTACTTCTTGCTTAGGGTTTCGCCATGAGTGGTCAGTCTTTCAAGTCCTGGATGTGTCTGGGCTGTGGGTTTATTTACGACGAAGAAGCCGGCTTGCCAGAAGATGGCATTGCACCGGGCACGCTATGGGCCGATGTGCCCATGAATTGGGTCTGTCCGGAATGCGCGCTGCGTAAAGAGGACTTCGAGATGATCGAACTCTAATACGCGGCCAAAGGGAGCCTCCAGGTGACGATACAGACAATACTGGTGGTTGAACCCTCACCGATTGAGCGTGCTCAGCTTAGCAGCATGCTCACGGCAGCTGGTTATACGGTTACGGTAGCGGGCGATGGCGAAGAAGGTGTTGATATCGCCCGCCGCGAACGCCCCGACCTGATTCTGATGGAAGTAGTTATGCCGGGCCTGAATGGTTATCAGGCCACACGTGCGTTGACGCGTAGTGAAGATGAAAACCTTGCCCGTATTCCCGTCATCCTCGTTTCAGCTAAAGGGCAGGATACGGATAAGGTTTGGGGTTTGCGACAGGGCGCGATTGATTACCTGGTCAAACCAGTCGCCGAGCATGAATTGCTCACCCGCATCGCAGATATCTGATTAAAACCCGAAGCCGGCGCCTGCGCCCAGTAGGGTAGCAATCCCCAGAGCAGCAAACACAGCAGCAGCGATGCTGTGAACGAGTCGCATCGGTATCTTGTTAGCCAATTTGTCACCGATAAAAACCGCTGGGACATCGGCAATCAGCATGCCTAGCGTGGTGCCAACGACAACCAGCATCGGGTCTGCATAATGCGCAGC
>ERZ1034361.1157-NODE-1157-length-14712-cov-2.619406_pt1 | contig 14712 bp, 8 predicted proteins | sample MGYA00520617_ERZ1034361 | MGnify/ENA primary metagenome ERZ1034361 (study PRJEB33736, sample SAMEA104284507) | Azolla filiculoides | biome: Urban; feature: Water surface; material: Ditch water | place: Netherlands | collected 2015-10-28 | depth 0-0.1 m ... | reverse complement strand
ACGCGGGGTTTGCCGTGTACTTCGGCGCGCTGCTGGCACTGCTGGTCTACAACGCTTTGTTGTGGAGCAGCATTCGCGAGCGCATGTACTTTGACTACGTGCTGTTCGTAGCCGGTTTGGCGGTGGGGTTGGCTGGTTTCAATGGCCTGGGCATGGAGTACGTCTGGTCAGGCTGGCCATGGTTTGCCAATCTGGCGTTTCCGCTCGGTTTTGCCGTGTGTTCGATGGGCGTGGCGCAGTTCACACGCAGTTTCCTGTCATCCAAAACTGTGTCGCGCACCCTGGACCGGATGCTGTGGCTGGGCAGTGTGTTGTCGTTTGCGGTGATCCCGATCAGTGTCGGGCTGTCCTACATGTTCGGGGGCAAACTGCTCACCCTGGTAACCATATACACCACCAGCATGGCGGTGGTGGCCGGGGTGTACTGCCAGCACAAGCGGGTGGCATCGGCCCCGTTGTTTTTGATGGCTTGGACGCTGTTCATGCTGTTTGGCATTGCGTTTGCGCTGCGCAACTACGGGCTCATTCCGACCAATTTCGTCACGCTGCACGGCTTGCAGTTTGGGTCACTCATCGGGTTGTTGTTGCTCTCGTTCGCATTGGCCAATCGCATCCATACCGAGCGGCGTGCGAAAGAAGCGGCTCAGGCGGAGGTGCTTGCTGCCAAACAGGCCAGTATCGAGGCGCTGGAGCGCTCGGAACTGGCACTTGAAAGGCGGGTGGCTGACCGCACGGCTGAACTGGCTGCGGCCAATCAGAAATTGGCCGCCAGCGAGTGGCAGCAGCGGGAGTTGGCTCACCACGACGGACTGACAGGCTTGGCCAACCGATTGCTGCTGGCTGACAGGCTTGATCAGGCGCTGGCGAAGGCCCAGCGTGACAAGCGCCACTTTGCATTGCTGTACCTGGATTTGGACCGTTTCAAACCGGTGAATGACCAGCATGGACATGCGGTGGGTGACCAGTTGCTGAAAGAGGTTGCAGCGCGTTTGATGGATGCCGTTCGCCAGTCGGATACGGTGGCGCGCGTGGGCGGAGATGAGTTCGTCATCATCTTGCATGCCGTGGAATCTGATGCCGCTGCGCTGAGCGTGGCTAACGGCATACGGGCGTCCCTGGCACGGTCGTTTCACATTGATGGCCTGGAAGTCGGCATTGGTTGTTGTATCGGTGTGGCGGTGTACCCTGAACATGGTGCGGACGGTGCCACCTTGTCGCGCAGAGCCGACGAGGCGATGTACCAGGCCAAGACCCAAGGGCGCGACAAGGCTCTGCTTGCAGATGTCTGAGCGGTGTGTGGATCGTCAAAGGGCCAAACGGGAACGTGCCAAATAGGGTGTACGGGCGGTACATGTCATGGCACAAGACTGGACTGTGTGATGCAAAATGTGCAGCAGCCGTTTGCCCCTTAAACCGGTAGCCGGGTTCTGCAGTTGATCAGCCAAACTTCCTGCCATCCATGATGTGTCATGTCCGATAACGCGCCAATGTCATCTTCTGCCAACAGCTTGCCCCTTGGACCTGTGGCCAGTGGCGCATATGGCGATGACGCAGCCATGCACGTTTTTTTTCGCACCGTGGCGAATGAAAGCCGCAACGTCATTCTGGTGAAGGACTGGAACGGTCGGTTCATCTATGCGAACCAGGTGTTGGCAGACCTCTATGGCACGACGCCAGAGGCCTTGATTGGCAAGGACGACGGTGCCTTCAACCCCAACGCTGAGCAAGTGGCTTTCTACCTCAGCAACATTCAGGGCATCATGCGCCGCTTCGAGCCTGAAGTGGTTTACGAAGATTCGACGGATGTCGCTACGGGTCAAACGCGTCACTACCAGTCGTTCAAGAAGCCGCTGCGCGATCCGCAAGGCAATTTGCAGATCCTGGTCATTGCCAATGACATCACCGACGTTCGCAACGCCCAACAGCGGGCAGAAGCGAGCGAGCGGCAACTGCGCGATGTGCAAAACGTGATCGGCGAAGGCGTGTGGGATTGGACCCTGGCCACGGGCACTTTGCACCACAATGCCCGTTGGGCCGCCCTGCTGGGACTGGAAGCAGCCAACGGACCACGCCACTTTGACGACCTGACCCGATTGATTCACCCCGACGACGCCGAGGCACACTTGGCCGCGCTGGATGTCTGTCTGGCGCGGGGGCGCCCGTATCAGCATGAATACCGCGGGACGCGGCCCGATGGCAGCCAGATCTGGCTCCATGACCGGGGTGATGTGGTTGAACGCGACGACAACGGCGCTGCGCTGCGCATGGTTGGCAGTTTTTCGGACATCACCACACGCAAACAGGCCGAGCAGGCGCTGATTGACGAGCGCAAACGGGTGGAGCTGCTGAACGAGGAAATGGCACAAACGCTGCAAATGGTGCGCACCATGGCCAAGGACGCGACCGAAGCCAACCGTGCCAAAAGTGATTTTCTGGCCAACATGAGCCACGAAATCCGCACGCCCATGAATGGCATTCTGGGTATGTCGCATCTGCTGCTGGAAACGGAACTCGCGCCTGAGCAACGCGAGTTTGCGCAGGCCATCAAGTCCAGCGGCGAAGGACTCCTGGCCATCATCAACGACATCCTCGATTTCTCCAAAATCGAGGCGGGCATGCTTGAGTTGGAGTACATCGACTTTTGCCTGGACGATCTGCTGGCCGATGTGTCAGCACTGGTCAACGTGCGGGTGCGGGAAAAAGGACTGTCGTTCTTCCGCTATGTCGATGGCGTGGTGCCGCCGATGCTCAATGGCGCAGTGGTGCGCTTGCGGCAAGTGCTGCTGAATCTGGTGGCCAACGCGGTGAAGTTCACCAGCCGGGGGTCGGTCTCCATCACGGTCAGCAAGGTGGCCGAGTATCCGGGGGGGCTTCACCTGCGCTTTGAAGTGCAAGACACCGGCATCGGGATTTCGCTGGCTGATGCGGCCGACCTGTTCCAGCCATTCAAGCAGGTGGACGCTTCCACCAGCCGCAAATACGGTGGCACGGGGCTGGGCTTGTCCATCAGCAAGCGGCTGGTCACGCTCATGTCGGGGCAGATTGGTGTGACGAGCGCGCCCAACCAAGGGTCCACATTCTGGTTTGAAGTGCCCTTGCAGGTGGTGGACACGGTTGCCGGTGTGTTGGCACCCGCGCCTGCGGATGGATTGGCCGCATCGGTACCCACTGACGCACCCGTCACTGGCTTGACGCAACCGCTCCATGCCGCGTTGCCTGACGGCGCTGTCCCGTCATCTGCCCCGGTGCCACCCAGCCTGGCGGATCAGGTAAGTGATGGTGTGTTGACCTTGTTGCTGGTGGAGGACAACGCCATCAACCAGGAAGTGGCTGCAGGGCTGCTGCGTGGGGCGGGTTTTGTGGTTGATCTGGCTGAAAACGGCGACATTGCGGTGCGCCGTGTGCAGGAGACGGATTACGACCTGGTCTTCATGGACATGCAGATGCCCGTGATGGATGGCCTGCAGGCCACTGCGGCCATCCGCCAGATACCGGCCCTGGCCCATTTGCCGATTGTGGCCATGACCGCCAACGCCATGCAGCAGGACCGGGAGCGTTGCCTTGCGGCGGGCATGAACGATTTCGTGGCCAAGCCCATCGATCCGGATGAACTCTGGGCCGTTCTTTTGCGCTGGGTGCGTCCCCGGGGGCTGGACGGTGTCCCGCCCGCACCTGTCAGCGTCCTGCCGGTGGAGGCGGTTCCGCCCGGCGGGGCTGGTCTGCCCGCCACCGGCTTCGACGTCATCGGGGAGCTGGATGAAGCGGCGGGCTTGCGTTCCGTTGCCGGCAACCGTCCGCTCTGGCTCTCTTTGTTGCGCCGGTTTGCCGCGCGGTATGGACGCTGCGCACAGGACATTGGCGAGGCGCTGGACCGGGGCGACGCCGCCAGCGCCGAACGGTTGGCCCATACCGTCAAGGGGCTGGCGGGCACGCTGGGGGCAGGGCGCCTGCAGCATCTGGCACGCCAGCTGGAGGTGGCCATCCGGGAGCAGCCTGTCCATGCGATGGTGGCGGCGCCGCTGGACGCCTTTGAAATGGCGCTGGCTGGCCTGGTGGCGCAGATCGAGTCCCAGCTGGGGCCGGTTGACGAGGCGCCTGCCTCCGGGACGAGCGCGCTGGAACGCCCCCTGGACGAAGTCTGCGGAGAGATTCTCGGGCTGCTCGAAGCGTCCAACTCGGCGGCCCAGCACCTGTTTGCAAAGGCCGGGGTCCAGTTGCGGGCGGCTTTTCCGGCCCATTACGAGGCCATCGCCCAGGCCATTGACGACTTCGACTTCGATATTGCCGGCCAGCGGCTCAGCGCGGCCTGCAAGGCGCGCGGCATCCGCCTGCCACCGCCGGCGTGACGCGGGCTGGGATAATTCCTCCCATGCCCAGCACCCCCAACGACACCTCCCGCAGCCTCTGGCGCCTCTCGGTAGCCCCGATGATGGCCTGGACCGACAAGCATTGCCGCTACTTCCATCGCCTGATCACCCGCAACGCCTTGCTCTACACCGAGATGGTCAGCACCGGCGCGCTGCTCCATGGCGACCTGCGGCGGCACCTGCGCTTCAACGCCGAAGAGCACCCCGTGGCCCTGCAACTGGGCGGCAGCGACGCCGCCGATTTGGCCCACGCGGCCAAGTTGGGGCAGGAGTGGGGTTACGACGAGATCAACCTCAACTGCGGCTGCCCTAGCGTGCGCGTGCAGCGCGGCGCGTTTGGCGCCTGCCTGATGAACGAGCCCGCGCTGGTGGCCGATGGCGTCAAGGCCATGCTGGATGCGGTGAACATCCCCGTGACGGTCAAGCACCGCATCGGCATCGACCGCATCGAGCGCTACGACTTCGTGCGCGACTTCGTCGGGCAGGTGAGCGAGGCCGGCTGCAAGGTCTTCATCGTCCACGCGCGCAATGCCTGGCTGGACGGCCTGAGCCCGAAGGAAAACCGCGACATTCCGCCGCTGCGCTATGAACTGGCGTACCAGCTCAAGCGCGACTTCCCCGCGTTGACCATCAGCGTCAACGGCGGCATCACCACCAACGCACAGATCGCCCAGCACCTGCAACAGGTGGACGGCGTGATGGTCGGCCGCGAGGCGTATCACAACCCCTGGCTGATGGCCGAATGGGACGCGCTGTTTTACGGTGCGGCCCCCAGCACGCTCACGCGCGACGCCGTGGAGGCGCAGATGGTCGCCTACATGGAGCGTGAAGCCGCCGAGGACGGCACGCCCTGGTCGGCGATTGCCCGCCACATGCTGGGTCTGCGCCACGGGCTGCGCGGCGCGCGACGCTGGCGCCAGATCTGGAGCGACCACCACCTCAAGCCTCTGCCGGCGCGGGAAGTGTGGGCGATGGCGCGGGACGCCGTCCGGGATGAGGGCTGAAACTTTTTCCTGTAAAAATCTGAATCAAATCAGTGCCTGCCCATTGTGGATTGGTCATTGTTTGCTATTGATTCGGGACTTTTATAGCCTGAGGCACTTTCGCCGACAATCCCCCGTCCTGTCATTCCTCAACGAGAAACCATCTTCCATGAATTTCATCCTTCGCTCCACCCTGGTTGCCGCCCTGGCCGCCCTGGCCGCCTTGTCTCTTGCCCCGACGCTGGCATCTGCCCAGAACGCCGTCACTGCGGCGGCCGCCAAGGAAGCGGGCGCCGTGGTCACCGCCACCGGGCTGGTGTACCGCTCGCTCAAGGACGGCACAGGCGCCAGCCCCAAGGCCAGCGACCGGGTCAAGGTGCATTACCGCGGCACTTTCCCGGATGGCAAGGAGTTCGACAGCTCCTACAAGCGCAACGACGCCATCGAGTTCCCGTTGAACGGCGTCATTCCCTGCTGGACGGAAGGCGTGCAGCGCATGAAGGTGGGCGGCAAGGCCAAGCTGACCTGCCCGTCGGCCATTGCCTACGGCGAGCGCGGCGCTGGCGGTGTCATTCCGCCCAACGCCACGCTGCTGTTTGAAGTGGAATTGCTGGCCATCAACGGCAAGTAAGCCGGGCCGGCCCGCCTGTACAGGCGGTGACGAATGAAACAAGGCCTTTCCCAGCGTGGAATGGTCCTTGTTCGCTATATATTCAGGACTTTTTCCGGCGGCGGCCTCCCCCGGCCGCTGCACTGCAAGTCATGGGGCAGGCTGCACCGTTGCCTTGATTTGTCATCCTGTGGCTGAACGTTCCCGCGCCGGACCTTGGCCGATGCCGATCGATCCCTTGTGTGCTCCCGCGCACAGTGGGTCGGTGACTTCAAGTTCCGGGTCAGGGCGACCCACGGTAAGCCCGGGTTTCGCGGTTGGCTCGGCGCAGGTTGGACGACAGGCGGCGCGTGATGCCATGCAGAAGGCTGATCTTGAGGTCGGGGCGTTCCTGGTCCAGCCGGTTGAACAGCGCGAGGTCCATGACACGGCAGACGACCGGCTCCAGTGCGATCACGTCGGCAGAGCGGGGCGCGCGGTCGATGATGGCCATCTCGCCGAAGCTCATGCCGGCCGTCAGCACCTCCAGCCGGTTGCCCGCCTGGTTGCCGCTGCGGGCCTGCTGCACTTCGACACTGCCGGCGACCAGAAGATAGAGCGCATCGCCTGCACCGCCGGTCCGCACAATGGCCTCCCCAGCGCCATAGTGGGCCGCTCTCAGCCGCTGATCGAGCCAGGCAATGTCGGCGTCGGCCAGACCTTCAAGCAATTCGCACTGCGCCAGCGACAGGGCTGGCCTCTCCTGCCAATGGGCGCCCATCACGTGCGCAAGCAGGCGGTTCTCGCACTCTTCCAGGGCAAAGTCGTCATTGGCGAACAGCGTTTCTGTCTTCAAGCCGCAGTGCAGCAGGCGGGTGGCGAGTTTGCCGACGTGGCACAGCAGCAGCCCGATGCCGCGTTCCGTCAGCACGGACTGCAGATCGGCGATCAATTGCAGGCTGACCGCATCCGCGGTGATGACGTTGCGCAGGTTGAGTATGAAGTACGCGCAGGTGCCACTTTGCAACTCGATCGCCCGGAGGATGGGCTCCACCGTGGAAAACACCAGTTCGCCCTGCAATTCGAGCATGCGGATGCGCACCCCCTCCCGTTGCAGGACCTCCCGCTGCAGGGGCGGGCGACGCTGGCGTGATCCCACCTGGGTGTTGTCGTAGCTGAGGCGCAAGGCGGGCGGTGGCGCCGTGCCGTTGTGGAACAGGTGCAGGGCAAGGTCTTTCGAGAGGTCGGCGCAGACCTGGATGCCGCGTGTGCTGTTGCCCTGGGCGTCCAGCGGAGGCGAGAACACCCCGATGCCCAGTTGCCCGGGCAGCGTGGCCAGGATGCCGCCGCCCACGCCGCTCTTGGCGGGGAGGCCGACCTGGTAGAGCCACTCTCCCGAATAGTCGTACATGCCGCAACTGGTCATCAGCGAGAGGATGTGCGCGACGTTGTCTGGTGCAATCGCCTGTTGCCGGGTGATCGGGTTGATGCCCTGGTTGGCCAGCGTGGCGCCCATCACGGCCAGATCCCGGCAGGTGACCTGGATGGCACATTGCTGGAAATAGGTCTCCAGAATGTCGGTCGGCTCCTCGTCAATGATGTTGAAATTGCGCAGCATCCAGCCGATGGCGCGGTTGCGGTGACCGGTGCTGCTCTCCGAGCGGTACACGTCCTGGTCAATCTCCAGTGGCCTGCCGGCGCAGCCGGACAGGTAGGCCAGGACCCGCGCGATGCGGGACTTGCCGCCCCGTGCCAGCACCTGCCCCGTGGTGGCGATGGCGCCGGCGTTGATCATCGGATTGAACGGGCGGCCACTGCCGGCCTGGAGGCTGATCGCGTTGAAGGCGTCGCCCGAGGGCTCGACACCGATGCGTGACCGCACATGCGCCTCACCGCAGTCTTCCAGCGCCAGGCCATAGACCAGCGCCTTGGAGATCGACTGGATGGTGAAGGCCTGCCGGGTATCGCCGATTTCGTAGAGATGGCCGTCGCGCGTGGCCAGGCAGATGCCGAACCAGTGCGGGTCGGCCTTGGTCAGCTCGGGGATGTAGTCCGCGACTGCGCCCTCTTGGCAGGGCAGGTAGCGGGCATGCAGCGTTTGCAGGTAACGCGCGATCGGGGTGATGCTATCCGCAGGTGAACGGGGGGCTGTGCGCAATTGGAACCTCGGGAAATGCAATGGACGCAAGGGTTCAAGCAATTAGCATTCCAGAGCCGCTGAGCCGAAAGGGGGGCGTACAGAGCCTGGGTGCCTCAGAGGCCGGGGTGTGATGCACCAAAATCACGCCTGCCTCATCGTTTTCCCGACCCCGGACCTGCCGACCTGCCCGTTGCACGGCATCACCGGCCATACTTCCCGGCGAAGAACCCAGCAGCAATGGAGCCCCCACGATGGATGATCTCTCCCAGGCCCTGAATCCGGACCCCCTGCAGCCCCGTGCGGAAGGTCTCCTGTCCCGCATCGGCAACCAACTCAAGGCCCGATTTGGCTCCGGCGCCGCGCCCGCGTCTGTGGATGCAGACCCCCCGACCCGCTTGAACCCCCTGCTGCAGGCGTTTGCCGACAAGGTTGCCACCGCCCAGGACGCGGTGGGCCACATCCGCAGTGGCGACCACGTGTTTGTCGGCACCGCCTGCGCCACGCCCCGGTCACTGGTGGCGGCCCTGGAGGCGCTGCCCCGTCGTCCGGCGGATGTGGAACTGGTGCACTTCATCACCGATTACGCCGTGCCGCACGATGCCGATGGCCGCGCCACCACGCACTACCGGCACCGCACCTTCTTCGTTGGCACCGACATCCGCGCCGCCGTGACACAGGGCCTGGCGGAGTACGTGCCGATGTCGATTGCGCGTGTCCCCGGACTGATGGCCATCGGGCGCATCCCGGTGGACGTGGCGCTGATCCAGGTGTCGCTGCCCGACGAGTTTGGCTACGTCAGCCTGGGGGTTTCGGTGGATGTCATTCCTGCGGCAGTGGCCCGGGCCAGGACCGTGATCGCGGAGGTCAACCCGGCCATGCCGCGCTCCATGGGGGACTCCACCCTGCACATCAGCCAGATCCACCACCTGGTGCCGGTCGATACGCCCGTGATCGAGTACGTGCATCCGGCGGTGCCCGGGCCGGCGATGGAGCAGATTGCCCGCTACATCGGCGGCATCATCGAAGACGGCTCCACGCTGCAGATCGGCCTGGGGCGCGTCACCAACGAGGCCTTGAAGTACCTCGTGGACCGCCAGGACATCGGCATCCATTCCGACGTCATCACCGACGCGATCATCCCGCTGCTGGAGCGGGGCATCCTCACCGGGCAGCGCAAAACCCACCAGCCTCGCAAGATCGTCACCAGCTTTGCCATGGGCTCCCGGCGGCTGTACGACCTGATCGACCGCAATCCGCTGTTCTCATTCCAGCCGATCGAGGCTGTGTGCAATCCGGCCACCATCGCCGCGCAGCACAAGATGGTGTCGGTGACGCAGGCCTTTGCGGTGGATCTGACCGGCCAGGTCTGCGCTGATGAGTTCAACGGGGTCTTTTATGGCGGCATTGCCGCGCAGGGCGAATTCCTGGAGGGCGCGTCCCGCTCCGAGGGCGGCAAGCCCATCATCTGTCTGGCGTCCACCGAGGACGACGGCGTCACCTCGCGCATCCGCCCCGTGCTGCTGCCGGGCGAAGGCGTCACCGTGCCGCGCACCGACGTGCATTACGTCATCACCGAGTTCGGCATCGCCTACCTGTTTGGCAAATCCATCCGTGAGCGCGCGGTGGCCTTGATCGAGGTGGCCAACCCGAAGTTTCGCGTGGCGCTGTTCGAGCAGGCGCAGGCGCTGGGCTATGTGCCCGCCGACCAGACCCTGAAGAACATGCGCGCCTACCCCGTCGAAGAAGAACTGACCGTGACGCTGAAGGACCAGCGCCAGGTGCTGGTGCGCCCGTCCGCCTCGTCCGATGGCGACGCGATCCGCACGCTGTTTCACAGCCTGTCGGACCGCGATGTGTACACACGATTTTTCCGCAAGGTGCGCGGTCTCTCCAGCAAGGAAGTGCAGCGGCTGTGCAACGTCAATTTCGAGAACGAGGTGGCTTTTGTGGCGGTCACCGGCACCCGCGAGAACCCGCACATCGTGGCCCAGTCGTGCTACTTCATTGACCCGTCCACCAACATCGCGGAGACCGCCTTCATGGTCCACCCGGACTGGCAGGGCTCGGGGCTGGGGACGGCCCTGCAGAAGCGGATGATGGAGCACGCGATGGCGCGCGGGGTGCGCGGATTTATCGCTGAAATCCTCAGCAGCAACCCCAACATGATTCGCCTGGCACGCAGTGCCGCGTCGAACGTCACCATCGAGAAAACCAGCGAGACGGTTCGCGTCACGGTGCTGTTTTGACCCCATTTACCCGCCCATTCCCTGGCCGGGCTGACCCGGCATGACCGCGCGCCATCTGCTGGCGCACCACCCGGCGCTGGCCGGGACGAGCAACGCGCTGGCCAGCCTGGCACTGGTGCTGACGCTGGGGCTGCTGGCCTATGCGCCGCTGGGTGTCCAGGCGGTGCAGCTGGGCATTGCGGCCTCGTTTGCGACGGTGATTGCGGCCGGCGTAGCCTACGCCCTGCGAAGCCAGGTGGCGGTGCCCACCGGCGGGCCGAGTTCGGCCACCGCGCTGATCCTGGCCGGGCTGGTGGCGCAACTGGTCCAGGACCCGGCCCTGCAGGTGTCCGACCCGGCGGGGCTGGTGGCACTGGCGGCCGTTGTCGCCAGCAGCGTCGTGCTGATGGGCGTGCTGCAGATGCTGCTGGGCCTGCTCGGGCTGGGGCGTCTGGCCCGGTTTGTGCCGCAGCCGGTGCTGGCAGGGTTCATGAACGGCGTGGCCCTGCTGATCCTGGCGGCCCAGCTGCCGCCGCTGCTGGGCTTGCCGGCTGTACTGGGCGACGCCGCCGTATGGTCACAGGTGCAGCCGGCCACGCTGCTGCTGGGGCTGGCCACGGCGGGTGTCCTCTGGCTGGTCCAATGGAAGGCGCCCCGCCTGCCCGCGACGCTGATCGCCCTGGCGGCGGGCCTGCTGCTGCACGCGGCGCTGTCCGTGACGATGCCGGGCACTTCGACGGGGCCGGCGGTCGGCCCGTTGCCGCAAGGCTGGGTGCAGCCCGACGTGCTGCTCGCGCTGGCCGGGCCACAGGCCTTTGAGCTGCTGCAGCGCCACGCGGGCGCCGTGTGCCTGACGGCCGCGGTGCTGGCGGTGATCGGCTCGCTGGAGTCGCTGCTGACCGGGGTGGTGATCGACCAGCTGACCCACACCCGGCACGACGGGCGCCAGGAGCTGCTGGCGCTGGGGCTGGCCAACCTGGTGGGGGGCTTGTTTGGCGCGCTGCCGATGGTGCTGCTGCGCACGCGTGCGGTGCCGCTGATCGACGCTGGCGCGACCGGACGGGGCCCGGTGCTGGTGGCCGCCGGCGCCTTTGCGCTGCTCTTCGCTTTTGGCGGGCCGCTGATCGCGCAACTGCCCAAGACTGTACTGGCCGGCATCATGGTGACCATTGCTGTGGCGCTGGTGGACCGCTGGACGCACCAGTTGCTGCGCCAGTTCCGGGCGGGCGAGCGTTCGTCCGAGGTCTGGCTCAGCCTGGTGGTGGTGGCGGTGGTCTGCGCCGTCACGGTGCGCTGGGGCTTTGTTGCCGGGGTGGGCGCGGGCGTGCTGCTGTCGATGGTGGTCTTCATCCGCAGCATGAACCGGTCGTTGCTGCGCCTGCGCTGCAGCGCAGCCGACCAGCCCTCCCGGCGGGTGTATGGCGCCGCGCAGGAGGCCCTGCTGGCGCAGCAGCGCCAGCGCGTGACCTTGCTGGAGCTGGAGGGCGCACTGTTCTTTGGCAGCGCGGAGCGGCTCGCTGCCGAAGCCCGGAAGCTGCCGCCCGATGGCACGGCGCTGGTGCTGGACCTGCGCCGCATCAACACCATCGACGAGACCGGCGCGGTGCTGCTGCAGGATCTTTCCCGGCAACTGGCGCGCCGCGGCGTCCAGGTGCTGCTGGCCGGCGTGAGCCCGCATAACGCCCACGGGCAACGCCTGCGCGCCTTTGGCTGCTTTCGCGAGAGCCCGCGCGACGACTGGTTTGGCGACGCCGACAGCGCCGTCGAGGCAGCCGAGCAATGCCTTCTGGCCGAGGCCGGCATGACCGTTGCGCAGACGGCCGTGCCGCTGGCGGCTACCGCGCTGCTGCGGGGTCTGGCGCCAGACCAGCTCGCCCGTGTAATGGACACGATGCCGGCGCAGAACCTGGCTGCGGGCGCGTATCTTTTCTGGCAAGGCGATCCGGGCGACCGGGTCTACGTGCTGACGCAGGGGTCGATCTCCATCGTCGGCAGCCACACCGGGCAGCGCCAGCGGTACATCAGTTTCTCACCCGGTGTCATGCTCGGCGAGATGGCCATGCTGGACGGCGGCCGCCGCTCGGCGGATGCGGTGGCCGACACGGATGCCGTGGTGCACGCCCTGACCCGGACCCAGTTCGACGCGCTGTGTGACCTCGACCCCGCCCTGGGCGGGCTCCTGTTGCGCAACATTGCCCTGCATCTCTCAGAGCGTCTGCGCGCGGCAGCCTGAGGCGTTATTTCAAAATAAATAGCGAACTATGACCAGTTGACGCTGGGAAGTGGTCGGTTTGATCTGAAAAACTGATGGCGGCTGCGGCGCAGCCTGCGCGCCCGCTCAAACCGGTGCGCGTGGGCGCACCCGGGTCGCCAGCCACAGCCCCGCGCCGATGGAGACGATGGCGGCACCCGTCCAGAGGTCGAGTGGTTCCCCCAGCAGCACGGCGCCCAGCAGGGCCGCCGTGACCGGATTGAGTGCCCAAAAGACGGTCACGCGCGTGGGCGACTCGTGCTTGAGTGCATACAGCCATGCGAAGTAGCCCGCGCCGCTGGACACGCCAATGAACGCCACCACGCCCCAGGCCGCCGGCCCCAGCGCGACCACACGGCTGGCGCCACCTTCGAGCAGGGCCAGTGGGGCCAGGAACAGCACCGAGGCGCCCATGGCAAAGGCCGACACCGGCACGGTCGGGTAGCGCTGCAAGTAGGGGCGGTAGCGCACGCTGCACAGTGCGCCCACCCCGGCGCTGGCCAGCACGGCCCCTTCGCCCCACCAGTGCCCGATGTGCGGCGCCCCCAGCTTGGGGACCAGCGACAAGCCCACGCCGGCAATCGACAGCAGCACGCCCGCAGCCAGGGCTGGTGTGATCCTTTCGCGGCCGAGTGCCGCCGACAGCAGCAGCGTGAGCAGCGGAAAGAGGCTGAAGATCAGCGCCGCCTTTGCCGCGCCCACATGCTGCAGGCCGACATTCAGCAACGCAATCAGCACCGCAAACTGGCCGATTCCCAGCGCAGCCATTGCAGCGAGGTCTTTTGCTCCTGAAGGCGTAGCAAACAATGACCTTTTCACGCTGGGTTGGGCCATGAATGTTCTAAAAATGCCGATGGCGAAGGGCGCCAGGCACAAAAAGCCGATGCTGTAGCGCAACAAGGCCAGCGTGAGCGGTGGCACGTCCTGTACGACGCCGCGGGTGGCCACAATTGCCGCGCCCACTTGTACGCCTGTGGCGGCGGCCGCCAGCAGGGCGCGGCTCACAGCCGCAGTTCCCAGTGCTCGCCGACCAGGTCGTGGCCGTAGCCGCGGTAGGGCTCGCTTCGTACCAGGGTGAAGCCGCGCCGGGCATAGATGGCGCGCGCGGCCAGCAGGTTGGCATTGGTCCAGAGCACCATCTTGCGGTAGCCCTTTGCGCGCGCAAAGGCCAGGCAGGCGTCCGTCAGTCGGGCCCCAGGCCCAGCCCGCGCGCACCGGGTGTGAGAATCAGCATGCGCAGTTGCGCCACGGTTTTCGACTTGCGCACCACGAAGGCCGAGCCGACGCGCTCGCCGTTGCGTTCAGCGATCCAGGCGCTGTCCCATGCCGGATCGAAGCGGCGCAGCACTTGGGCAGCGATGTCTGCGACCAGCGCTTCGAAGTCGCTGTTCCAGCCGTACTCCCGCGCGTAAATCTCGCCATGCTGCTGCACCACCCAGCCCATGTCGCCGGGCTGCAGGCCGCGCAAGACGACGTCCGTCGGGGAGGTGGGTGCCACCATGGCCGGGTGCTGCGCGGTACCGCGTCAGAGCGACATGCCGCCCGAGACTTCGATCACCGTGCCGTTGATGTAACTGGCTTCGTCGCTGGCCAGGAAGGCGTAGACGTTGGCGATTTCTTCGGGCTTGCCCAGGCGTTTGAGCGGCACCTTGGCTTCGAGGTCCTTCAGTACCTTTTCGGGCATGGCCGCCACCATGGGGGTGGTGATGAAGCCGGGCGCCACGGCATTGACGCGCACGCCCTTGGGGCCGAGTTCACGGCTCCAGGTCTTGGTAAACCCGATCACGCCGAACTTGGTGGCCGCGTAATTGGTCTGACCGAAGTTGCCATACAGGCCGACGACGGACGAGGCGTTGAGGATCACGCCGTTGCCTTGCGCCACCATGGTGTCGGCCACGGCCTGCGAGCAATGGAACACGCCGCGCAGGTTGACATCGATCACGCGGTCGAATTGCTCCAGCGTCATTTTCTGCAGGCGTGCATCCTGGGTGATGCCGGCGTTGTTGACGAGCACGTCGATGCGGCCAAACTGTTCTTTCACGCGGGTGACGACGGCGTCCACCGCTTCGCGGTTTGTCACGTCCATCACCAGCCCCAGTGCGTTTGCGCCCAGCGCCTGGCACTGGGCCACGGCCTCGTCCACCCCGGCCTGCCTGA
>ERZ1034361.1156-NODE-1156-length-14719-cov-3.517279_pt1 | contig 14719 bp, 7 predicted proteins | sample MGYA00520617_ERZ1034361 | MGnify/ENA primary metagenome ERZ1034361 (study PRJEB33736, sample SAMEA104284507) | Azolla filiculoides | biome: Urban; feature: Water surface; material: Ditch water | place: Netherlands | collected 2015-10-28 | depth 0-0.1 m ... | reverse complement strand
TGGTAATATCCTTATCGCCCATGTTTGCTACCCAAAGCTTTGTTTTGTTACTGTCACAACGAACTGCAACACAATATTCAACACCTGGGCGAATATAAACTGGGCTACGGAAGGAGAACTTGGTTGCAACTAGACCAGTTGTACTAACATTAATGTTATATCCAGGAGTTACGCACTGTGCGAACGGAAGAATGTTTGGACCAGGATAACCATTAACAACATCGCGCATTTCAACAATTACTGGAATATTAGCATCAGTTGTATGGAAGAATAGGTCGACAGAGGTAATGAAACATCCACCATCGTCCTGAACAGAGAATGTCTGTGCTAGTGGATCATCAAACCAACGATTTGTAGCAACAGTTTCTTGTGTTGATACGATTGTTGCGGAGGTCTGTCTGGTTTCAGTTGTTTGATAATATGTGGTAGCTTCTGAAACAGGAACGGTGATTACTTGTCCATTACGAACAGATGTAATAGTTGTTTGTTTCTGTTCAAGCTTACCTTGTGCAGAATAAACAGCTTTACTCCAAGTGGATGAACTATTTGTATCAGCGGATGCAGTATCACTAACAATGAAATCAATGTTTCCACATTTAAATGTCTTGTCGGTTAGATATGCAACGATCCACAAATTACCAACGCTGTTTGTTGTCGCAGCATCAAGACGGATGGATTCTACAACAGCAGATGCACCAGAGATTGTTCCAGAGATATTGGTATTTAAAAGTGCATATGTTGCAATACTGGTTGTCAAAGTTTGAGTGCTGACACCTTGAGCGCGGAAGTTTGCAAGTTTTAGAACAGTCTTTAAAACGCCGTTAATTTCTTCTTTATCAACTGCAACACATACACAGGTTAGTCCAGATGTAAATTGAACAACATCACCGCGGTCCCAGTAAAACTGATTACCGTACCACATATCTTCACGAGCGTATCCACCAGTGTTGATAATATCGGTATCTTCGTATCCTTTAAAGGTACCAACACGATTTGTTTCTTTTAGAACAACTGTAAGAATGGAAGCAGTGTTTGTAAATTGTTTTTTATCAATATTCAAGAATAGATTGGTTGCAGGTTTCATTCCCTTAGCTTGAACAAGAACTGGTCTTGGGCGCATAAACGGAATAAATGTGCTGTTAATAATCTTTGTTTCTCTACCAGTCTCGTCCCAGTTTTCAGCAACATATGAATTGGTGCCTTTACGCTGCGCGCCAACGTTCCAACCATAAACATCTGTATGGGTGGTTTCAACTAGATAATTGCTGAAATAATTGGTATATTGAATGTTTTCACGACGAAGAATACCGTTCCACCAACCAGACCATGCTGCGGCCGCATTCCAGTCAGCTACAGAGTGATATGCAGATGATTCTGTAAATTGTGATGTTGTCTGACTTTGAAGTGTCCAGCGTGTACTATTGTATCCACCAACGGTACCAACTAGGGTACGACCAGTTTCTTGCCACGCACCCCACTGAGTACCTAGAATACCCGCTTTTGAAGCAAGACTTTGAATGGTATTAAAACTTCCTTCTTTACGAATTTGAATGTCTGGAAGTTGCTGAGTATCGATCCAATTGTCTTCACTTGGGAATAATGTGGTTACACCCTTGAAGCCATACACTGCAAACGGATTAATCAATTCAGCTTTACTAGCAAGCAACTGGGTGACAAGTGGAGTGGTTGTGTAAGGAAGAGTTACCAAATCGCCTGTCACGGTGTATCCCTGTGAACCACGGGACGCTGGCTTTGCTTCGTACATCTTAATGTTATTAGGTACGAAGAATGGGCGTAATTCTTGAGCAACAGGATCAATGCTGTTTGAGTAGTCTGGGTGGTCGACGAAACCATTTTCATGACGCTCAAATGCATCTGTCAAGAAACCATTTTTATAACGATCCTGTCCAAATGCATCGGTGATTTTCTGTTCCTGAGTTTTCTTTTCAAGTAATGAAAGAGCGGTGTAATACTCAACATCTTTTAGGCGAGTATCAATCGCACCAATGTCTTTCATGGTATAGCGTTTGGTGAACTTTTGTTCAATCTGCACCATGTTAATGTTAGCACAGAAAGGAGCATAGTTGATTTCAGCAATGACAATGCTATTTTCTGGTACATTAGTAGGAAGTCTTGGGCTAACAGCGGCATCACCAGTGATAACTTCGTATTTGCTGTCTGAACGAACAACCACTAAATCACGGCGACCCAAGTAATATGAAATATCACATGAGAAGAACTGTTGGCTAGAAATTGGCTCAGGAATAGACTTACCTGTACCTGTCCATGAACCATCATCAGCAACACGAGGGCGGAAGTCAAGTACGTCAGCCATACCATTTGGAATCATGCGGTACGGTACGTTACGGTATGAATCAACCGAGAAATAATCCCCGTTAGAATGTTCAAAATATTCAAAAGTAACTTGAATCGGACGATCAATGATAACACCAGAATTCTTGATTAACTTACCGATACCGTAGTATTCAGCAGTAATACCAGAATCAACGGTGAATGAACCAGTAACATCAATGGATCCAGCGGAAACAAATGGCACAACAGCGGTTGGAGTAGCAACATCAAATGATGTACCTGATCCGTTCTTTTTAACACTAACAACACGCTGAATATCAGCTTCGGTTAATGCAAGAGCGGATCCCTTAACAGAGTTATAGGTTGTAAATTCAACAGTTTTAACTTTTAGGAGCTTAGTCTTTTCAATTGCAGCATTGTTTGCTTTGGAAATGTATGCAATGATATTAACAGCGCGACCGTCACCGATTGCGGTTGTCAAGCTGACAGTTTTATTTCCACTTGAAAGCACTATTGCAGATGGAGTGTAATGGACACCTGTTAAAGTATCAATAACGACATAATTTGATGAACCTGCACCAAATTGGTCAAATGATCCACCAGAAAGAGAAACCGTAACCGCGGTGCCAGATGTGGTACCATCAATCACTCTGCGAGTGACATACGAAGTATCAAAGGTTGATGATGGATGCAATGTGCCAACGAATCCGACTGGAAGTGGAACGATTGGAGCAACTGTACCTTGGATGCGATTAATCAAACGATAAACGATTTGACCAGTCTGAGTAGGACCAGAAGTTGCAAGAGTGATTGAATTTGCATCATTCACCATAGCAATACCAGAGACATGGGTACCGACCTTAATTCCATCGCCCTCTGATAAATCAGTGAAAAGTGTACCAAAACCAGTTAATGCGGTTGTTGCAGTGTTACCAGTTCCTTGAAGTGGTTCTAGTGTATATACGCCAGTTGCATTAAATGACGCACCAACGAACTTCTTAAATCCATCGCTATAGCGTGATTTATCACGAGTATGCGCGCCGTAGGTAACTGTGCCATCAAACTTTACATCAAATACATATAACTTATACTGTGAATTGCCAATTGGCTCAATATTACGCACACGACATGAACCAACATCGGTATCATTTGCATTCTTAATAGTTAATTCTTCAAGAGCAGCAATATCAGGAACACCTGTTACGGAGTCAATGACATAGTAAAGACCACAATCAACAGGCAAATTTTGTGAATTGAGCGTATCAGATTCGCGTGGTTTTAGAACATCAAGATGGAAAGCAGGAGCATCCACTTCAAAACCACGTACATAAGATTTACCAGCGGAAATGTTAAGATTAATCTTACCATCATTAAGAGTTGCAACTTCATACGCTTCTGCATTAGATGCGACATTGGCACCTAAATTGTTATATGCGGATGTTGTGTATAGCCAGTCCAAGTTACCATCTGTACCGATGCCAGAAGTATGAGCAGGAATAATTGTACCTGAAATGTTACCATTCAAGCACTCATATTTACCAGTTGGAGTTGTGACAACATCGCCAGAGAGATAAGCGACACCAGCTACCCATGCACCACGAGTATTGCTGCGGTAATGCTGTGCAGAAATCTTATGTGGAATGATTGTGTAATCACCAGATTCGTCATATGTACGACGAGCTAAAGCGGCTTCAATTTCACCAAAAGTCGATTTGTCCTTCTTCTGAAGAACAACACCATTGCGAATTTGTAGCAAATCAATGAACTTGACTTCAACGGTAGAATCTGTTACAATTTCAGTAACAAATGGGCGAGAAACAAGTTTAAGCGATATCTGGTAACGGTCGGCACCAACTGTGATGTAGTCGATAAATCCACGGGAGTTATCAAACAGGGAGTTATCATCTTTGGTGGTAACAATCTTTTCAACCAATTCAAGACCGATAATATTGCTAGGATTAGCAGAATACTTGCTGACAATAAGCTTTTGTTCTAGAACCTGAACGAAATATCCGTTAATGTAATAAACACCTTCTTTGATGGTAACAAGAGCAGCACCAGCAGAGAAGTTATTTTGTAGCTGAACCTGTGTGCTACCTAAACCGTTTTCAAGTGAAAGAACTTCACCCGATGTAAATGCATTACCGCCAGATTTGAACTTGACATAAAGTGTTGGAGAGTCATTGTTTTCACCGAGTGAATAAGAAATAACTTCCGCCTTTACACCTGATTTTGCACCAACAATAGAACCACCATCAAAGCTTGGAAGGTAACCATTTACCTGGTCACCGTTATATGTCATTTCAAGCTTAAGCGATGTGACAGTATTATCAAAGAAAATATGACCAGGAATGACCATAGAACCATTTTTCAGCAAGAAATCCCCGGTTGCTTTAATCTGATTCTGAATCATAGATTGCATCTGGGTCATTTCTCGTGCCTGCAGAGGACGACCTGGAACAAACAGAATTTTATGATAATTCTTTGTTGCGTCAAAGTCATCGTAATAAGGCTTGATATTTGTATCTATTGTCATTTTATTCCTTTAGGTTCAACCACTCTTTTATTTCTTTATTTATATCAGAATTCAATCACAACACGCAAATCTTCACCCTGGTCAACTGCACGAGCGATAGGCTTTCTATTTTCAACATACAACAATTCACCTGATTGTGGTTCCCATTCTGGTAGAACAATTGCTAGAATTGTGTTGGTCGAAATAGCTGGGAAAGTCTGTCCCGGTGCAATTGCGATGTTTGCTGCTGAATCATCAACTTCTTTTGGAGAAATGACACGAATGCCTTGTTTTCCCTGATAAGCAACAGTTGCGTAATCAACAGGGAACGAGAATGTATCAACCACCAAAACTTTACGGCCTGTCACAAGAGTCAGAACCTGGTCTGAATTCACAGTAATTGAAGAATTCATAACAATGGTGGTTGTACAATCAACTGCGGACATATTTAATACATTGGTTGTACCATATGAGATTGGACTAGAAATTAATCCAAATTGGCGGAATTCATTTGCCACTGTAAATTTACCGCTGTCATTACCAACAATATTCATTCCAATTAAAACATAATACGCATTCAAATCAGTGATAGGATCATATCCAAGACCAAATTTAGGTGTAATAATTGGAGTAATATTAGGAAGAACTCCTGTTAAACCAGTAATTGTGCAGAAAGAGAAACCCTGACCTGGATCAACAACTTCAATATCAACAATCGCATTGCTTGAAATAACTAGACGAATTTCAAAGCCGTTTGTGTCACCTGTGGTTGCAGTGTTAAGCGTACCATTACCAATCACTTTAACAGCACCAGTCGCAACTGCGCGGTCGATGTTAGCAGATCCCCATCCTGACCCTGTACCAGATTCAATCAGGACCGCATAAATTGCACCGGGAATTGCATGATTCTGTGATTGTGATTGAAAATAGAATTCATTACCAGGAACCAATGCATTTGATACTGTGCGGACTGGGAAATAGTCTGGAGATGATAAATTTGTTGCATCGCCTGTACTGCGTTCACTGATAAATTTCCAGATGTATCTATCAATACCTTGTGCTGGAGTGTAGCTGGTACCAACAGTGGTTTTAGGATCAACAGTAGAAGCACCAGGACCAGCTTTCAAGCAAATATAAACTTTGTTATCTGAAACAGTGTAATAGTTTGCTTCAGCAAGCGTAGCGGGTGCAAAAGTACCAGAAACAAGTTGCTTAACAGTGATTGTGCCATTATAGTCATGGCGATACGGATTAAAATAAACACCAGAAGTCCATTTCATGTTACGACATGCAGTAACAACGTTACCCGCATTAATCTTTTTCATCTGGAGCATATGCTGAAATGTCTTTGATTCATATCCACGACTGTCATACGGCATACCTGGATTGCCTGTATCAGATGCACCATCAGTGAGTGGAGATTCATTTGTAGTCCATGGCAGCGTTCTACCGATGAATCCGTAAATTGGGGTAACATCAGAACCGTCAAAACCACCAACGAACTGTTTAGCGTTATGGACTCTGATTTTATTTGTAACAATAGCTGTCATGTCAAGTATTCCTTATTGAATTAGTATTATTTATGATAGAGTGTAATATTGTTTAATAACAAAAGAGTCCTGGTTCACTCTCCATGTATCATGCAACCAGACTTTTTCTGGATTAATCGTTGGCTCAGAACCAAATGGTTTTGTCCAATCCATGTAAATTGGGTTGTACCAGTTGTTATGTAGAGCTTGAGTATCAAATTCTTCAATTGTCATTCGTTCCCAAACTGCCATCGGAGTGCCACCATCTGTCATATACTCCCAACCTTTAACGGTACCAACTTTTACTTTATCAAGGGTATATGTAATTCCGTTATTAATAATCACAATGTCCTGAGTACCGACTATATCGTTGCGTGAATATAAAGAATCTGGGTCATGAACTGGATTCATGTAGAACATTGTATTCATGAGATTATTAAGAGAATTCTTTGGATTATTCCACTTTTTAGGATGTGTTATGAATTCTTCAATTACATAGCCTTCAACTGACACGGGGGCGGCATAACCTCTGCTGTCATCGTCTTCCAAGTAGATATGAAGAATGATAATATCGCCACGACGATTTCCTTTTGATATGTAATCATTTTTGATGCGACAATTAGCGAATCCATAATCACGAATCTTGCCTGTCATCTGATAACCAGCAGGGTGGAGAATATTAGCAATTAACTGGGAATATTCTTTAATGTCAATACCAGTGTAAATTGTATATGCAAACTCTTGAATATCATAGTGATTGGTGGTTGACGTCCGGGAATCATTTAGAACAGAATTACTCTTGATACGCTCAGGTTCTTCATAACCGATACCAGAACCACCAGCTTTACCGAAGAACCTAGTATCAACAAGTGGAGAAATTAATAGGCCGGAAACATCGTCTTGCCACTTTTCAGGCAGTTGAGTAACACCTTCCAAACTAATGTCAGAACCATCTTCGCTTAGTAATGAATATGCACCTTCAGATAAGAATCTAATATCAACATAAGGCACAAAAAGTGTTGCAATGTTTGTCTGATAATCAATGTCTTTTAAAACAGCGAATGGTCCGTTATCATGATTGTAATTTGAACCAGGAATACGAAGTTTTGATCCTTCAATCAAATTCTGTTTATTAGCAAGAATGGTACGGAACTGAGAAGAAACAAACGGTGGATCAACGAAGTCTAAACCGAAGTCATCGTATTGAATGGACTTAATTGCACCGATCTTTGATCCGTACGGAGTAATAACAGCGCCTGTACCGTGTGTAGAAGTGATACGTGGTTTAGGAATTTCAAAGAAACCAGCACCACCAGAATCCACACGAATAGCGGAGATATTCTTTCTGTTTGAAGTGTCTGTTAGTTTAATCTTAGGAACGCCACCCATTCTTGTACCATTTGCGCTTACATTCAATGATGTACATGCGCCATCCACCCCTGTTTTAAAAGTCACATACGCGCCAGCACCGTCACCTTGCACAAGCATACTTGCGGAAGAATAATCAGACCCGGAGGACATTACTGTAATATCCGTGATAACACCATAGATAAATTCAAACTTTGCTGAACCCATAATGACAGATGGATTAACATATCCAGAGCCAGGATTAACAACATTGATTGAAAGCTTACCAGAATTCCATACAGGTTCTAGAACAGCGCCCGAACCTTGAATATCAACAACTGAATGAAGTATATCCGCTGGAACTGTGTTTCCCTGAGACAATACATTAACACGAATGATACCAGTATTAACAACGGGCACAATATTCGCGCCAGAGCCGTTACCAGCAACATATATTTTAGTACCGTAGAAGTAATGATCTCCTGCGTATCCATCACGAATATCCACGTGGGTTATTCTACCATCAATCACTATAGGGATTAGTTGTGCATCCGCGCCGGCTTGCCCGGGAACTCTGCCACCTGAAATGACAATTTGTGTATTCTCGTCATAATCAAATCCAGGATCAATAACCCGTACATCCACAATTCTTCTGTATCCAGCTTCACCTGGTCCAACATCTTTTGAAATGACTGGAATAAGAATTGCACCATGCCCAACATTAGAAACAGCTTTGACTTCCAAGTTCTTTGGAATAACAGAATATCCAGCGCCACCATTCTGAAGTTGAATGTTATCAACTGTAAGGGAAGATACTTTAACAGAAGCAACTGGAACGACTGATTCTTTGTATGCGTGAGGATATGTAGAATAGAAATCCATCATCGGTACAACATAATCCATTGTTGTTGGATCACCTGGATCCCAGTAAATGTCATTCTGTTTAATTGAAATGGTTGTTTCACCTACACGATACCCGCTACCAGGTTCTAGAACGATAACATCAACGACTCTACCACCTTTTATAACAAATTGAAGATTTGCTTCTACACCCTTGAAGACTTCAACCGTAGTGCTACCATCCCACCAGTATGCGAAGCCAGAATCATTCACAGTAACAGAATCAACACTTCCACCTACCATAACGGGTGTAATATCAGCTTTATAACCTTGACCATGGACTTTCAAGTAAATGTCATTATAACCAGAACCACCATTGGTTACATTAACCTGTTTAATCTGACCCTTGATGCCAAATTCACCATCATGAACATCAACAGTAAAGGTAGCACCAGAACCAGCACCGTATCCCTCAAATGCAGCGTTATAATCACCATTTTCATCTTTAGTGACAATATCATACTGAACATCGTTTGGATAATATCCCTTACCAGAATTATAGACAGATACTTTACGAATGCCCTTTTCACGAACTGTAACATCTCCAAGCACAGCACCTGACCCATTACCTTCAACAATAAATGTATCACCTAGCTGATACCCGTAACCACGGTCAACATAGTTAATTCCTGTAATTGCACCATTCTGAATGATAGGAACAAGCACAGCGTTTCTACCAGATGCGTTGGATGCTCTGATTGTTGCAGAAGTATATCCAGTACCCGCTGTGGTGATAGCAATAACAGCAATAACACCATTTGCAACAATAGCACGAATATCCGCGCCGGTGCCATGTGTGTCACTGAATTCTACATTAACCTTATTTTCCTTGTAGAATTTGCCAGACTGTTTAATATCAACACGCTTCAGAGAATAAAACGGTGTTAAAACAGCGCCATTCCCTGTACCAGTAATATTCTTTAAAATTAGACTATCAACATTATTAAACTCTGCACCCGCTTGAACTGTAACACTCGTGATAGCTGAGTTATCAGTATTAACAATTGCAGCCGCACCTGAACCCTGTCTGGAATCTTTAATAGTAAGCACAACAGGATAAATTGTAATGGTTGTACCATCAGTAACTATATCCGATGTTGCAGTATTAACACGAATCTTACCTGTACCATTGTTATTTGAATAAAGAATAGCTGTAACTCGCGCATTTAAAATACCAGCAATAACAACACCGTAACCTATTTTATATTTGTTAATTGTGGTTACATTAATTTCAAAGCTAGATTGATCGGTTGCAATTGCGGTATCAGTAACGGCAAATACTTTTGAACCAGCGGCGACAACATCAACCGCTGTTACTCTTCCCCATGCATCCACGACAACGCTACCATTAAATCCTGAAACCCCAACAGGAGCATACACAGACGGAAGATAATAATTCGCACCAGGATTATATGATACGGTAGAAATATAATCACCAGTTGTAGCAGAGACCCAAGCTTCTGCATCAACACCGTTAATAATAACTTTAGGAGATGCGATGATGGTAGAAGGAAGTTCAAATGTAATGCCAGAAATGTTATTTGTAGCACCACGAATTGTTTTACCAATTACTCGTGCAGTGTTATTTGTTTGTAAATCACTTAATGAATTATAGATTAGCAGAGAAACATCAGGACCGTATCCAGAACCGGATGCTGCAATAGAAACACCTGTGACTTTTCCAGTTGATCCTGTTGTTGCAACAGTTAATTCCATGCTTCCTATATCATTTGATAGCGATAGTTTATTCCCGACAACATAACCAGAACCACCTGCTTCAACGACGATTTCATTTGGAGTAATGACAGGGACACCAGAAAATCCAGTGCCGCCAACCGCTGTAACCATAGCGGATGCACCTGTGACATTTGATGTAGATTGAAACTCAATTGTATCGCCGACTTCGTATCCTGTACCGCCGTCAATAATGAAAATGTTTTCTACTGCGCCAGAGGAGATTTCTTTAACATATCCAGATCCACCCACACCAGAGCCGATATGTAATGAGATTGGATCACCTGGAAGATATAACGATCCAGCATTTTTAATTTCAACATCGCCTAGTAAGTGACCGATTGTGCCTTCATACGATGTACCTGTAAGACGGTTACGCACTCTACAAACAGCACCACTGGAGAACTGCCCGTTGATGGTATCTTGCTGAAGTCTGAATCTATAAAGGTCCTTACCGTTCGCATAAACTTCAGCTTGGCTATCGATAATAGCGATAGCACGATTCTGGCTAACAGTTTGAATTTGTTCAAGAGTCATGCCAAGGAATTCTGCTGTACCTGCTTCTGGTAGCTCAACAGTAATCCAGATGTTCTGGTGATATTCATTACTGGAAACACTCATAACATGATCTCGTCCCCAGTCTAATTCACACTCTTCACCGAACAACAAGTTGAATAGGAACTGATATGACTGGAGATTGCCTTTGTTTTCAAATAATGTACGAATATTCTTAACCAGAAGTGCAACGTTACCAGTGCGCTTGTTTGTTGTCAAAAGAACAGACAGGAGCGACCCAACAACTTCCTCGGAAGCGGTATCAATATCAACAATGTCAAGTGGTGCACGGATGTACTTAACGCCTTGATCGTCCAACCACTTATAATAAACAGTTAGGAATTCTGTAAGATAATCGGTGGAATCAACAATAACTTGTGGTAACTGTGATGATAGAACATCTGCGACTTTTGGTTTAAGACTTGCAACCATTATTTGGACTCCGCTACCGTTGTTATAGACACATTAGTATCCTTAACGCGAAGGATAATATTGTTTTTACTATATATGTCATTTTTCACGGGTGCTGCATAAAACTTAAGGAAATCACCTGTGTAAGAAGAAATGAATACCGGTTTGATTTTAATATCTCCCGTTACTAAATCAATCGTGCCCGCGTTAGTATCTATAACAGCACCAGCAACCGTGGTACGTGCAATGATGCCACTAGAATATACCTTGAAAATCTGATCCGACTGATTATCATTTGTTTTAAATGCACTGGAAACAAAGTTGGAAATTGTTGTTGCAAACGAAAGTTCAATTGGAGATATTAATCCAAGCACAGGCTGAGTTTCACGAATCAAACTAATTGTTGTCTCGTTACCTATGATGGACTGGTCAATCGTATCGATGTAACCAATCAAGCTAGAATATGTGAATTTGGTAGAGAAGTTTTCAAGTGATGAAAGCTTTGTAACGATACCGTCCAGGACGTTTGATTTAAGCGAAGATGACGATGTTGTCAAGTAAAGTGGATTATACGATATTCTTGATGTGATGCCAATATCCAGGTAGCTCGGCTTCTGAAACTCCAACACAGTGTTAGCAACGCAACGATCCGCGATAACAGATTTAATACCTGCATATTCATCAGATGTAAGCGCATCACCAAACACAGGAATAACACATGCAAAGACTTTACCGAAGCGTGGTGGAGATTCAGTTTCACCGCCCCAGGTAATAGCATCTTTTACATTGATACCGTATTTCTTAATCAGAGAGCGATAATCCGCAGCGGTTACAGCACGATTCTGAGTGCGGTAATAATTAACAGCGTTTAGCTTGATTTCATCTAGGCTTTCAGCATCGGAACCAGATGTACTTCTAACAGAGGTTGTCACGGATACATTACTGTTACCCTCAATGTTACCAGTCAAAGTGAATTTCGCAGCACCGTTTGAAATGCTACCAGATGTTCTTTGATACGTAACCTCAAACACTTCATTTGCACCAACACGCTTACCAACGGTACCATCACCAAAAATGATTTTGTACTTACCATCAAAGGTTTCTTCCAGGAAATATACTTGAGAATCACCAGCAACATTAATAATTGAATCAACAGATTGCCATGATGCATAGGTTACATCATTAACTGAAGCCATGGACATAACACGAATAAGCGATGAATCAATGCCAGTATTATCAAGTGTAATATAATATCCAGTAGAACCATCCGCGATAACTGTTTTACGAAGCAAGTCTCCTTCATACACTTTTACATCAGAAAACACATAAGTACCTGAAAGTGATTTATACGCAACCAGCGTATCACGGACCACATACTGGTAAATTACGTCATTAACAACTGTTTCAAAAGTGACACCCGGATACAGTGTAAGTGAGTCGGGTTCACCTACAGCGGAATTGACAGTGATGTTAATGAGAGCATATGGCGCACGGTTGCCACGAGGAACGTAGCCATAACCCTTCGCATGGGAAACTGTGTTATCTCGCCGCTGTGCAGAGTCAATAAACATTTCGTTGGCCATGTAGTTGACCATCAATGCATTATAGTGAGTATTATATGCAAGGGTATCCAATAAAACAGACATACCAGATGCTTCGTAATCATAGTCCTTGAAACTATCTTGAGTCTTTAGGTACCCAATCAAATTAGCTTTAATTGTGTCAAAGTCTAGTTCTTGGATCTGGAAATTATTTGCCATATTACTTGATTCTTTCAAAAGTAAGTTTTATCGGGTCAACAGTATTTATCCCAATCACCCTAAAATACAACACAATTTGCAATTCGTTTCTGTCATAGTTCGCCATGTTTTCACCGAAGTTAGTTTCAATGGACTCTATAATGACACGTGGTTCATATTCAGCGACTTGCGTCCGAATCTTGCGTTCTAGTAGTGCTAACCCAGCAGGAGATGGAGTTTCAAACAGATAGCCCATGATGCCACATCCAAACAGAGGATCAAACTTCTTTTCACCAGGATTAGTGAGAAGTAGCAGAGTAAGCGCCTGTTTAACAGCGTTGACATTTGTCTTCGCAATTATGTCATCGTTCATTGGATTCTTCTTGAAAACTGTGTCCAAGTCTCTGTAAATTATAGTTTCTGCCATGTGGATAGTCCTAAGATGGGTTTTTGTTATTTATCGGTTGACATTTAATTCAGTCTAGAATATACTGGCTTCACTGACTGAAAAACACACGGAGAAAATCATGTCGATGGGATGGTGCATACTTATAGTGGTTGCAGTGCTTCTTCTTGGTACCACATTATGTTGGGATGACACCATTATGATACTGGTAACTATACTTGCTATCGGCGGTTGTGCATTAGTATATGAACCAAATCCTGTGGATGTTGCTGCACAAGAGGCTCGCCGTGTAGCTGCTGAAACTCCTCATGTCATACATGAAGTAGATGGATGTAAAGTATATGAATTTGAAAAAGAAGGGCGGAATCATTTCTTCACTCGTTGCCCCACTCAAACCTCTACTGACCGTACCTATACCACTTCATGTGGCAAAAATTGTAGCAAAGTTATAACTGAAACTATTGTAACTGAAAACAAATAAGGATATGGAAATGATTGATATTGAAAAGATGGAGCAGGTTGCGCTTGCTGCCTCAAGTGGTTATCGCGTTACTGCGCGGTTTGCAGCTCTCGCCAATCTGCAAAACATGCTAGACCCATCAGCAGTACTTGAGCTAATCACTCGGCTGAAAGCTGCTGAACAGGACGCTGCTCGTTGGAATTGGATGCTTGAACGCATGTCAGGTAAGGATGTAATGATCTTCGCGCAGCGTCCAGCATGGCCCGCCGCCTGCTGTGACGACATTGTTGCGGATATGGATAAAGTAATGAAGGAGTCGAAATGAACTTTGAAAATGATGTGATGCTATTCAATATTGTGCCTACCGATAACTGGAGTGCACATGAATTTCAACCTTGGTTTTTAGAGGCTTTTATTGAGGAGTCGAAATGACCAAATATGAATCAGACGCCGATACCTACCTGTGGGAATTGAAGCGCGGAAAGAAAGCGAATGGGAGAGCGATATGAACCACAGCGACATCAAGCTGGTGATTGACCGGCTACATGCAGTTGAATTCAGTCCACATGAAGCTGACGATCTGGCAATAGTTCATGCAATAGACATGCTAGAGAAACTTGGTAATCAGGTGGCAGAGCAGGCTGCTGTGATTGAGAAACTTCGTGGGACGCTTAAGCTACTAAGCTACTCGGACGACAAAGCGGTTAGAGATATTGCGTACAAAGCACTAGCCATTCCAACAGACTCCACTCAGATATTGCAGGAGTATGAAGAAAAACGAGAAACTGAATTACAAATTCAATTTAAGCA
>ERZ1034361.1155-NODE-1155-length-14723-cov-4.709477_pt1 | contig 14723 bp, 14 predicted proteins | sample MGYA00520617_ERZ1034361 | MGnify/ENA primary metagenome ERZ1034361 (study PRJEB33736, sample SAMEA104284507) | Azolla filiculoides | biome: Urban; feature: Water surface; material: Ditch water | place: Netherlands | collected 2015-10-28 | depth 0-0.1 m ... | reverse complement strand
GTTATCGTCATCGGCGGTGGTGATACCGGTTCAGACTGTGTGGGTACCTCTAATCGTCACGGCGCCGCTTCGGTTACTCAGTTTGAACTGATGCCGATGCCACCGGAGCAAGAGCATAAGCCGCTGGTCTGGCCGTACTGGCCGATCAAGCTGCGTACCTCGACCTCGCATGACGAAGGCTGTAGCCGTGACTTTGCTGTTGCGACGAAAGAGTTTGTTACCGATGGTAAGGGTAACGTCAAGGCGCTGAAGGCTGTCCGTCTGGATTGGCAAGGCGGCAAGATGATCGAAGTGGCAGGTTCGGAATTCGAACTGCCATGCGATGCAGCCTTCCTGGCGATGGGCTTTACCAATCCCGTGGGCGGTCTGCTAGAGGCGTTTGGTGTTGATAAAGATGCCCGCCAGAATGCCAAGGCAACAACGGATGGTGAAGGCTGCTACAAGACTAACGTCGCTAAGGTATTTGCTGCCGGTGACGTGCGTCGTGGTCAATCGCTGGTCGTTTGGGCGATCCGCGAAGGTCGCCAGTGCGCGCGTTCGGTGGATGAGTTCCTGATGGGGTCATCGCTGCTGCCACGCTAACTGCGCTAAGCAAGTAATGACAAAGGGGTGGCATTGCCACCCCTTTGTCATTTGGGGATGCGGTAGGAAGAAGCAAAGCTTAATTGCATGAGTGCTCTAAAAGAACAACGCCCGATGCATGGCACCGGGCGTTGTATTGGTCGCAGACTTGCGGGCTTGCTTAGGCTTTGGCTGCCTTTGCTTTGGCCGCGGGCTTTTTAGCATCTGCACGCATCTTCACGAAGGAGCCTGGTGCATCTTCGATGGCCTTGAGGGGGCCAGTACCCGGTACACGGGCAGCAACCTTCTTGTCGTTGATGGCTTCAACCCATTCGTTCCAGTTTGGCCACCACGAACCCTCATGCTGTTTGGCGCTATCAAACCATTCCTGAGCCGTGGCTGGCAGTTTGGAGTTGGTCCAGTAGCAGTACTTGTTACCAGCCGGTGGGTTAACAATACCGGCGATGTGGCCTGAACCACCCAGTACGAAGTTAACCGGACCCGATGGCAGGTGGACACCCATATAGGTGCTGATCCATGGTGCGATGTGGTCTTCAATGGCCGACACGAAGTAACAAGGTGTCTTAACCTTACGGATATCGATTGGCACGCCGCCCAGTGTCAGACCACCCGGTTCTTTCAGGATGTTCTTCAGATACATGTTGCGCAGGTAGAAGCTGTGCATTGCGCGTGGCATGCGGGTCGAATCCGAGTTCCAGTAGAGCAGATCGAACGGGAACGGATCTTTACCCATCAGGTAGTTATTGATCACGAAAGACCAGACCAGATCGTTAGCGCGCAGCATACTGAATGTGCCAGCCATTTCAGAGCCGTCGAGGTAACCGGTCTTTTCCATCTTCTTCTCGATGGTCGAGATGCTTGCTTCGTCAATGAACACGCCCAGTTCGCCCGGGTCGCTGAAGTCCAGCATGGTCGTGAAGAAGGTTGCCGAATTAACGCGTGTATCTTTCTTGGCGGCCATATAAGCCAGGGTCGACATAAGCAGCGTACCGCCCAGACAGTAACCGGCTGTGTTGATCTTCTTCGAACCCGTGGCTTGTTCAACGGCATTGATGGCGGCCAGCGAACCTTCGAGCATGTAATCTTCGAAGTTCAGGTTGGCGTGCTTCTCGTCCGGGTTGAGCCAGCTGATGATGAAGGTCGAATGACCCTGATCAGTCGTCCACTTAACGAAGGAGTTCTTTTCGCGAAGGTCGAGGATGTAGAACTTGTTAATCCAAGGCGGCACGATCAGCAGGGGTACATCAAACTGCTGTTTGGTGGTTGGCTCGTAGTGAATCAGCTGGAACATTTCGTTCTGGTACACCACTTTGCCCTTGGTCGTGGCAACGTTCTTACCCAGCTCGAATGCCGAGGTATCTGTCATGCGGATGCGAAGCTTGCCATCGCCTGCTTCTACGTCATGGAGCAGGTTGTTCAGACCCTTGACCAGATTCTGGCCTTGCGAACGAACCGTCTCACGGAATACTTCCGGGTTGGTCAGCGCAAAATTGGATGGTGACAGCGCATCAATGTACTGGCGGGTGTAGAAGTTCACCTTGTCGCGCTGTTTGTCATCCATGCCTTCGACAGTGCCGACGGTGTCCAGGATGTGCTTCGAGGCGATCAGGTAAGACTGTTTGATAAAGTCAAAAACGAAGTCCTGTTGCCAGCCTTCATCTTTAAAACGCTTGTCAGAACGCTCTGGCGCAACGGTGGCCTCTGCCTGCATGCCCATCATGCGCATCATCGAGTTCTGCCAGAGCGAAAAATAGTTATGCACCATATTCATCTGGGTCTGCGCCAGCTGATACGGGTTCTGCATCAGACGTGCAGAGAGATCCATAAAGGCTTTGGCAATACCAACTTCTTCACCAGATGGGGTGGCACCCTTTTGAGCTTGTCGCTCCATAAAGCCGCTCAGTACACGCGAGGCGCGTTGAGCTACTTCTGCATACACATGAACCAGTTCGGCCGGGTTTTTGCCTTCTGCGCCCTCGGCGGGGTTAGGGGACTGCGACATGGAAATCTCCGTCAAAACGAATGCCAAAAAAATGTGCGAGCTGGGACATCATTCTTTCCCCAAACATGCACGCGGTGCGTCAGCCATAGATTGCCTGTAAAGACCCAATCGCACAAGGGGTAAGAAGGTTTGGGGGAACGAGCTTGAGGGTATTAAACTGACGACTCTTAATCCATAAATCGGTTTCAGAGATGTCAGATCAGGAAATTGAGGAGCAATACACCTGTATTGGGGTTTGTATGGCGGACCCGTCTTCCGGCCTCTGTCAGGGCTGCGGGCGCCCCCTGGCCGAGCCAGAATCCTCTGAGCCAGAGGCGGTGAATGATCATCAGCCCCCTGAAACGGGTGGCCAGTAGGCATTTACCCCCGAGTTTTCCGGGGGCGCCGGGGGCGGGTATAATCACAAAACTGTGGTTATGCTCTTAAACACTTAAGCCGGAACCTTGTATATGAACATTGAAAAAGCACGCTTTAACATGGTCGAGCAGCAGATTCGTCCGTGGAACGTTCTGGATCCCAACGTTCTGGATCTGTTGTTTGAAGTTCGCCGCGAAGAATTCGTACCGCAGAACTACCGCTCGTTGGCGTTTGCCGATATCGAGATTCCGCTGACGCCCAAGGCCGTGATGATGCCGCCGCGCATGGAAGCCCGTATGTTGCAAGAGCTGGAACTGACTTCAGATGCGCGCATTCTGGAAGTAGGCACGGGCTCCGGTTACATGACTGCACTGCTTGCTTCGCAAGGTGCCCAGGTAACCAGCCTGGAAATTGACCCTGCCCTCAAAGAGCAAGCACAAGCAAACCTAGACGAAGCCGGTATCGAGAATGCGACCCTGCTGCTAGGTGATGGCCTGAAAGGCCATGAAAGCGGCGAACCCTATGACGCTATTGTGCTCACCGGTTCGGTGCCAGCCATTCCTGACGTGCTGCTGCATCAGCTGGCCCTGGGTGGCCGTTTGATGGCCGTAGTGGGCGCAGGCCCAGTCATGGAAATGGTACGCGTCCACTGCACCGGCCCAGGTAGCTATGCCCGTGAAACGCTGTTTGAAACCTGGTTGCCGCCGCTGGAAAACGCGACGCGTAGCAGCCACTTCGAATTCTGATGCACTAGCGCCAGAGGCTAAAAGACCCGCTGCGGCGGGTCTTTTTTATGGGCGGCTATAACGCGCAATGAGCGCGAGTAGTTTGTCGGTGGCGCCGGTGGCTGAACTGACAAAGCGTGCAGTCGCTTTGGTGGCGGCCTCATGTTGCGTTGGGCTGTCGATGAGTGCGTGTAATGCATTCGCGAGTGTTTCTGGTGTCACCGTATCGATGCGTATTGCGGCACCCGTCTGGGCCGCGGCAGTGGCGGCAGCGCTGAAGTTGTAAGTGTGTGGCCCGATAATCAGCGGGGTGCCACAGGCAGCGGCTTCGATCAGGTTTTGGCCACCAAAGGGCAGGAGCGTGCCACCGATCGCGGCCACATCTGCCAGGCTGTAATAGGCCACCATTTCACCCATGGAGTCGCCGAGCCAGGCATCGGTTGCTGCGGTAGGCAGTGCGGCGCTACGGCGAGCCAGCGTGAATCCCTCACGCGCGATGAGTTGGGCAATGTCATTAAAGCGTTGTGGATGACGCGGCACCAGAACGAGCAAAGGGTGTTGATCCGGGAGCAAGGCGCAAAGCGCACGATGCGCGGCAAGGATGACAGCCTCTTCCCCTTCTCGGGTGCTGGCTGCCAACCAGATCGGACGTGTTTGTTGCGTCTGGATCTCACGCCGCCACTGTTGGCCCAGCAGCTGCAATGCGGGGTCGATGCGCACATCGAATTTGAGGTTCCCAGTAACGCTAACATTTTGAGCGCCCAGTTGCGTCAAGCGATCGGCATCATCTTGCGTTTGCGCACCAACAGCAGAGAGAGCGCTGAGTACCGGACGAATCAATTTGTCAAAGCGGGCGTAGCGGCGACCTGACCTGGCTGACATACGGGCGTTAATCAGCAGCATGGGCACCTGATGCGCACGACTACGCAAAATCAGATTCGGCCAGATTTCGGTTTCCATGAGCAAACCCAACTGGGGCTGCACGCGTGCCAGAAAACGATCAACCGCATTGGTGAGATCGTAGGGCACATAGGCAATGAGGATGCGTGGATCTTTATACAGCGCGGTGCTGGTTGTTCGGCCCGTGGGCGTCATGTGGGTAAGTAGCACGCGATGCCCCGGATATTGTTCCAGCAGCGCATGCACCAGTGGTTCCGCTGCACGGGTTTCGCCAACAGACACCGCGTGCAACCAGATAATCGGGCCGCCAGCGGGTAGGTTGATATAGCCAAAGCGCTCAGCAATGTGCTGACGGTAGCCCGGTTGCTTGCGGCCGCGCCACCAGAGGCGCAGCAAGGCCAGAGGCACAATCAGCGTGAGTAGCGCCCGGTAGAACCAGGGCGCAGCCGAGGGCATGCTCATGCCGGCAGAAAGCCCCAGGTTTTAAGCTGGCCCATGATGTCGCTCACCGGTGGGCAGCTATCCAGGTGGCCAAAGGTTTGGCGCAACCCCAGGCCGAACCCGCCCGCGAGTTCCGGGTCGGTGTCGGTAAAGATGGCGATGGTCGGCACGGTGAGTGCGCAGGCAATGTGAGTAAAGCCGGTATCCACGCCCAGGCACAAGCGGGCTTTGGAGATGCGTTCCGTGAGCTGGGTCAGCGAAGGGCGGAACAGCACCTCACCGATGGGGCCGCCCTCGGCAATACCTGCTGCAATACGTTGTGAGCGGGCAGCTTCCACCTCGTTGCCAGCGGTAAATACCGGCACCATGCCTGCATCGCGCAGAGCGCGACCTACGGTGATCCAGTGATCTTCTGGCCAGAGCTTTTTGTCACGGCTCGTGTTGGTGAACAGAAAGACTTCATTGCCGGGCTGTAGCGGGTAGCGTGTGTTGAGACCGAAATCGAGAGGTAGTTCGGGCAGACGATCTGCGTAGCCGAGTGCGGTAGCGGCAATGGTGCGGTACCGCTCAACGGCATGGAGCGCATAAGGTACGGGTAGCGGATGATTGACCAGCAAGCCGGACAGCGATTCACGCGCCTCACGCCAGTTCTGGCCGTAAACGGGGCCATGTGCCAGGCGGCCGAGCAGCACGCTACGCACTAGGCCTTGTGTATCGATAATGGCATCGTAATGTTCGGAGCGCAGGGCACACAAGGCCAGACTCATTTCTGACCAGGTGTCTACTTTGAAGAGTTGCTTGCGCCAGCGCCGGATCGATACCGGAATGATGTGGCGAACCCCGTGGTGCCAGGCCGGGATTTCTGCGAACGGCGCTTCTACGCACCAGTCGACAATGGCACCGGGGAAGACCCGTTGCAGGTCGCTCACAACGGCGAGATTGTGCAACACATCGCCCAGCGATGAGGTTTTCATCAACAGAAAACGGGGCGGGTTCGAAAGCTTGGGCTGCATTAGTGATAATCTCGCGACATGGTCTCATTATAGCTGTGTGTATTGCTCCCTATGTCCGAGAAATTACCCCTCTCTTTAGTGCTTATTACGTGTAACGCCGCCGCGCGTTTGCGAGATGTGCTGGCGTCCGTGCCTTTTGCGTCTGAAATCATTCTGGTGGATTCGGGCAGCACAGACGATACGGCGGCGATTGCAGCCGAATTCGGCGCTCAGGTAGTGCATCACCCGTGGGCGGGTTTCGGCCCCCAGAAGGCGCACGCAGTCAGCATGGCGAGCAACGAATGGGTGCTCTGCCTGGATGCCGATGAAGCGCTTTCGCCAAAGTTGGCCGATAGTATTCATGCTGCCTTCAGAAAAGGGTCGCCGGATTACCCGGTGTACCGTTTTGCCCGCTGCAACGTATTCATGGGGCGCCCACTCAAACATGGCGAAGGTTACCCGGACTACAACACGCGCCTGTTCCGTAAAGATGCCGCCCGCTGGTCGGATGACATCGTGCATGAACATGTGCTGAGTGATTTAGCACCGCGCACCCTTGAGGGTGATCTGCTGCATTACAGCGCGGATGATCTAAAGGTCTACCTGGACAAGCAGAACCGTTACACCAGCCTGGCGGCCGAACGCGCTATGGCGCGGGGTGAAGGTGCACCGCTCATGCGGATGCTGCTTTCGCCAGTAACGCGCTTTCTGAAATTCTGGTTGGTGCGGGGTGGTTGGCAGGATGGCTTGCCCGGCTTTGTGCACATTGCCATTGGCTGCCAGAACAGCTTCATGAAATACGTCAAACTGCGCGAGTTACGCCGCCAGGCCGGTTTGAACGATCAGGAATAAAGCATCGATTCGATCTGGTCGTGCAAGGTGTGCGCCAGCTGTTTACGGCCACGGTTGCCTGAATCCGGTTCAATAAACACGGGCGTGCCAATTTCAAGGTGAACCACCAGTTGGCGTGCTGACAGCATGGCGCAGAAGCATTCCCAAAGGCTGGTGTCGCCAGAGTAGGCCGGCAGCAACGAGCGTTGCCCCTGCGTGTCCTGATAGCTCAGCGCTACGGGCGTAACGGGTACGCCGGCATCAATGGCAGGCTGCAAGAGTGCACCATGAAACGGATGGAGATGCGTGCCATCGGTGGTGGTCCCTTCGGGAAACACCGCCAGCCAGTTGCCGGACTGTAGTCGTTCGGCCATTTCCCGGCCGATGGTGTGTGCATGGCCGCGGCTACCGCGCTGCAGGAAGATGGTTTCGTTGTGGCGCGCCAGCGTGCCAATGATCGGCCAGTCAATGACATCATCTTTGGAAACAAAAGCCACGGGTGTGAGCGCGTTCACGGCAAAGATGTCGACCCAGCTCACGTGGTTGGCTGCAATCAACCCGGCCTGCGCAGGGAGTGTGCCCGAGATTCTGAGTTCAAACGCAAACAAGGCCAGTAGTTTGCGCGACCAGCGGTAACGCACCTGACGACGGCGCTGCACGGAGAAGAAAGGGAAGGCGATACCTACCCAGTAAAGGCCGCAGAGCAGGTGAAAGACAACGCGCACACCGCGCACGAAGCGAAGTGGCTTCGGGTTCGGTGTGCTTGTCATGCCGCGAGTTGTTTAGAGCGCTTCGCCGAAGGCAGCCTGGAAACGCTGGGCTACTTGTTCGAAGTTCACGTGGTAGTTCTGTGGGCCGGCATGGGCGATTTTGATCGAACCCATCAGTGACGCCAGGCGCCCTGACTTTTGCCAGTCGAATCCGTTGGCCATGCCATAAAGCAGGCCGCCACGGAAAGCATCGCCGCAACCGGTAGGGTCGATAATGGCTTCGGGTTGTACGGTTTCGATATCGATGCGCATGCCGCCCGTAAAGATCCAGGCGCCTTCGCCGCCACGCGTCACAATCAGTGCGGCAACGTTTTCGGCCAGTTGTTCCAATGTTTGGCCAGTGCGATCGCACAGCATTTGGGCTTCGTAGTCATTCACGCAGGCGTAGGTGGCCAGCGAGAGGAATTGCTTGAGGTCGTTGCCATCAAACATCGGCAGGCCTTGGCCCGGATCGAAGATGAATGGAATGTTGGCATCTGCAAATTGGCGTGCATGTTCGATCATGGCGTTGCGGCCATCCGGGGCGACGATACCCAGACCGATATTGTCTGCATGACCCACTTCGTTCAGATGCGCCTGACCCATGGCACCCGGATGGAACGCAGTGATCTGGTTGTCATCCATGTCGGTGGTGATAAAGGCTTGGGCGGTGAAGGTGCCCGGCACCTGGCGCACGTGTTTGCGCGATAGACATTGGGTATCCAGGCGCTGCAGATAAGGCACGCCATCGTCACCCACTGTGGCCATGATTTCTGCATGGCCGCCCAGGCTGTGCAGGGCATACGCGATGTTGCCAGCGCAGCCGCCAAACTCACGGCGCATTTCTGGCACTAGGAAGGCCACGTTCAGAATGTGAATCTGCTCGGGCAGAATCTGCTCACGGAAACGTCCGTTGAACACCATGATGTTGTCGTAGGCGAGCGAGCCACAGATCAGGGTTTTCTTGCTCATGTCGATCTTCAGTAAAAGTTGTTCGGTGTTTATTGAGGCAGGGTGCCGACCAGAAGGCTCCAGCCTTCCTGGGTGTCGGCAACGCGCATTTCTAACCACGGGCTGTAAATGCCGATCAGCTCTTCAGCCTGTTCGGCAAGCAGACCAGCCAGCACCAGAGAGGCACCAGGCTTCAAGCGTGCCGTCAGTGCTGGTGCCAGTACGCGCAGTGGGTTGGCCAGAATGTTGGCCAGTACCACGTCGTATTTCTGGGTGTCGTAGGGCGTAGCCAGCGCCTGGCTGGCATCAAAGAAGGCAGCCTGTACGTTATTCACTTCGGCGTTGTCATGCGCAGAGCGAACGGCTTGTGGATCAATATCGACACCAACCACTTCGCACGCGCCGAGTTTTGAAGCGGCAATGGCCAGAATGCCTGAGCCACACCCATAATCCAGCACAGTGCCGGTCGGGCGTTCGCGTACCAGCCATTGCAGACACATGCGTGTTGTCGGGTGGCTGCCCGTACCGAAGGCCAGACCAGGGTCCAGCACCAGGTTAATGGCGTCGGCGTGCGGTGGCGTATGCCAGGTAGGCACAATCCAGAGCGGGCCAGCAATAGGGATCGGTTCGAATTGCGCTTGCGTGGCGCGTACCCAATCCGTTTCGGGCACCTCTTCAATCGTCAGCTCGGCTTGCAGACCGAGGTCTGCAGCGCATTGGGCAACGATGTCGTGCACCGGCGCATCGGCTTCAAATAGCGCGGAAAGTACGGAGCGCGCCCAGACCAGCTGGGTCTCCATACCGGGTTCGCCGTACTGGGGGGTTTCTTCCGGCGTGCCGGCATCGGCATCCTCGACGGTGACCGACAGGGCGCCGGCCTCCATCAAGGCATCGCCGAGTGCATCGGCTTGCTGGGCATCCGCGATGATGCGCGCGTTAACCCAGGCCACTTACTTGCGCTCGACTTCTTTTTTCGCGGCCAGCATTTCTTCCAGATAGTGGATGCTCGCGCCGCCGTCTACGAAGCCTTTGTCACGCATTAGCTCATGGTGCAGCGGAATGTTGGTCTTGATACCTTCAACCAGCATTTCCGACAGCGCAATGCGCATCTTGCGGATGGCTTGCTCGCGGGTTTCGCCATAGGCAATCAGCTTGCCGATCATCGAGTCGTAGTAAGGCGGTACTTTGTAGCCGGCATAGACGTGCGAATCGACGCGGATACCCGGGCCGCCCGGTGTGTGCCAGGCATTGATGGTGCCCGGTGACGGGACGAAGGTGTACGGGTCTTCGGCATTGATACGACACTCGATTGCATGGCCGCGGAACTCGATATCTTTCTGACGGAAGCGGAGCTTCTCGCCGGCTGCAATGCGCAGTTGTTCCTGAACGATATCGATGCCGGTAATCATTTCTGTCACCGGGTGTTCAACCTGAACGCGCGTGTTCATTTCAATGAAATAGAACTCGCCGTTTTCGAAGAGGAATTCGAACGTGCCTGCGCCACGGTAGCCAATCTTGCGACAGGCTTCGGCACAGCGCTCACCGATCTTGGCGATCAGCTTTTCCGGAATGCCCGGTGCCGGTGCTTCTTCAATGACTTTCTGGTGACGACGCTGCATCGAGCAATCGCGTTCGCCCAGATAAACGGCGTTGCCGTGCGTATCGGCCAGAATCTGGATCTCCACGTGACGTGGGTTCTCCAGGAATTTTTCCATGTATACGGTCGGGTTGCCGAAGGCGGTTTGTGCTTCCTGGCGGGTCATCTGTACCGCATTGATCAGGGCAGCTTCGGTATGCACCACGCGCATACCGCGACCACCGCCACCACCAGCGGCTTTGATGATTACGGGGTAGCCTACCTGGCGGGCGATGCGAACGATTTCCTTGTGGTCTTCGATTGGCAGGGCGCCGTCTGAACCGGGTACGCAAGGCACACCGGCGGCCTTCATGGCGTCTTTGGCGGAAACCTTATCGCCCATCAGGCGAATCGTTTCGGCTTTCGGGCCGATGAAGACAAAGCCACACTGCTCAACGCGTTCCGAGAAGTCGGCATTTTCCGAAAGGAAACCGTAGCCCGGGTGAATCGCTTCAGCATCAGTTACTTCGGCAGCCGAGATGATGGCTGGCACGTTCAGGTAGCTGTCTTTCGATGCAGCAGGGCCAATACAGACCGATTCATCGGCCAGCTTGACGTATTTGGCATCGCGGTCGGCCTCGGAGTGCACGACCACGGTCTTAACACCCAGCAGGCGACAGGCGCGCTGGATGCGGAGGGCGATTTCCCCCCGGTTGGCGATCAGAATTTTTCCGAACATGGCGATTAGCCGATGATGAAGAGGGGTTCGCCAAATTCAACTGGCTGACCATTCTCAACCAGAATCGCTTTCACAACGCCCGTGGCGTCGGATTCGATTTCGTTCAACAGCTTCATGGCTTCGATGATGCACAGCGTCTGACCTTCTTTAACGCTATCGCCGACTTCGACAAATGCCTTGGCTTCTGGCGACGAGGCGCGATAGAAGGTGCCAACCATTGGGCTCTTTGTTTCGTGACCAGCCGGTTGTGCTGGTGCGGCAGCGGCCGCAGGTGCTGCTGGAGCGGCGGCAGGTGCGGCTGCCATAGGGGCGGGTGCGTAAACCTGATGAGCAACCGGCGCGGCAGTCATCTGCTTGGCGATACGTACTTTTTCTTCACCTTCGGTTACTTCCAGTTCGGAAATGCCAGATTCTTGTACCAGGTCGATGAGTTTCTTGAGTTTACGCAGATCCATGATGGGCTCCTGAAGTCTTGTCAGTGAATGATTAAAGGGTGAAAAATGAGACTCAGGCTTGGCCCGGGTCTAAATTATCTGAAAGTGCTGCGATGATGTAGTCAAAAGCCAGCAAGTAGCCTTGAGCGCCTAAGCCGGTAATGGTGCCGATGGCTTTGTCCGAGAAGTACGATTGGTGACGGAATTCTTCACGAGCGTGCACGTTTGAGAGATGCACTTCGATAAAAGAGAGATCCGAAGCCAGTACCGCATCGCGCAGCGCAACGCTGGTGTGCGTGAATGCTGCGGGATTGATGATCAAGAAATCAAAGTCTTCATTGCGGGCTGCATGAAGTCGCTCAATAAGCGCACCTTCGTGATTGCTCTGGAAGGTTTCCAGCACGATGCCGGCACGTTCGGCACGTTCAGCAAGCGCACGATCAATATCGGCTAGTGTCGTAGCGCCATAGAGGTGCGGCTCGCGCTGCCCCAGCAGATTGAGGTTTGGCCCGTTAAGTACCAGAACCTTGCCCAGTGATTCGCCCTTGGGCGTATTGGTGCGATTATCCATGGTGGCGATTGTCTCCCAATTAGCTGCAAATTGCCAGTTTTTAACCTAAAGATCGCCACCAGATGTCTGCAAGATGGCGACCTGATCGAACTATTTTAGGGCTTTAGCGATGTCTGCTTCCAGGTCTTTGCGCGTGTAAACGCCGAAGTGACGGCTGGTAATGCCTTCCTTGGCGTTAATCATCAGGGTAAATGGCACGGCGTCGTGACGATTGCCTAATGCTTGTGAGAGTTCAAATGCCTGTTGCCCACCTACGGCAATCGGGTAATTAACCGGGGTTTTCTGGAGAAATGCTTTAACGTTGTCTGCCTGATCGGCGGCGATGCCTACAAAAACCACATTCTTGTCTTTGTAAGTGGTTTGCACCTCGCTGAACATCGGCATCTCTTCTACGCAGGGTGGGCACCAGGTGGACCAGAAGTTAATCACCACGGTTTTACCGCGCAGAGTCGTTAGATCAACCGGTTTGCCGGCAGCATCTTTGAACTGCGCATCGTAAAACTTGGCCGTCACTTGTGGCCCGTTCAACGTGCTCTGGCTATTATCGAACTTTGAGCAGCCCGAGATTAACGCGATAGCCGCTAGGCCAGCTAGCGTTGCATTACGAAACAGGGCGCGGCGGGAAAGTAGATTGAAACGCATGTGCATATTCTTTCGTGGGTGAGAGTGCCAGTGTTTTAGCGGCAGTTAGGTCTATTTTACCGGCAAATTAGCATCCGATACGAAAGCCGCGTCGATTGTCATCCGGGCGCGCACATTCTCGGCGTGGGCTCGCTCGCGCACGGTGCCATCGTGTTTTCTAAAGACGACTCGTTCATCATGACTTGGGTAAATCACGAGATTAACCACCAGTTCGTTACGAGATACCTGTAGTACGGCGCTAGTTCGGTCGTTACGTGGCTTGGTGAATTCATAGTCGACGCCCTGATTTAGCAAGAAGATCTCTACATCCTTGTCGCTATCCGGATAAAGCAGAATATCGATCATTGAATAGCGGCCGGCCGTACCATCCAGCACCGAGCCTGTTAGGTAGGGGTGAAACTCTGAGAGGAGTTCCATCCAATACAGCGCTTCGGTGCGCATGATGGCAACACGTTCCTGTTGTTCGCTATCCTGAAAAATGGCCTGGTGGGTGCGTAGTGCGTCGTATACGGCCTGGCTGGTTGGTAGACCAATCCATTCCGGTAAGTTGAGCTGGTGTGCGGCTTTGCGTTTGGCCAGTTCCACATCATCCACGCCGTCTTCCGCCATCAGGCGGGCGGCAACGGCGGCAATATGGGCGGTGCCGTTGTTCTGCATGCCGGCTGGGCGTCGTCGGTGGCGCATCGGGTCTCTCCGGGGCAGGTACAATGGATTCCATTCTAAACCTACCTGCCGGATATTGCGCCGGCATGACAATGCAAAGACGAAAGACGGGAAAGACGATGCATTTGCATATTCTGGGTGTCTGCGGCACCTTCATGGGCGGCCTTGCGCAACTGGCTCGGGCGGCAGGACATAAAGTTACCGGTTGTGATGCGGGCGTTTACCCGCCCATGAGCGACCAGTTACGCGGTGCTGGCATTGAATTGATTGAAGGTTTCGATCCATCACAGTTGGCTTTAAAGCCGGATGTCTTTGTAATCGGTAATGCCGTTTCGCGCGGCAACCCATTGCTCGAAGCTATTCTTGATGCGGGGCTGCCTTATGTGTCTGGTCCACAGTGGCTGGCCGAACATATCCTGCAAGGTCGCTGGGTGCTGGGCGTGGCGGGTACGCACGGCAAAACAACGACGGCTTCGTTGCTCGCCTGGATTCTGGAAGATGCCGGCCTGGCACCGGGCTTTCTGATCGGCGGTGTGCCATGCAACTTCGGCGTCTCTGCAAGGTTGCATGGAGCCTTAGAAGATTCACCTTTTTTCGTGATCGAAGCCGATGAGTACGACACAGCCTTTTGCGATAAGCGCTCGAAGTTTGTGCACTACCATCCGCGCACGGCCATTCTGAATAATCTGGAATTTGATCATGCCGATATCTTTGCCGATCTAGGTGCGATCGAAACGCAGTTCCATCACCTAGTACGCACCATGCCGGGTAATGGTCTGATTGTTTCGAACGCGACAGAGCCAGCACTGGCGCGTGTGTTGGAGCGCGGTTGCTGGACACCCGTTGAAGGCTTTGGCGCAGGTAGCGGTTACACCATTACAGGCGATGATGCGACGGGCAGCCTGATTGTTCACGAAGGCAGCAAAAAAATTGGCGAGGTTACCTGGGCGCTCACCGGTGAACATAACCGGATGAATGCCTTGGCCGCGATGTTGGCCGCGCGTCATGTGGGTGTGCCGCTGGATAAGGGCTTGGATGCCTTGTCGCGTTTTGAGAACGTTAAACGCCGTATGGAAGTACGCGGTGTGGAACGCGGCGTTACGGTTTATGACGACTTTGCGCACCATCCAACAGCAATTACCACCACGGTAGCCGGCTTGCGTCGTAAAGTGGGTGATGCCCGTATTCTTGCGGTCATTGAGCCTCGTTCCAACACCATGAAGCTGGGCGTGATGAAAGACCAGCTGCCGCAGAGTCTGGCAGTGTGTGATCGTGTCTATTGCTATGGTGCCAACCTCGGTTGGGATGCGGCTGCAGCGTTGGCTCCCATGGGATCAAATGCAGAAGTCCATGAAGACTTCAATGCCATGGTTCAAGCGATCGTTGCCGAAGCCAAGGCTGGCGATCACGTGCTAGTCATGAGTAATGGTGGCTTTCAGGGAATTCACAACAAGTTGTTAGAAGCCCTGATATCATCCTAAAACGCTTTGTATTTTGCGCTCCGCAAACAAAGCACCTTAATTTTCTCTTGGAGAACCCTGCATGAAAAAATCGCTGCTACTGGCCGC
>ERZ1034361.1154-NODE-1154-length-14733-cov-2.874795_pt1 | contig 14733 bp, 14 predicted proteins | sample MGYA00520617_ERZ1034361 | MGnify/ENA primary metagenome ERZ1034361 (study PRJEB33736, sample SAMEA104284507) | Azolla filiculoides | biome: Urban; feature: Water surface; material: Ditch water | place: Netherlands | collected 2015-10-28 | depth 0-0.1 m ... | reverse complement strand
GCACTGAGCATGCGCAAGGCCTGCGCCAGAGAGCCTTCCGTCTGCAACCAGAACAGCAGGCCCAGCAGCAGGCTGCCCCAGAACTGGTGCTGTTGCAGGGCAGCTGGCGCAATCTCGGCCAGGCTGAGCACCGCCACGATGTTGACCACCGACAGGCTCAGCGCGGAAAAGCGCCCGAACAAGCCCATGATCAAGAGCACCGGAAAAAACAGTTCCCCAAAGGTGCCGGCCACGGCAGCCACCTCGGTGGGCAGCAAGGGCACGTGGTATTCATCTGCAAACAGGGCCAGGGTGGTGTCCCAATCGGCGATCTTGGTCAGGCCCGAGCGGAAAAAGGCCATGCCGACAAACCAGCGCGCCGCCAGGGCGGCGGGGGCCTGCAGGTGGTCGAGCCCGCTTTGGCAGGCCTTGAGCCAAGGCAGCGCCTGGGTACATACGTTCGTCATGAAATTGGACATGGTTTAGCGGGTGGTGGTTGCGGAAATGGGGGTGGGTAGTGCACAGAGGGCACCAGCCTGAAGCAGCTCAGTCAGGAGGGCGACGGCGCTGGCTGCGGCTTGCTCCGGGCCGACGCGCTCGGCCAGCGTCGCACACAGTTGGCCGAACGGCTGGCCTGCCTGCAAGCCCAACACGAAATCGGCTTGCAACTGCGTGAGCGACTTCCATTGTGTGTTCATACCGAGCCGCCAAACCAGCAGGGAGTGGTCCAGCGCTTCGGGCGGCTCCAGTTCGTCCTGCCCGGCTTTCAGGGCATGCCAGATGGGGCCTACGGCCCATTGCATTGCAAGCAACTGCGCTGAGGGCTGCAGCTTCAAACGCAGACCCGCCCATTCGGATGGAGGGAGCGCGGCCAATGCTTCGGAAGTCAGCAGCTCGGCCGGTGCGGCATCAAAGGCCTGGCGCAAGGCCCACTCCAGGCGTGCCAGGTCCACCATGGCGGGATGATCGACCAGCGCCTCGTTGGCGGCCATGAAGTCGCACAGCTGGTGGCCAAACCAGCGCAGCGAATAGTGCTGCGAGGGGTGGCTGCCGATATAGGCATTAGCCAGTGCGTCAAAGGCTTCGTCACCCATCACCAGCGGCAGGGTTTCATAGTTGTCGCGCAGGGCGGCGCGCAGGCGGGCGCGGTAGGCCGTGCGGTACACAGCGAACTGCGCCACGCCGCGCGCACTGAGCAGCGCCGCGTCCATTGGCTGGTCCAGCAGCAAGGATTGCTGAAACTGGCTTTGCAGAGTGTGCAAGGTTTGTACAGTCGTCATGCGGCGCACTCCTCGGTGGCCTTGCGGATGCTTGGCAGAGGCGCCCTATTTTGTGCCTGTGCCTGAACCACGCGCGCATGGTCCAGTTCATCCAGCAGTTCATGCAACGCGGGAATGTTGTCGTCGCGCTCGATCATGGTGGGCACCGCGCCGCAATGCTGCACGGTGCTGCCATAGAGCTGCCACACGGCCTCGCAGACCGGGTGGTCGTGGGTGTCTATCAGGTAGCCGTCATGGGTTTCATGGCCGGCCAGGTGAATCTGGCGTACGCGCTCAGCCGGAATGGCGGCGATGTAGTCCTGCGGGTTGAAGCCGTGGTTGACGCTGCTGACATAGACGTTGTTCACATCCAGCAGCAGCTCGCAGTCGGCTCGCTGCAGCATCTCGGCGACAAACTCCCACTCGCTCATCTGGTCGGCTGCAAAGGCGACATAGGTCGACGGGTTCTCGATCACCAGGCGGCGGCCCAGAAAGTCTTGCACCCGCTGTATGCGTTCGCAGACATGGCGCAGGGTTTCCTCGGTATAGGGCAAGGGCAGCAGGTCGTGCATGTTGATGCCGTTGGTGCCGGTCCAGCACAGGTGGTCAGAGACCCAGCCGGGCTGCACCCGTTGCACCAGCGCTTTCAGGTCGCGCAGGTAGTCCAGATTCAGCGGCGCGCTGCCGCCGATATTGAGCGACACGCCATGCATCACCATCGGGAAGTCACGGCGGATACGGTCCAAATGCCACAGCGGTGCGCCACCGGGCACCATGTAGTTTTCGGAAAGAATCTCCAGCCAGTCCACACGCTTTTGAGGTGCTGATTCGAAGGTGGCGTAGTGCTCACTGCGCAACCCTAAGCCAAAGCCGGTGATGGAGTTCATGGGGTCGGGGGATGAAGTTGAAGTTGAAGAAAACCGGGCCCACTGTGCGCGGGCCCGTTCGGAATGGACGTCGCTGTTTATTTGACGACAGTGCCACCAGCCGCCGTGCATTCCTTGGCGGAGGCCTTGGCATTCCAGCCCATGCCCTTGCAGCTGTTCATGCCCTTGCAGTCGTTCTTGGCGGTCTTGCAATCCGAGGTGCCCTTGCAGCTGTTGATGCCAGCGCAATGCACCGACATATCGGCGGCATGGGCCACGGTGACGGGTGCGCTAACGGCAAACAGGGCTGCGGCGGCACTGGCGATGGCGAGGGTGGTTTTGAAGGAGGTAGACATGGTGTTTCCTTTGCTAATAAAAATAATGGTCGGCTTGTTATGCAGTCAGAGCGCAGGCTTGGAAGCATTTGCGTCTGCTTGCTTCTATAAGTCGGCGCAGCGTCCAGGAACTTACAAATTCTTGCGGACATTTCAAAAATATATTGCCAACCGGATGCTTGCGGCCTGCCGACAAACCCAAAGCAAGCCGGGCTACAGCCGCACCGTGAGGGCCAGCCAGGCATCGGGCAGCCAGTCGTTGACGCGGCTTTCCAGCCAATGATCCGCCCCGCTCAGAATCGCCAGCCCCACCAGCAGCAAGACGATGCCAAAGGCCTTCTTGCCCTGTTCGGCATGCAGAACCAACCAGGACTGCATGCGGCCAAAACCCGCGCGCGACAGGTAGGCCACGCCCACCAGCGGCAGGGCAGCGCCGGCACCAAAGAGCCCCAGAATCAGCGCGCCGCGTGCCGCCCCACCCTCGGTGGCCACCAAGGTGAGTGCGGTACCCAGCAAGGGCCCGGAGCAGGGACTCCAGATCAGGCCCAACAGACCACCTAATAGAAATGCACCTTGCAAGGAGGCGGTATCCAACGAGGCTGAGGCCTGGTTGGCGGAGTTGGCCAGGGGAGAAATAAGCCGCGTAAAACCCTGGTTGAGAACCGGCACCACCATGATGCAACCGAAGGCAATCAACAGGCTGGCAGCAAAGATGCGGACATGGTCGGGGCTCAGACCCAAGGCATCGCCAAACAGTCCAAGCACCACACCCAGCACGGCAAACGACAGCGTCATGCCCAGGGCCATAGCCAGCGGCGCGGCACGGTGGCGCTGCGCCGCACCGCCCAACACCAAAGGCAGCAGCGGGAAGACGCAGGGCGACAGCGTCGTCAGACTGCCGGCGGCAAGGCTCAGGCCCGATTCATTCCAGGAGATCATGGGGCGCCCACTTCACAGCGAAGTGCTGAGCGTTTTGCGGATGGCGTCGGGCGCGGTGGCGCCAATCTGGCGGGCCGTTTCCACCTTGCCGCGGTACACCACAAAGGTCGATTGGCTGCGCACGTTCAACTGCTTTTTGAGTTCGGTTTCCTTGTCATAGTCCACCAGCAGGATGGTCAGCTTCAGGTCCGGATCGGCCTTCAGGGACTCCAGGGCTTTGTCCTGCGCCCGGCAGGTGGGGCACCAGTCGGCACGGAAGTGCAGCGTCACCGCTTCCCCTGCGGTTTGCAGCTTGGTAAACGCAGCCGCGCTGTACGGGGCCAGGGTCAGTGCCTGGCTCCAGAAGGAGACGCATAGCAGGGCGAAGAAGGCCAGAGATTTTTTCAGTTGCATGGGGATGGCTCTTGATGGTTTTATGGACAGGCCGGGATGGGCTGTCTGGCCGTTGGTCGGCTTGGGGCGCTATTTCTTACAGGCGCGTTTGCGCAGCGGCGGGACGACCAGGCAACGCGCTCAGATGGTGACGGGATTGTTATGAATTCGTGATGATTTTCCGAAGCGCCAATGCTGCAATGGTTTACCCACGGGCTTGGGGCCCGGGCCAGACAAACCACATTACGGAGAAATAATCCATGCCCATAACAAAATCATCCCGCTTCGTTTCCCTGCAACTTCGCAGCCTGGCACTGAGTGCCCTGGCCGCGGCCACCCTGGTTGCCTGTGGTGGGGGTGGCGGATACAACGATGCCCGCCTCAAACTCAATCTGACCGGTCTGGAGAACCTTGGCAGCAATGCGGTGTACGAAGGCTGGCTCGTGACTGCTGCCGGGCCGGTGTCCACCGGGCGCTTCAGTGTGGACGCCAGCGGCAAGCTGAGCCAGACCGAATTCAGCTTGCCGCGTGCGCAGGCCGATGCCGCCACTGCATTTGTGCTGACGATTGAGCCCGCCCTGAACGACGTGGCAGCGCCTTCTGACACCCACTTGCTGGCCGGCGACTTCAATGCCGGAAAAACCTCGGCCACGGTGTCCACCCAGCACGCGGCGGCTCTGGGCAACAATTTCAGCAGCGCTGCGGGCAGCTTCATTCTGGCCACGCCCACTACCGCCAGCACCACCGATGAAAACCAGGGCATCTGGTGGCTCAAGATGGTGGGCGGCGCGCCGCAAGCCGGTTTAACCTTACCCACCTTGCCTGCCGGTTGGGTGTATGAGGGCTGGGTTGTGGTGAATGGCACACCGACCAGCACCGGGCGCTTCACCTCGGTGTCCGCAGCCGATTCCGATGGCGCTGGCAGCGGCGCTGGCCCCCTGGGAAGCCCTGCGTTCCCGGGGCAGGATTTCATCACGCCGCCACTGGTCTTGAGCGGCGGCACGGCGGTGATTTCGATCGAGCCACAACCCGACAACAGTCCCGCGCCCTTCACCCTGAAGCCGCTGGTGGCCACCATTGGCAGTGCAACCGGTGGCGCCAATCCGCAGGCCATGGCCAACAACACCGGTGCTGCCGGCCAGACCCTGTCGGGCACAGTCAGCCTGACGCGCTAAGCCACATCGGTGCCCTGCTCTGCCCACCAATCTTCCGGTATGAACGCGCACGAATCAGTGCACAAACTATCATGGAGGCCATGACTGCAGCACCTCAGCGCCGCGTTTTGATTCTGGAAGACGAGCCCGATGTGGCCCGGCTTATCGCCCTGCACATGGGCGAGTTGCCGGCTGCCGCACAAATTGAAAGCGATGGGCGCGAGGGTTTGCGCGTGGCGCTGGAGCAGGGGCCGTGGGACTTGCTGGTGCTGGACCTGAGCCTGCCCAGCCTGGGCGGGCTGGAAGTCTGCCGCGCGCTGCGCATGAAGGGCAACGATGTTCCGATTCTGATGCTCACCGCGCGCGGCAGCGAGCTCGACCGCGTGCTCGGTCTGGAGCTCGGTGCCGACGATTACCTGACCAAACCCTTTGGCGTGATGGAACTGCAAGCCCGTGTGCGCGCGCTGTGGCGCCGTGCCGCCTTGCGCGCACCGATCCCCAGCGCGAGCCAGCCTGCGGAGCCCGAGGTGCTGCAGGTGGCAGACTTGCGCATTGACCGCGTGCAGCGCAAAGCCTGGCTAGCGAAGCAGGAGCTGACGCTGACCCCGCGCGAGTTCAGCCTGCTGTGGCATTTCGCGAACCAGCCGGGCCGGGCCTTCAGCCGCAGCGATTTGCTGGCCGCCGTCTGGGGCTATGGCCACGACGGCTACGACCATACCGTCAACACCCACATCAACCGGCTGCGCAAAAAGCTGGGCGACGGTTACATAGATACCGTCTGGGGTGTGGGCTACCGTTTTCAGGCACCCGCATGAAAGACGCTGCCAGCCAGTCGGCCCGGCCTTTCGCCGTCGTACCCTGGTGGCGGCGGCTGCATGTGCACCTGGCGTTCTGGGTGTTGCTCAGCCTGGGTGCCATCGCGCTGCTGCTGTCGATGGGCTACGAGCAGGCGCTGGTGCGCGAGCGCGACGCCCATATGCAGTGGCAAAACCTGGGCCTGGCGAAATACATCGCACAGCGTCAGTCTGTTCCCTTCATGGACGCGCAGGGGCATGTGCACCCCACGCAACTGGCGAATTCGGCGATGTACATCGGCATGATCCACCCCGCGCTGGAAGCCTATGTGCTGGACCGCCAGGGCCGCATCCTGCAGCACACGCTGGGCACCGAGAAACCACAACTGGAGCGGGTCGACCTGCGCGCCGTGGCGCCCTTGTTGAACGAAGCGGCTCCGCAGTTGCCGGTGTTCGGCGACGATCCGCGCAACCCCGGTGCGCCCAACCTGGTGTCGATTGCAGCCCTGCCGGACGCCAGAAATGTGCAAGGCTATTTGTACGTGGTTTTGAACGGGCGGCAGGGGCGCGCACAACTGCAGCAGTCGACCCAGGAGCGGCAGCAGCAAGGCGCCTGGCAGGCGCTGGCCCTGGGGCTGGGCCTGGCAGGTGTGGTGATCATTGGCGTGCAGACGCGCATCACGCGGCGCCTGCGTATCTTGGCTACCGGGTTGGCGCAGTTCCGGCAGCCCGTGTCGGGCGAGGATCCGCAACCAAACCGCCCGCGTGATGAGATTGACGTGGTGCGCCAGGCCGCCGAGGTTTTGCAACTGCGCGTGAACCAGCAGTTCACCCGGCTGGAGGATGCCGAGCGCTTGCGGCGCGAGTTGGTCAGCAATGTGTCGCACGACCTGCACACGCCGCTGACCAGCATCCAGGGCTATGTGGAGACGCTGTTGCTGCGCGGTGCCGAATTGCCGGCGGAGTTGCGGGAGCAGTATTTGCATACTTGCTTGCAGCACTGCCGCAGCCTGGGGCGCCGGGTGGCCGAGTTGTTTGAACTGTCCAAACTCGAGTCCGGCCAGACCGTGCTGCAGGCCGAGCCGTTTTGTGTGGCCGAGTTAATCAATGACCTGCTGCGGAACTACAGCATCGCAGCGCAGGCGCGCGGCGTAACGCTGCAGTTGGCCGAGACTGCGGATCGGCAGGCGCAGGTGCTGGCGGACATTGGCCTGATCGAGCGGGTGCTGCAAAACCTGATCGACAACGCCATGCGCCACACGCCGCCCGGGGGACGCATTGAACTGCTGGTCAGCGCTGCCGACGACGCGGTGCAAGTGCAGGTGCGCGACAACGGCCACGGGATTCCGGCTGCCGACTTACCGCATATTTTTGAGCGCTACTGGAGCAAGCCGACGCCGGAAGTTGGGGATGCGCAAACCCGCAGCACTGGCTTGGGGCTGGCGATTGCGCGCTGCATTCTGGAACTGCATGGCAGCCGTATCGAAGTGCAGTCGGCACCACAAACCGGCACCGCGTTCTTGTTTGGCCTGCCGGCTGCGCTGCACGGCTGAGGTGTCAGCGGGGTCGCTGATAACCGTTCGATAAAACGGGCCGTGGCGATCCTTCAGCACCGGAGCAAGGCGCGATTTTGATCAGAATCTGATCAAGATTTTTTGTGCAATTTTCCGGACGATGGAGGCATCGCATGAGGGCAAACGAGCTCATAGCGGTGAAGCAATTTGGGGCTTCTGGTCCCGACTTTTTTTGTTCCAACGGAGTAATCACATGAAAAAACTAATAATCGCCTCCTTGATTGCCGGTGCTTCCTGCGCACCTGCAGCCTTTGCCCAGTCCAATGCCTTCCAGGGTCTGGGTGCGGGTGTCAGCTTGAACGTGGCCGACTCAACTTCGGAAGCCCTGGTGCCGGGTGTCTTCTACAAGGGCACGGACACCGACAACAATTTCGCGCTGCAGTTGCAATACAACATGGCCCTGAATGATGTGTTCCTGCTGGGCTTTGGCGGCTCCGCCAATTTTGGTGATTTGAAAGCCGGCAAGCTGGGGCCAGTTGGCCAGATCAAAATAAAGGACGCCTATTCCCTGTACCTCGCACCCGGCTATGCGTTCAACAGCACCTGGCTGGGCTATGGCAAGCTGGCCTACTTGAATGCGAATGCAAGTTCGGCCAACGGTGGCAGCACCAAATTTGACAATGGCTATGGCTACGGCATTGGCCTGCAGGCCATGTTCACCAAGAACTGGTTTGGTCAGGTCGAATACATGATCAACCAGTACAACGACAAGTCGTCCTTAAACGAAACCGACAAACTCAAGAACAGCGTGTATTCACTGACCGCTGGCTACAAGTTCTAAGGTTCAATGCGCCAACAAAAAACCCACCTTCCGGTGGGTTTTTTGTTGGAAAAAGCGAAGCGCTTCAGGCGCCGTGGCACTTCTTGTACTTCTTGCCGCTGCCGCAAAAGCAAGGGTCGTTGCGACCCGGCAGCTCCGGCTTGTGCAGCGTCTCCACGCGCGGGCCGATGTTGCGCCAGAGTTCGTGCAGGTCATAGACCGCCCACACCCCGTCGGCAAAGGCTTCAAAGCGGCTGGCACTCACCGTGGGCACGCCCTCGTCATCAAACACCGATAGCGTGGGCTCATCTTCATCGTCTTCGGTCAGGGCCACCAGGCGCTGCAGGGCGTCGTCCAGCCACTTGCGGCCTTCCTTGTCGCGCGGCGGCTGCCACTCGTCGGGCCAGTTTTCCACCGCATACATAAAGCCCACGGACCAGACCTGGGCAAAGGAGGGCAGAAACTCACCGGCCATCGCGGCACGCTCTTCCTCGGGCAGTGCAGCCACGGCACCGCGCACATCCATGACCTCGGGGTGGTAGGCGCGTTCGTCGTCCAAGGCCTTGATGTCGGCGGCCAGGCCTTGCACGATATCGTCCCAGCGGCGCTGCCAGAGTTCCAGAAAGCGCGCCTGCTGTGCAGCGTCGGCAAAAGGACCGTGGGGACTGTCTTCTTCGCCCATGTCCAACAGCACCGGCAAGTATTCCTCTTGCGGAATGGTGCGGCGGCAGACGATGAGCGCGGCCATGACGCCTGCGCAAAACTCCCATTGAGGGCTGTCTTCAGCGAGCTGGCGCAGCTCGTCCCGAATGGTGTCGATCTCGTCAAACTCTTCGGGGCTAAGCGACAGGGGGTTGCTGCTTGCAACCGGGTCAGTGGGTGTGTGGGTATTCATGGGTGGGCAAAACAGAGTGTGACTGCTATTGTCGCGCCCAAGGAGACCCTGCATGCTGAGCGCACTCGACAAATTATTTCCCACCCGCTATCTGGTGCTGGGGCTTTGTTGCTTCGGGTTGTTGCTCAGTGTGTTCAGTCTCCTGGCCTTTGGTGCCGGTGGCGGCTTGGGGCCTGCGCAACAAGGTCAAGGTGGGGGCCGCGGGCAAAGGTGAACAGCGCCTTTGACATCGCGCGCGGCGACCGAGAGCTGAATGTTGCAAGGGGAAAAGGCTTTGGTGATCGAAGCTTGAGCGTTGTTGCGGGCATTCACTAGCCCCTGTTGTGCGGGCAAATTTGCTCTTTGGACTGCGCTCGCAGCGAGCACACAGCGTCACAAAAGTCGCAGCGCTTCTTCAAATTCAAAGCCTTCGATTGCTGCTTCCACCTGCGCCGCATTGGCGCATAGCGTCCGTAACGCGTGCGCATGGGCATCCCACAACTCCCGGGCCTCGGGGTTGTCTTCAGCCAGCATCTGCCGGATGTGTTGAATCACCGCTGCGCCTTCCAGGCGCTCGGCCTCGCTCAGGCTTGCAGGTTCTGCCACCGGTGCATCAGCCAGCAGACCGGGCGCGGCCCTGAGGGCGCCAATCAGGCTGGACAGAACGGCAGCACATTGCCTGCTGGCGTCTGCAAGCGCTTCGGCTTGGGCTCCGGTGCGTATACCGGCTTCCAAGCGTTCAGCCTGCAGTTGCAAGGCGGTGGCGCCCAGATTGCCGGACACCCCCCTCAGCGTATGGGCCATCCGTTCGGCCGTCGCACAGTCACCACGGGCCAGATGGTTGGCAATCTGGTCCGTGGCATCTTCTTGCGCGGCGACGAATTTGCCCAGCATGGACGCATAGAGCACCGCATTGTTGGCCATTCGGCTCAAGCCCAAGGACGCATCAAGCCCCGCCACGCCATGAATCGCCTGCAGGAGGGAGGCGACTTGCGCATCGTTCCCCGCGTCCGGTAGCGCGAATGCCCGGTCGGTGACAGGCACACCCGTATGGTCTGACACTTTTACCCAGGTCAACAGGGCCTTCCAAAGGTCCTCCGGGTCAATCGGTTTGGTCACAAAGCCATTCATGCCGACCGCCAGGCAGCGCGCGCGGTCTGCGGCCATGGCATTGGCGGTCATGGCAACGATGGGTAGTTGCTCAGCGCTGAAGCTTTCGCGTATCCGGCTGGATGCCGTTACGCCGTCCATCACCGGCATTTGCATGTCCATCAGCACGATGTCGTAAAGCAGCCCCGCGCCTGCCTTGGCCTGGACCTGCTGCACGGCAATCAGGCCGTTGTCGGCCACATCCACCACAAAGCCCACGCCATGCAGCAATTCACAGGCCACTTGCTGATTGATCTCGTTGTCTTCCACCAGCAGCACACGGGCACCGGCCAATGCTGCGAGTTGGCCTTCCTGCGCGCTGCGCGCTCCCGTGGCCGCCCTGGTCGCAAGCTCTGCGCCCTGGTAGCCCTTGATTTGCATCATGGTGTTGAGCAACAGGGAACTGCTAACCGGCTTGGACAGCACATATTCGATGCCCAGCTTGTGGGCACTCTTGATCAGTTCCTGACGGCGGTGCGCCGTCACCATCAATACACAGGGGGCCGTCGGGATGTGCAGTTCCTGTAGCGCCTTGACCGTCTGCAAGCCGTCCATACCCGGCATTTGCCAGTCCATCAGAACAAACGCGAACGGCTTGTCGGCCCGGTTTGCGGCCACCAGCCGGTCCAGCGCAGCCTGGCCCGAGTTGACATGCTCCATGCTGAAACCCAACTCGGACAGCATCTCGCATAACAACATGGCCGAGGCCTCGTTATCATCCACCACCAGCACGCTGCTGCCCAGCAGCCCAGCCACAGGCCGGGCCACCAGCGGGGTGCCGGAACCCAACCCCAAGCGAGCGGTAAACCAGAACGTGGAGCCCTTGCCCAATTCGCTCTCCACACCCACTTCCCCACCCATGGCCTCAGCAAGGCTCTTGCTGATGGCAAGCCCCAGACCGGTGCCGCCAAAGTTGCGGGTGGTGGACGCATCGGCCTGCGCAAAGCTCTTGAAGAGTTTGCCAATCTGCTCTGTCGACAGTCCGATCCCGGTGTCACTCACCTGAAATAGCAGCAGGGCGTGGTCACCCATGATTTCCTTCACCGAGATGGACAGCCGTACTTCACCCGCAGGCGTGAATTTGACTGCGTTGTTGGCCATATTGATCAGGATTTGGCCAAGGCGCAGCGGGTCTCCAACCAAGTCCTTGGGAATATTGGCATCCACCCGGCATAGCAACTCCAAACCCTTGTCATCCACCTTTTCTGACAACAGGTTCACCACCGTGTCGAGCACGGTGTCCAGCACAAAGGGCACGGATTCAATTTCCAACTTGCCGGACTCGATCTTGGAAAAATCCAGGATGTCATTGATGATGCCCAGCAGATGCTCGCCGCTTTGCTTGATCTTGCTCAGGTAGTCCTGGATGCGCGGCGGCATCTCATGCCGCAGCGCGAGGCCGGACAGCCCGATGATGGCATTCATGGGCGTGCGGATCTCATGGCTCATATTGGCCAGAAACTCACCTTTGGCCACCGAGGCCGCCTCGGCCGCTTCCAGCGCCACCTTGCGCTCAGCCGCACTCCTTTTCTCAGTGACTTGGTAGGCTCGCAAATTCGCCTGCATCACAGCCAGACGGCCCATGATGCTGTTTTCATCGGCACGCGCCTGGTTCAGATCCGCATCCAAATCGCCGCGAGCCACCTTGGCAATGGCGAGTTGCACGTTATCAATCGAGCCGCCCATAACCAACTGCAACTTTTCCACAAAAGCATTGAAATGACTGGCGAGCTCGGAGAATTCCGTGGTGCGGCTACTGGCCAGCCGCAAGGACAAATCCGCATCACCGGAGGCCACATCTGACAATGCCGCACCCAACTCCTTGATGGGCCGGATCACCACCCGGCGGAGCGCCCAAACAATCGCCATCACGGTGGTGATGTTGAGGGCTGCGAACTGCAACAAGGTAACCAACAGGTCATGCTGCAGGCTTTGCTCCACCTGCTTGAAGCTGAGGTACAGGTACAACTTCCCGATCTTGCGGCTCGCACCATCCTCGCTGTATTCGATATCGACGATCTTGACTTGGTCTGCCACCGGAACGGCTTGCGCGGACTGAATCGGGGTGTGATCGCTGCGTGCGCCATAAATAAACAGGTCATTGACCGTTACCGTGATACCCAATAGAAAGGGCTCGTCAACCTCGCCATCGACGATCCGCTCGACCGCCGAATTATTCAACTCCCACAGGCCGTTGGCCAGACTGCGCGGGAGCCGGTAGGCCAGTTTGTCAATTTGAAAATTGACAGCACGCAAACGTTCAGCCTTGTCGCTGCGGTAATTGAGGTAGCCAAAACCACCAAAAACGCAGGAGGTCACGATCACCACGAGGATGGTGAACCGCGATTGCACGGACTGCCAGAACCTGAATGTCATTTCTTTGCGTATTAGAAGCTGCCAACCCACCACTGCGCCCATTGCAAGATGCCAAGGCCCCCCAAAAACACCATCGCATTTTTTGACTCAAACCCTTGTGATTCTTTAACAGCGGAGTATGCTACGTATCAATCAGTGTTCAAACAATATACATGAGGGCCCCATGTTTTGGGGCGTACCAATGAAACCAGTTACCAAGCCGTCGCTTCGTTTCACCTCCCGCCACACCAACACCGTCTGCCGAATTGGCGTGGCCACACTGAGCATGCTGCTCCTGGGCAGTGCGCTGGCAAGCCCACCCGTTACATCGGTAGCGGAGCCGGTCAATTTGGAATACGTCAACACCTGGATCGCTGAAGCCAAAGGCTGCGAAAACATCCGCAGTTATGCGCGCCCCAACATCATCCGATTTTCGGTCGAAGCCATACTCTCCTGCCAGGCGCTGAAACTGGGCGGCTACGATGGCGAATACAAGCTGGTTCCAGCGCCCAACTACACGCGTGCCATGCTCATAGCCGCCAACGGTGAGGCGACGATGCCCACCGAAACGCTGTGGACGGAAGATCTGGACGAGAAAAAGTTCTATGCCACCAAACCACTGCTTGCCGACGGCGAGATCGTTTTTGGCGCCTTCGTGAAAGCCGACAAACTCAAAAGCTATAACGTCAAGAACATCAATGATCTGAAAAAGCTCAAAGCCGTCACGTCGCGCAACTGGGTCAAGGACTGGAGCACCCTGACCGGCATGGGCGTGAACACGCTGGACGCCTCCAGTCTGGAGTCCATTTACAAGATGATTGGTGCCGACCGTGCCCAGTTCACTCTGTGGAGTTTTAATGCCCTTCCCAGCTTTGAAGTCACGGTGGAATCTGTCACCCTGGCGCCGTTGCCCGGTATCAAGATACTCATGCACGGCGAACGCAGGTTGGCCGTAAGCAAGGCGGCACCGAACGGACTGGAGGTGTTCAACGCCCTGAATAAGGGAATTGAAATCCTGCGCGCCAATGGCACCATTGCCAGGGCGTGGCGGGAGTCCGGCTACATCAACAAACGCACCGAGTCCTGGACCGCGCTCAACTAAAGCCCTCCACAGCGTGCGCCGCACCACCGACCAGAAGGTGCGCTCACTGGCCCAGCTGATCCTGACGCAGTTACCCGACCGTGCGCTGCTGGAAAGCGACTTGCAGGCGCTGGATCTTTTATTTCGCGCAGGCGATTGCCGATGCAAGCGCAGCGAACCGGGCCGCTGTTGCCACGCCCAGCGTTCGCAGCCGATTGGCCATGGTCAGCACGGCTTTATCTTTGCTCAGCAGCAGGGTCTGGTGTGCGACGGCCAGGTCGATGAACTTCTGGTCGTCGGCGTCCTTGCAGACATAACGCGCCTTGGGCGCCACTTCCAATAATTCCACATGGGCATCAAAGTGCGCCAGCACGTCCTGGGCCGTCAGCTGGTAGAACTGCATGCGCGGCACGATGTGGGTGTAAGCCAGCACGCGCTCCAGTTCGTCGCGCATCACCTGCGTGGCAATCCAGCGCAGAGACTTGGCCTCCAGGGCCGCGCGCAAGGCGGGCGTGGCCGGGTCGGCAAAGATAAACAGGTCCAGAACAATATTCGTGTCCAACACAATGGTTGGCACGCAGCCGGGCTCCATCAGGCTGAGCCCGCGGCTTTGTCCTTGGCCATGCGACCGGCCACCATGTCGAACTTGAACAATCGGCATTCCAGCGGGCCGTTCCACATGGGCACACGGCGCGATTCTTTCAAGCGCATCTTGCCGGGCAGCTTGAGGTCGGGCGTGAGCACCCAGGCCTGCCAGCCGGAGAAGTTCTTTTTCCAATGGCTGGCCAGCTGGCTGAAAAACTCGCCGCCGTCTTCAGTCTCGGCCAGCTCGCGTGCGCCAAAGCGGGCCTGTGCGCCTTCACCGCTCGCGGCGAATCGTCCATCCCCGGCAACACCGCCGATGCCGATGCGCTCGCCATAGGGCGGGTTCAGGATCATGACGCCACCACCCTCGATCGGCGGCATGCGCTGCAGCGCGTCGCCACCACGGAACTCGATGACGTCGGCGACACCGGCGCGCTGCGCATTACGCTCGGCAAAGTCGACCATGCGGTGCGACACATCGCTGCCGTAAATCAGCGCCTTCTGGCCGGGCTCGGGTTTGACCACGGCCTCCGCGGCTTCCTTCTTCATGTCGGCCCAGACCTGGTGGCGAAACGGCACGAACTTCTCGAAGGCAAAGCGGCGCAGGGATCCGGCGGCGATGTTGCAGGCGATTTGCGCGGCCTCGATGGCAATAGT
>ERZ1034361.1153-NODE-1153-length-14789-cov-9.629146_pt1 | contig 14789 bp, 13 predicted proteins | sample MGYA00520617_ERZ1034361 | MGnify/ENA primary metagenome ERZ1034361 (study PRJEB33736, sample SAMEA104284507) | Azolla filiculoides | biome: Urban; feature: Water surface; material: Ditch water | place: Netherlands | collected 2015-10-28 | depth 0-0.1 m ... | reverse complement strand
CCCGCTACTTCAAGAACAAGTACGACCTCTTGTTTGAGACCACTCCCGCTAGCGAAGCACCTGAACTCGTGGCCTATGTGGCCAAGGTTCTGCTCGAACGCGACATCGTGGTCGCTTCCAAGCCACTCGAGGTCACCGAGATGATGATCGAAGCTGCAGAGGGTCTCACGCGATGGACCTACGTGTTCTATGAAAGCGGCCTTGCCGTCAACGTTCTCTACACCGTCAATGACAACAAGAAACGTGCCGTGGGCTTCAAACTCTCAGATGGCATGGAAATCCCTGAAGAGCTGGGCAAGTTCAAGTTCGCTCGAATGAAGTCGAAGCTTGCCGGCACTATTCGTGGCAGCTACTTCGTGGTCAAGGGCGAGTACTAAAGAGCTTTACCAGGGCGCAGCGCGCTCTTCATCCCTTGTTGCATCATGGGGGTAGTTGGTGAGTTCGCTCGCACCGGCTCGAATACAGAGCCAACGAAGTTCGCCATCGCTATCTGGCATCGCTCGCCAGGTTCGCCAGACCCCTTGGCCCACGCGAACAACCGATCCTGGCCCCACGTCAACAATGTCTCCGTCAAGACCCATTTGGCCTGTGCCCTCCAGGAAGACATAGAGTTCTTCAATCTCAGAGTGGGTGTGCCAATAGCCAGCTTGTTCGCCGGGTGCATAGGCGTTTGCCGTCATTCCGATGAATTGGTTGGTCATCTCGTGATCGACGACGCGGCGACCTTGTCTGGAGGTCTGGGGCACGAAGCCGCCATAGAACTCACGCCAGCTATCTGGGGCACCAATGTTGTTGACTTCGTATCCGCTCATGGCTTCACGTTAGCAATCTCGCTCCCCCAGCAACAGAGAAGGGCACTGGATTTCTCCAGTGCCCTACTTCTTGTTCTGTTGACTATGCAGTCAGGTCGAAACGATCTGCGTTCATGACCTTGACCCAGGCAGCGACAAAATCAGCAACGAACTTCTCGCTGGCGTCGTCCTGTGCGTAAACCTCGGAGTAGGCGCGGAGGATGGAGTTCGAACCGAACACAAGGTCAACTCGTGATGCAGTGAACTTCACCTGACCGTTGTTACGGTCACGCACGTTGTAGAGGTTGCTACCGGCAGGCTCCCAGGCATAGTTCATGTCGGTCAGGTTGACGAAGAAGTCATTCGTCAGTTGGCCTTCACGTTCGGTGAGAACACCGACCTTGGAACCGCCGTGGTTGGTGCCGAGGGCACGCATGCCACCGACCAGCACGGTCATCTCAGGAGCGGTGAGGCCCATGAGCTGAGTGCGGTCAAGCATGAGCTCTTCTGCACTGACGGTGTAGTCCTTCTTGAGCCAGTTACGGTAACCATCGTGGATGGGCTCGAGGGGCTCGAAGGATTCAGCATCCGTCATGTCCTGGGTTGCGTCACCGCGTCCTGGAGCAAAAGGAACCGTGATGTTGTGGCCGGCTGCCTTGGCAGCCTGCTCAACACCGAGGTTTCCAGCAAGAACAATGACGTCAGCAACGCTGGCGCCGGTCTCAGCTGCGATGGGCTCGAGGACAGAAAGAACGCGTGCCAAACGCTCTGGCTCGTTGCCTTCCCAGTTCTTCTGAGGCTCCAGGCGGATACGTGCACCGTTGGCACCACCGCGCATGTCTGAGCCGCGGTAGGTGCGAGCAGAATCCCAAGCAGTGGAGACCATGTCCGAGATGGACAGGCCTGCTGCAGCGATCTTTGCCTTTACAGCAGCAACGTCATACTTGGCGTTGCCCGCAGGAACAGGGTCCTGCCAGATAAGGTCTTCAGCTGGAACTTCTGGGCCGACGTAACGAACCTTGGGTCCCATGTCACGGTGAGTGAGCTTGAACCAGGCACGAGCGAATACTTCAGAGAAGTATGCGGGGTCGTTGTAGAAACGCTCCGAGATGACGCGGTAGGCAGGATCCTTGATCATGGCCATGTCAGCATCGGTCATGATGGGGTTGTATCGGATCGAGGGATCCTCAACATCGACAGGCTTGTCTTCTTCCTTGATGTTGATGGGCTCCCACTGCTGTGCACCCGCTGGCGACTTCTTGAGCTCCCAGTCATAGGTGAACAGGAGGTAGAAGTATCCGTTGTCCCACTTTGTGGGGTGTGTGGTCCATGCACCTTCGATACCGGAGCTGACGGTGTCGCGACCAATTCCACGGGTGGTGTGGTTCATCCACCCCATGCCCTGCTCAGTGACGTCAGCACCTTCTGGTGAAGGGCCGAGGTTTGCAGCATCACCGTTACCATGCGTCTTTCCGACGGTGTGGCCACCCGCGGTCAGTGCAACGGTTTCTTCGTCATTCATCGCCATGCGAGCGAAAGTTTCACGAACCTGCTGGGCAGTCTTGAGGGGGTCAGGCTTACCGTTGACACCCTCAGGGTTTACATAGATCAGACCCATCTGAACAGCAGCCAGTGGGTTTTCCATGGTGGAGGGGTCTTCGAGGTTGCCGTAACGAGAATCAGAAGGTGCAAGCCATTCCTTCTCAGAACCCCAGTAGGTGTCGAGCTCAGGGTGCCAGATGTCTTCGCGACCAAAGCCGAAACCGAAGGTCTTTAGCCCCATGGATTCGTAGGCAACGTTTCCAGCAAGGATAAAGAGGTCAGCCCAGCTGACCTTGTTGCCGTACTTCTTCTTGATGGGCCAGAGCAGACGACGTGCCTTGTCCAGGTTGACGTTGTCAGGCCAGGAGTTCAGGGGCGCGAAGCGCTGGTTACCGGTTCCTCCGCCACCACGACCGTCAGCGGTGCGGTAAGAACCTGCGGAGTGCCATGCCATACGGATCATGAGGCCGCCGTAGTGACCCCAGTCTGCAGGCCACCATGACTGGCTATCCGTCATGAGGTTAGTGAGGTCCTTCTTGAGTGCAGCAACGTCAAGCTGCTTCACCTGTGCGCGGTAGTCAAAGCCTTCCCCGAGCGGGTTCGTCTTCGAATCCTGCTGGTGAAGAATGTCCAAGTTGAGGGCGTTAGGCCACCAGTCCATGTTCGACTTACCGGTGGTTGTTTGTGCGCCGTGCATGACGGGGCATTTTCCTGCGGATTCCACAATTTCTCCTTTGACGTGATTTCGATGCAGCGTGTTAACTGCACCACTCACTTAGTGCCAAACTACCAAAGGAAAAGCTCTGCACTCCAGTGAATTCACAGCTAACTCACACCGAAGTGCCCATTGTTCACTCAAAGCTAACTTCTGGGGTCTCAAAGAAGTTTTGAAAAAGTCACCCAGTGAAAAATGAGAAACGAGTTGGACTAGTCAGCCTGCAAGAACAACATGAACTGACCGCCACCAGAAGTGATCTGGGTGGACACAGCTAGGTCAGGCGCATAGCGAGAAAGTCGGTCTAGCAACCACTCCGATGCCAAGTCAGCATCTTCCTGGCTGGGGCAGCGAGCAATTACTTCGCGGCCACCCTTGCGCTGCAGGCGGTCCACGGTTGCCACGATGGGAGATGGGTCCACCACGAGTAGCTCAGGTGACCAAGCTACAACCGGAGCCTTCTTGCCCTTCATGGTGTTGCAGTCGCGGTGAGCTAAACGCTCCACCGTGACAACGTTCTTCTTGGTCTTGGCAACGGAGTAGCTGTCCACACTCGGGCCGCGATCAGAATTCACCGAGGCATCAGGATCCACAGCAGTGTCACACAACCAGCAGATCCAGTTGTCGCGGTCGCCTACTTCGTTTAAATCGCTCATTACTTCAGGCTACGCGATGCCAGCATTTCTCGAGGATTCTGCATGTTGGGCTATAAACTCAAGCAATCCCTCCCTCCAGTAAAGACAGCATCACCATGAGCGAATACCCCATTGATCACCTCAACGATGAAGAATCGTGGGAGATTATCCAGGCCAATCAAATAGGTCGCATTGCGAGCGCCCGCGAGGGTGCGCCGGATATTTATCCCGTCTCCTATGTTGTTCACAACTGGAAGATCTACTTCCGCACGGGCGCTGAGTCCCGTTTGCGCAAGGAAACTGATGGGCGGTTAGTGGCGTTTGAGTCTGGCTGGCAATTATTGCGTCACTTCTCCAGCACCGTAGCTCTGGGAATTGTCAGAACAATGACAAACGACGAAGCAGCCAAGGTCCTAGACCAGCTCCCTATCGTGGACTTTGCTCCCGACCAGGACTACGTCTGGATGGAGCTCGACCCCTCAGAGGTGCGCGGACGCCGCCTCAACGTGCTCGACCCTCAGCGCTAGGTCCCTTAACGAAAGAAAGGGTCCCGAAGGACCCTTTCTCCACACGTTGTTAGAAGACCATAAACGAGGCAAGTAGCAACAAAAGCGCAGCTAGCACAATGCTGGGAATGGCGCCCTTGGAATCGTTGTTGCGGAAGTGCCAGATTGCAGCGCCAACCATGAGTGCTGCCAAGCACAATGCTGCAGCGAACTGCAAGATACCCAGGCCAACAATGCCGGGAAGAATCAGGCCAACCCCACCGAGGAGTTCAGCCCAACCGATGAGCTTGACGGTGCGAGGGGTGTAGTCCTTGACCCAGGCCATCTTGGTTTCAAGCTTCTCAACAGGCTGGAACGCCTTGGTCGATCCAGCAAAAACAAAGACGATTGCGAGGAGTAAATCAAGAATAGAAAGGACGATGGCCATGTGTTACCTCCAGTAAAACAGGGAGTAACTCAGAACGTTCCCCCACTAGTAATGGTAACTGGGTTAAAGCCAGGGATATTCCCGATTAAAGGCGCTCGAGGATGAACTCGACTCGTTCTTCCGGTGAGAGGGCAGGAACATCGATTAGTTCGAAGCCAAGCTCGAGATAAGTGGCTCGGATAGCGTCGTGGATCTCTTGCTGGACCTGCTCATCCTCATGACGGTTCCAGTCCACTTTCACCGGCAGACATTCGAGGAGGAAAACTCGTCGATACGTGGCCTGCTGAGATGCAGAAAAAAGTTCAGGGTTTGGAGTCAGACCCAGATAGCGCTCATAGCCAAGGCCGTCAGGAAGACCACGATCGAGAAAGACCGTCTCTGACCTATCCAAAGATTTCTCGTCAGCGAGCTGGCGCTTCAAGATCTCGCGTTGGAACCAATCACCCTCACCACGGACCTCGAGAAGGGTCTTTCCCTTCGCAAGTTCTTCCGCGATGATCGCGGAAGCTTGCTCGGTGGTGACTGTAAATCCGCGCTCTGTGAGCAGTTTGATGGTCGTGGTTTTACCCGAACTGGGTCCACCACTGATGACAAACCACGGAGGTGAATCAGTGGAACTCATCAGGTCAACAGAAGTAAGGAACTTACTTCTTGCCCTTTTCCAGTGCAGCAGCCTTGAGATCACCCATCAGAACAGCAGCGCCGCCTTCGACGATGCCCTGAGCAGCGTATTGCTCGAGACGCTCACGTGAGTCAGCGATGTCGAGGTTGCGCATGGTCAGCTGACCAATGCGGTCTTCAGGACCGAAGGCGGCGTCTTCGACGCGCTCCATCGAGAGCTTGTCGGGGTGGTAGCTGAGTGCAGGACCTGCAGTGTTGAGAATCGTGTAGTCGTCACCGCGGCGCAGGCGCAGGGTCACCTCACCGGTGACGGCAGAGCCAACCCAGCGAACAATGGATTCACGCAGCATGAGTGCCTGTGGGTCGAACCAGCGACCTTCATACATCAAGCGACCCAAGCGACGACCCTCAGCGGCGTAGTTGGCCAGAGTGTCCTCGTTGTGGATGGCGTTGAGCAAACGTTCGTAAACAATGTGAAGCAAAGCCATTCCAGGAGCTTCATAAATACCGCGGCTCTTGGCCTCGATGATGCGGTTCTCCACCTGGTCAGAAATACCCAGACCGTGGCGACCACCAATAGCGTTGGCTTCCATCACGAGAGCAACGGGGTCGTCGTAACGCTTGCCGTTGATCGAGACGGGACGACCTGCTTCGAACGCAATGGTGACTTCTTCAGTCTTAACCTCGACGTCATCGCGCCAGGCAGCAACACCCATGATGGGCTCAACCAGGTCAAGACCCTGGTCGAGGTGCTCGAGGAGCTTGGCCTCGTGTGAAGCACCCCAAATGTTGGCGTCAGTTGAATATGCCTTCTCTTTGGATGCGCGGTAGGGAAGGTCGCGAGCAAGCAGCCATTCGCTCATCTCGTGACGGCCTCCGAGCTCGTTGACGAAGTCAGCGTCGAGCCATGGCTTGTAAATACGCAGGGCAGGGTTAGCCATCAGGCCATAGCGATAGAAACGCTCAATGTCGTTGCCCTTATAAGTAGACCCGTCACCCCAGATGTCCACGCCGTCTTCGTGCATGGCACGAACCAGCATGGTGCCGGTGACGGCACGGCCCAAAGGAGTGGTGTTGAAGTAAGTCTTGCCGGCGGTGCGAATGTGGAACGCACCACACTGCAAAGCAACGAGACCCTCTTCTACGAGAGGTCCGCGGCAGTCGATCAGACGGGCAATCTCAGCACCGTATTCGAGTGCGCGACCGGGAACGCTGTCGATGTCTGGCTCATCTGCCTGGCCCAGGTTGGCGGTGTAGGTGCAAGGGATTGCGCCCTTTTCGCGCATCCACGCAACAGCAACAGAGGTGTCGAGACCTCCAGAGAAGGCGATACCGACGCGCTCACCAACGGGCAGAGAAGAAAGAACCTTAGACATGCCTCAATTCTAGTTGTGCCTACACAACCCCACGTTGTTCGCCTAGCATGGGCAACACCCTCCCTCGATTCAAGGACGAACGATGCTGCCTACTTCTCTTCCTGCTCCCCGCCTGATTGACCCTGCCTCGGTTACCCCGCTGCGCTGGGGACTCATCGGCCCCGGCGGTATTGCGGAAGCCTTTGTTGATTCAGTGCAGAAGCACACTACCCAGCGCTTTGTTGCAGTGGCATCGCAGACTCCCGGCAAGGCCGAGGCCTTCGCCACTCCTCGCGGCATCCCTCACGCACTGACCTCATATGACGCACTGGTCAACCACCCCGAGGTGGACGTTGTTTATGTGGCAACTACACACCAGTTCCACAAAGCTCATGCCCTGCTCGCAATTGCTGCTGGCAAGCACGTACTGGTGGAGAAGCCACTGGCCACAAACCCCACTGATGCCCAGGAGATCGCAGATGCTGCCAAGGCAGCAGGTGTTCTCGCCATGGAAGCAATGTGGACGCGTTATATCCCCCAGTCCGATGTGATGCGTCAGATCTTTGCCGACGGCATCTTGGGGGACATCTCGTTCGTGCTCTCTGACTTTGGCCAAGACCTGCGCCACGTTCCTCGCCTGATGGATCAGGTTGCCGGTGGTGGACTTCTCGACCTCGGTATTTATAACTTTGCCTTCAGTTCTTTCGTCCTCGGCAATGCTTCGAGCATCCAGACATCTGGTTCGCTCACGTCAACCGGTGTTGATGAAACCACCACTTCGGTGTTGAGTTACGCCTCAGGTGCTCAGGCTGTTGCCACCGTGACGATGGCTGCCTTCACCCCCACGGCAGCATCTGTGACCGGCTCTGCCGGACGCCTGAACATCCACGAACCGTTCTTCACCCCCAGCGGTCTGACCTTGTTCACCTCTGAGTTCAACCCCGCCCCGGTTGCCACCTGGCGCGACGAAACCGGCGTTCCTGCTCACGAAGGTTTGAGCTATCAAGCAACGGCGTTCGCGTCATTCCTCGATCAGGGGTTGACTGATTCACCACTTCGACCTTTGGCCGAAGCCATCAGCGACAACGCCTTGATCTATCAAGCACGCCACCAGATTGGTGCGTTTCTGACCGGAGAGAAGTAGGGCTTCTTACTTTCCTCGTGCAGGGAAGAGCTGCGTAATTGCAGGCTCTGCCAGCAAGGGCGCAATGGGTAATCCTGCTGCACCAATCATCAACAGGTTGGGGCCCAGCTCTGCAGTCTTCACTAGTAAACGGTCCTGCGGTGCAGTGAGCGTGCTCCAACGGAAACGGCTCAGCAGGCGATCGCGGTCATAGGAGTGCAGCACGGCGAGATATCCCGCGATGAGCACAATCTCTGGGTTGAAGATGTTGACGTAGTTACCCACCGCAATCGCGAGTGCATCAATTTGTGATTCCAAGAGCTTTTGAACTTTAGAGCTCACGGGCTTGGACAAAACTTCTTCCAGCTGCGCATCATCAGCGCTCTCGATCTTGAGTGCCGCCAAGAGGTCATCGCGCTGCACGAGTGACTCGAGCGTTCCTTGGAGCCCTGAGTAATCCTCACGAGGTGAATCAGAAATGCGCACGTGGCCGAGCTCGCCGGCGTAGCCGGCAGCGCCACGCAGCAAAATGCCGCCGTGGATCACACCGCCACCAATACCACCAGCACCACCGAAGAGATACACAATTTCACTGAAGCCACGACCAGCACCGAGGTCGCGCTCTGCGATGGAGCCCAGGCTGGCGTCATTGTCAATGAAGACAGGAAGGCCCGTTTGCTGGTGAAGCATGCGAGCGAAGGGAACCTCAACCCAGTTGAGGTGAGGAGCGAGACGGACCACACCATCTTCCACACGGATCTGTCCAGGGATGGCCACACCGATTCCTGCAATGCGGAAAGTGGAGGGCATCTTGGCGCGTAGCTCAGCGATAAGCCGCGTTGTGGTCTCTACCGATTCTGTGGGGCTGGGCACCGTCGAGTGGGTGTGGCGAACCTTGTCAATGACTTTGCCGGAGAGTGTGACGACACCCACAGTTGTGGCATCGGTTTCTGGGTTGACCGCGAAGACGACGACTTCATCCGAGAAAGAAACCATCAGCGAAGGTCGTCCAACGCCTTGGGTGGAGTTCGCTTCGGACTCGATGATGAGGCCCAGTTCTTGAAGTTCTGTCACGAGGTCCGAAATGGTGGAGCGGTTCAAACCGGTGCGTTGAGTCAACGCAGAACGTGACATCGTGCCGAATTGGCGCAGCAGACGAAGAATTGCCGACAAATTATGTTGGCGTACTTGTTCGCGGTTACTACCAACGGTTGACGCACCACTGTGCGGTTTTGATGCGGATGGAGTCATCTGCCTTTTCTCTCCGTGTGAACTATCTCCAACATATTCTGCCCTCTAAACAACAAATTCGTAACACCCTGTGTTTTCGAGTTGACAAAGTAAATAGGTCGGGGTCTATATTGTTCCCTAAGGCAACAAATACACAACCCCACATTCTTAAGGACTACCGACAATGTCGTCATTGACTCCCACCCGCGAAGACAAATTCTCATTCGGCCTCTGGACCATCGGCTGGGCAGCCCAGGATCAGTTCGGTGGACCCACTCGCCACAACCTCGATGTTGTCGAAGCTGTGGAGAAGCTCGCTGAGCTCGGCGCTTACGGTCTCACCTTCCACGACGACGACCTCTTCCCCTTCGGCAGCACTGACGCAGAGCGCCAGAAGCAGATCGACCGCCTCAAGCAGGCACTCGCCGACACCGGCATCATCATCCCGATGATCACCACCAACTTGTTCAGCCACCCCGTCTTCAAAGACGGCGGCTTCACCAGCAACGACCGCGGCGTTCGTCGCTTCGCGCTGCGCAAGGCACTGCGCAACTTGGACCTCGCTGCTGAGATGGGTGCAAAGACCTTCGTCATGTGGGGTGGACGTGAAGGTGCTGAGTACGACAGCGCCAAGGACATCCAGGGTGCACTTCAGCGTTACCGCGAAGGCGTCAACCTGATGACTGCCTACGTCAAGGACAAGGGCTACGACATTCGCTTCGCGATTGAGCCCAAGCCCAACGAGCCTCGTGGAGACATTCTTCTTCCCACCGTGGGTCACGCGATGGCCTTCATCAACACTCTTGAGCACCCTGACCTCGTGGGCCTGAACCCCGAGGTTGGCCACGAGCAGATGGCTGGCTTGAACTTCACCGCCGGTATTGCGCAGGCTATCGAGCACGGCAAGCTGTACCACATCGACCTCAACGGCCAGAAGGGCGTCAAGTTCGACCAGGACCTCGTCTTCGGTCACGGAGACATTCTCAACGCCTTCTCCTTGGTTGATCTGCTCGAATTCGGCGGCCCCAACGGTGGTCGTTCCTACAACGGTCCTCGCCACTTCGACTACAAGCCCAGCCGCACCGAAGATTTCACTGGTGTCTGGGACTCGGCAGCTGCCAACATGCGGATGTACTTGCTGCTCAAGGAACGTGCTGCAGCATTCCGTGCAGACCCCGAGGTCAAGGCAGCACTGGAAGCTTCTCGTGTTGCTGAGATTCACACCACCACCTTGGCTCCTGGTGAGACCTACAACGATCTCCTCGCAGATAACGCGTCTTATGAGAACTTCGATGCTGACTCTTACTTCGATGGCCGCGGCTTTGGTTTCGTCAAGCTCAACCAGCTCGCCATCGAACACCTCATGGGTGCCCGCTAAACCATGGCCCTGGTGGCTGGAGTTGATTCGTCAACTCAAAGTTGCAAAGTAGTTATTCGAGACGCCGAGACGGGTGCACTGGTTCGCGAAGGGCGAGCTAGTCACCCCGACGGCACCGAGGTCAACCCTTCTCACTGGTGGACAGCTCTAGGTGAAGCACTCACCCAGGCCGGTGGGCTCGACGACGTCGAGGCCATCTCTATCGGTGGTCAACAGCACGGCATGGTTGTCCTTGATCAAGAAGGACGCGTCATTCGTGACGCCCTGCTCTGGAATGACACCCGCAGTGCTGATGCAGCCACCGAACTCACCGAACACTTTGGGGCAGAACATCTTGCCCAGCTGACCGGCTCTGTTCCTGTTGCGTCCTTCACCTCAACCAAACTGTTGTGGCTGAAAAACACAGAACCAGAGAATGCAGCACGCGTTGCTGCAGTAGCTCTCCCCCACGACTGGCTCACCTGGCGCCTTGCCGGATATGGTCCTGTTGGTGAGAGCGAGAAGGGTCCTGTGCTGGAAGCACTGGCAACCGACCGCTCTGACGCCAGTGGCACGGGGTATTTCAACTCCGCCACCAATACATACTGCGACGACATCCTTAGCTATGCACTGGGACACGTCCCTGTTCTGCCTCGCGTTGTGTTGCCAGGAGAAGAAGTAGGAACGACGCCCGGTGGTGTGAAGGTGGCCTGCGGTGCAGGCGACAATGCCGCTGCCGCATTTGGTCTCGGCGCTGACGAGGGAGATGTCGTGGTCTCATTGGGCACAAGTGGAACAGTCTTCGCTGTTTCCAGCTCGTCTACTCATGACACCAGCGGAACCATTGCTGGTTTTGCCAGTGCATCAAACTCGTCACTTCCTCTGGTCTGCACCCTCAACGCCGCCCGAGTCATGGACTCCTTTGCCAAGCTCTTGAATGTTTCGCATGATGAGCTGGGGCAACTAGCCCTGAAAGCAGAGCCAGGTGCTGGTGGTGTTGTCTTGGTTCCCTACTTCGAAGGTGAGCGCACCCCTAACCTTCCGCACGCAACTGCTGAACTGGTCGGATTGACCTTGGCGAACAACACCCGCGAGAACATTGCTCGTGCTGCGATTGAGGGAATGCTGTGTGGACTGAACGCGGGACTGGAAGCACTCGCCGATGCGGGTGTTGCCTGCTCACGCATCTTCTTGGTCGGCGGCGCGGGTGCAAACCCTGCGGTTCAGGTCATTGCCGGTGAGATCTTTGGTGTTCCCGTTGTCATTGCGGAGCCTGGTGAATATGTTGCCAATGGCGCTGCCCGTCAAGCAGCACAGCTTGTCTTAGGCAGTGCACCTGCGTGGAGTATCGCCACAATCGGCACGGTTTCCTCTACCCAGGCCACACACGTGATCGAAAACTACCGAAAAGCGGCAGCTTTCGCGGCGTCACGTTAAAGCTCATATTTAGAGTTTGAAACAACAAATAACGCTTTTCCCGCTATTTGTTACCACTTTGTGACCAAAATAAGTTGTTTCTTATTTGTTGGATACGGCAACATATAGGGACAGGGCTCACCGTCGAGCCCGACTCGGAGTTAATCCGAGAAACCAAGAGAAAATTGAAGGGAGAGAAATGAAGAAGTCTTCATTGATCTCAATCGCAGCTCTAGCAGCTGTGTCCGCACTTGCCCTCTCGGGTTGTGCCGGTGCATCTAACGATGCAGCTGCAAGCACCCGTGCTTGTGTAATCCTCCCCGACACCGAGTCTTCGCCTCGTTGGGAAGCTGGCGACAAGCCTGCTCTCGAAAAGGCACTTGGCGACGCTGGCTACGAAGTAGACATCCAGAACGCTCAGGGTGACACCGCTAAGTACGCAACCATTGCTGACCAGATGCTCTCAAAGGGCTGTGGCGTAATGATCCTCACCGACCACCAGGGTGCTGCTATCCAGGTTGCCGAGAAGGCTAAGGCTGCTGGCGTTCCAGTTATCGCTTACGACCGTCCAGTTGAGGGTGCTGACTACTACGTCTCCTTCGACAACGAGGGTGTTGGCGCAATCGAAGGTGAGTGCATCGTTGATGGTCTTACCGCTGCTGGCAAGGACCCCGCAACCGCATCTGTTGTTTACGTAGGTGGAGACCCCGCTGACGGTAACGCAAAGATGTTCTACGACGGTGCTGTATCCGTCATGTCAGCTGCTGGCATCAAGCCTGCTGCTGAGACTCCTGGTACCTGGGATGGAACCAAGGCTGGAACCGCATTCGAGCAGGCTTACACCTCTCTCGGCGGTAACGTTGACGCTGTTTGGGTAGCAAACGACACCAACGCAGCTGCAGTTATCACCATCCTTGACAAGAACGGCAAGACCGTTCCTGTTTCGGGTCAGGACGCATCTGTTGCTGGTCTCCAGAACGTTCTTCTCGGCAAGCAGACCTGCACGGTCTACAAGCCATTCTCTGTAGAAGCTGCTGCTGCTTCGGACCTGGCTATCCAGATCCTCGGTGGTAAGGCTCCTTCTGTAGCGAAGAAGCTCGCTGACGGAACCCCCTTCGTCGCAGTTACCCCCATCAAGGTCGGTCCTGAACAGGTCATCGACGTTGTTGCTGGTGGCGACGCAACTGCCAAGGACCTCTGCACCGCAGAGCTCGCTGAGGCATGTGCAAAGTACGGCGTAAAGTAACAAACCAATAGTTGAGACTTTGCGCCGGTCGATCCGGCCGGCGCAAAGTCTCTCTTGTTTCACCCCCACAATTTTTCTGTCATTGAATTGACACCCACCCCGACACATAGGTCGGATGAAACATCAAAGGAGATGGGCATGGATGTGCCACTGATCGAACTCTCTGGAGTTAAGAAAAGCTTCGGTCCCGTAGATGTCCTCAAGGGCATTGATTTCAAGGCATACGCAGGTAAGGTCACCGCACTCGTTGGTGACAACGGTGCAGGTAAGTCCACTCTGATCAAGGGCCTCTCCGGCGTTCAGCCTTATGACGAGGGAATCGTCAAGTTCGAGGGTGAAGAAGTTCACCTCCACTCCCCTCGCCAGAGCGGCGCTCTCGGCATTGAGGTTGTGTACCAGGACCTCGCACTCTGCGACAACCTCGACATCGTTCAGAACATGTTCCTCGGCCGCGAAGAACTGAGCCAGGGCACCCTCGACGAAGGTTCGATGGAGTTCCAGGCCACCAAGGCACTGCAGAGCCTCTCGGTTCGTACCGTGAAGTCTGTTCGTCAGAAGGTGTCCTCACTTTCCGGTGGTCAGCGTCAGACTGTTGCCATTGCACGTTCTGTTCTTCGTAACGCCAAGCTCGTCATCCTCGATGAGCCCACCGCTGCCTTGGGTGTGGCACAGACCGAGCAGGTTCTGAACCTGGTTCGTCGCCTCGCAGACAACGGCATCGGCGTCATCATCATTAGCCACAACTTGGCAGACGTCTTCCAGGTCTGCGACTCCATCAACGTTCTCTACTTAGGACGCATGGTCGCATCACTGAAGACCTCAGAAACTACACAATCCGATGTTGTTGGTTACATCACCGGCACCAAGACCATGGAAGAGGTGGCGTAATGAGTTCGCTAACCCCCACTGAAATCGGTAGCGGCCACGAAGGCACTATCCGCGACCAGATCACCGCATACGGTCAGCGTCTCAAGAACGGCGAAATGGGCGCACTGCCTGCTGTTATTGCGCTGCTGGCCCTGGTTGTTCTGTTCGCTTCACTGAGCCCCTACTTCCTCACCACACTGAACTTTGCCAACCTGTTCGTTCAGGCAGCACAGCTCACCGTTCTCGCCTCGGCACTGGTCTTCGTTCTGCTTCTTGCAGAAATCGACCTTTCTGCAGGTGTGACCGCCGGTGTTGGTATGGCACTGTTCGTAGTTCTGAACCAGATGATGGGTATCAACTGGATCGTTGCGATCATTGCTGCTCTGGCATTGGGTTCACTCGTTGGTTGGGTCATCGGTATCTTCGTAGCGAAGATCGGTGTTCCTTCCTTCGTGGTCACACTGGGTCTGTTCCTGGGTTTCCAGGGCCTCATGCTCGTCATGCTCGGCGACGGTGGTCTGTTCCGCCTCGACATTCCTGAGCTCAAGGCCATCATGAACTCCAACATGCCTGTTGCAGGTGGTTGGATCATGCTTGCCGTGATGGTGGGAGTTTCTCTCGCACTGGGCTTCTATGACCGTGCACGTCGTGCAAAGTCAGGTGTGGCTAACCGCCCCATCGCCTTGATGCTGTCTCGCGTGGCATTGATTGCCATCCTGGGTGGAATCGCCGTCGGCGCGATGAGCGTCAACCGCAGCGTTTCTGTTGTCCCCATCGAAGGTGTCCCCATCGTTATTCCGATCGTGATCGGAATCCTGTTCGTGGGAACCTTCGTACTGGACCGCACCACCTTTGGTCGTCACCTCTACGCAGTGGGTGGAAACCCTGAAGCTGCACGTCGTGCAGGTATCAAGGTGGCCAAGATCCGCATCACCGCCTTCATCATCTGTTCCACACT
>ERZ1034361.1152-NODE-1152-length-14794-cov-9.046613_pt1 | contig 14794 bp, 15 predicted proteins | sample MGYA00520617_ERZ1034361 | MGnify/ENA primary metagenome ERZ1034361 (study PRJEB33736, sample SAMEA104284507) | Azolla filiculoides | biome: Urban; feature: Water surface; material: Ditch water | place: Netherlands | collected 2015-10-28 | depth 0-0.1 m ... | reverse complement strand
TTCGATAACGATATCGACGTTCGGATCAGTAACGACCGCAAATGCGTCGTCGGTTACCTTAACCTTGCCACCGGTCAGCTCTTTAGCACGAGCCACGTCTTTGTCGGCGACCACGGTAATTTCAATCGGGCGCCCTGCACGACGGGTAATTTCTTCGGCATTACGGGTCAATACGTTAAACGTACCGCCACCCACAGTGCCGATACCCAAAAGACCTACACGCATGGCTTGGATTGGTTTCATTGCTATCCCTCTGTCTCGTTAATTCAAGTGGCAATAAGAAAATCAAAAATTGTGAATCAGGCTTTGGCCGCACGGCGACGGTACTGCTCCAGAAAACGGGCAATCCGGCCAATGGCTTCGGCCAGATCGTTTTCATGTGGCAGGAAGACCACACGGAAGTGATCTGGGTGCGGCCAGTTAAAACCGCTGCCCTGAACCAGCAGGACTTTTTCTTCCTTGAGCAGCTCAAGCATGAACTGTTCATCATCCTTAATCGGATACATCTTCGGATCGAGCTTCGGGAACAGATACATCGCGCCCTTCGGCTTAACGCAGCTTACGCCCGGGATCTCGGTCAGCATCTTCCAGGCCAGATCACGTTGACGCGTCAGGCGACCATTCGGGCTAATCAGGTCATTAATGCTCTGGTAACCACCCAACGCCGTCTGAATCGCCATCTGCCCGGGCACGTTGGCACACAAACGCATCGAGGCCAGCATATTCAGGCCTTCGATGTAATCTTTGGCATGACGTTTATCACCGGACACCACCATCCAACCGGCACGATAACCACAGGCACGGTAGTTCTTGGAAAGGCCGTTCATGGTGATACACAGTACGTCATCGGCCAGGCTGGCCAGAGAAATATGCTGATTACCGTCAAACAGAACTTTGTCGTAGATCTCGTCGGCAAACACGATCAAGCCGTGTTCACGGGCGATCTGCAGAATGCCTTCCAGAATTTCCTTGGGGTACAACGCACCCGTCGGATTGTTCGGGTTGATAACGACAATCGCCTTGGTATTGCTCGTCACCTTACTGCGGATATCGTTTAGATCCGGGTACCACTCGTTTGCTTCATCGCATAGGTAATGCACAGGCACGCCGCCGGAAAGACTGACTGCCGCTGTCCACAACGGGTAGTCTGGCATCGGCACCAGCACCTGGTCACCATTGTTGAGCAGGCCCTGCATGGCCATGACGATCAATTCGGAAACGCCATTACCCAGGAAAATATCTTCAACGGTAACACCCTGAATGCCCTTTTCCTGGCAGTAATGCATGATCGACTTGCGCGGTGCAAACAGGCCCAGCGAATCGGTGTAACCGGAGGCATCCCGCATATTGCGGATAACATCCACCACAATCTCTTCCGGCGCCTCAAAGCCAAACGGCAGCGGGTTCCCGATATTCAGCTTAATGACCCGATGGCCTTCTTCTTCCATCTTCTTAGCGGCCGCCAGCACCGGTCCACGAATGTCGTAGCACACGTTGGCAAGCTTGGAAGATTTGGTAATAGGCTTCATGATCTGTCGGCGGTCGGGTCGAGTCGGAAATTCTGGATGAAAACCGGTTATCCTACTCCTTTTTCAGCCTACTTGGGCGCTCTGGCACCCCTCTGATAGGTGTTTCCGGGCCGTTCTCGACCTTATGCAATCTGCTGACTGCGAAGATACTTAATGAAACTGCACCTTGCACAAAACGCCGGCTTGCTTACCTTTAGCAGCCATGGCCCGGGCTACGTTTCCATTAACGGAACGCGTTACGAAGGATCCGTGCTGGTCTGTGGCCGCGAGATCGTTACCGACTGGGCACCCAATGGCTTTGACGGCCTGGATGCCAGCCAGTTTGAACGACTGGCTAATACAGGTGCCGAGATCGTACTGTTCGGTACCGGAGAGCGCCAGCGCTTTCCCAGCCCCGAGCTGCTTAAGCCGCTCATTGCCAAAGGCATTGGTCTGGAAGTCATGGATACCAAGGCGGCTTGCCGCACCTACAACATTCTTGTTGCCGAAGGCCGTCAGGTGGCTTGCGGCATTCTTATCGAAGCCAGCGCATGAATACGTCTTTTACTTCGCTCCTTTCTGCCTTCTACACCCGCCGCTTTCTGTGGGTGCTAGCTGCCCTGTTCACCCTGGCCTGGTTTGGCGTGCTGGATTACCGCCATCTGGTCGCCTCGGACGAAGGCCGTTACGGCGAGATCGCCCGCGAGATGTATGCCACCGGCGATTGGGTCACGCCGCGCTACAACGGCTACAAATACTTTGAGAAACCGCCCCTGCAAGGCTGGATGACAGCCCTGGCCTACACACTATTTGGTGTCGGCGAATGGCAATCCCGGTTGTGGACGGGCATCACCGGCTACTTTGCCATTCTGGCTACCGGCTTTACCGCCTGGAAGCTGGTAGGCGGTGAGCGCGGCGTCCTCGCCGGCTGGATCTCGGCCATCCTGCTGGCCAGCAGCCCGATGTGGAGCGTTGGTGGGCACTTCAACACGCTTGACATGGGGCTTTCCAGCATTCTGAGCTGTGCCCTGTTCAGCCTGATGCTCGCCCAACGCAATGGGCTTTCTATCACTGCCCGCCGTAACTGGATGTGGTTATGCTGGGCCTTCATGGCGCTGGCCGTGCTGTCCAAAGGCCTGATCGGCCTGGTGATTCCGGGCATGGTACTGGTCGCCTACACCCTGACCACCTGGGACTGGGCCCTCTGGAAACGCCTGCATGTCTTTTCGGGTCTGCTGGTCTTTTTCGCCATTGCCAGCCCCTGGTTCATACTGGTCTCGATCAAGAATCCGGAATTCGCCCACTTCTTCTTCATCCATGAGCACTGGGATCGCTTCACCAAAGATACCCACAACCGCAAAGGCCACCCGCTGTATTTTGTGCCGCTCATTCTGGTTGGATTTATTCCCTGGCTCTGGCAACTGGTACAAGGTTTCATTAACGCCTGGAAAGACCGTCGCGGTGAACCCACCGTTTCTGCCGTATCCGGCTTTCGCCCACTCTGGCTAGCCGGCCTGTGGGCAGTGCTGATTTTTGCCTTTTTCAGCAAATCCCAATCCAAGCTGCCTGGCTACATCATGCCGATCTTCCCGGCCATTTCACTGCTGGCTGGCTTAGCGCTCACCAGCGCTTTCGAACGTATGAGCACAGCCGGCGAAGACCGTAGCTGGAAGCGCCAGATGGTCTACATGACCATCCTGGTACTGATCGCTTTTGTCTCGTTGCCTTACACCTACCAATTGGGCAACGCACCCTACGAGCGACTGGAATATCAGGAATACACCCTCTGGATCGCCGTAGCGCTGGTCGCCGCCCTCACCACCATGGTCTATGCCTGGTCAGCAATTCGTGGCTTCGAGCACAAAGATGCCGCACACCGCCTGCGCCAGCTGATGGATAGTCTGCTGCGCGTTGCCGTCGCTTTCTTCATTCTCATCCAGATCGTTGGACTAGGCCATGACACGCACGGCCGCTCGATCTCTGGTGCTGATCTGGCCAAAGCCGTCCGTCCGTACATCAATGATGAAACGCCGGTGTACTCGATCCGTATGCTCGACCACACCTTCCCGTTCTACATCCAGCACCCCACCATCATGGTCGACATGCAGGATGAACTCGAGTTCGGCATCAATCAGGAACCAGATACCTGGGCGCCCAAAGTCGCCGACTTTGCCGTGCGTTGGAACAAAGACGAAGCACCTGTCGTTGTGGTGCCCCTGCAGTATCTGGACGAAATTGCTGCGCTCAAGCTACCCATGACCGAAGTCGGTCGTGATACGCGCCGTGCTGTCTTTGTAAAACCGACGCACACCCCGGCACCGCCTGCAAAACCCTATACCCCACCGGTGAACTAATGACGCTTGGTACTTTTGGCTTTCTCTTTACCGGCATTCTGCTCAATGCCGCCGCCCAACTGCTGCTCAAGGCGGGCGTGCGTAACCTGGGCGAACTATCGCTATCCGTCGATACCTTCTTCAGCACCGCTATTTCAGTCGGCACGCAGCTGCCCATCATTGGCGGCCTGTTCTGCTACGGCATTAGCGTCTTTGTCTGGATCATCGGCCTCTCCCGCGTGGACGTAACCATTGCCTACCCCATGCTTTCGCTGGGTTATGTGATCAATGCCGCACTCGCCTGGTACCTGTTTGGCGAAGTAATGAGTATGCAGCGGATTATCGGCATTACCGTCATTCTGATTGGCGTCTGGATCCTCGCCCGCTCTTAAGCGGCCGGACTGGTAAAATGCCGGCCATGGCTGACATCAAACCGTTCGACCCCCCAATCCCGTTTACCCGCCCGACACTCGACGAGGCGACTATCGCCAGCGTTGGCGATGTACTCCGCTCAGGCTGGATTACTTCAGGGCCCAAGGTTCAGGAATTCGAATCGGAGCTCTCCGGTTTCTTTGGCGGTCGTCCGGTACGCACCTTCGCCAATGGCACCTCGACCATGGAAGTGGCGCTGCGCATTGCCGGCATTGGCCCGGGTGACGAAGTCATCACCACACCCATCTCCTGGGTGGCCACCAGCAATGTCATTCTTACCGTCGGCGGCACGCCCGTGTTTGTCGATATCGATCCCGTTACGCACAACATCGATCTCGATCAGGTCGAAGCGGCCATTGGCCCTAATACCAAAGCCATCATGCCCGTTTATCTGGCAGGTTTGCCCGTGGACATGGTGCGCCTGTATGACATCGCCAGCCGCCACAAACTGCGTGTGATTGAAGATGCGGCACAGGCACTGGGTTCATCCTGGAACGGCGCCCGCATTGGCGCCATTGGCGATCTGATCAGCTTTAGCTTTCAAGCCAATAAGAACCTGACCACCATTGAAGGCGGCTGCCTTGTTTGCAATAACGATAACGAAGCCCGTCTTGCCGAAAAGTACCGTCTGCAAGGTGTTACCCGCACTGGCCTCGACGGCATGGATGTAGACGTACTTGGCGGCAAATTCAACCTCACCGACGTGAACGCGGCTATTGGCCTGCAACAGCTCAGCAGGCTGGGCGACTTTCAGGATCAACGCGTCAAACTGGCACAGCGTTACTTTGACGGCTTTGCTAAAACCAATGTCGTTGAACAAGGCCTCGAACTGCCTGTAGCCGATTTTGCGCATAGCAACTGGCACATGTTCCAGATTGTTTTACCGCTGGATCACCTTGATACGGATCGCGCTGGCATCATGGCCGATCTTAAAGCGCTAGGTATCGGCACCGGTTTGCATTACCCGCCGATCCATCTCTTTAGCCTTTATCGCGAACGTGGCTACACCGAAGGCATGTTCCCGATCGCCGAACGCATTGGCCGCAGCATCATAACGCTGCCGCTCTTCCCGACCCTGACAGAATCTGATGTTGATCGCATTGTTGCCGCCGTGGCACACGTGCTGGAGAACCACCTGAAATGAGCGAACAGAACAACGACCTTAAGGCGCAAAGCGGCCTGGATCTCAACGTCCCGGCAGGCAACCCGGACATCGAACCGCCAGAACTGAGCGTTGTTATTCCGGTCTATAACGAAGAAGCGGGTTTGCAGACGCTGTTCGACCGCTTATACCCGGCGCTCGATGCCCTGCACGCCCGCTATGAAGTCATCTTCATCAACGACGGTAGTCGGGATCGTTCGCCATTGATTCTGTCGGACCAGTACCGCAAGCGTCCGGACGTTACCCGCGTCGTATTGTTCAACGGCAACTACGGTCAGCACATGGCCATCATGGCTGGCTTCTCGCAAGCCCGCGGCCAATCGATCATTACCCTCGATGCCGATCTACAGAATCCACCAGAAGAAATCGGCAACCTGCTTGCCAAACTGCGCGAAGGGTATGACTACGTAGGCACCATTCGTCAGAACCGTCAGGACAGCTGGTTCCGTCGGCACGCCTCACGCGCCATGAATAACCTGCGCGAAAAAATCACGCACATCACCATGACAGACCAGGGCTGCATGCTGCGTGGCTATAGCCGCCAGGTCGTGCAGATGCTGAACCAGTGTGAAGAAGGCCGTACCTTTATTCCGGCACTGGCCTACACCTTTGCCAGCCGCCCCATTGAAATTGAAGTGGCGCATGAAGAACGCTTTGCCGGTGAATCCAAGTATTCGCTGTACAGCCTGATCCGCTTGAACTTTGATCTGGTCACCGGTTTTTCGACCATGCCGCTGCAGGCGTTTTCGCTATTGGGCGTCGTACTGGCCCTAGGCTCAACCGCCCTGTTCTTCCTGCTACTGGTTCGCCGTTTCGTATTCGGTGCGGAAGTCGAAGGGGTGTTCACCCTGTTCGCCCTGATCTTTGCGCTGATCGGTGTGCTGCTCTTTGGTGTGGGCCTTCTGGGTGAATACATCGGCCGCATCTACGAACAGGTGCGCGGTCGTCCGCGCTTTGTTATCCAGGCTATCCTGGAACAGGATCACTAAGTCCATGAAGGCGGTTGTTTTTGCCTATCACGAGGTTGGCGCCCGCTGCCTGCAGGCGCTGCTCGATGGCGGTGTCGATGTGCAACTGGTCATCACGCATACCGATGACCCCAATGAACGCATCTGGTTTACCAGCGTAGCCGAACTCGCTGCCAAAGCCGGTATCCCGGTGATTACGCCAGACTCGGCCAGCGAACCAGACGTGCAACAACGCATTGTCGCCATAGCCCCGGATTACATCTTCTCGTTCTACTATCGGCAGATGATTCCTATGTCGGTCCTGAACCTGGCCAAGATTGCACCGCTCAATATGCATGGCTCTCTGCTACCCAAATACCGTGGTCGCGTGCCCATCAACTGGGCGGTGCTGCACGGCGAAACAGAAACTGGCGCCACGCTACACGTAATGGCTGAAAAGCCGGACGCTGGCGATATCGTTGCCCAGCAAGCGGTAGCTATTGGCCCGCATGAAACGGCCGGCGAGGTCTTCGCCAGTGTCACGGCAGCAGCAGCGCAGACCCTGAGCGGGGCTCTACCGCAGCTGCTCAAGGGCATCGTGCCGCGCAGCCCGAATAATCTGGCGGAAGGCAGCTACTTTGGTGGCCGCAAACCCGAAGATGGCCGCATTCACTGGCAACAAACGGCCCAGCAGGTCTATAACCTGATCCGCGCCGTTGCGCCGCCCTATCCAGGTGCATTTAGCGACCTAGGCAATCTGCGCATTACCGTCAACGCCGCCCGCCCGCTAGACAGGCCATTTGACCTTTCGCCCGGCATTTACCGTCTAAACGACAAGGCGATTGGGGTCTGCGGTGATAAGATGGCGGTTGAATTAACCGAATTTCTGGTTGATGGCGCTCCCGGCACCCTCGGTTTACTGCCTGAAGCACCCGCAACCCACTGATTTCAAACTACTCGATCAGACCCGACCACACTATGAAAAAAGTCCTCATCCTCGGCGTCAACGGCTTCATCGGCCACCATCTTTCCAAGCGCATTCTGGAAACGACAGACTGGGAAGTCTATGGCATGGATATGCAGGCAGACCGCCTGGCCGATGTTATCGGCAATCCACGCATGCACTTCTTCGAGGGTGATATCACCATCAATAAAGAATGGGTCGAGTACCACGTTCGCAAGTGTGATGTGATTCTGCCGCTGGTCGCCATCGCCACCCCGGCCACTTACGTACAGCAGCCGCTGCGCGTATTCGAACTGGACTTCGAAGCCAACCTGCCGATCGTTCGCTCTGCTGTTAAGTACGGTAAGCACCTGGTCTTCCCATCGACTTCTGAAGTCTATGGCATGTGCAGCGACAGCGAATTCGATCCGGAAAACTCGCAACTGTCGTACGGCCCGATCAACAAGCCGCGCTGGATCTACGCTTGCGCCAAGCAGCTGATGGATCGCGTGATTGCCGGTTACGGCCAGCAAGAAGGCCTGCGCTATACCCTGTTCCGTCCATTCAACTGGATCGGCCCAGGCCTGGATAGCATCCACACCCCGAAGGAAGGTTCTTCGCGCGTGGTATCGCAATTCCTGGGTCACATCGTGCGTGGCGAACCAATTAGCCTGGTTGACGGTGGTACGCAAAAGCGTGCCTTCACCTACATTGACGATGGTATCGACGCCCTGGTGCGCATCATCGCCAACAAGGATGACATCGCCAACGGCAAGATCTACAACATCGGTAACCCGGTGAACAATTTCTCGGTGCGCGAGCTCGCCACCATGATGCTCGACACCGCAGCCAAGATTCCTGAATACGCGACGACCGCTAAAGATGTCAAACTGGTCGAAACCACTTCGGGTGCTTACTACGGCAAGGGTTATCAAGACGTTCAGAACCGTGTCCCGAAGATCACCAACACCATGGATGAACTGGGCTGGAAGCCGACCGTGAGCATGACCGACGCTATCAGCAAGATTTTTGAAGCCTACCGCGGCGATGTCGCGCTGGCGCGTCAGCTGGTCGAGTAATCCCGTTTAACTCGTCGTTTAAAAAAATCGGAGCGAACGGGATCGCCTCCCGCTTGGCCTGCTATGTCAAGAATTACGCTCAAGGTTGATGTCGACACACTGCGCGGTACCCTGGAAGGGGTACCCGCTTTGCAGCGTATGCTCGACCGTCACCAGGCACGCGCCACCTTTCTGTTTAGCCTCGGCCCGGACAACACCGGCCGTGCGCTGCGTCGCGTCTTCCGCCCCGGATTTCTGAAGAAGGTCTCGCGCACGTCAGTCGTAGAGCATTACGGCCTCAAGACGCTTTCCTACGGCGTACTCCTACCCGGCCCCGATATTGGTAAAAAAGCAGCGGCTGAAATGCGTGCCATCGGCACGGCTGGCCACGAAACCGGCATTCACACCTGGGATCACGTCGAATGGCATGACCAGGTTCGCACCCGTGATGCCGCCTGGACTTTGCAACGCATGCAGCAAAGCTATGATCGCTTCGGCGAAGTCTTTGGCTACGCACCCGCCACGCATGGTGCTGCGGGTTGGCAAATGAATGAAACAGCCATCCGCCAGCTGGATGCATGGGGCATGCCATACGCCTCTGATGGTCGTGGCGCGGCGCCCTACTTCATCAGCATCGACGGACAACCCTGCAAACATATGCAGCTGCCGACCACGCTGCCTACGCTCGATGAAATTCTCGGTGTTGATGGCCTCACGGTAGACAACGTCCACGAACATCTACTTGGCCTGACTGACCCTAATCGACACGGCCCGCGCGACCATGTCTTCACGCTCCACGCCGAACTGGAAGGCCAGAAACTGGCACCGATCTTTGATCGTCTGCTCGCTGGCTGGCTGCAGCAAGGTCACACATTGGGCACCATGGGTGACTATCACGCCACGCTGACCCACCAGATGTTGCCGATCCACCCCTTTGCCTGGGGAGAAATCCCCGGCCGCTCGGGCGAACTGATTGTCGATTTGCCCACAGTCTAAATCTGAACACCAGGAGTCTGGATATGACCGTAGAACTTAACAAGAAGGTCCCCAACTTCAGCGCCCCGGCTACCGGCGGCGACTTCAAGCTCTCTGAACTGGCTGGCAAAACACTGGTGCTGTACTTTTACCCGAAAGACAGCACACCAGGCTGCACTACCGAAGCCCAGCAATTCAGTGCGCTCAACAACGACTTTGCCAAAGCCAATGCCGTCATCGTGGGCGTCTCACGCGACAGCCTCAAATCGCATGACAACTTCACCGCCAAGCAAAATATTGCCTACAGCCTAATCTCGGATGCTGATGAAGCCGTCTGCGAACTGTTCGGTGTCATGAAGCTGAAAAATATGTATGGCAAACAGGTACGTGGTATTGAACGCAGCACGTTCGTAATCGATGCCAAAGGCAAGTTAGTCCAGGAATGGCGCGGCGTAAAAGTTCCGGGTCACGCAGCAGAAGTACTGGCTTTTGTGCAGTCTCTGGGCTAATCTGAGCCTGTAAGAGCGACCTTGCTCCGGCAAGATCAACGCGGTATCCCTGAACCTCATAGCGAGATCCTAATGGCCCCCCGCAAACCAACTTCCCGTGCTGCTCCTGCTAGTTCTACCAAACTATTCGTTCTGGATACCAACGTGCTGATGCACGATCCAACGAGCCTGTTCCGCTTCGAAGAGCACGATGTTTACGTGCCGATGATGACGCTGGAGGAGTTGGATAACAATAAAAAGGGCATGTCGGAAATTGCGCGCAACGCCCGACAGGTAACACGCACGCTGGATGATCTGGTTTCGCACGCTGGCGACCACATTGAGCAGGGCATCCCGCTCACCGAGCCTTCCAAGAAACTCGCTACCGGTCGGCTTTTCCTGCAGACCGAAGCCATCAACACCCCGCTGCCGCCTTCGCTACCGTCGTCTAAATACGATAACCAGATCCTGGGTGTCATTCTCTATCTGCAGCTGAAGTTTCCGGGGCGCGCCGTTATTCTGGTGTCGAAAGACATCAACATGCGCATCAAGGCTCGCGCACTGGGCCTGCTGGCAGAAGACTACTTTAACGACAAAGTTCTTGAAGATACCGACCTGTTGTATGCAGGTTCGCGTGAATTGCCATCGAATTTCTGGGAAACTCACGGCACCGGGATGGAGTCCTGGAAAAAAGATACCAAGACCGGTTACCGCATCAGCGGCCCGCTCTGCCGTGACTTTCTGCTTAATGAGTTTGTGTACGACCTCAACGACCCGCCCTTCGAGGCCATCGTACGAGAAGTCAGCGGTAAAACTGCCGTTCTCGAAACACTCATTGATTACACCCATCAAAAAAATGCGGTTTGGGGCATTAACGCCCGCAACCGAGAGCAGAACTTTGCGCTCAACCTGCTGATGGATCCGGAAATGGATTTCGTCTCCCTACTCGGCCAGGCCGGTACGGGTAAAACATTACTCACACTAGCGGCTGCGTTGACCCAGGTACTGGATCAGAAGCGCTATTCAGAAATCATCATGACCCGCGTTACCGTACCGGTAGGCGAAGACATCGGCTTCCTACCCGGCACCGAAGAAGAGAAGATGACCCCGTGGATGGGCGCGCTTGAGGATAACCTCGACGTACTCAACAAGAATGAAGACGAAGGCGGTGGCGCCTACGGTGGTGAATGGGGTCGCGCAGCAACGCGAGACCTGATCCGCTCCCGCATCAAGGTGAAGAGCCTCAACTTCATGCGCGGCCGCACCTTTATCCAGAAATTCCTCATCATCGATGAGGCGCAGAACCTAACACCCAAGCAGATGAAGACGCTCATCACCCGTGCCGGCCCCGGCACCAAGGTGGTCTGCCTGGGCAATATCGCCCAGATCGATACCCCCTACCTCACCGAAGGCAGCTCTGGCCTAACGTACGTGGTGGATCGCATGAAGGGCTGGCCACATGCCGGGCACATCACCCTGCAACGTGGCGAACGTTCGCGCCTTGCCGATTTTGCGTCTGAGGTACTATAGACCGCATGAAACGTCGTACTTTCTTGCTCGGAGGCCTACTGGCCTCCGGCACCGCATTTGCCGCACCCAAGAAAAAGGCAGCCAGCAACGGTACCGGCCTCAAAAAGTCCAGCCGGAGCGGTCTGCGTGCACCGAGCGGCCCGGCACCCATCAAGGTGCCTGCCAAGCTTGCGCCTGAATTAGCCATGAGTGGCGGCGTCTGGCGCCCCTATGAATTGAGCGTTGATGTTTCTTCCACCAGCCATGGCGATGACGCCACACTGTGGATCCCCATTCCCATGGATACCCCATGGCAACAGGTCACCTCCATCACCTGGTCCGGCGGCGGCAACAAGGCCGGCATACGCTTTGACCCGGCCAGCCAGCTCCACGTTTTTGTGGCGGAAAGTGGCTCGCACACACCGGATATCACCCTCAAAATGCGGGTCGAAACCCGCACCCGCCAATTCGACATTACCAAACGCGGCACCTTCTTCCATGAATCAGAGGAAGAGCTGGATCGCAACGTACGCGAAACCGGCTACCGAGGCACCAGTGATGGACTACGTCGTTTGGCCGATGAAGTGAGTGGCCGCATTATCGAACCACTACCACGCGCCCGCGCCCTTTATGACTGGGTGCTCGATAAAGCACTCTCGGGCCAGTGCAGCGCCTACGAAATGGCCCTGCCGCCACGCACTTCATGCCTTAGCCCCAAGGGTGAGGATGTGGCCATCGCCTTCGTTAACCTCTGCCGCGCCTTGAACATTCCCGCCCGTGCCGTCTGGGGCCAGATCGTTGGTGAATCGCGCCTTAATCCCAAACTCGGCGCCACCGGCAACGTGACCAACGATCAACGCGTGCGCGCTGAATTCCATACCCCCGGCTACGGCTGGACCCCGGTAGACCCGGGCGATGTCGTACGCCTGCAGCAAGCTGAAGGCCTATCAGCCACCGATGCGCGCCTGACCAACTTGCGCAAAAAACTGTTTGGCTTCTGGGAGATGAACTGGGTCGGCTATCAATACGGCCCCGGTTTCGCCCTCCCCGGCGGACCGGATACAGGCCTGGCAGGCCTGGCCACCCCGCTCGCTACCATTGGCAACCCGAGAGCAGGCCGCACATCGGATACGGAAGTGCGCTATCGGATTGATGCAAAGCCGTTGAGCTAACCAGAACCTTGCTACATCTCTAAAAGCATTTGTCATAGGGTAAAATCCCAAAAACAATGTGTATTTAGGTGATGGCATGGAGATTCAACAAATTTCGAAGCATTTTAAAGCCTTTTTTGGGCTTGTTTACGCCATATTTCTACTAACGACACCTATAAGCGCTATTGCCAAGGATGATTTGCGCCTATTTAACATTCAAGAAGCGTTGTCGAGCGCCGATGCCAAATCGCGCCTAGATCCGGGCGTCAAACTCTACTTCGCCGATCAGCAACATCCTCACGTTGAAAAAAAATTAGGGACATGGGTTACCAACAAAAAATATCCGCTTTTGAATAACCAAGCAAAAGCTGTCTGCGAATCCACATTCATTGATGCAGTTGAAGAATTGCAGCACAGAGCTCTCAAAGAAGGGGGTAATGCAGTTATCGGCATTGAAAGCTACTACGACAAAATGATTCGCCCCAGTGTTAATCAATATGTGTGCAGCATCGGTTATGTTGTCGTCGGGGTAGCGCTTCGCGGCTCTGTCATCAAAGTTGTTGAAAGTGAAATCAAATGACCAACGAGTCCTCTTTAAAAATACTCCGTGAATTTCTGCTAGAACGTACTGAAATTCCAGAAGAAAAGATCACGCCAGAGGCCTCACTTGAAGAACTGGGTATAGATTCACTGACACAACTTGAACTGCTCTTCGAGTTTGAGGAAAAACTGAACATTAGCCTTCCGGACGTTGAAGAGCGCCCAAAAACAATCGGTGAGCTAATCTCCGTTGTAGAGAAACACATGTCAGCTAAAGCTCTCACTGATTAACATGCGTCGCGTAGCCGTAACCGGTGTTTCTATCATCGATCCTCAGGGGGGCTCTACCCAGGATTTTTTTGAACGCACACTGCTGGGCCAGTCCAGCATCACTTTCTTCCAGAACGATGAGCTACCCAAGCCTGTTGCCTCTCCAGCACTACATTGCGCTGGATTTTCGGCAGAGCGTTCTATTGGTAAAGCACTGGCAAGCAGCATGGATCGCTATTCCCAACTTGGGGTTGCGGCTGTTTTCGATGCATGGTCGATGGCCGGACTATCCGTTGATGCTGAACAAACCAATGACCGCTGGGGCGTTTCTTGGGGAACTGCTTTAGGTGGCACCCATGCATACGAACATGGTCTTCGCGACATGTGGAAAAATGGCAAAGAGCGGCTTCCTCCTATGTCTGTTGTTCTAGGAATGAATAACGCTTGCGCCTCGCACATTGCCATCAAGCTGGGGCTAGGCGCTAGCTGCCTCACCTATTCCATTGCCTGCGCCTCAGCGGCGACAGCTATTGGAGAAGGTTTTAATAAAATTCAACAAGGTGAAGCCGACCTCATGGTTGTCGGTGGATCAGACAATCCTCTTCTTTATGGTGTATTCCGCGCATGGGAGGCTATGCGCGTGCTGTCTCCCGGCAATGCGGAAACCGCAGCAAGCGCCTGCCGACCTTTCGATAGAACGAGATCTGGATTAGTCCTCGGCGAGGGGGCAGCAGCGCTCATTCTAGAAGATTGGGATCATGCTGTTAAGAGGAGTGCGCCGATCATTTGTGAATTAGGCGGGTACGGTTCCAATTGCGACCATCAAAATCTAGTCCGCCCCGACCAAACCGGCCAAGTAAAAGCCATCAAGATGGCTCTAGTCAATGCCGGTATGCAACCTCGGGATATTGGGTACATAAACGCACACGGCACTGCGACTTTAGAAGGCGACCCAATAGAAATAGCGGCAATCAGAGAAGTTTTCGGTTCACATGCACCAAATATGCCGGTAAGCGCAACAAAATCATCCCACGGCCATCTCATGGGGGCTTCTGGTGCAATAGAAGCAGCCATTACGGTTCTCGCGCTTGCTCAGGATGCGCTTCCGCCAACGGCCAACCTAAATGATGTTGATCCAAAATGCGAAGGGGTCATGCACATCAAGGGTCAGAGCATCAAAAACACAAATCCAAAGGGCGCGATATCCAATTGCTTTGCGTTTGGAGGCAGCAACGCCGTTTTAGCATTCAAGAAGTCCCACTGAAAGGCAAAGCAATGACGACCCCACAAGTTACACAAGAATTTCGCAACGAAGTCGCTGAAGCAATAATTGCTGCCCTCAACCTTGATGTTGCCATCGATGAAATTGATCCGGAAGCACCGCTGTACGGTGACGGCCTAGGCTTGGACTCGATCGATATCCTTGAAGTTGCCCTCGTCACTTCAAAGAAGTACGGCCTGCAGATTAAGGCAGATAG
>ERZ1034361.1147-NODE-1147-length-14866-cov-4.564609_pt1 | contig 14866 bp, 14 predicted proteins | sample MGYA00520617_ERZ1034361 | MGnify/ENA primary metagenome ERZ1034361 (study PRJEB33736, sample SAMEA104284507) | Azolla filiculoides | biome: Urban; feature: Water surface; material: Ditch water | place: Netherlands | collected 2015-10-28 | depth 0-0.1 m ... | reverse complement strand
AGCGGGATTGACCAGTCTTCGACGGGCTTGCTATCTGGATGAGGGTTGCCATGATGTCCAACTGAACTGAAGGAGAGGGGGGTGCCTACGGGAGCACATAGAAGGTTGATTTCTCTTGCCGACTTTCAGCTCTGTCGTTAGCGGATGTCTGCACTTCGAACACAATCGGCAGCGTCTGTCCGCGACTCTTTGCAGCGAGTTCTGGCGGCAGTGTCAGACGAATCGGTAACGATGCAATACCAACGGCTTGCACTTCCAGTTGTGTGTCTGAGGAAATTCGCAGGCCGGGCAGTCCGTTGACGTTGACGGTGTAGCGCTGCGCCTGCTCGAGTCCGTTCATGATTTGCAGACGATAGACATTCTCGATTTCGCCTTGTCCTACTTCACGCGCGAGGGCGCCACGGTCTTTGATGACGTCCACAGAAAAACTCTTGCGCGTTGTCAGGTGGTATGCGAACGCACCGCACACCAGCAAAAGCAAAGCACCGTATATCCATACCCGCGGTCGGTTGACTCTTCTGATGATCTGGCGCGCGTTTAGCCCCTGCACAAGCCCATTGCCCGACGTGTAGCGGATCAGACCCTTGGGATAGTTCATCTTGAGCATTACCTCATCGCAGACATCGATGCACGCAGCGCAGGCAATGCATTCGTTTTGCAAACCCTTGCGGATATCGATACCCGTCGGACAGACCTGAACACACAGTGTGCAATCAATGCAGTCGCCTAGGCCCAAAGCTGCTGAATCGGCTCCACGCGGGCGTGAACCACGGCTCTCTCCGCGCCGTTCGTCGTAAGCGATCACCATAGAGTCCATGTCTATTAGCGCACTCTGAAAGCGTGCATAGGGGCACATGTGCTTGCAGATCTGCTCTCGCATGAAGCCTGCGTTGCCATAGGTGGCCAGACCGTAGAAAAGTATCCAGAACCACTCCCAGGACGAGAGAGTCAAACTCAACAAATCAGACAGCAAACCTCGGATCGATGAAAAATACCCTACAAACGTCAGTCCGGTAATCAAGGCGATACCTATCCACGCCAGCTGCTTGGATCCCTTGCGCGCCATCTTCTGGATGCTCCACGGTGCCGAATCCAGCCGCATACGCGCCTGGCGATCGCCTTCCGTGTGACGCTCCACCCACAGAAAGATCTCTGTATAAACCGACTGAGGACAGGCGTAACCGCACCAAAGTCGTCCGGCGACTGCGGTGAAGAAGAACAGCGCCAGGGCGGCAACGATCAGCAATACCGCCAGGTATATGAAATCCTGCGGATGCAGAACCAGCCCAAAGACATAAAAGCGCCGTTCAACCAGATCAAACAACATGGCCTGTCTGCCATTCCATTGCAACCAGGGAAGGCCGTAAAAGACAAGCTGCGTCACCCACACCATCACCCAACGCAGGCGTGCAAATTGGCCGCTTACCGAGCGCGGATAGATCTTCACCGTTTTTTCGTATAGCGAAAACCCGGATGAATCCTCACCAACCGGATTCGCGGCCCGGATGGGGATGACCTTGTTGGCAGCCACCGCAATTGCCCGGGTCAATTAGCCTTCAATAGCGCGTTTCTCATCCGCAGGAGCCACAGCACGCGGATTTGGTGGGTTTTGGAGTTGGCGCGTCAAACTGGTTGAAGAGGACGTTGTTTTCCAGGTGGATGTGGTTGATCAGGTCGTCGTGCAATTGGGCAATTCCCGAATACAGCGCACGCCAGGTGTTGCACGCACCTTGCGGTGGACTGGCGTTATTGCTTAGAGCCATCAGTTGTTCCAGCATCGCTCCGTGCTGGGTGTGCTCTGCTCGCATCACGCCGATGGGTGACGAAACAAAAGGATTCCCACCGGCCTTCAGCATTGGGAACAGGATGTTCTCTTCCTTCACCATGTGGTCGAGCAAATCCTGCTCGGCTGCCTCCAACAAATCGGCCAACCCGGCGGGCACGAGTGGATGGTCGCGGTGTACTGCCTCCACACGCCGAGCCATACGAATCAACTCTGGCAATTGCTCTCGGTGAACAGCGTGGTAGCGCTGCAGGATATGGTCAATAAGAGCTCCAGCGCTGTCGTACTCCAATGGTGCATCGGTCCGCTGAATGGCAGCCAATTCACGCATCAACGCCGCCGGGTCCAAGCCCTTTTCTGAAGCCGCCTGCGCCAAACTCACCTGGCCACCACAACAGAAATCAAGCTTGTGGCGGCGAAAAATGGCGGTGGCTCCTGGTAACTGGACAGCGATTTGACCTATGGCTTGCTGGTCATCCAGGACATAAGGCTCTGGCTGGGCACTTTGCAGACGGGCATTCATGAATAGGCTCCTTTTAAACATTCATTTAATATGGATGTATTCTATACGATATCATTCATGTGGTATGCATCTTTACTTCTTGGCTAAAACACCATGCGACTGACCCAGTGGACAGACTTCTCTTTGCGTGTACTCATGTACTGCGCAGGGTGCGAGAGCCGTGGCCAGCCAGTGACGATTACTGAGATTGCAGTCACCCATGGCATCTCGCGCAGCCACCTGACCAAGGTTGTTCATCAATTGGGTGTGCATGGCCTGCTGGAAAACACGCGCGGCCGTGGTGGCGGCATGCGTCTGTGCAAGCCCGCAGTGGAAATCAACGTCGGAGCGGTGGTGCGTCAGACTGAAACCGACTTCGCCATGGTCGAGTGTTTTGTTGCGCAAACCAACCAGTGTTGCTTGAGCCCCCAGTGCCGCCTCAAGGGAGTGTTACAGCAAGCTATTCACAGTTACCTCGCAGTCCTGGATAGCGTCACATTGGCAGACTTGATCACACCTGAGTCGGTTCTTGGCAAGTCAGTCCTGGTGGGGATGCCAATTTCGGGCCAGCGAAGTGCCGTAACGTAGAGGCAATCGTCGAACGTGTTTATCGACTACACAATCATCAAATTGCTGCACCAATCAGCAGTCGCGCTGTCAGGATTGGGGTTCTTCGTGCGCGGCATTGCATCCTTGCGGGCAGCGCAATGGACCCAGAGCCGTATCGCAAAGACCCTGCCGCATGTGGTTGACACCGTTCTGCTCCTATCCGCAGTGGCATTGGCAGCCATGATGGGCATCAACCCCGTGCATGTACCTTGGCTGCTTGCCAAAATTCTCGGTCTGCTGCTGTACATTGGACTAGGCATGGTGGCATTGCGTCCGCGCTTTGGACGCAACACCCGAGCTACTGCCTGGGTACTTGCGCTGCTTGTGCTGACCTGGATTGTGTCGGTTGCGGTGTTGAAAGATCCCTTGGGGTTTATTGCCCTCCTGCTGCAAACCAGCGTCTGACACCAAACAGGCCTTACCCCAGAACGACGGGTGAGCCCTGTCGGTCGAAAGCGAGGTAACGCGACATCTCGCCCCGCTTGATTGATTCCACCATCGCTTGTAAGGACGTTTCTACTATTTCAGGGTTGGGCGCACCTTTGGCACTTCCGGACAAAGCCCCTGCAAACACGAAACGCCAGGCATGACCAAACTGCGCTGCCTCCTGGACCAGGGAACCAAATGACGTCAGGTCGTGCGGGTCTTTGTCCACACACATCAATGGCACCAAGGCACCACCTTGCCCCGCTTCGAAATCGGCGCGTTGCGCCGCACTTGCGTCATCAGGAAGTTCAGCATCGACAAAAACAAACAGCAGTCGCTGTTTCACAGGTTGCGTCCGAGCGGCCTGCAACAGATCTTCGAAGTTTTGAATGTTCATCGGGGAATTTCCTTATGTGTTATGTCAATCGGTACATCAGTATGCAGCGGTTACCAAGTTCGCTCTCGTGAACCTCTGCGGCAAGAGCCTGACATTTTTTACGTCTTCTTGGCACTGGATGCTGAAGGGCTGACCAGCAATGACCTGGGGGCACAGGCTCGCCAAAGCGCCCATGGATGTCTTTGTCATTTCAAAGCTCTTCAAGAAGACCACTACAAAGTGACTTTCTGAAACCTGAGAAACCAAATAACAAATAGCGCCCCAAGGGCGCGGAATTTATCCACTGAGATTAAAACGTTTCCCAATCATCGTCACCACCAGCCGGTACAGCTTTGGCAACTGCCTTGGGCTTGGGAAGAGACACAGTCTTGACAGCAGCAGCTTTGGGTTTGGCATTTGTCGCAGGTGAAACGCGACGTTCCATGCCAGCTATCGGGATGCTTTTCGCTTGTGCAGAACGCACTTGTGTTCTGACCGTGCTTTCGCTTGCATTGAGTTTGAAGACGGCCACTGTTTGTACCAACTCTTGGGCTTGGCTCTTGAGACTGCTTGCCGCAGCGGCCATCTGCTCGACCAGGGCAGCATTCTGCTGCGTCACCTGGTCCATATTAGTCACAGCTTCTCCAATCTGCGAAACACCCAAGGCCTGTTCGTTGCTCGCGGCGCTAATCTCGCCCATGATGTCGGTCACACGGCGAATACTCGCTACCACTTCAGACATGGTGCTCCCTGCCTCATCCACCAGGGCAGTGCCCTGCTCAACACGCTCCACACTGGTGTTGATCAGTATCTTTATTTCCTTGGCGGCCTCCGCAGACCGACCGGCCAAAGAACGCACTTCAGAAGCCACCACCGCAAAGCCCCGGCCTTGTTCGCCTGCACGCGCGGCTTCTACGGCCGCGTTAAGCGCCAGAATGTTGGTCTGAAAAGCAATGCCGTCAATCACGCTGATGATGTCGCTGATCTTACGGCTGGACTCGTTAATGCCTTTCATGGTTTCCACCACCTGACCGACCACTTCACCACCGCGAATAGCGACGGTAGAAGCATTGGCCGCCAACTGGTTGGCTTGGCGGGCACTGTCGGCGTTTTGCTTCACGGTGGAGGACAACTCTTCCATGGAAGCAGCCGTCTCTTCGAGGGCGCTGGCCTGGCTTTCGGTGCGCGCTGACAAATCGTTATTACCCTGAGCAATTTCGGCGCTGGCTGTAGCTACCCCCTCGGCTCCGGTCCGAACATTACTGACAACCGTGGCGAGATTCTTTTGCATTTCCACCAAACTGGACATCAGACTTGCGGCGTTTGTCGAAGTGATGTTGGTATTCCTTGTGAAGTCACCCAAGGCAACCGCCCGCGCCAAGTCAGCGGCTTCCTTGGGCTCACCACCGAGCTCCCCGAGAATGCTGCGCGCTATCAGCCAGCCCACCAAAGCGGCCAAACCCAGGGCAATGACACTCAGGCCCATCAACAGACTGCGGGCTTGCTCATGCTCCGCCTGCGCATCAGTTTGCGCTGTGTGTACCTGTTTTTTGGAAAGTTCAATGAAATTCAAAATTGCATTTTTGTAGGCACCCAAGATGGGCCGGAGTTGCGCACCCAAAAATTTCTTTGCCTCATCTGGCATGTCCGCCAGGATGAGCGCGATCAACGCGTTTTGGCCGTCAATGTACTTGATGCGCTGCTCCAGCACCTGCGCAAGCAGTGCTTTACCTTCGCTGCTTACAACGGTAGCGCTTAAATAGTCCACCTCTTTTTTAATGATTTCACGGGACTTATTGATGACTTCAACCTGCCGCTGCCGATCGGCTGCATCATCGGTCAGCATCATGTTGCGCAGCGCAATGGCGATGGCATCCACCTGATTGATGATGGAGGCCGAGGCAAACACTTTGGGGGTCTTGTCGCTGGCAATATTGTCCAAGCCCGCTCGGACCGCATTGACCGACACCAGCCCTTCCAGGGCAATGAGCATGAGGAACGCGCACACTATTCCAAACCCCAGACTCAGCCGGGTACGAACTCTCAGATTTTTGATATTCACACATCTCTCCTGGTTATTGGTTTGTGCGAGCGCCCCATCTCATTGAGTTAATAAACAGACTTCACCAGCACATATATCATAATGTGATGCTTATATTAAACTGTTTTCAGTGAGAGTGATTCAGATGAGAAATAGGACATTGAGGGTGCAAATCATTGCCTTCCTGCTCATCAGCTGTACCGCTGTCACGTCCCTGATATTTGTGGTTGGCAATCGGTTCGACCACCTGACCAGCTTGGCGGAGCAACTGAACCTTGCGGGGCGCTTGCGCATGTTGTCCCAGCGAATTTCCCTCGAAGCGGAAGCTGTAGAGCTGAAGTCACCAGGCGCAAACGATGCCCTTCGCCGCACTCTGGCCGAGTTTGAACAATCGCTGATTCAGCAGACTGCACTGGAACCGGAAAGTTCCACAGCAGCGGCGCCCATTGAAGTGTTACGGCTCCAAAGTGCCTGGAAGAACTTGCACGATGTGAGCGATGCACTCATTCAAGCGCAGCTGAGCGGTGCCCCAAGCAACTACTCGCGCCAAAATATGCTGCTGCTCAGCAATTTGGCACTGGAAGCAGCTGAAGCCAATGTGCAACGTTTGTTGCCCCGGTTTAACCAAGCCAGACTGTCATTGCGCTGGCTTTTGCCGATCACTCTGATGGGTGGAGTGGTGCTGACTTTGCTGATGTACTACTACCTGCATCGCCGGTTGTTGCAGCCCATCGCACAATTGCGCAGATTTCTCGACAAACTCGCGGACGGTGCGCTGAGATCCCGCCTGCAGGTGCGGGGCGATGACGAAATGGCAGACCTGTTTGTGCATGCCAACCGGGCAGCAACCATGCTGGAGAGTGCGAGTGTTCAACAAGCAAAGGACCTGGTGCTGCTGCGTGACAGTGAGCTGCGCAACCGCACCTTATGGGAAATCAGCACCGATGCCATTGTGATGCTCGATATAGATAGCATCATTCGCTATGCCAATCCATCGTCGCTCGATGTGTTTGGTTATTCCCCGGAAGAAATCATTGGCCAAAACATCGCCGTATTGCAGCCACCGGAATTGCGCGCACAGCATATTGAAGGCATGCAGCGCTACCTCCAGTCCGGTCATCGCAAGTTGAACTGGTCCAGCATTGAAACCAAAGCCTTGCATCGCCAGGGACACACGATCCATGTGGATTTGAGCTTCTCACATATGCGGCTCAGTGATACGCAATGGTTCGTGGGTACTTTTCGGGACGTAAGCCAACGCAAATCAGAACAAGAGCGTCTTCGACTAAACGAACGGGCGATGGCGTCCACCAGCGAAGGCATTTTGATTACCGATGCAAACGCACCAGACCACCCCATCACCTTCGCCAACCATGCCGTATCGGTAATTTCGGGCATACCGCATGCTGACATCATGGGGCGTTCAGGCCGCATATTTTTTAACGGTGATGATCTGCAGTCAGCCGAAGTGGCGGCCCTGCGCCGGATGCTTCAAATTGGAAGCGCTGGCACGGTCACGGTGCGCTCGCGACGCATTGACGGCAGCGCATTCTGGAACGAACTTTCCATCGCACCCGTCCTGGACTCGAATGACCGTGTAACGCATTTCGTCAGCGTTCTTAAAGACGTTTCCGAGCGTAAACGCCACGAAGAGGCACTGATTCGTAGCGCCAACTTCGATGCTTTGACCGGTCTGCCCAACAGGGTGTTGCTCAACGACCGCATTGACCAAGAACTGATTTCCGCCCGCCGGTACCAGCGGGCATTTGGCTTATTGGCTATCGATCTGGATAACTTCAAAATCGTCAATGACAACCTGGGCCATGACGCGGGGGATGTCTTGCTTTGCGAAGCCAGAGACCGCTTGCTAGCGTGTATTCGGGAAAACGATAGCGTTTCGCGTGTGGGGGGCGATGAATTTGTGATCTTGCTCAGTGAATTGATTCAGCAGGAAGATATCGACGTTCTGGCCCGCAGGGTCTTGAGCACCATGGAGAAGCCTTTCAATATTTTAGGAAGCGACGTCTTTGTGGGAGCGAGCATAGGTGCCGCAATTTTTCCGCGCGATGGATCTTCCCGTTCCGAACTATTGCAGCATGCCGATATCGCCATGTACCGCGCAAAAGACCAAGGGCGTAACAATTATCAACACTACGCCGACCATATGCAATCGCGCTTCAAGCTGCGCATGTCCATGGAAACACAGCTCCGGCGAGCTCTGGAAAATGAAGAGTTTGAACTTTTTTACCAACCCCAGATCGCTGTCGCCACCGGGCGGGTGACGGGTGCCGAAGCCCTGATCCGCTGGAATAGCCCCAGCCTGGGCATGGTGTCACCTGCACAATTTATTCCACTGGCTGAAGAAACCGGCTTGATTTTGCCGATTGGCAGTTGGGTGATTGAGCGGGCCATGCGCGATGTGAAAACGTGGCTGCAGTTGCCCGGCGGTTCAGGCTGCCAAGTCGCTATCAATTTGTCAGCCCGCCAATTCAGCCAACCCAATTTATTGGAAATCGTTGCAGAGGGTTTGCAGAAAAACAAACTCCAGGGTGACCAGGTCGAGCTTGAAATTACCGAAAGCCTGGTGATGACCAACCCGCAACGCGCCAAGGAGCTTTTGCAGAGCTGGCGCGCGCTGGGTTGCCACATCGCTATCGATGACTTTGGTACGGGGTATTCGAGCCTCGCTTATTTACGCCATTTCCCACTGGATAGACTCAAAATTGACAAAACACTCGTGAACGACCACGCCATTGTGAAGGCCGTCATCGAAATGGCCCATAGCTTCGGCATGCAAACAGTGGCTGAAGGCGTAGAGGACGCCGCAACGCTGGACATGCTGCATCTGCTGGGCTGCGACCTGATACAGGGTTATTACTATTCCAAACCGTTACCTATAGACACCTTCATTGCGTACCTGGCACAGCCTAGCTGCGCCGCCACTAACAAGCCCCTTAGCGCGTATCAAGAGGAATCTCTATGACCAAAAAAATTGTGTGGTCTGACCAAATTCGTACGGGCCACAAATACATCGACCTTCAACACCAAGAACTCATCGATCTCATTAACGAGCTGGCCGATAGTTTGGAGTCCGGCGTGGCGGTGCAGGAAAAAATCCAAGTGTTAGGTCGCCTGGAAAATTACGTCATTTTTCACTTCAACATGGAGGAGAATTTGATGGCCAACCACCGTGTCAACATGGAACATGCCCAGAAGCATATGAAGGCTCACGAGCGCTTTTGCGAGCAAATTGAAGTCTACAAACGGGACTTGCACGCAGTAGATCCACAGGCCATTGTCGACTTTTTGGTGACATGGCTTGTTGAACACATCCAGAAGACAGACCAGGAATTGGCGCGCTTACTTGCCGACTAACGAGTGACCAAAAAGGTGGACAGGCGCTGTGCGAGTAGCCGCAAAAAGCATACCGCCTCGTCGAGAAAGCGTTCTTTTTGGAGCGCACAAAGCAACGTGTACTCGCTCTCCTTGTTCAGCAAATTTGGGTCAAGGTGGAAAAAGTGGGAGGCCAGCCCTATTTGTATCGCGGCCTCGGCGGCGGGCGATATGTGCCGCAGATCTGCGCGACCCGCCAAACTGGCGAGCAACCAGTGGACCAAACTCTCAGGTAAGGCGTGTTGCACGGTTACCAAAGCTGCCACCAACTCCACGGCTTGGGGAGACAAGCGCGCAATATCCTGCGTCAACACATCCAGTAAGGCGGCACCCAACGCTGAACGATTGACACTCAAAGAAGCACAAGCCAAGGTGCTGCTCGACATGGTCCGCGTTGCTCTGTTTTTAAAAAGGTTTGAAGTTGTTACCGGTATCACGGGTGTTGAGCACTGCTGTAAGCCGCGCAACCGTGGGGCGGCGTGGGGCGCCGAGTGGCGCATGCCGACTGCTGACCTTGACCTCAGATTCCCCTGTTTTGAAGAACGCCACACTTTGTTGCAGCTGCTCTGCCTGACCAGAGAGTTCTTCGCTGGTAGCTGCCAGCTCTTCGCTGGCACTTGCGTTCTGCTGGGTTGCTTTGGTGAGTTGTCCCATAGCACCGCCAATTTGCACCACGGACTCACTTTGCTCGCTACTGGCAGCAGCGATTTCCTGCACCAGCTCGGAGGTCTTTTGAATGCTGGGGACGATTGCATCCAGCAGTTTTCCAGCACGCTCTGCGGTCATTACGCTATTGCCGGCCAGCTGCCCGATCTCTTTGGCAGCCTCCTGGCTGCGCTCGGCCAGCTTGCGGACTTCGGCTGCGACCACTGCAAAGCCTTTGCCATGCTCGCCTGCACGAGCCGCCTCAATGGCGGCATTGAGGGCCAGCAAATTCGTCTGGTAGGCAATGTCATCCACGATCCCGATCTTGGATGCAATTTGCTTCATGGCCGCGACGGTCTGACCTACTGCAGCCCCTCCCTCAGTAGCTTCAACGCTGGTTTTTGTGGCCATGCCGTCAGTGACTTTGGCGTTATCACTGTTTTGGGCAATGCTGGTCGACATGACATCAATTTGTGAGGATGTCTCTTCCACACTGGCCGCCTGCTCACTGGCAGCCTGGCTCAGCGACTGCGCTGTGGCGCTCACCTGACTCGCCGCACCTGTCAACGCGTCAGCGGCTGCCCGCACCTCATCCATCACCCGCGTCAGATTTTCAGCCGTACTGTTGGCACTGCCTTTTACCTGACCGAACAGTCCCTGGTAGTCGCGGGTGATGCGATGCGTGAGATCGCCTTCGGCGAATGCAGCCAGTATTTCGGCAACGTCGGTAAGCCCCTTTTCACTGGTATCCATCAGCTGGTTCATGCCCGTCGACAGGTTGGCAAAAAAGCCGCTCTTTCCCTCCATGCTCAGTCGCTCGCTAAAGTCTCCTGCAGCGGCCGCTTTCACGAGGGAGTCAATCTGTGTTTCGGTCGCCAATTGGTCGGTAATATCGTTCCACTGACCAACTGAGCCCAGCAGATCTCCAGCTTCGGAAAGTACAGGGCTGGTGCTGATGGCGTAGGTGCGCCCACCCAGGACCATTTGGCTGTTGACGGTTTCTCGAATCGCACGCAGGCGCTCTAGCGCCGCCGCCGGTTCGCTGTAGGACATACCGACACTGCCATGGACCACTTTGTCAGGACTAAAGCCGGGAATTTGCTTGGCAAACGCTTCGCGGTCGCGGTTCAGTGTGGCCTGCAAGGCGCGATTGATATAAAGAATGGTGCCTTGGGGGTCTGCAATGCGTACCGGATTGCTCACGTTATCGAGCGCAAGCTTGATGCGTGCGTTGGTAATCGCGGCGGCAGCGGAGGCGGCCATCTTGCTGCGGGCATCCTGCACCACCAGCGTGATGCGCTTTTTTTGGCCTGGAAGCTCTTCAATCTCATGGTCAAAGCGGCCCTGAGCATATTCCTCAAGCAATGACACCAGTCGCATCATGACGGTGATATGGGACTCGACCAGGGTATTTACCCCGCGCGCCATTTCGGCGTAGCCACCCGGCAAACTCTCTGCGGGCATGCGGTAGTCCAGCACACCGGCGTTGTGCTGGTGGGCCATGTCCAACTGTGCCTTCTGAAATTGTGCCAATACCGCTTGCATGATGCCCATGGACGTGAGCAGTTGCGCTATTTCATCGCTACCTTCGGCCACCAGGCGGCCATCGAGCTTGCCTTGCGCAATTTCATCGGCGGCCTGCACCGCTTGCTGCAAGGGCCTGGTGATGCCACGCACCAGATACAGACCGAAGAGCACCGCGCCAATCACGCCCAAGACAACCGCCGCTATGGACCACATACGGACGCGCTGGAACTGCTCCACAGCCATTGTGTACTCGTGCAACGCATCTTCCTTTTGGAACTTCAGCAATGCATCAATTCCCTCGCCCACCGGCTTGTAGAGTGGCCGAATCTTCTCCACCACCAGGCGGTTCGCTTCTTTGATGTCATTGGCCCGCAAGGCCGCGATCGTGGCCAGTAAACCTTGCTGAACGAATTCCTTGCGGTTCGCAGCAAACTCCTTATTCAGCTTGTCTTCGACAGCGCCACTGGGCAAGTCGTCATACGTCTTCCAAAGGGCGCTGATTGCCGCGATGTTTTGCTCCACCGTGGCAGAGCTGGACGCTATGGTTTGTGGGGTGGGCGTGACCAGCGCTACCGCAATGGCCAGTCGGTTTTGTATCAGCAAGGTGCGTATTTCACCCACCATGGTGGACTTTTGCAAATTGGACTCGTAGATGGTGCGCGCACTCTCATTGGATTGACTGATGCCATACACCCCATACGCACCAATGGCCATCAACAATGCAGACAGCAAGGCGATCAATAGATTCAGCCTGGCGCCGATCTTCATGTTGCGAAGGTTCATATCAAATCCTGGTCCGTGTGAAGTAAGTTATGAAATGCAGAAAAGCCGCCAGCATCGCACAAAGCATCAAACAGATAGCGCACACCACCCATTCCTCTGCTGTTGGCGGGTTCTTTACGTTTGAGGACTGCAGGTGATGCACGAAATTCTTTCTTTCAAATCATAGATTGGCTATCTGCATTTACATCATAGTATGATACAAATTGTCGGGCCATGACTTTTTGATAGCGCGGGATCTGACGGCCCCGCGCAGCATTTGACGGAACCTATTGCTGATCGCCTCTAAGGGGATGCAATACCGGCATGGCAGCAAAGTCTGGCAAAGCCCTCAATTCCGCTTTATGCAGCTCGGCTATTTTTTCCACATAGCGCTCACCCTTGGCCGTGAGGTGTACTTCTACCTGTCGCAAATCTGTGGTGCTGCTTTTGCGTTGAACCAATCCCAAGACCTCGCAGCGAGATACCAGCGCAACTACGCCATGGTGCTTTGCCTGCAGCCGTTCAGCCAACTCCGTCAGTGTTGCCCATTGCCGATCCGGGTACCCCTTGGTTTGCAACAGCAACTGATATTGCAGCGGGGTGATGCCTTGGGTCTGGCATGCGTCCTCGCTAAAACGCAAAAAGAGCCGCAACTTATAGCGAAACTGGGCCAGCGCCTCATAGTCTGATTTACGCATACGCCTTTCACATTTCCATATTCCAAGTCCGGACTCTACACTCTGACATGTACAACAACATAAGTAGCCCATCCCAGCCATCATTGAGATCACTACACCCTGGAAACTTTGCGATGGTGATGGCTACAGGAATACTCTCCATCGGCTTTTCCAACCTTCAATGGCCGCTGCTGGCGGACCTTCTGTTTGGTATCGCTGTCTGTTTGTGGGTGACGCTGGTACTGCTAAGTGCTGCACGCGCCTGGCAGTACTTTGCTGCTGTCAAGACGGACCTTCTACACCCGCGCATGGTGTTCAGCTATTTCACATTCGTGGCTGCAACAGATATTCTTGGTATCTTGCTGAGCCTGCGCGGTAACGCTTCTGGAGCTATTGTGTGCTGGCTGTTGGCATTCTGCGCCTGGTGTGCCCTGCTCTATCTCAGCTTCAGTGTATTGACATTTTTAACCCATGAACACAACGTCAATATAGTGCACGGCGGTTGGCTGATTTCAATCGTAGGTACGCAATCGCTGGTCTTACTGGGCGCGCGTATTGCACCGACCTTGGGTGCATACGCCAACGCCATGTTGGTTGAAGTGCATATGCTCTGGGGCCTGGGGCTTATTTTTTACGGTATCTTTGTCACCCTCTTTTGCTACCGCATCTTCTTTCTGACGCTCAAGCCCGATCAGATATCCCCCTTGCTGTGGGTTGTCATGGGTGCCTCAGCGATATGTGCAAATGCGGGCACTGGCCTGCTGGCGACCAACACCCAGCTGCCCTTCCTCGCTGCGCAACGCCCTTTCATCGAAGGGCTCACCATGATGGCCTGGACCTGGGCAACCTGGTGGATACCCATGTTGGGTCTGTTTTTCTTCTGGAAGCATGTGACCCATCGCGTTCCGTTGCAATACGAATCTGCGCTGTGGAGCTCTGTTTTCCCATTGGGCATGTACGCGGTTGCCAGCAACCGCTTGGGACTCGCCGCCGAGTTTGAACCCTTGGAATGGATTTCAGAGACCATGCTCTGGGTGGCATTGCTAGCCTGGTGCATGACCTGGATGGCCTTTTACAGCGATCGCACCAAACTCCTGCGTACCCAGCATTAGCCCAATCCCTGTGCCGCCGCATACACAGCCACCTGCACACGTGAGCTCAGCTGCAGTTTGCGGAAGATGTGCTGTATATGTACCTTGACGGTGGTTTCTGCGATGTCGAGCTGACGGGCGATAAACTTGTTGCTGTCGCCCCGCGCAATCATGGTCAAAATTTCCCTCTCGCGTGCCGAGAGTGAGCCGAATGCCGCTTCAGGTGCCGGGGATGGTTCCATGGGAACGGCGACAACTCTTGAGTGGGTGCTGCCTTGGTTCGGAAGGCGGCCACAAACTTGGTCATCAAGTCCTGGCTGATGACACATTCGCCATTCAAAATTTTGATGATGGAATCACACAGCTGGTCCGATTCCACGGTCTTGAGCAGGTAGCTGTCGGTTCCGGCCTGCATTGCGGCGCCGAGATCCTCTTTGCTTTCACTCACGGTCAAAATTAAAATGCTAGCACCTGGATAGGCTTTCTTGAGCGCGGGAATGCCAGCCCATGCGTCGGACACTTGGATAACGTGGCATGGATCTCACATCGTCGGCTTCCCGATTTGCAGATGGAATCTGAATGACAGGGTTCCTCAACCCGTGGCCGTCAGCAAAGGTCACACTGCGCCCCTCCCCCAACGTCAGCAGTCTGGCAACTTGATTTGCTCAGGAATGAAGCATGCCAACTACTGTTACGAACCTTGATTCTTGGCGGGCCATGACCTCTGGTGCGGTTTTGGTTTGAGAGTGGGCTTGGCCTTCGGTGCTTTCATGGGTATGTTACCCACATAGTCTCGGCAAACTTCCACCCACTTTCGCAAATCCTCATCTTCGGCGAGCCCTTCGCTTGCCACGAAAACGTAGCCCTTCATTGGACGCTTTGCGAAGTCCATCTCGCGCACATGCGCTCGTTTCAAAGCTGGCTCATATGCCGTCTCGCCAATCCTGCACATCAGTTCGTCCTTCACGACCCCACACAACATGTTGCCGTTGAGCGTGAAGCAAACTCCGCCAAACATGCGAATTTCGCCAATA
>ERZ1034361.1145-NODE-1145-length-14908-cov-2.448318_pt1 | contig 14908 bp, 21 predicted proteins | sample MGYA00520617_ERZ1034361 | MGnify/ENA primary metagenome ERZ1034361 (study PRJEB33736, sample SAMEA104284507) | Azolla filiculoides | biome: Urban; feature: Water surface; material: Ditch water | place: Netherlands | collected 2015-10-28 | depth 0-0.1 m ... | reverse complement strand
ACGATCGGCAAAATCAAACGGCGCTCATGGTTATATAAACCAGGCGCAATAAATGCCCACAATTGATACATGATGACAGGCAAAGCACCTAAGAAAGCAACCAACATAGTAACTTTCATGGGCACGAAGAAGGAACCGGTGACATCAGTAACAATCATTCTTCCACCATTAGGTAAAGCATCTAGCAATGGTTTTGAAAACAAATGAAAGATGTCTGGCGCCCAATAGACCAAACCTAAAAACACCACCAATAAAGCAGCCACCGATTTGATCAAGCGATCACGCAACTCAAACAAATGAGAGAGAAAGGTTTCTTGCATACCCTCTTCTTTATCTGACTCGGGCGTTTGCTCAGGTGCTTGTTGTGCTGACATTATTTATTTGTGTTGTTGCGTTGCGTTGTTTGGTTTTTACTGTCTAGTTTTGGTGTTTATTTTTGCTGTTTCGATTTGTCTAAAAAAATGACTTCGGTGCTTTTTGTTGACTAGCCGCACGTCTAAAACGTTTTACTCTTGCTGCACCTGATTGAATCTTTGTTTTTACACCAGCAGTTTTTTTGTACCACTGCGGCATCGCTGATTTTTTAACACCCCAGCTATCTCTACCTTGACGAAGGTTGGTTTTTGGCTCACGAATAGCATAACCACCGTTATCAGCAAAATCATCATAGCTATCAATCAAACTACTGGATGAGCTTAACGACTTTGAATCAGCATCACTCAACCCCTGCTTTGCTTCGTTAATAGTGGTGCCAACCTCGTTCATGCTTGACTGGACATCTTTCATTGCTGAAGTGGCAGCTTCCTGCATTTTCTTCAGCTCGTCCAACTCAACTTGGCGATTAACTTCACTTTTAACTTCAGCCATGTAACGCTGAGCGCGCCCCATTAAGTTACCCGCCATGCGTGCAACTTTAGGTAAACGCTCAGGACCTATCACCACCAATGCGACTACCGCAATGAGGGCGAGCTTGGAAACTCCAAGATCGATCATGTCAAATGAACTTTATGTGTAGTTGAATGTGAGTAGCCATCAAGTATTTGATGGCTAAAGGCTTAGGCCTTGTTCACATCCTTAGCTTGAACATCTACTGTCTTGCCATCAGCTGGAATTTGGCTAGATGGGGCAACAGCATCAGCTGGCTTTTCTTCGCCACCCTTCATGCCATCTTTAAAGCCTTTAACAGCACCGCCCAAATCTGAACCGATGTTACGCAACTTCTTAGTACCGAATACTAAAAGAACGATAACTAAAACAATAATCCAATGCCAAACGCTAAATGAACCCATGATTGCTCCTAATTAGTTTTTATTCCACGGACGGGGACCACCCATCACGTGCATATGCAAATGGTAAACCTCTTGACCACCATCAGCACCGTTATTGATCATCACACGAAAGCCCCCGGAGTCGCCAGGGCGGCATCCTTGCTCTAGAGCAAGGCGCGGTGCAATTGTCATCATTCTACCCAGTAATGCCTCATCTGCGCTACTTGCATCCATTAAATTTGCAAAATGGCGCTTAGGAATCATTAAAAAATGAACTGGGGCAGATGGATTAATGTCATGGAAGGCATATATTTCCTCATCTTCATAGACTTTTTTACTAGGAATCTTGCCTGCAATGATCTTACAAAAGATACAGTTCTCGGAATGGCCTAATTGTTCTTGTGAGCTCATGACTTAGTCTAAGGTGATGATTTTTTGTTGTAACTGATAAATTAAGATTTTCTGGAAGCTTTTTCAGCAATCCCAGAAACGCCCTCGCGGCGCTCTAATTCAGCAATCACGTCTTCAGGGCGCAAATTAAATTGTGACAAAGCCACAAAACAGTGGAACCAAAGATCAGCGATCTCACCCACTAATTTTGACTGCATCTCAGGTGCCAAATTAGCAAAACGACTATCTTTGGCAGCCATCACAGTTTCAGCGGCTTCTTCACCAATCTTTTTCAAGATGGCGTCATCGCCCTTACTGAATAACTTTGCAATATAAGAAACATCAGGATCAGCACGGCCAGCCAAAAAGTCAGCCTTGCGAGCGTCGACAACATCAGCCAAACGCTTGATGGCATCCATATTGTTTACGTCATTCGACTTTGTTTGATCTGTCATTGTTATTTCTTTTATTAAATTGATTGAAGCACTCTAAACTATTTTTTCCAAACTGGGCCGTCTGATGTTTTTTCCAAACTCAAGAAAAAACAGCTATGTGCGCCAGTGTGGCAAGCAATACGATCTTTTTGATCAACCTTAATCAAAATAGTATCGCCATCACAATCTAAATGAATACTCTTAATAACCTGGACGTGACCAGACTCTTCGCCCTTGTGCCAAATCTTTTTTCTAGAACGAGACCAATAAACGGCCTCACCCTTTTCTAAAGTCATTTTTAATGACTCGTGATTCATCCAAGCCATCATCAATACATCACCAGTATCAGCCTCTTGCGCAATGACCGCCACTAAGCCCTGCTCATTCCAGGTTACTTGAGATAGCCAGTCTGCTTGATTGCTTTGATTTACTTCAGTCATGGAGATTTGTACTTTTAATTGATTGGAATAAAGATTCTGTTTGCTTAGCTTACATCAGTCTATCTGAACTTATAAGCGAACTGGTATGCCTTGACTAGCCATCAACTGCTTAGCCTCACCCACTGTATGCTCACCAAAGTGAAAAATGCTGGCAGCTAAAACTGCATCTGCATGCCCCTTTGTAATGCCATCTGCCAAATGTTGTAGATTACCCACACCGCCTGATGCAATCACTGGCACAGGCACTGCATCACTGACTGCACGAGTTAAGTCCAAATCAAAACCATTCTTAGTGCCATCGCGATCCATGCTGGTTAAAAGAATTTCTCCCGCACCGCGCTTAGCTACTTCTATCGCCCATGCAATGGCATTGATACCTGTATTTTTTCTGCCGCCGTGTGTAAAGACTTCCCAAAGCCCTGGCTGAGTTTGCTTTGCATCAATGGCAACAACAATACACTGCGAGCCATACTTTGCAGCAGCATCTGAAACCAAATCCGGGTTAGCAACTGCAGCTGAGTTCATACCCACTTTATCGGCACCAGCATTTAATAAGCGACGCACATCCGCCACCTCTCGCACACCACCACCAACTGTCAACGGAATAAATACCTGAGATGCCACATCTTCAATAATGTGCAAAATTAAATCGCGTCCATCAGAAGTAGCTGTGATATCTAAGAAAGTAATTTCATCAGCGCCCTGATCGTCATAGCGCTTTGCAATTTCAACAGGATCACCAGCATCTCTTAACTCAACAAAATTCACCCCCTTCACAACTCGACCAGCTGTGACATCTAAACAGGGAATGATTCTTTTTGAGAGCATGAGTGAATGTTTTTCTTTTTTACTTTTGGATTACTTTTTATTGGCGTCAGCGTATTTTTGCGCTTCAGCCAATTTCAAATCACCCGTATAAATAGCGCGGCCAGCAATAACGCCCATGACACCTTCCGGTTCAGCGTTACAGAGTGCGTCGATATCTTTCATATTTGTTAAACCGCCACTAGCAATAATTGGAATATTGACTGCTTGAGCAAGCTTCACTGTTGCATCCATATTGATACCTTGCAACATGCCATCGCGACCGATGTCTGTATAAATGATGGCTTCAACACCATAGTCTTCATATTTTTTAGCCAGGTCAGTCACTTCATGGCCGGTCAACTTGCTCCAACCATCAGTGGCCACCTTGCCTTCTTTAGCATCGAGACCAACAATGATGTGTCCCGGAAATGCCACACAAGCGTCTTGCAAAAATCCTGGGTTCTTAACAGCTGCAGTTCCAATAATCACGTAGCTGATTCCGTCATCTAATAAACGTTCAATCGTTTCTAAATCACGAATGCCACCGCCCAGCTGCACAGGAATATCGTCACCAACAGCTTTCAAGATTGATTTGATAGCAGATTCATTTTTAGGTTTACCTGCAAAGGCCCCATCCAAATCGACCAAGTGCAAGCGGCGAGCACCTTGCTCAACCCAATGCTTGGCCATCGCACCCGGATCTTCAGAGAAGGTCGTTACTTTATCCATATCACCTTGCTCTAAGCGAACACAGTGGCCTTGTTTAAGATCAATAGCTGGAATTAACAACATGATGAATAGTTAAATAAGTAGTAGTTAAAGTAATAGTTAAAAGAATACTTAGTTTCTTATGGCTGCCAACGCGTAAAGTTTTGATACAAGCGCAAACCTAAGTGTGCGCTTTTTTCTGGATGAAACTGGGTCGCAAAAATATTTTCTTTGGCTACGGCACATGTAAACAAAGTTCCATAATCTGTAGAACCTACAGTATGAGCTGAATTATCTGGCACTGCATAGTAGCTATGCACAAAATAAAAGCTGCTGTTATCTGGAATGCCATCCCATAGTGGATGAGCCCTTGTTTGCTGAACCTGGTTCCACCCCATGTGTGGAACTTTAAAATGCGAACCATCTGCCTGGCTTTTGCCTGCCAAATCAAATCGGATAACTTTACCTGGTAATAAACCAAGACCTGGAGTGACATCAGTACCAGCTGGCGCATCAAAACGCACCTCAGTGCTGCTGTCAAATAACATTTGTTCGCCAACACAAACACCCAACATTGGTTTGTTTTTCACCGCTTCTAAAACAGCCTCTAATAAACCTGAATCTCTGAGGTGTGTCATGCAATCAGGCATGGCACCCTGACCTGGAAGAACTACTTTGTCTGCTGCTTTAATTTGCTCAGGAGTAGAGGCTATTTCAACTTTAGCTTCAGGTGCCGCATGAATTAATGCTTGAGCGACAGAACGCAGATTACCCATGCCGTAATCAACAATAGCAATGCTCGGTGAATTTTTAGACAAGGTATGAACCTAAATACTGAAGGGTGAGTGAGAAGTTTGAAGTCTTACAAACTACCCTTGGTAGAAGGCACAACGCCACTAGCGCGCGGATCTAATTCCAAAGCCATACGCAATGCGCGGCCAAAGGCTTTAAATACCGTTTCAATTTGGTGGTGAGCATTGATGCCACGCAAGTTATCGATGTGCAAAGTCACGCCAGCGTGATTAACGAATCCGCGGAAAAACTCAATAGTGAGATCAACATCAAAATCACCTACGCGTGCACGCGTAAAAGGAACGTGGAACTCTAAGCCTGGACGACCTGAAAAATCGACGACCACGCGAGATAAAGTTTCATCCAAAGGCACATAAGAATGGCCATAACGTGTGATGCCTTTTTTGTCGCCCACTGCCTTCGCAATTGCTTGGCCTAATGTAATACCCACATCTTCTACAGTGTGGTGATCATCAATATGGGTGTCACCTTTGGCGGTCACTGCCAAATCAATCATGCCGTGACGGGCAATCTGATCGAGCATGTGATCTAGGAAAGGTACCCCAGAATTAAGTTGAGCTTGACCCGTGCCGTCTAAATTTAGGGCAATCTGAATTTGGGTCTCTGAAGTGTTTCTTGTGACATCTACTTGGCGCATGCCGTCATAATATCACCGTCCTCATGAAATTCCACCCCGTGTTACCCTCTTGAAGACGCTGATTCATAAAGAATTTAGCTAAAAATCGTTGAAAACTATTCAGAAAACAAGGTAAGACATCAAGATGAGCCGTTTTTGGAGCAAAACTGTCAAAAATTTAACCCCTTATGTACCAGGGGAGCAGCCCAAACTGAGCCAATTGATCAAGTTAAATACCAATGAAAGTCCTTATGGCCCATCTCCTAAGGCATTAGCCGCTATTGCAAGCGCCAATACTGATGGCTTACGACTCTATCCGGACCCTAACTCTGACTCCTTAAAACAAGCCATTGCAAAAGTTCATGGGCTAAAAAGTGATCAAGTTTTTGTTGGGAATGGTTCAGACGAGGTCCTGGCGCATGCTTTTTTGGGTTTGCTAAAACACGAAGAACCGATTCTTTTCCCAGATATCACCTATAGCTTTTATCCGGTTTATTGCAATCTATACGACATCTCTTTTACAAACATTCCGCTTGATGAGGACTTTGCCATCAATACGAAGGACTATATTCGTAAAAACGGCGGCATTATTTTCCCGAACCCGAATGCGCCAACTGGCAGAGCCCTTCCATTAGCAGACATCAAAGCCCTTCTTGAATCAAATACAGAAAGCGTTGTTGTTATTGATGAAGCTTATGTTGATTACGGAACAGAATCTGCAGCTACCCTGGTTAATCAATTCCCGAACTTATTAGTAACGCGCACTCTTTCAAAGTCATATGCTTTAGCAGGCCTTCGTGTGGGTTATGCGGTAGGTCACCCAGATTTGATTGAAGCTCTTGAGCGCGTTAAAAATAGTTTTAACTCATACCCTATCGATAAATTAGCGATGGCTGGAGCAGTAGCTGCTATTGAAGATCAAGAGTATCTGCACAGCATTAGCAAAGCGGTGATTCAAACTAGAGAGACACTCGTCAAAGATTTATCTCAACTCGGTTTTGAAACTATTCCATCGCAAGCCAACTTTGTTTTCACGAAGCACCCCTCTAAAGATGCAGCAGCAATTGCAACTGCTTTAAGGGAAAAGCACATCATTGTGCGGCACTTCAAGATGGCACGCATTGATCAATACCTCAGAATCACGATTGGCACCGATGAACAATGCGCCTCTTTAGTTAACGCTCTCAAAGAAATAGTTTAAATCTGAAGATAAGTATGCTGACTTTAGAAATAAGCCAAATACTTATCTAAAAACATCATCACACTAGCCGTACCTACAACAATTGCGCCAACTTTATTCGTCATTCGTTGCTCCAAAGACTTCATCTCAAAATGAATCTCATGACGAAACTCTTTAAGATCGCTTCTTGTTACAAGATCTGATTGATTTGTGGCCTCGTTAATTACTGCAGTTATCACTTCAGCATAATTTTCTGGAATACCTGCTAATTCCATTCGTTTAACTGTTTTATAGGTGTCCATCGACTTAAGTCCCCTTCACCATCAAGGTCACAAGTCCAATACCAATGGACATACAGGCAACCATCAAACCACCAAGCCTATTAAATAGCCTGCTTGTTAACACATCAGCCATGCAATTAATTTTTTCTTCTAGATGTGAAACCTTGCTATCCAAATAATTGAACTTTTCATCTAAATGAGAAAACTTTTCATCAATCTTGTGATTGAGCTGATCTCTGACTTCATACAACTCCTTTTTTGTTGCAAAGTCTTGCATGGCGTGATGATTAATGCCTGCGCCTTCAGCTATAGCCTCTGCTTGAGCTGCATTAAACCCAACAGCTTGCAATGATTTAGCGTACTGAAGAGTACTAAATACGACGTTGCTCATTTTGATCTCCTCTTAAAATATAATTTTATAGTTTTTATAAGTAATTAATCAAATCAACAAAAGTAATGGCACACCATTTGTGTGGCATTACTTTTGTTACTAATTTATTTTTTATTAATGCTTGTTTTTAAATTTGATTTTTAAGACTGATTACTTCTTAAGTCTTAACTCTGCAGCACGTGCGTGCGCCTGCAAGCCTTCACCATGAGCCAAAGTACTCGCAATTTGCCCTAAGCTTTGAGCGCCAGCTGGACTCACCTCAATCATGCTTGAGCGCTTAATGAAATCATAAACACCAAGTGGTGATGAGAAGCGAGCTGTTCTCATTGTAGGTAAAACGTGATTAGGACCAGCGCAATAATCACCTAAAGATTCGCTGGTGTAAGGGCCCATAAAAATGGCGCCCGCATGACGAATTAATTCTGCCCATTGACGTGGGTTTTCTGCAGAGATTTCTAAATGTTCTGCAGCGATTGAATTAGCAATCTCGCAAGCCTCTTCCATATTCTTAACCAAGATCATCGCACCACGATCTTGAAGTGATTTTTGGATCACTGCCTTTCTTGGCATTTCTGGCAAGAATTTCTGGATACTTGCTTGAACTTGATCGATAAAACTTTGATCAGGACATAACAAAATAGACTGTGCCAATTCATCATGCTCTGCTTGTGAAAACAAATCCATAGCCACCCAGTCTGGGTTGGTTTTGCCATCACATAAAACCAAAATCTCTGAAGGGCCGGCAATCATATCGATGCCAACCGTGCCAAATACTCGGCGTTTAGCTGCTGCCACATAAGCATTGCCAGGACCAACAATCTTGTCTACTGCTGGAATAGTTTCAGTGCCGTAAGCCAAGGCTCCAACTGCTTGAGCGCCACCGATTGTGAAAGCACGATCAACACCAGCAACTGCAGCAGCTGCAAGCACTAAAGGATTACGAATACCATCAGGTGTTGGCACAACCATAATGACTTCTGCAACTCCAGCTACCTTTGCTGGGATAGCATTCATCAACACAGACGATGGGTAGGCCGCTTTACCACCAGGCACATATAAGCCCGCGCGATCTAATGGCGTTACTTTTTGACCTAAGCGAGTACCATCTTCATCCGCATAGTCCCAGCTATGACAACCTGACTCTACTTTTTGACGTTCGTGGTAACTCTTAACGCGAGCTGCAGCAGCTTCAAGCGCTTCTTTTTGATCTTTCGGCAAAGAATTTAAAGCGCTCAATAAATCAGCTTTTGAAATTTCTAAAGCCTTTACTGAGCTAGCCTGATCCTTTGTTAAACGATCAAACTTTTGGGTGTATTCCAAAACAGCTGCATCACCTCGCGCCCGAACATCAGCCAAGATTTGAGCTGCCGCCATATCAATGGCCGCATCATCTTCAGCAGAAAAAGCTAAGAGCTTTTTTAGATCTGCTGAAAAATGAGCATCTTGGCTATTTAATTGGCGAACAATAGTTGTGGACATAAGCTATCTTGATTAAACCTTTGAAAATGCATCTAACAAGGGTTGCAACTCTTCACGACGGCGCTTATACGCAGCCTGGTTAACTACTAATCTGGAGCTGATTTGACCAATCACTTCAACTTCTTTCAAATGATTGGCTTTTAAAGTATTTCCTGTTGAAACTAAATCAACAATCGCATCAGCCAGTCCTACTAAAGGACCTAACTCCATTGAGCCATAAAGTTTGATTAAGTCAACGTGAACACCTTTGTTGGCAAAGTGCTCTCTAGCTTGCTGAACATATTTAGTCACTACGCGTAAACGTGCGCCCTGGCGAACGGCACTAGCGTAGTCAAACCCTTCACGAACGGCTACTGACAAACGGCATTTAGCAATGCCCAAATCTATCGGAGCATACAAACCATCCATGCCATGCTCAGCCAAAACATCATAACCAGCCACTCCGATATCCGCAGCACCATACTGTACGTATGTTGGCACATCAGAAGCTCTAACAATGATGACTCTTAAATTAGGGCTAGAGGTTGGCAGGATTAATTTACGTGAAGATTCTGGATCTTCAGAAACAGTAATGCCGGCCTTTGCCAACATGGGCAAAGTTTCATCAAAGATGCGGCCTTTGGATAGGGCTAAGGTAATCATATTAGACATGCCTCTATTATTTCACGCGCGCGATATTGGCGCCCACTGCAGCCAATTTTCGCTCCATACGGTCGTAACCACGATCTAGGTGATAAATACGATCAACAATTGTTTCACCTTTTGCAGCCAAGCCAGCAATAATCAAACTGGCAGATGCCCTAAGGTCTGTAGCCATCACAACGGCACCAGATAAACTGTCAACACCCTCTGTTGTTGCAGTATTACCTTCAATAACAATATTGGCACCCAAGCGATTCAATTCTTGAACGTGCATAAAGCGGTTTTCAAAAATTGTCTCTGTTACACGTGATGTACCGGATGCAACAGCATTCATGGCCATAAATTGGGCCTGCATATCAGTTGGGAATGCTGGGTATTCTGATGTTTTAAAACTCACCGCTTTAGGACGTTGATTCATCTTCACATGAATCCAATCAGCACCTAATTCGATTTGAAGGCCAGCTTCACGCAATTTATCAATCACAACATCCAAAGTATCTGGTCGTGCATTTTTGATCATCAAATCAGCACCCAACTCACCCATCGCACCAGCAACACACATGAATGTGCCAGTTTCAATACGATCTGGGATGATGCTGTGCTCAGCGCCATGCAAAGCCTTTACGCCCTGAATGATCAAACGATCGGTACCCAAGCCAGTAATCTTTGCACCCATCTTAATTAGGAGCTCTGCTAAATCAGTGACCTCAGGTTCGCGAGCAGCGTTTTCTAATACAGTTTCGCCCTCAGCCAAAACTGCCGCCATCAACAAATTCTCTGTACCTGTCACAGTGATCATATCTGTGAGTATTTTTGCGCCCATTAATGCGTTTGGATTTTTTCCAAACTTGGCTTCTATATACCCATGCTCAATATGAATATCAGCACCCATCGCCTTTAGGCCTTTGATATGCTGATCCACTGGACGTGCGCCAATAGCGCAACCACCAGGCAAAGAAACCTTGGCATGACCAAAACGAGCTAATAAGGGTCCTAAAACCAAAATAGAAGCGCGCATTGTCTTCACTAAATCATAAGAAGCTTCTGGCGTATGGATGTTGGCACCGTCCAAAATAACAACAGAGCGATCATCTGGATTAGGGAAAGTTACCTTCAGACCCATTTGAGCCAAAATTTTCAAAATGGTTCTGACATCTTGCAAATCAGGCAAGTTACGCAAAGTAATAGGTTCAGCACTTAAAAGCGCAGCACAAAGAATTGGCAAGGCCGCATTTTTTGCACCCGTAATGGTGATTTCACCTTTTAAAGCCTGACCACCCTGAATTGATAACTTATCCACTATTGCTCTCTACAGTTTCTTAAATGACGACCCAACACTCTATGAGCTGAATCGAACCTTATTTATATTTACTTATCTTTATCTTGCGCAAATTCTGCAGGCGTTAAGGCTTTGAAAGAAAGTGCATGTATTTCAGCCTTCATCCTATCACCCAATGCCGCATAAACTTTTTGATGGCGCTGCACTAAACGCAAGCCCTCAAACTCATTACTCACAATCGTAGCAAAAAAATGCTGGCCATCACCTTCAACATTGATGTGGTCACAAGCAATACCTTGCTCGATATAAGACTGAACCTGCTCTGGAGTTGGTAACATTTTATTCTCTTAATTCATCAATGACGTAGCTTATAGCCTGAAGCTAGCATTCGCAAAGCAATTACCGCAACGAGCATAAAAAATACGCCAACCACTGTGACACTGAACCAAGGCGATACATCAGATACGCCGAAAAATCCAAATCTGAATCCGTCAATCATATAAAAGAAAGGATTGAAATGGGAAATACTTTGCCAAACTGCTGGCAGAGTATGGATAGAATAAAAAACGCCTGAAAGCATCGTGGCGGGCATGATGAAAAAATTCTGAAAGGCCGCTAACTGATCAAACTTTTCAGCCCAAATACCGCCAATCAAACCAAGGGCTCCTAGTACACCGGAACTAAGAAGTGCGAATATGAGAATCCACAATGGATATTCAAAATGAATACTAGTGAACCAACAGGTTGCTAAAAATACTCCCAAACCAACAACCAAACCCCTAACCATTGCCGCCAAAACATATGCAGAGAAAAATTCAATATGCGACAAAGGTGCTAATAAAACAAAAATTAAATTGCCTGTAATTTTTGATTGAATAATTGATGATGAAGTATTAGCAAAAGAATTTTGCAAAAGACTCATCATCACAAGACCAGGGATCAAGAAAGCTGTGTAACTAATAGCGTCATAGACTTTGACATGATCTTCTAGCACGTGCCCAAAAATCATTAAATACAAAATAGCGGTTAAGACGGGTGCAGCCACCGTTTGGAAACTAACTCGCCAAAAACGTTTTACTTCTTTATAAAAAAGGGCAAAGAAACCGCTCGCTACAGTGAATGACTGTTGAGGAATCATGATGAACTATCCTCGCTCATGATTTGCATAAAGACATCTTCCAAATCACCATCACGAGCATCTTTATTTTTTACGCGGCCCAATAAATTAGCTGTTGTATCTAAAGCAACGATTTGCCCTTTTTTGAGCATAGCGATTCGGCCACACAATTGTTCAGCTTCTTCTAAATAATGAGTTGTTAAAACAATCGTATGCCCTTCTTGATTCAGGCGACTTACAAACTTCCACAAAGATTGTCTTAACTCAACATCAACACCAGCAGTTGGCTCATCCAAAACAATCACTGGAGGACGATGCACCAGAGCCTGAGCAACTAAAACACGTCTTTTCATACCACCTGATAAAGCACGCATATTTTTATCAGCTTTATCAGTTAAACCTAAGTGGTGCATGATCTCGTCGATCCAATCAGAATTATTTTTAATCCCAAAATAGCCTGACTGAAATTCAAGAGTTTCACGAACATTGAAAAAAGGATCAAATACCAACTCTTGAGGAACTATTCCCAATAGGCGACGAGCTGCCCTAAAGTCCAACTGAACATCGTGACCCATCACTTTGGCTCGACCAGAACTTGGGCGACATAGCCCCGCCAAAATAGAAATCAGAGTTGTTTTACCGGCACCATTAGGCCCCAGTAGGCCAAAGAATTCGCCCTCTTGAATTTCTAAGTTGATGTGGTCAAGGGCTTTCAGTGCCCCATAATTTTTACTGAGATCTTCGAATGCAATAGCGCTCATGACAACACAATATCTGCGAGGTCATAAACCTTAGCTAGGCTGGCTAGCTTCTCTGGAATAGCATTCAACTGAATAATGACCCCACGTTTTGAGGCAACTCTTTTTAAGGACAAGATGACACTTAAAGCACTAGAGTCAAACGTTTTTAATAACTGACAGTCTATTGATAAGACACTGCCATCACCCATCCGCTCAATCTCCTTTGCTCCCGCAGCAAGAATTTCATCAACATTCTCATGCGAAACAATATTCGGCAATTGATAAGTGGCGCTCATATTGAGTAATCGATCATTTATTAGTAGAAAGCGCTGTATTACGGTCTTGTAAAAACTTCACCAAACCATCAATGCCACCCTTACTCACTTGGTCATTAAATTGGTTGCGATAAGACTCAATCAACCAAGCTCCCAAGATGTTGATGTCATAAACCTTCCAACCGTTCGGACCTTTTTCTAAACGATAGTCCAACTGAATAGGCTCACCTTTGCCAACCACGGCTGTTTTAACAATCACATCTGTATCGTCAGCGGCAGCTCTGAAAGGTTTGTACTGCACTTTTTGATCTTTCACTTGCGCCAATGCGCCACCGTAAATACGCACTAATAAAGTTTTAAATTCTTGAGTGATTTGGGCCTGCTGTTGAGGCGTAGCTTTTGACCAATTACGGCCCATAGACAAGCGTGTTGTTTTCTGAAAATCACTGTGCGGCAAAATCTTCTGATCCACCAAAGCATTTATTTTTCTCAAATCGCCCGACTGAATAGCCTTGTCATTTTTGATAGTTGTCATCACGTCTTCAACAACAAATTTCACCAACCCATCAGGCGTACTTGTATTTTGCGCAAAAGCAAAAGAATTGACCATCAGGAAAAGGGGTAAGGCTAAAAAAGCTTTTAAAAATGATGCGCGCATAACTCTCAGTTTTATCAAATAAGTAGGAATATCAATTGTATTAGCTATTGAGCACAAAGGCTCAGGCTTGATGAGTTAAAGTCACTCATCCTCTTTCATTGGAGGGGGCTCTCCGTCATAGATTTGACTGCGACGGCGCTGCATATACCCATCTCTTAAGAAGCTGTACTTGTCAAAAGCAGCATCTTCAAGCAATTGACCTGCATCCAATAAGTCAGCTCGCCTATTAATAATTCTTAAACCATTAACCGCAATCTTTTCATCACTGTTTAATTTGTTTGTGTTGATCATAAAATCAGTTTCAATATCAACTACCAATCCAACAGTATCTCTAACGTTACTCGGGCCAAAAAGCGGCAACACTATATAGGGGCCATCACCCACCCCCCATACAGCTAACGTTTGTCCAAAATCTTCACGATTTTTGTCTAAACCTATATCAGTTGCAACGTCAAAGAAACCCAAAATACCAACGGTTGAGTTCACCAAAAAACGTCCTATATCACTGGCTGCCTCAACTGGTTTGCCCTGTAAAAGATTGTTGGCGGCAATTAAAACATCGTTGATATTGCTAAAAAAGTTGGTAACCCCAGTTCTGACTATTTCAGGCAAAACAAATTTATAAGCCTCAGCTACAGGCTTGATAACATACGCATCAGCAGTTTCATTAAAGCTAAAAACGGCACGATTCATGCGCTCAAATGGATCAACCTTAGCTACTCGCTCTGTTTGCTGAATTGATGCGCAAGCAGTTAAAAAAAGAATTCCGAACACCAATAGGCTTTTTAGAAGTTGATTAAAAAATCGGCTCATGATGTTGAATTTTTCTTTATTGTGAATTCATTATTTCTTATCAGCCGGGGCTGAATCAGAAGCTTTACTGTACAAAAATTGGCTGATCAAGTTTTCCAACACAATCGCTGATTGAGTTTGAGTTAATTTGCTGCCTTGGCTGATCATGGCTTCATCTCCGCCAGCTTCAATGCCAATATATTGCTCGCCCAAAAGCCCAGATGTCAAAATTTTGGCAGAGCTATCTTTAGGGAACTTATAACGCTGCTCAAAGTTCATCACAACTGTTGCCTGATAACTTTGATCATCAAAACGAATTTCCGCAACACGTCCAACAACTACTCCAGCGCTTTTTACTGGGGCGCGCGGCTTTAATCCGCCGATATTGTCAAATTTGGCGCTTACTTGATATGTAGGTTCAAAAGTAAATGCGCTCATATTGCCGGCCTTTAATGCCAAAAATAGAAGTGCAAGTAGGCCTAAAGCTACAAATAATCCTACCCAGATATCTAACGATTGTTTTTTCATATTTTTATAAACTTTATAAAACTTTATCAGCTTGAGAACATCACGGCGGTTAAAAGGAAATCTAGTGCTA